>ENA-OYWS01000052-OYWS01000052.1-human-gut-metagenome-genome-assembly--contig:-NODE-52-length-58656-cov-10.277009_pt1 | contig 58656 bp, 54 predicted proteins | sample MGYA00244813_ERZ653402 | MGnify/ENA primary metagenome ERZ653402 (study PRJEB26926, sample SAMN06165021) | human gut metagenome | biome: ENVO:00009003; feature: ENVO:2100002; material: ENVO:00002003...
CAGACGGAAAAGACCCGCTGTTTGGGCGTGTTGACGGTTTTCAGATAGACCCTAATTGGAGTTCAGTATGACACGTCTGTCAAAGGCACAGAAAAGAGGAATAGAGATATGTATGTCAGGAGAAAAGACATAAAGCCCTTTGATAAGAAGGTATGGCTTGCTTCGCCGACGATGCATGGTGACGAGCTGAAATATATCACGGAAGCCTATGATTCCAACTGGATGTCCACGGTGGGCGCGAACATCAACGAGGTGGAGCATATCGCGGCGCAGAAGGCGGAAATGAAGTACGCGGTGGCGCTGTCCTCCTGCACGGCGGCGCTGCACCTGTGCGTCAGGGCCGCGGGGGAACGGCTCTACGGAAGACCTGCCATCGGCCACGGCGCAGTGGAGGGCAGGCGGGTGTTCTGCTCCGACATGACCTTCGCCGCCACGCTGAACCCGGTGGTCTATGAGGGCGGCATCCCCGTGTTCATCGACACCGAGCGGGACACATGGAACATGAACCCCCGGGCTTTGGAAAGAGCCTTTGAGATTTACCCGGAGGTGCAGCTGGTGGTGGCGGCGCACCTGTACGGGTTTCCCGGCAAGGCGGACGAGATCCGCGCAGTGTGCGACGCCCACGGCGCGCTGCTCATCGAGGACGCCGCCGAGTCCATGGGCGCTACATATAGGGGAAGGCAGACGGGCAGCTTCGGCGACTACGCGGCGATCTCCTACAACGGCAACAAGATCATCACCGGCTCCAGCGGCGGCTGCCTACTGACCAATGACTTGGAAGTGGCGAACAAGGCGCGGAAGTGGTCAAAACAGGCGCGGGAAAACACGCCATGGTATCAGCACGAGGAAGTCGGCTACAACTACCGCATGAGCAACGTGATCGCGGGCGTCGTCCGGGGTCAGTATCCGTATCTGGAAGAACACATCGCCCAGAAGAAAGCCATCTGGGAGCGCTACCGGGACTGTCTGCGGGGTCTCCCTGTTGAGATGAACCCCTTCGACCCGGAAACGTCCTGCCCCAACTACTGGCTGTCTGCGCTGGTGATTGACAGGAGCGCCATGTGCCGTCAGGTGCGCAGCGACAACGACGCGCTGTATCTCCCGGAGCAGGGAAAGAGCTGTCCTACGGAGATCCTGGAAGCCATCGCGGGAATCAACGCGGAAGGCCGTCCCATCTGGAAGCCCATGCACATGCAGCCCATGTACCGGATGAACGGCTTCATCACCGCCTCCGGCGAGGGCAGGGCAAAGGCCAACGCCCACATTGCCGGCGGCGTGGAGGACGTGGGTGCGGACATCTTTGAAAGAGGTCTGTGCCTGCCCAGCGACAACAAGATGACGAAGGAACAGCAGGAGCAGATCATCCGGGTCATCCGGCGGTGCTTTGAATAGTTTGGAAAGGCGGCGTTTCATTGCGGAGATTCATCTTTAATCTGGTCAGCGTGCTGTTCAGCGCGGTGAAATTCGGGATCATGAAGCTGTTTCATTTCCATCATTTTTTCTATTCCGGCGTTCAGCGTTTTTCCCCTAACACGGAGGTCGTCATCGCGGAGGGCGGCACCATCCGTCTGGGCAGGCACGTCCGTGCCCACAGAAGATCGAAGCTGCTGGCCATGGACGGCGGTACGCTGGAGATCGGCAGCAATACGGCGCTTGGTAATGGCGTCAGCGTCAACTGCATGGAAAGCATCGTGATCGGCGAGGGCGTGCAGATCGGCCCGGATACGAAAATTTACGACCATGACCATGACTACCGCGTTCCCGGCGGCATCGGGGCGGGAAAATTCGTCACCGCACCGGTGACGATCGGCGACAACAGCTGGATCGGCTGCAATGTGGTCATCCTCCGGGGAACGAGCATCGGCAAAAACTGCATCGTCGGCGCGGGAAGCGTGCTGAAGGGTGCATATCCGGCGGGCAGCGTGATCGTGCAGAAGCGGCAGACCACTGCGACGGTGTATCCAACAGGAACGGAGAAGTAACGATGGAGCATAAACCTTACGGCCCCTACGAAACGTATTTCAAGCGGCCGCTGGATATCCTCTGCGCACTGGCCGCGCTGATCGTGTTCAGCTGGCTGTACATACTGGTGGCGGTTCTGGTGCGCATCATGCTGGGCAGCCCGGTCATTTTCAAACAGCCCCGCCCCGGCAGGGACGAGAAGATTTTCGACCTCTACAAATTCCGCTCCATGACCGACGAGCGGGACGAAAACGGCGAGCTTCTGCCGGACGAACAGCGGCTCACGGAATTCGGAAAAGTCCTTCGCGCGACCAGTCTGGACGAGCTTCCCGAAGCGTTCAATATTCTGAAGGGGGACATGTCGGTCATCGGCCCCCGTCCGCTGCTGGTCAAATATCTGCCCCGGTACAGCGAGCGTCAGCACCGGCGGCACGAAGTCCGCCCGGGGCTGTCCGGCTACGCGCAGGTTCACGGCAGAAACACGGTCAGCTGGCAGGACAAATTTGAAATGGACGTAAAGTACGTAGACCACATTACCTTCCTCGGAGACCTGAAGATCATCTGGGACAGCGTGATGGCGGCATTTGTAAGGCGTGACGGCATATCCTCGGAAACGTCTGTCACGATGGAGGAATTCATGGGAAACGGGATGGTGGCAAAGTGAAGCGGCTTGTGATCCTCGGCGCCGGCGGCCACGGCAGAGTCGCCGCGGATATCGCCGGAAAAAACGGCTACGACAGCATTGCGTTTCTGGACGACACGAAAAAAACGTGCGGACGCTATCCCGTGATGGGGGAAAGCGCCCGGTTTTCGGAATATGACTGCGATTTCTTCGTAGCCATCGGCAATCCGCAGGTTCGCAGGCGGATGCAGGAGATGCTGCTCACCGCCGGGAAACAGGTCACGACGCTGATCCACCCCTCCGCGGTCATTGGGGAGGACGTGACCCTCGGCACCGGCACACTGGTTGCGGCGGGGGCTGTCATCAACCCCGGCGCGGTCATCGGCGATGGGTGCATCATCAACACCTGCGCGTCCGTTGACCACGACTGCGTTCTGGAAGACTTTGTGCATATAGCCGTGGGCGCTCATGTGGCGGGGACAGTAAGCATCGGCGCGGGAACATGGATCGGCGCGGGCGCGACGGTGAGCAACAATCTTCAGATCTGCGACGGTTGTATGATCGGCGCGGGCGCGGTGGTTATCAAAAGCATCACGGAAAGCGGGACATACGTAGGCGTTCCCGCGGAGAAAATCAAATGAGAATTCTGATCCTGACGAATTTCGACGTCGGCCTGTACCAGTTCCGAAGGGAGCTGATACAGGAGCTTCTGACGAAGAACGAGGTATATATATCCCTCCCCTACGGGGAACTGGTGGCGCCGCTGGTGGAGATGGGGTGCTTTTTTTTCGACACGCCCATGGAACGGCGGGGCATGAACCCGGTCAGGGACGCAAAGCTGTTTGCCACCTACCGGCGCATATTCCGGGAGGTAAAGCCGGAAAAAGTGATCTGCTACACCATCAAGCCGAACATCTACGGCGGCTTTGCCGCGCGGCTGGCGGGGATACCCTACGCCGTCAACATCACCGGACTGGGGACAGCCTTTGAAAGCGGCGGATTGCTGAAAAAAATGGTCACGGCGATGTACCGGCTCAGCTGCAAAAAGGCGAAGACGGTATTTTTTGAGAATGCAGAAAACCGGCAGATTTGTCTTGACGCGAAAATCGTGAAAGAGCGCCAGACCTGCCTCTTAAGCGGGGCAGGGGTCAATCTGGAGCGCTACGCCGTGGCGGACTACCCGGCGGGGGACGTTGTAAAATTCCTGTTCATCGGCCGGATCATGCGGGAAAAGGGCGTTGACGAGCTGCTTTCGGCCATGAGACGGCTCACCGGCGAGGGCGTCCCCTGCACGCTGGACATGGTGGGCGGATACGAGGAAGATTACGGCGCGGTGGTGGAAGAAGCCGAATCCGAAGGGTGGTTAAAATACCGGGGCTATCAGAAGGATGTCCGCCCGTTCATCGCCGCGTCCCACTGCTTTGTTCTGCCCTCGTGGCATGAGGGAATGGCAAACACCAACTTGGAATGCGCTGCTTCCGGCCGGCCGGTGATCACCAGCCGCATTCACGGCTGCATGGAAGCGGTGGAGGACGGCGTGACAGGCTTCCTGTGCGAAAGAAAGGACTCAGGCAGCCTTTACGCGGCAATGAAGCGGTTCTGCGCCCTGTCCATGGAGGAGAGAAGAGCCATGGGCTTAGCGGGCAGGAAACGCATGGAAGCCGTGTTTGACAAGAAAAGGGTCGTCGAAGAAACGATCAAACGACTATAATCTGCGCATGACAGGAGGTGCCGGAAAATGAAGGAACAGCCGCTGGTCAGCGTTATCATTCCCGTTTACAACGTGGAGCGGTATCTGGCACAGTGCCTTGACAGTGTGATTAACCAGACATACCCGAATCTGGAAATTATTTGCGTCAACGACGGCTCCCGTGACGGCAGTCCGGATATCCTGCGGCGGTACGCGGGTGAGGATGCGCGGATACAGGTCATCGATAAGGCGAACGGCGGCGTATCCCGGGCGCGGAACGACGCGCTGGACTGCGCCCGCGGGGAATACATCATGTTCGTGGACTCGGACGACTGGGTCGAGCCGGACGCCTGCGAAAACGCGGTGAACGCAATGCGCGAATATGACGCGGATATCGTGATGTGGTCGTATGTGAGCGAAACGGAGAACCGTTCCTCCCGGAAAGTCATCTTCCCGGAAACGACGGTTTTTGAAAAGGAAGAAGTCCGGGCAAAGCTGCACCGAAGATTTGTCGGGGCAATGGGAGAGGAGCTTTCCCACCCGGAGCTGGTGGATTCCCTCTGCCCGGTCTGGGGAAAGCTGTACAGGCGTTCCCTGATTCAGAAAAGCGGCGCCAGATTTGTCGATCTGGCGGAGATCGGAAGCTACGAGGACGGCTTTTTCAATCTGGAGGTTTTTGGAAAGGCCGACAGGGTGGTGTATCTGGCAGCGTACCTGTATCATTACCGCAGGGACGGGTCTTCCTCGGTCACGTCCGGGTACAACCCAAGGCTGTATGACCAGTGGCAGACGCTCTACGACCGGATGGAAGCCATCATCCGGTCAAACCAGCTGGGCGGCGAGTATGAAGCCACGCTGAATAACAGGATCGCGCTGGGCATTCTGGGGCTTGGGCTGAACATTACGGTTTCCACTCAGCCGATGGGGAAAAAAGTGAAGGATATCCACAGGATCATCCGTCAGGAAAGGTATCGGAAGGCGTACAAAAACCTGCCCTTAAATTATTTCCCAATCCACTGGAAACTGTTTTACGGCTGCGCCAGACATGGATTTGCCTTTGGGGTGTACGTGCTGCTCACCGTGATCCAGAGGATTATTTCAAGGTAAAGGAACAAGAAAATGATTATTCATTTTTCGGTTTTGGCCGTGATTCTGGTCTGCGCCCTGATCTGGGAGCGGCCAATCCGGTATCACAAGCTGAATTCCATATATTACGGCGAACGCTACGATTACAAGTCGCCGCTGATGCCCTGGCTGATCGTGTTCGGCTACATCGCCTATCTGGCCGCCATGCGCTCCGGAATGAACGATACCTCCGGCTATATTCAGTCGTTTGAGCATATCCCCGGCACATGGGACGACGTTTCCAGAATCCTTGACGGGGACGGCAAAGACAAAGCGTTTGACATAACCGCCAACATCTTCAAGATGTACGTGAGCGACGATTACCACGGGTGGTTTGGCCTGTTTGCGGCGGTGGAGTCCTGCATTTTCATTCATGTGCTGCGCAGGGAGTCCGTCAGCTTTCTGGACAGCTGCTTTGTGCTGTTCGCTACCACACTGTATTATAATTACTTTTCCATGATGCGGCAGTGGTTTGCCGTGGTGCTTCTGTTCGGCGGCGCAATATTCATCAAAGAGGGAAAAACGATCCCCTATATCCTTTTGTGTCTCTTTGCGGCGCAGTTCCACAACAGTGCGTATCTGTTCATCCCGGTCTATTTCATGGTAACAGGCAGGGCGTGGAGCCCCAAGCAGAACCTGATTATTATTGCGGCTGTGGTCGGCCTGTTTTTCCTGGAGCCGATTCTGGATGCCGTGGAAAGCTCTCTGGCAAATTCGACCTATGACTATGCGGTGGCGGCCATGAACAGCGATTCCGGTTCTTCCATCATCCGCCCTGTTATCGCGGCGGTGCCGGTGGTGATCGCGTATATCCACCGTGACCGGATTGATGCAGGCAATAAAATGATACACATCTGCATCAATATGTCGCTGATAAACTTTCTGCTGAATCTTCTTGCGACGTTTACATGCGGACTGTACGTGATCCGTCTGGCAACGTATACCGCCGGCTACAGTCTGATCCTCTATCCCTACCTTCTGAATGTGACGGTCAGCAGTCGAAACAGGAGCGCCCTGAAAGTGGGATTTTATATTCTGTATTTTATTTTCTACTGCTATCAGATGTCCCATCAGGGTTCGTGGGGGTACAACAGCGACATTCTGGGAGTATTCTCCTGAGAGGAGAGGTAATGCATGACGACAGAGCCAGTCAGGGTTTTGAACCTGTTTACCATCATGAACCGCGGCGGCGCGGAGACCATGGTGATGAACTATTATCGGAACATCGACCGAAGCAAGGTGCAGTACGATTTCATGGTGCACCGTCAGGAGCGCGGCGCCTATGACGATGAGATCGAGGCGCTTGGCGGCAGGATCTACCGGATGCCGCCGATCCGCCCCTGGACTGCCGGGGAGTACCGGAAGACGGTGCGGGCGTTTTACGCAGAGCATCCCGAGTACCGGGTGATCCATTCCCACATGTCCGAGCTTGGCTATTACGATTTCCGGGAAGCGGAAAAGGCCGGTGTCCCGGTGCGCATCTGCCATGCCCATAACCGTCCATACGGGATCGACCTCAAATCTCCCGTCCGCTGGTATTACAAGACCATGATGCGGCCGCATATTACGGATCTGTTCATATGCGGCAAGGAATCCGGGGACTGGCTGTTCGGCAGGAAGAACGAAGCCCGCTTCATCCAGCTGAACAACGCCATCGACGCCCGTCAGTATGCCTACTGCCCGGAAATCCGGCAGAAAATGCGGCAGTCGCTGGGCATCGGGGAGGATCAGCTGGTCATCGGCCACGTGGGGCGCTTTTATCCGCAGAAGAACCATAAGTTTATCATTGATATTTTTCAGGCTGTCCGGACGAAAAATCCCGAGGCGGTTCTGCTGCTGGTGGGAAATGACGCCGGTGAGGGCGGAAAGGAAATCCACCAGAAGGCAGAGCAGCTGGAGCTGACCCCGTGGGTGAAATTTCTGGGAACCCGCGGCGACGTGGCGGAGCTGCTTCAGGCGATGGATGTGTTTCTGTTTCCGTCGCTGTTCGAGGGGCTTTCCGTCGCCAGCATCGAGGCGCAGGCCGCCGGATTGCCGGTGCTGATCTCCGACAGCGTCCCGATCGAGTGCAGGAAAACGGATCTGGTTCATGTCCTGCCCTTGAGCGCACCGCCGGAAGAATGGGCAGACAGCGTTCTGGAGCTTGCCAAAATCCCACGCCGCAATACTTATGAGGAAATCAGGGACGCAGGCTTTGACGTTGTGGAGAACGCCAAGTGGCTGCAGGCGTTTTATTTACAGGCGGCGCAGAGATAGGAGGGAGCTATGCCGACACTGACGATCTTTACGCCCGCCTACAACCGGGGACACACCCTTCCCCGTACATATGCTTCTCTCCGGCGGCAGGACTGCAAGGACTTCATATGGCTTGTGGTGGACGACGGTTCCACCGACAACACGGCGGAGCTTGTCAAAGTCTGGCAGGCAGAGGAGACGGAATTTGAGATACGCTATCTCTACAAGGAAAACGGCGGAATGCACACCGCCCACAACGCGGCCTACGCGAACATTGACACGGAGCTGAATGTCTGCATCGATTCAGACGACGCGCTGGCAGACGGCGCTGTCCGCTGTATTGTGGCCCTGTGGGAGAAGACCGACCGCCGGAAATACGCCGGTATCATCGGACTGGACGCCGATATGAACACCGGAAAGGTGATCGGGACAGGCTTTCCCGAAGATATGACGGAGACCACTCTGGCCGGATTTTACGACGCGGGCGGAAGCGGCGACAAGAAGCTGGTGTATCGCACCGACATCATGAAAGAATTGCCGCCGTATCCGGTTTTTGATGGAGAAAAATATGTTTCTCTGGGATGGAAATACCAGCTCTGCGACCGGAAGTACAAGCTGGTGACCACCAATACGGTGCTGTGCAATGTAGAATACCAGCCGGACGGCTCCTCCAGAAACATGCTGCGGCAGTACCTGCGCAATCCCCAGGGCTTTGCGTTCATTCGCAAAGAGAATCTGAAGTACATCAAGGACTGGAAGCGGAATGTGATCGACGTGATCCACTACTGTTCCAGCAGCCAGATCAGCGGGAATCCCCACTATGTCCGGGAATCCCCCAGACCGTTTCTGACCGCGCTGTGCATCCCGGCGGGACGGCTGCTGACGGCGTATATCAGAAAGAAAGCACGAACGGAAGGGTAAAGAAAATGGCGGCAGAAAAGAAAATCGGTGTTGTGATCCCGGTCTATAACGCGAAGCGATATCTGCGGCAGTGTATCCAAAGCGTCCTGAACCAGACCTTTCAGGACTTCTGTCTGGTTCTGGTGGACGACGGTTCCAGTGACGGAAGCGGGAAAATCTGCGATACATACGCGGCGAAGGACTCGCGCGTTTGCGTGATACACCAGCCCAATCAGGGCACGGTGCTGGCACGGGCTGCGGGCGTACTTTCGGAATATGCCCAGACGGCAAAGTATATCTGCCTGTGTGATGCGGACGATATGCTGGAACCAGACGCGCTTCGTGTCCTCTATGAGGAAGCCGGGAAGAATGATCTGGACTGCGTGTGTGCTGCCACAGTGAAAATGTGGAAGGGCGTCAGATTCCGCAGCAGGTTTCACGCCCCCTGCTTTGAGCAGCCCAAAGTATATTCCGGAGAGGATATTATCAACGATTTATATATCAGCTGCTTTGGTATCAGCAATTATCCCGTGTCACTGTGTGCGAAGCTCTATCGCACGGAGCTGATCACACGGGTAATGGGTTATCCCCCTGTCGTATGGTTTATGGGAGACGATTTGAGCATAACACTTCGTCTGATGCCTGAAACGCGGCGGCTTGGCATTTTGCCGGAGGCAGTCTACAATTACCGCATCGGCGGAAACACCTCCCGGTATATGCCATACATGCTGGATGATTTCCTGCGCCTTTACCGTTTCAAAACGGAAATGCGGCAAAACCATCCCATGCCCCAGGATGCGGAGTATTTCATGGCAGTTGAACTGCTGAACGTTCTGATGACTTGGTTTGAGATGTACAAAAGGCAGGGAAAGCACACTGAGATGGAACTGATAAAGGAAATCGGGCGTGTGGCCGCCCTGCCGGAAGTGCAGGATGCTTTGAGAGTGTTGCAGGATAGAAATAAAAAGCACCGGATTTCAGGATATCTGGAGCATGGAGAGTATGGCAAGATCGCGGAAATGGTGATGCAGAAGCTGAAAAAGGAAGCGCCCAGGCGGCTGCTCAGGCAGATTCTGTATTCGCTGTAAACGAACAGGAGCGTATATGATACCCAGAAAAATTCACTACTGCTGGTTCGGCAGGGGGGAAAAGCCAAGGCTGGCACAGAAATGTATTGCCAGCTGGAAAAAAATACTGCCCGGATTATGAAATCATCGAGTGGAACGAAGATAACTTCGACGTGAACCGCAATGCCTACACGCAGATGTGCTATAAGGAGAAAAAGTATGCGTTCCTGACGGACTATCTGCGGCTTCTGATCGTGGAGGAGCACGGCGGCATTTATTTTGACACGGACGTGGAGGCGGTGCGTTCCTTTGATGAGCTGCTGGACAATCCGGCCTTTTTCGGCTTTGAGAATGACCGGTTCGTCAACACCGGCGAGGGCTTCGGCGCGGAACCCCATAACCCGGCGGTGCGGCAGATGCTGGCAGAATACGACCAGCTGCTGGACGGGCAGCATGGGACGATCGGCTGCCCCCGGCTCAATACGGATGCGCTGCTGAAGCTCGGGCTGGAGCTGAACGGCGAAAAGCAGAAGCTGAGCGGCGCCGTGGTATTCCCGGAGGATTATTTCAACCCAAGAAGCAGCGTCACCGGCGAATTGCGGAAAACGGAGAATACCCATTCGATCCACTGGTATTCGGCCAGCTGGATGCCATGGCACAAGCGGGTGCGGTCGGCGATCAGCAAACCGGTGCATTTTATCCTGGGGAGGGCAAAAGGACGTGGCAGATGATACAAAGCGGATGAATGTCCTGTATTCCAGCGACGATAACTATGCCCAACATATGGGCGTGTCGATCTACTCCCTGCTCAGGCACAACGCCGAGTTTGAAACTATCCGGCTGTACGTGATCGACAATGATATCTCGCCTGAGAACAGAGATAAACTTCGGGAAATGGTGAGCCGGTTTTCCAATGCTGAAATTATGTTTCTTCCTTTCCTTGAGTGGAAGGAAAAGCTCCGGCTGAACATGAGCTGGGACATTTCCATCAGCTCCTATGCCAGACTGTTCGTCGGAGAGATGCTGCCTGAAACGGTTGACAGAGTGCTGTATGCAGATTGTGATATGATCGTCTGCGAACCGCTCCGCGAGCTTTGGAACACGCCATTGGACGGCAAGGTGTTGGCGGCGGTGCAGGACGGCATCAGCGCGGACACCAAGGCGGCTGTTGGATTGCAGGCCGGAATGCGCTATTTCAACGCGGGACTGCTTCTGATCGATCTGGCGGAATGGCGCGCCCGGAAAATGGGGGAAAGGTGCATGTCCTTTATTGAAGGACACGGGGGCAATGTCATCCATCACGATCAGGGCGTCCTCAACGGCGTGCTGATGGGAGATTATGTAAACTTACCCATAAAAGACAATCTCATGACCATCCATTACATGCTCAGCCGGGAAAAGCTGCTGAACTATTTTCACGAGGAAGCAGGCTTTTACCCTCAGGAGGAAATAGAGGCCGCGAAAAAGGCCCCGGTGATCCTGCATTACACCCCCAGCTTCACCAGCAGACCGTGGTGCAGGGATTGCAGGCACCCGCTCAAGGCGCTGTACTGGGAAAATCTGGCGCAGACCCCGTGGAGGGGAGCCGCGCCGGAAAAATCGAAGGATAAGTGGTATGTGAAGCTGATCAACTGGAGATATCGGAATCTCCCGTTCTGACAGGGGGGCACGGAATGATAAGCGTTATTGTGCCGGTGTACAATGGTTCGGCGTACATCGAGCGGTGCATCAACTCCATTACCGGAAGCACGTTCCGGGATATTGAGATCATTGCCGTCGAAAACGGATCGACGGACAATACATGGGAGGTACTGGAAGCGCTGGCGGCCGGAGATAGCCGGATAAAACCGATCTCCACGGAGATACGCGGGCTGTCCAACGCGCGGAATATCGGCATTGACCATGCGTCGGGGGACTGGATCGCTTTCGTTGACGCCGACGACTACATCAGCCCCTTGATGTATGAACGGCTGGCGGAAGCGGCGCGGACACACGGTGCAGATCTGGTGCTGTGCGATTTTGCGCAGGGGACGGAAGAACATTTCGACTTTACGGAGGCAAACTGCCCGGCAGAGGGCTGCAACGCGGCGGAGGAACTGACAAGGGACGATTACTTCCGGAGAACATACCTTCGGGCGCAGTACAAATACAGCGTGGCATGGAACAAGCTGTTTCGCCGGGAAACGATGGGGAACATTCGATTCAACCCGAGCCTGCACTACATTGAAGACAGAAACTTTGCGATTCAATTTGTCCTGAACAGTAAGAAGGTGGTTTCCATTTCCGAAACCCTGTACTACTACTATCGGAACGGGAATTCTATCTCCAATTCGGCAGGCCAGCGGCAGAGGGTCGGGCAGGTATACGATACGCTTGAGGATATCGACATTCTGGAGCGCTCCGGGGAGAAACTGCTTTACCGCGACTGCGCCTACGCGAATCTGCTGCAGCTGGCGGACTTCAGGCTGCGTCAGGCGAAAAAGTACCACATGGACGATGTGCAGCAGGAGCTTCGCCCAATCATCGCCAGAGCAAGGAAAGCTGTAGTAAAGGGAGAACTGCCGCTTAAGGAAAAGCTCCGGTTTTTAGGGGAGCACTACTATTATGTGCTTCGGGGCTTACGAAAAAAGTGATTGGAACAGAGTATGAAACAGAAAATCATCATACTGCATTTTAATATGGAGCTTGGCGGGGCGGAGAGCAGTCTGCTGGGACTGCTGGATACCATCGATTATGACCGTTATGACGTTGACTTGTTCCTGTATGCCCATGAGGGCGAACTGATGTCGATGCTCAACCCCAATGTCCGTCTGCTTCCCGAGATGAAGGCGTACCGGGCGCTGACGGAATCCATGAAACAGAATTTTGCGCAGGGCTGCATCCCGATTGGGATGGCGAGGGCCGCGGCGAAGATCAGATGTGTCCTTTCCGGAGGCCCGATGCAGAGCGGACATAACTACAAGCAGTATTTCCACAAGCTGTGCATCCCCTATCTTTCGGATATTCCGGGAGACTACGACCTTGCGATCAGCTTCAATGACCCGCATTACATCGTCGGGAAAAAGGTCTCCGCGAAGGTCAGGATGTCATGGTTCCACACCGATGCTTCTCAGATGGTCTTCTGCGACGCCATCGAGAAGGAAATGTGGGGGATGTCCGACTACGTGGTGAACGTGTCGGATGCGTGCAAGCAGGCGTTTGACGCGAAGCACGGCTATCTGACGAACAAGTCCATTGTTGTGGAAAATATGCTGTCAAAGAACCTTGTGCAAAGCAGAAGCGCGGCATTTTCCGCCGAGCGGGAGATGCCGTCAGACGGCAGCATTCGCCTGCTGTCGATTGGCCGGTTCTGCACTGCCAAGAATTTTGACAATGTGCCGGATATCTGCCGCCGGATATTGGCTTCGGGCTGCAATGTAAAGTGGTATCTCATCGGCTACGGCGGGGATGAAGCGCTGATCCGGCAGCGGATACAGGACGCCGGGATGGAGGAGCGGGTCATCATTCTGGGGAAAAAGGAAAACCCGTACCCCTACATCAAAGCCTGCGGCCTGTACGTCCAGCCCAGCCGGTATGAGGGAAAATCGGTGACCGTTCGGGAAGCCCAGATCCTGAACAAGCCCGTGGTGATCACCGGTTACGCCACCTCCGCCAGCCAGCTGGAGGACGGCGTGGACGGCGTGATCGTCCCCATGGACAACGAAGGCTGTGCGGCGGGGATCGCGGCAGTGCTTCGGGATGAGGCGCTGCGGCAAAAACTGACCGAAAACACGAAAATAAGAGACTATACAAACGCCGGGGAGATCGAGAAGATCTACAGGCTGCTGGAAAACGTATGAAGATCAAAACAATTACCTGCCATGACGTGTACAATGTGGGCGCGAGTTTGCAGGCCTACGCGCTGGTGACCTACCTGCGCAAGCTGGGGCATGACGCCCAGATCATTGACTATAAGCCGGACTATCTGAGCAATCATTATCCGCTTTGGGGGCTGGGGAACCCCGCATATGATAAGCCGGTCATTCGGGAGCTGTATAACCTTGCGAAACTGCCGGGGCGGCTTAAGGCCAGAAACGGGAAAGCGGAATACGACCGGTTTACCGCGGAGTTCCTGCCGCTGACCCCGCGCCGCTACACGTCCAATGACGACTTGAAGCAAAACCCGCCGGAAGCGGACGTCTACTTTGCGGGAAGCGACCAGATATGGAACTGCTTTTTCCCCAACGGAAAAGACCCGGCGTTCTATCTGGACTTTGCGCCTGCGGGCAGCGTCAGAGCGTCCTACGCGGCCAGCTTTGCCATGGACGACATTCCGGAGGAATGGAAGCCGGACGTGAAGCGGCGGCTGTCCGGGCTGGATCATATTTCGGTTCGGGAAAGCTCCGGGGTGGCAATCGTGGAGCGGCTGGGCATACCGGGAGCCGTGCAGGTGATGGATCCGGTGTTCCTGCTGGACAGCAAAGCATGGGCTTCCATCGAAAAAACCGTTCCCGACACAGAGCCATATGTCCTGCTGTACGATTTTGACCGCAATCCGGAGATGGTTCGCTTCGCACGGAGACTGGCGGAGGAAAACGGATGGAAGCTGTACTCGGTGCTTTCCTGCAAAGAATGCGACAGATGCTTCGAGCAGGATGGGCCGTTGACGTTCCTGAATCTGGTACACCATGCGCAGTTTGTGGTATCCAACTCCTTCCACGCCACCGCGTTTTCGCTGATTTTCCGGAAGCAGTTCGTGGTATTCAACCGGCAGGAGCATATCAATACAAGAATGCGGGACCTTCTTTACGGCCTTGGCCTGCGGGACTGCCTGATGGACAGCGCCGGCAGGGACTGCCCGCGGATCGACTACCCACAGATTTTGGAAAAGCTGGACGAGAAAGTAAGCGTGTCCAAAGCGTACATTGAAAACGTTTTGTCAGAGGGGAAACGATGAAGAAGATCCTGTTCATGATCAATTCCATGGGCGTGGGCGGCGCGGAAAAGAGCCTGTCCTCCCTGCTGAACCTGTTTGACTACCAGCGGTATGACGTGTATTTGCAGATGATAAACCGGGGCGGCACGTTTGAAAAGCTGCTGCCGCCGCAGGTGAAGATTCTGCCGTCGATACCCTATTTTCAGTTCTGCGGTCTGCCCCTTGTAAAGCAGCTGACAGCCGGGAACATCCGCTTCTTAAAGGCGCGTCTGGCCGTCAGCGAACAGCTGAGAAAGAACGACCGCGCCGGTAAACCCCTCCATGCCACGCAGGTGCTTTGGAATGGCGCGCGCAATGCGTTTGACCCGCTTCCCGGGGCGTATGACGTGGCCATTGCATGGGGTCAGGGGACGCCTACGCATTTTGTTGCGGAGAAAGTTAACGCTGAGAAGAAAATCGCATGGGTCAATGCCGACTACGAGGGCGTTGGATTTAACAGAGGCTTTGACCGGGAAATTTATGGGAGATATGATTATATTTCCTGCGTTTCGGGGCAACTGTCGGAAAAATTCAGGGAGGTCTTCCCGGAATACGCCGAAAAAGTGGTAACGGTTTACGACATCAACAGCGAAAAGCTCATAAGAAGCATGGCGGAGAAACCGGCCGATTTGCCGTCCCTTCACGGAACGGTGATAACGACCGTGGGACGATTGGTGACGCAGAAGGGGTATGACATTGCGATCGAAGCCGCCCGCATTCTGAAGGAACAGGGCGCGGACTTTACCTGGATGGTCTGCGGTGAAGGCCCGGAGCAAAAAATGCTGGAAGAAAAGATCGGCCAATATGGTTTGCAGAAGGATTTCATTCTGTTGGGAGTGCAGGCAAACCCCTACCCCTATATGAAAGCGGGAGATATTTACGTGCAGACTTCCCGCTTTGAGGGCTACTGCCTGACGCTGACCGAGGCCAGAATTCTGAACCGCCCCTGCGTGGCAACCAATTTTGACGTCGTATATGACCAGATGGTACAGGGTGAAAACGGCCTTGTGGTGGAAATGACCCCGGAGGCCGTAGCGGAGGGAATTCTGCGTCTGATGCGCAACCCTGCTTTGTATGCCCATATCCGCCAGTACCAGCAGTCCGAGGGAAAGGGAAACAAGGGGGAAATTCAGCGGGTTTTCCGGATTCTGGAAGAATGAAACGGAAGACGGAAGAGCGACCCCTGCGGAACCATTCGCGGTGAAGCATTCGAACATGACTGTGCCGTCAGACGGCGCTTTCCCAATGTCTAAGCTAAGGAGATCAAAAAGTGAAAGGGTCCAGAACGCAGAAATCTGTCACAAATACAGTGGTATCGTTTGCCTCGCAGCTGATCGTGATTCTCCTGGGGTTCCTGTCCCGGCGGGTCCTGATCTACAGTGTGGGCGTGGAATATCTGGGCATCAACGGCCTGATGAGCAACATCCTGACCATTTTCTCGCTGGCGGAGTCCGGTATAGGACTGGCGATCGGTTATGCGCTGTATAAACCTCTGGCGGAAAACGATATTGAACAGGTCAAATCGCTGATGCGGTTTTTCAAGTATACTTACCGCGCTCTGGCGATAGGAACGGCTGCGATCGGGATAGCATTTTACCCGCTGCTTCCATTCTTCCTGAAAGACAATACCGCGCCGGATGCCAATCTCGTGTATTGGCTGTTCCTGCTTGGTTCGGTGTCCTCCTATTTGTGGGTCTATAAAACGACGCTGAACACCTCGGACCAGAATAAGTATCTTTATACCATCGCAAGCACCATTGCGCAGATCGTGGTGCTGGTGCTGAAGGTGCTGATACTGTATTTTGCGCAGAATTATATTCTGTACCTTGCTGTTGACATCGGCACGACCATTGTCAAGAACCTGATTTTCTGCCGCATTGTTGACAGGCGGTATCCATATCTGAAGGACAAGAACGTCCGGAAGCTTGACCCCGAAGTCCGCAAGAGCCTGTTTACAAACATCAAGGCGCTTTTTCTGGGGAAGGTGGGCTATATCATTTCCCAGTGTTCCGACAATCTGGTTATTTCCTCGCTGGTCAGCGTGACCGCCGTGGGTATGTACAGCAATTACACGACCCTGATCACTTCTGTTTCCGGGTTTGTGACCACCTTCTCCAGCGGTGTTACAGCCAGCATGGGCAACCTGATCGCAAGCGAAACGAAGGAGCGGGCATACGAAGTGTACAAGCGGGTAGATTTTATCAACTACTGGCTGTATACGTTCACGGCGACCTGCCTGCTGTGTCTGGTAGAGCCGTTCGTCGCGATCTGGCTGGGGCAGGACTTTGTGCTGGCAAAGGCCATTTTGATTCTGGCAGTTGCGATATACTATTTCAAGGGGATCAACTCCGGGATCGACATTGCCAAAAACGCGGCCGGGCTGTATTACCCGGACCGGTTTATCCCGATGGCGGAAGCCATTGCAAACATGGTGATCTCTATCGTTCTGGCAAAGCGGTACGGCATTGCCGGTGTTCTGTTTGGCACGCTGGTCAGTTTCCTTGCCCTGTCCTTCTGGGCAAAGCCCTATTTTGTCTGCCGGGACGTATTCGAGGTCTCCTTTGCCAGATACGCTGTCCGGGAGGGGCGGGAGATTGTGGTTTCCGTTCTGGTTGCCGCTGGAACATGGTATGCGGTTTCACTGGTGTCGCTGGAAAATATGCTGCTGAGCTTTGGTGTGAAGGCGCTGCTCGCTCTGGCGCTATCCAACGGTCTGCTGCTGTTGGTTTATTTTAAGACGAGCGAATTCCAGTACCTCCGCGGGCTGCTGGAAAGCGCGGCAAACCGTATTGGGAAACGGAAAAAAGCATGAATAAACTTTTTTGGCTGATTTATATACAGCCGCTGCACAGGATCATGATCTTCATGATTCTGGCGGCGGTGCTGTGGGGATATCTGGGGAGCAGGGAACAGGGCAGCAGGCGGTGGCGGATACTCAACGCGGCCGTTTTTGCCGGGATTGCGGCGGTGATCTTCTATATGACGATCTGCGCAAGAGGGGAAGAAACGGCGGAAGCTGTGCTTGTTCCATTTCAGAACTTCCGGGAGGCCAGAGAGCAGCCGGAACTGTACCGGTCGATGCTGATGAATGTTCTGCTGTTTTTCCCCATCGGGCTGTCCCTGCCGTTCGTGCTGGGGAAATGGAAGCTGTCCGTCCCCGTCACGGTCGTGCTGGCGTGCCTTTCTTCGGCGGGAATTGAATATTTGCAGTATCGTTACAGTCTGGGAAGATGCGAGGTGGACGACGTCATCATGAACACGCTGGGAGCGCTGCTGGGCTGCTCGGCCCGGTGGATATCCCACAGTCGGAAAAGGAAATAGACAGACCGCGCTTTTGGGAAAATCCGTTCGGGGAGAACGGTTTCCCTCCTTCGACATATCTTGACTTTTGACAAAAAATGCTTTATACTGTATCCGTGTTTATATACGCATCCGTACCCCGCCGCGCGGGGGCGCGGAACGCTTTTTACAGACGGGGGGCGAAGGAATGCGCGTACATGGAAATTGCCGGCGGCTGACTGCGGTTCTGCTTTCGCTGACGCTTCTTTGCGGCATCGCCGCCCTCCCTGCCACCGCCGCGTCTGTTGGCGAAGTGGTACGTGCGGGCATTCCGGAAAACGCGGTTCCCGGTGATATCCGGATCACGACCTACGCCGTGCCGAATGAGGCGCAGATGGCGGGTCTGCGGGAGGATGCCGCGCAGAAGACCCCTGACGGATTTGTTTTTTACGGCTGGTACGTAACAGGAGAGGAAGGAAGCTTCGCCATTGCCGACAGCGGGCTTGAAAACTGGCTCTGTGAGATTTATGCCGACGTGGCGCAGGACGAGGATTGCAGACTCGTGCTGCAATACCTGTACATCCCCGCGGAGGTGAAGGCCCCTGCGGAACCGACGGCGGCCGTCGAGGAAACGGCTCCCGCAGTTACCGAGGAAGCAGCTTCGGAGACCACCGGAGAGGACGTCCCGGAGGAGACGCAGAGCGAAGAAAAGACGGTCATTTCCACCATTCCGCAGTATTTCCAGAACGACTACCCCTACACCATGTACGGCAGCGGCACCATTGCGACCAGCGGATGCAGCATCGTTTCTCTGGCCATGGTGGCAAGCTACCTGACCGACCATGAATACACCCCCGACGAGCTGGCGCACTATTTCGGCGGACGGGCGATCAACAACATTGCCCGGCTGGAATATGGCAACAAGACGCTTCAGCTTGCCTGTAAGAAGGCAGCGAACTGGCACGTTGTCTACAAGGCGCTGCAGGAGGGGCAGGTCGCCATCGTGCTGATGAACCACAACTCCATCTTCACCAATTCCCAGCACTTCATCGTTCTCGCCGGCATCAATGAAAACGGGAAGATCATCGTCAACGACTCCAACCGGGATAATTACGACTTCTGGCAGCTGAAAAAAGGCTTCGAGGAAGGCTTTAACCCGGAAGACATTCTGCTGGGCTACGACGGCGCGTGGATCTACGACAAGAGCGCCATGCCGGAGGAACCCTTCATTTACTACGAGGAGGAACCCGAACGGGGCGAGCCCCGGTACGCCGATATTACGCTGAGTCAGGATGACATCAAGCTCCTGGCGAAGGTCGTCTGGGTGGAAGCCCAGGGCGAATGCGCCGAAGGTCAGCAGGCCGTCGCGGAGGTGGCGCTGAACCGGATCGCCTCCGACAGCTTCCCTGATAACCTCCATGACGTGATCTACGGGCAGGGACAGTTCCGTTCCGTGCCCCGTCTGGACAAGGCGGAACCCTTCCAGGCGCAGTACGAGGCCATTGAAAGAGCGATCTACGGCCCCTATATCTTGCCGAAGGAAGTGGTGTATTTCGCCACGAAGCCCACCAACAGCAACATCTGGGGACAGATCGGCGGACATATCTTCTGCTATGGGAACGACTACATCGCCGCGGCGGAGAAATAAACAGCCCGGAAAATGAAATTTGACCCCCGCTGTGCGGCGTGACCGCGCGGCGGGGGTTTCCTGCGCAATAAAAAAGCCCTGCCGGAAGGCAGGGCAGTTGACAAAATGAAAGATTTGGGATATAGTATGGATACAGGGGTGCTACCAGTAGGACGGCTCCCCCATGCGTTACGAAGAGATAATCGTTACTTTGGAGGGCAGCGGTTATCTCTTCTTGTTATTTGCCTGGAGAACCAGGGCAATGACAGCAGCAATGAGCATGCAGAATTGGAAAATTCCTTCCCATGTAACATCCATACCTGTCACCCCCTCTCGTTTACGATCGGGGGCAAAAGAAGCATCACCCCCGAAAAAATCGAGGGGAACCGCCTACCGGGGTACTGGTAGCACCACCGATAGCGTAGCACAAATTTCGACAGATTGCAAAAAAGAGCGGGACATATCGCGCAGCAATGCGGCGATATGCCCCGCCCGGTTTTTACCGGGATGTCCACAGACCTTACCGGTCAGCGGATGTCATACACGGACTTGATGGTCAGATTCTGTTCCAGCTCCTCCACGCTGCGGGAGGTCTGCACCGTCACGCGGTAGGGCGCGGGGGCGGTGAGAGCGAAGAAGTTGTCGGACAGAACGCAGTCAAAGTCCCGGAAGTCCAGAAAAACGCCCTTGGCAAATACATCGGCCTGAACGGAAATTTCCGCCCCACCGGGGACGGGGGCGATCCGGACCTCAAACGCCGGCTTGCGCCACCGGAAATGCTTGGCAGGCACCAGCAGTTCCACCTGACGCATAAGGAAGCGGCCCTGCTCATCGTACAGGTCGGCATACAGGAAGGTGTCGTAAGGGTCGCGGCTGTCCACGCGGTAGGTCAGCACATCTCGGGAGGACAGTGCTTCCACCTCCACATCCCGGCGAAGCCCGTCCAGCACGGTCAGATCCCCCCGGCACATGGCCAGATGAATGTGGCCGCGGAAACCGGCGCGGGTCTCGTTGGCAATGTTGACGGTGAGCGCCCCGTTTTCCAGAAACAGGCCCATGGCCACGGGGGCGTAGAACTTCCGGGCGGCGTAGTGCAGTGCTTTGTAGCGCCCGAAGCAGTCCACGCTGGACCAGGAGGCCACCGGCCAGCAGTCGTTGAACTGCCAGTAGGTAGAGCCCATGCAGTACCCCCGCTGACGGCGGAAGTGCTCCACGCCGTATTTGATGGCGTCCGCCTGAAGCAGCTGGGACGCGTACACCAGATTCTCAAAGGTGGCAGGATACAGGTAATTGTCCGCCAGATACCGCAGGATCTTCCCGTTGCCGCCCCGGCACTTCTGATGGTTCTCCATGACGCGGGAGAAGCAGTTCAGGTCTTCCACCCGGGCGAAGGTGCGGATGGTCTTCATGGAGGGGAAGCTCTCGAAGCCATACTCGGAGCAGAAGCGGAAGCGTTTCTGACGGTAGGTGGTGAAGGGGACGCCGCCGTGCCAGACCTCCCAGTAGTGGGTGTCGCCCTTGGCGGGGTTGTCCGGGTCGTCAAAACCGCCGCCGGAGGAGGGACTGGACGGCCAGTAGTAGGTGTCCGGCGCATAAGTCTCGCACAGCTCCGGCAGCAGATGGCCGTACAGGCGGGTGTAATCGTCCCGCACCAGCTGGTTGTCCCGGGAACCCCAGTTGATGACACCGCTTTCCATCTCGTTGTTGCCGCACAGCAGGGCGAGGGAGGCGTGGTGGTGCAGCCGCTTCAGGTTGCAGATGGCTTCCTGCGTGAACTCCTCGGCCATTTCCGACGTCAGATAGATGTTGGCGCAGGCAACCATGAAGTCCTGCCACACCAGCAGGCCGTATTGATCGCACAGCTCGTAGAAGCGGCTGTCGGGGTAGTACCCGCCGCCCCAGACCCGCAGGGTGTTGAAGTTGGCGTCCACAGCCTGACGGACGATGGTTTCCCACCGCTGGTCAGTGATGCGGCTGAGCAAATTGTCCATGGGAACCAGATTCGCGCCCATGGAGAAAATTTTCACGCCGTTCAGCACAAAGCAGAATTCGCTGCCCTTGCCGTCCGCGTCCGGCTCCGTGCTGACGGTGAGGGTGCGCAGGCCGAGCTGCTTGTGGCAGCGGTCGATGACCTCGCCGCCGCAAACCAGCTCCACATCCAGATCATAAAGGGGCTGGTCGCCGTAGCCCCTTGCCCACCACAGCTTCGGGTTATCCACTTTGATAATGCCGTGGCCGTTTTTCAGGAGAACGCGCTTGCCGTCGAAGTCTGCGTAGATCTCGCACCCGGCGTGACATTTGGTGGTCACGTCCAGCTCCACCGAGACGCTGCCGTTTTCGTGGTGCTGGCGGACGGCCACGCCGTCGAAACGGTCCACGTTCCAGCCCTTCAGCTCCACGCCCCGGAAAATGCCCATGTCCGGCAGGGTGGGACCCCAGTCCCAGCCGGACTGGTACATGGCCTTGCGCAGATGGGCGGCGCCGGGGAGGGTGTCGCCGTCGTTCATGTACAGGTAGTGCTTGTGCTGCTGTTGGGCGAAGTAGCGCCGGGGGGACTTGAATTCCAGCCGGAGGGTGTTTTCCCCGGCTGTCAGCAGTGGCTTGACCTCGTAGACGTACTCCCGGTGCATATTTTTGACCTTGCCCAGCAGGGTGCCGTTCAGGTAAATATGGCAGATGGTGTCAAGCCCATGAAATACCAGCTCGATATGTTCCCGCGTGAGCAGAGCGGGCGGGGCGGAAAAGACGGATTCAAAGACGCAGTCCTTTTCGGCCAGATATTGCAGCTCCCGCTCATTTGTGCCGTAGAAGGGGTCGGGGATTTTTCCGTGGTCATAGAGCACGCTGTACATGGTGCAGGGCGCCTGACAAGACAAAGGCCCAAGGTTGTCATAGTACAGTGTCCAATCTTGAATGTTCATGAAGGCTCCTCCAGATTCGGGATTTGCTGTTATTATGGCGCAAAACGGCGAAGGTTGCAAGTCCCAATCTTCCGGGGCAGCCATCGGGGAAGAAAGAAGGTCGGAAACCGCAAAATTCGCAAAAAAAGGATTGCCAAACGGTGCAAAGCATGTTATAATGCTCTGTGTGTCCGGCCGAAGGGCGCCGCGCCAACATTGGGATGTCGCCAAGCGGTAAGGCACCAGACTTTGACTCTGGCATTCGTCGGTTCAAATCCGGCCATCCCAGCCAAATCTGATCCGCTAGCTCAGTTGGCAGAGCAACTGCCTTTTAAGCAGTGGGTCCGGGGTTCGAATCCCCGGCGGGTCACCAGAAAAAGCACGCTACGGCGTGCTTTTTCGCTTATTTCAGAAGACCAAAGGCCTTTTGAAATAAAGGATCTGACAGTCTGCTGCGCACACGCCCTGGCCGCCTGCGGGCTGCTTTCCTCTGCGAGGTTTTTGATACTATTTCCTGATTAAAATCTTTTTTAAAGATTTTAATTAAAGTTCAGTATGACACGTAGACATCCGGCTGTCGTGCGGCAGCCGGATGTTTCGTATGTATCTGTATTCTCAAACACCGGATGGCTGCTTTTCCCGGATGACGCAGGGATTTCCCATGACGATGCTGTTGGCGGGAACGTCCTTCATCACCACGGCACCCGCGCCGATGGTCACGTTGTCCCCGATGGTAATGCCCCCGGCGACTACCGCGTTGGTGAAGACCGTCACGTTGTCGCCAATGATGGGGTTATTGATCTCCCGCCCCGGCTTCGCGTTTCGTCCGATGGTGACACCCTGATAGACGGAGAAGTTCTTTCCAATGCTGTAAGGTGCGATCACCGTTCCGTGGCCGTGGTAGATCACCAGTCCTTCGCCGATCTGTCCCAGCACCTCCATGTCCTTCTTTGGCGGGTAGAGCAGTCTGATAAGATAGCTGCACATGGTGGAAGCCTGACTGCACCGGAAAACCACATGGCTCCGATAACAGTCATAGCGCCACATGAGCCATGCAAAGCGCAGGAAAAAACGGTCGCCGTCATAGGTTTCCAGAAACCACATATAGCCTTCCGTTTCCGCGCAGATCAGCTTCTTCGCCCCGGAAAGGCACACGGCGCAGTACGCGGGAACCGCCCGGAGCAGATTGATTGCAAACAAAATGTGTCGCAGCATCCCGTTCTCCCCCTACAGCATCTCTTCCTCCGGGGTAAAGTCCAGCGTGATGGACTTGATCTCGGTGCGCATCTGGATATACCGGACACCGGCGGAATCCATCATCCGCTTGGACGCCATGGTCGCCAGAGTGTCCGCGTATTTGTCCGAGAGGTAGTAGACCTCCTTTACGCCGCTCTGGATGATGGCCTTGGCGCACTCGTTGCAGGGAAACAGCGCCACATACAGCTTGCTGCCCCGCAAATCCCGGCCGTTGGCGTTGAGCACGGCGTTCAGCTCCGCGTGGACGACGTAGGGGTACTTGGTCTGGTCGCCGTCCCGCTCCCATGGGTACTCGTCGTCGGAACAGCCCTTGGGCATACCGTTATAGCCGGTGGAGATGATGATGTTGTCCTGCGAGACGATGCATGCGCCGACCTGCGTGTTGGGGTCCTTGCTGCGCTTCGCCGCAAGCATGGCGATGCCCATAAAATATTCGTCCCAGCTGATGTAGTCCTCACGTTTCATGGCGGAAGCCTCCTTTTTGGAAAATCTTTCTCCCATTATACACAAAAGGCAGGGCAGCCGCAAGTGGCTGTCCTGCCTTTTTTTCTTAGGGAAACTCCGAATAAATTGTCTTCGGCTGAGCAGCGGATCTTTTTCCCCAGTTGTGCGGTTTCCAAAGCGGGAAATATAGCGCAGCCGTTGTCGGCGCAAGCCGGCTTACGGATGCGGCATACCCCTTGCGGGTACACAAAGTATTTCTCCGCTTTGGAAATCTTCATCTGGTGAAAAATCTCTCGCTGTCAGCTCTCGTCAATTTATTCAGAGCTTCCCTTATCCAAAGAAGTCTTTCAGATTGTTGAGAAATTTCTTCCTTTTGGGGGACTGATCCACGCTTCCGTCCAACTGGCGCAGGAGGTCTTTCTGCTCCTTCGTCAGTCTGGTGGGAGTCTCTACCACCACCGTGAAGCGCTCGTTGCCGCGACGGCGGGTGTTGCCCACCTCGGGAATGCCCTTCTCCCGCAGAATGAACTCCCGGCCGGTCTGGGTGCCCTCGGGAATCTCATAATCCACCTTGCCGTCCAGCGTGGGCACCTGAATGGTCGCGCCCAGCGCCGCCTGCGTGAATGTGATGGGGACTTCGCACAACACGTCCGTCCCGTTCCGGGTAAAGATCGGGTGCCGCCGGATGGAAATTTCCACCAGCAGGTCGCCGTTCGGGCCGCCGCCCACGCCCACGCAGCCTTCGCCCCGGACACGGACGCTCTGTCCGGCATCCACGCCTGCAGGGATCTTCACCTTGACCCGGTTGGTCTTGCGCACCTTGCCCTTGCCGCGGCAGGTGGTGCAGGGATTCTTGATGACCTTGCCCCGGCCGCCGCAGGTGGGGCAGGCGGTGGTGGACTGCATCTGCATGCCCATGAAGTTCTGCACGGAACGCACCTGACCGGTGCCGTGGCACTGGCTGCACGTCTCGATCACGCCGTCGGCGCTGCCCGTACCCTTACAGTTGGGGCAGTTCTCAATCCGCTGGGCAGCAACCTCTTTTTCGCAGCCGAAGGCCGCTTCCTCGAAGGTCAGCTCCAGCCGCGCCATGACGTTTTCGCCCCGGCGGGACGCGTTCTGCTGGGAGCCGCGGCTGCGGCCGCCGCCGAAGAACTCGCCGAAAATATCTCCCAGATCGCCGAAGCCGTCAAATCCGCCGAATCCGGAACCGCCAAAGCCTGCGCCGCCGTAGCCTGCGCCGCCCGCGCCAAAGTTGGGGTCAACTCCGGCAAAACCGTACTGGTCGTACCGCGCGCGCTTGTCAGCGTCGGACAGGACTTCGTAGGCTTCCCCGGCCTCCTTGAATTTTTCCTCGGCAGTCTTGTCGCCGGGGTTACGGTCGGGGTGGTACTTCATGGCGGCCTTGCGGTAGGCCTTCTTTATGTCGTCGGCGCTGGCGTCCTTGCTGACGCCCAGCACCTCATAGTAATCTCTTTTTGCATCTGCCATACTCAATTCACCTCATTATCTGGAATCTCTCACTCAGAGCTTCCACAGTTGACAGTGGACAGCTGACAGCCATGGATAATACTATTTCTTAATAAAATGATTTCATCATTTTATTCTGCCGTTCCACGGCAGACCGCCTGGGCGGCGGTAAGAAATGTATTGACTTCGTTTTTAGCGGCAGTGGCCGCTGGCCGCAATCCTGCGGCCTAATAAAACACTTTTAAGCGTTTTATTAAAAACTCGTATAAAATGCAGCAACCTTTGCTGCTGTCAACTTTCAACTGCCAACTCAGGAAAATATGCCGAGAAGGGGCGGCGTTTGCCGCCCCTTAGGCATTCGGATTTAGTCAACACTCTCGTAATCGGCGTCAACGACACCGTCGTCGCCGGGCTTCTGGGTGTTCCCGCCGGGCTGTGCGCCGCCCTGAGGGTTCGCCTGCTGATACAGCTTCTCGGAAACCTTGTAGAACGCCTGCTGGACTTCCTCGGTGGCCTTCTTGATGGCCTCGATGTCGGTGCCCTTGTTGACTTCCTTCAGGTGGTCAACGGCGGACTGGATGGAAGCCTTCTCGGAAGCGTCGATCTTGTCGCCCAGCTCGTTCAGGGTCTTCTCGGTCTGGTAGACGGTCTGGTCGGCGGCGTTGTGGGTATCCACTTCGTCCTTGCGGGCCTTATCCTCGGCGGCGTACTGCTCAGCCTCGTGAACGGCCTTGTCGATGTCTTCCTTGCTCAGGTTGGTGGAAGCGGTGATGGAGATGTTCTGCTCCTTGCCGGTGCCCAGATCCTTGGCGGAGACCTTCACAATGCCGTTGGCGTCGATGTCGAAGGAAACCTCGATCTGAGGCACGCCCCGGGGTGCGGGAGCAATGCCGGTGAGCTGGAAGCGGCCCAGCGTCTTATTGTAGGCAGCCATCTCACGCTCGCCCTGCAGGACATGGACCTCAACGGAGGTCTGGCCGTCCGCGGCGGTGGAGAAGATCTGGCTCTTGTGGGTGGGGATGGTGGTGTTCCGGTCGATCAGACGGGTGAACACGCCGCCCATGGTCTCAATGCCCAGGGACAGAGGAGTGACATCCAGCAGCAGGATATCCTGCACGTCGCCGGTGAGCACGCCGCCCTGAATGGCAGCGCCAACGGCCACGCACTCGTCGGGGTTGATGCCCTTGAAGCCTTCCTTGCCGGTGATGGTCTTAACGGCATCCTGCACGGCGGGGATACGGGTGGAGCCGCCAACCAGCAGCACCTTCTGAATGTCGGAAGCGCTGAGACCGGCGTCGGACATGGCCTGACGGACGGGCTTCATGGTGCGCTCCACCAGATCGGCGGTCAGCTCGTTGAACTTTGCCCGGGTGAGGGTCACGTCCAGGTGCTTGGGGCCGGTGGCGTCGGCGGTGATATAAGGCAGGTTGATGTTGGTGGAAGTCACGCCGGACAGCTCAATCTTGGCCTTCTCGGCAGCTTCCTTCAGGCGCTGCATAGCGACCTTGTCCTTCGACAGATCGATGCCCTCCGCCTTCTTGAATTCGGCAACCAGATAGTCCATGATTCTCTGGTCGAAGTCGTCGCCGCCCAGATGGGTGTCGCCGGCAGTGGCCAGAACCTCGATGACGCCGTCGCCGATGTCCAGAATGGACACATCGAAGGTGCCGCCGCCAAGGTCATAAACCATGATCTTCTGCTCGGATTCCTTGTCGAGGCCGTAAGCCAGAGCGGCTGCGGTAGGCTCGTTGATGATACGCTTCACGTCCAGACCCGCGATCTTACCGGCGTCCTTCGTCGCCTGACGCTGTGCGTCGGAGAAGTAAGCGGGAACGGTGATGACGGCTTCGGTGACCGGCTGACCCAGATAAGCCTCGGCATCCGCCTTCAGCTTCTGCAGGATCATGGCGCTGATCTCCTGAGGGGTGTAGCCCTTGCCGTCGATGGTGACGTGATAATTTTCACCCATGTGACGCTTGATGGAAGACACGGTGCGGTCAGCGTTGGTCACAGCCTGACGCTTTGCCACCTGACCGACCATACGCTCGCCGGTCTTGGAAAATGCAACAACAGAGGGGGTAGTACGGTTGCCTTCGGCGTTGGCGATGACAACAGGCTCGCCGCCTTCCAGAACAGCAACACAGGAATTGGTAGTACCAAGGTCGATACCGATAATCTTAGACATAATGTTTTCCTCCTAATATATTAAAGCTAAATTGTTTACGTTTTTAGTTTGCCACCTGCACCATGGCGAACCGGACGATCTTATCGCCCATTTTGAAGCCCTTCTGGAACACCTGCGTGATGACGTTTTCGTCATGCTCCTCGCTGTCCAGATGCATCACGGCGTTGTGCAGATTCGGGTCGAAGGTGTCGCCCACCTCGCCGAAAACCTCCACGCCGAGACCATTCAAGATCTTCAGCAGCTCCGTCATGGTCAGCTCCACGCCCTTTTTGTAGGCGGCGTCTTCCGTGGGCTGGTTCAGCGCGCGCTCCAGATTGTCGTAAATGGGAAGCATCTTCGTTACGGCGTCGGCCTTGCCGTTGCCGTAGGACTGCTCCTTTTCCTTCGTGGTGCGCTTGCGGAAATTGTCATATTCCGCTGCCAGACGCAGCCGGGCGTCGTGCTCGGAATTGTATTTTTCCTCCCAGGGATCCGCCTGCGGCAGCTCCGGTTCCTCGGGCGCCTGCTCCTTCGGGGTTTCCTCCACAGCTTCCTGTGGGGTTTCCTCCGGGGCTTTCTTCTTTACTTCTTCTGTTTCCTTTTTTGCCACGTCTGTGACCTCCTGTCAATTTGCAGGGTGGGGGAAAATCTCCGCTTTTGCGGTTCGGGGATTTTCCCCAGCCCTGCCTGTTTGATTCTATCCTTCCTTCGGCGGCTCCGGCAGCTTTGGCTGCTGGGGCTGCTCGGGCTTGCCGAACATCTTGCTCAGGCTCTCGGCGAAATAGCTCAGGCGCGCCGTTACCTTTGCGTAATCCATCCGGGTGGGGCCGACCACGCCGATCATGCCCTGCATTCCGTCGCCGATGTCAAACTTGGTCATCACAACGGAGGTGTCCTTCAGTTCATCCGCCACGTTTTCGGGGCCTACCAGCACTTTCGTACCGTTGGCGCCCTCCATGACGGCGGGAAGGTTTGCCAGTGCCTCTTCGTCGATGGAATCCATTACCCGCTGGGCTTTGTCCACGTCCCGGTACTCCGGCAGGCTCAACAGTCTTGCCTGACCGGTGACGGCCACTCTGGTGGAGTCGCTGTTTTTCAGCGTCTCCTGGGTGAAGTCCAGAATCACCGGCACCAGACTTGCCGCGGCGCCCGCCGAACGCATGACCTTTTCCATCAGCTCGGCGGTGAAGTCCTCAAGGGGAATGTCCGTCATGCTGGCGTTCAGCACCGCGCTCAGGAGCTTCAGATCCGTTTCGCTGACGTTTACCGGCAGCTTGATGAGCTTGTTCACCACCTGCTCGCCGCCCAGCATCAGCACCAGAATGAAGCTTCCCTGTCCGGCCAGGATCAGGTCGAACCGCTTGACGCAGGCGCTGCCCTGTCGGGACGCGGCGGAGATGGCGGGAAGGTCGGTGGCCTGGGATACCAGCTTTGCCACCTTTTCCACCATTTTATCCACCCGCTGCATCTTTTCCTCGATGGCGCTGCTGATGGACTTCGTTTCGTCAATGGACAGGCGGTAATCCATCATCAGTTCGTCAACGTACAGCCGGTAACCGGCGGCGGAGGGGATGCGGCCCGCGCTGGTGTGGGGCTGCTCCAGATAACCCATGGCGGTCAGTTCCGCCATTTCGTTGCGGATGGTCGCGGAGGAATACTTCATGTCCGGCAGCTCGGTAATGGCCTTGGAGCCCACCGGTTCCGCCGTGCGGATATACAAATCCACCACCGACCGCAGAACCTTCTTTTTCCGCTCTGTCAGTTCCATTGTATCCCTCCTTCTCACTTTATCTTTAGCACTCCATCTATCTGAGTGCTAAGCACACTATACCGCAGAGTGCCAGAAATGTCAATAGGTTGTTTTTGAATTATTCTTGAACATTTTGGGGAATTGGGGCGAATCCGGAAAATCTTCCTTGCGTTTGCCCCGGGAATCGCCTTCTGAATATGAAGTTCCCTTGAATTTTTCTTGAATTCTCCCTTCGGGGGTGGAACTTTTCGTTTCTTTGTGCTATACTGTACAATATATTATTGTGCGGGGGTCTGCCCCGAAACCGAATTTTGGAGAGAGAGCTTATGCTGGAATTATTGGCGCCCGCCGGGTCAATGGAGTCTCTGCGCGCGGCCGTTCAGAACGGCGCCGACGCCGTCTACCTCGGCTGCGGCGCGTTCAACGCGCGGCAAAGCGCGAAAAACTTTACTCCCCAGACGCTGGTGGATGCCATTAAATACTGCCATGTCCGGGGCGTGCAGGTGCACCTGACCCTCAACACCCTCGTCTCCGACCGGGAGATGACCGAGGCGGCGGAGCTGATCCGCTATGCCGCGCAGAATAATATTGATGCCTTTATCGTGCAGGACTTAGGCGTGGTGCAGCTGTGCCGTCAGATCGCCCCCGGCGTTCCCATCCACGGCAGCACCCAGATGACCGTCCATTCTCTGCCCGGCGTGCTGCTGTGCGCCGCCATGGGTATCAAGCGGGTCGTCCTCAGCCGGGAGCTGAGCCGGGAGGAAATCCGCTACATCTGCGCCAACTCTCCCATTGAAATTGAAGTCTTCGTCCATGGCGCGCTGTGCATGTGCTATTCCGGCCAGTGCTACATGTCCGCCATGATCGGCGGCCGCTCCGGCAACCGGGGCCGCTGCGCCCAACCCTGCCGCCAGAGCTACGGCTACACCCACTGGCAGGAAAAATACCCCCTGAGTCTGAAAGACAACTGCCTGATTCCCTATCTGCGGGAGCTGCAGGAGATGGGGGTCGTTTCCTTGAAGCTGGAAGGCCGGATGAAGCGGGCGGAATACGTGGCCACCGTCACCGCCGTCTACCGCAAGGCGCTGGACGAGATGACCGTCACCAAGCCCATGATGGACGCCCTGTACGCCGCCTTCAACCGTCAGGGCTTCACCGACGGCTACTATACAAGTAGGGTGGATACCAAAATGTTCGGCGTGCGGCAGGAGAATGACGACGACGGCAAATGGCTTCAGGCCGCCCGGCAATCCTACGAGGCAGGGGAGACCCCCCTTGTGGATATCCGCTTTCAGGCCATGGTCACCGTGGACGGCAGCTGCGTCATCGCCACCGACCCGGAGGGTCGGACATGCCGCTCCGACGGCCCCGTGCCGGAACGCGCCCAGAACATCTCCCTCACCGGGGCGATGCTCGCCCAGCGGGTCTCCAAAACCGGCGGCACGCCCTACCGGTGCGTGGAGGTGCGCACCCGGGTCGATCCCGGTCTGATCATCTCCGCTTCCGCCATCAATGCCATGCGCAGGGACGTGCTGAACCAGCTCACTGCCATCCGCGCCCGGCGGGAGGAACAGACCCTGCGCAAGCCCAAGCCCGTGCCGGAATACAAAGGCCCCTCGGGCCTGCCCGGCCTGACCATTCAGGTCACCTCCCGGGAGCAGCTGACCCCCATGCTTTTAGATCTGGAAACCACACTGCTGTACGTTCCCATCCACATATTGCTCGCCGACGGGGAGCTTTGCGCCCGGCTGGTGCAGCGGGGACGAGTGGCGGCGGTGCTGCCCAGAATCGTCCACGACGGGGAGCTGCCCCGGATCAAAAAGAGCCTGGAAGTCCTCCGCGCCGCCGGTGTCCGGGACGCGCTGGTGGGCAATCTCGGCCTGATCGCCCCCGTGCGGGAGGCAGGAATGCGGGTTCACGGGGATTTCGGCCTGAACATCTTCAACTCCGCCTCCATGAACGTCATGCGTTCTCTGGAAATGGCTTCCGCCACGGTGAGCTTTGAAATGACCCTGCCCCAGATCCGGGACATGAGCAAGGCGGTGAACGCCGAGCTGATTGCCTACGGGCGGCTGCCCCTGATGGTGACGGAGCACTGCCTCATCCACAACAAGACCAACGAATGCACCTGCCATCTGAAAGCCACCCGCCTGATCGACAAGACCGGCGCGGAGTTCCCGGTCATCCGGGACGGCGACAGCTGCCGCAGCGTGCTGCTCAACGGCAAGAAGCTGAGCTGGCTCGACCGGCAGGACGATCTTGCCAAGCTGGGCTTATGGGCGACGCGGCTGTACTTCACCACGGAAAATTCCAAGGAAGTTGACCGCGTGCTGAACGATTACATGAACCCCGAACCCCTCGACCCCGGCGCGTGTACCCGGGGACTGTACTTACGGGGTGTGGAATAAAATCCCTCCGCATCGAAAGGAGAACCTTATGCAGCTCATTCTCGCTTCCGCCTCGCCGCGGCGAAAGGCGCTTCTGTCCCTCTTTGGGATTCCCTTCACCGTCCGGGCGGCGGACATTGACGAAACCATGGACCCCGAAAAGCCGCCCTTTGACGAAGTTGCCCGGGTCAGCCGTTTGAAGGCGCTGACCGTCAGCCGGGGAGAAGAAGACATCGTCATTGCGGCGGACACCATTGTGGTCTGTCAGGGGAAGGTGCTGGGCAAGCCCCACAGTGAGGCGGAAGCGGCATCTATGCTCCGGCTTCTCTCCGGGCGGGATCATCAGGTGATGACCGGCTGCACCGTTCTGTGCGGGGACAGGGTCGAGACCTTCACCGAGGTGACAAGCCTGCATTTCCGCCCCCTCAGCGAGAAGGAGATTCTGAAATACGTCCAAAGCGGCGAGCCCATGGACAAGGCCGGGGCTTACGGCATCCAGGGCGGCGCGGCGCTGTTCTGCGAAAAGCTGGAGGGCGACTATTATAATGTAATGGGACTTCCCGTGTGCCGGCTGTATGAGACCCTTTGCCGCACAGCGCCGGAAGTGATGGAGGATACCATATGAGAAATCTGTTCAGTACCAAAGTGAAGATCATTCTGGTGGTGGCCGCGCTGCTGACGGCGGCACTGGCCATCTACAGCGGCATTTCCAACCAGAGTCTTCCCAGTGTGATCGTGCAGGGCGTTCTCGCCCCCTTCCGCGCCGCGGGCACCACCCTGACCAACACGGCGGAAAAATACTACAGCTATATGTTCCGCTACGAGGCTCTGGACGCGGAAAACAAGGTGCTGGAAGAACGCATCGCCCAGATGGAGGACGTCGCCCGTCAGGCCGACTCCGTTTCCCGTGAAAACGAGCGTCTGCGCAAGCTGCTGGAGCTGAAAGCCACCAACGAGGACTACAAGCTGGTGGACGCCTATATCATCGGCTGGAGCTCCTCGGACTGGGAGAGCACCTTCACCATCAACCGGGGCACCAACGCGGGCATCCGGGAGAATCTGTGTGCCATCACCGCCAACGGCGAAGTGGTGGGTCTGGTAACGGAGGTGGGCGTCAACTACGCCGTCGTCAAGACCGTTCTGGACTCCACCCTGGAAATTTCCGGCACCATCTCCACCTCCGGCTACAACGGCATGGTCAAGGGCGGCTATACCAGCGGCAACGACACATTGCTCCAAATGAACTACCTGCCCTCCGACTCCATCATCCGCAATAAGGATCAGGTGGTGACCTCCGGTTCCACGGTGTACCCCCGTGGCCTGATCATCGGCTCCGTGGTGGACGCGGGCTATGAGGAAACGGGCGTCGCCAAATTCGCCCTCCTGGACCCCGCCGCGGACATTAACTCCCTGGAGCAGGTCTTCATCATCACCGCCTACACCACCGAGGTCGTGACCACCCCCGGCACGTCCACAGGTTCCGAGACTGCCACCGCCCCGTCCGAAACCGCCGCCGCCACCCAACCGACCACCCCCGTGGGCTGAGGACGCGCCATGGCAAGAAGAAAACTGTCCAAACAGTCGGAATTCAAGCCCGACCCCCGGCAAAACAGCCTTTCCGGGCTGTTCCACGTGACCCAGCTGCAAAAGCAGCGGATGCTGAAATGGACGCTGTATGTGCTGACGGGTATCCTGCTCCTGACCATTCAGGACGTTATCATGAGCCGCGTCAGCATCTTCGGTGCGACCACCGATCTGCCGGTGGTGTACATTCTGCTGATCACGGTCATTGAGGGCGTGGATGTGGGAAGTCTGTTCGTCCTTTTTGCGTCCACCATTTACTACTTTTCCGGCTCCGCGCCGGGGCCTTACTGCATTGGCCTATTATGCGCCGTCGGGATCATCGCTACGCTGCTGCGGCAGGCCTACCTGCGGCGCACGAAAGCTTCCATCGTCATCTGCGCCGGTATCGCGCTGACAATTTACGAGATGGGTCTGTTCGTCGTGGGCATCGGCCTTGGGCTGACACGGTGGGACCGGGTGTTCTCCTTCCTGATCACCGCCGGCTACAGCTTCGGCGTTATGATCCTGCTGTACCCGCTTATCAATAGAATTGGCCTTATTGGAGGAACCACATGGAAAGAATAAGCCGATTTCGCGCTATCCTGCTTTTAATTCTGTTTATTACGATTCTGGCGCTGTTCGCCTTGAAGCTCTTTGATCTTCAGATCATCAAGACCAACGGCAACACCGACAACATCGCGAAATACACCACCGTTACCACCGTCCGCGCCGCCCGCGGCGATATCCTCGACCGGAACGGCAACGTTCTGGTGGGCAACCGCGCCAGTTATGATCTGGTGTTCAACCACTACGTTATCGAGTCCTACGGCCAGACCAACGAAGCGCTGTACGCGCTCGTACACAAGTGCCGGGATCTGAACCTGAGCTACAACGACCATTTCCCCGTGAGCAAGACCCGCCCCTTTGAGTACACTCTGAACGATTTTGCCACTTCATGGCAGAACCACTTCCAGAGCTTCATGGTCGACCGGTCGCTGGACTCGGACATCACCGCGCCGCTGCTCATTGAAAAGCTGCGGGAACGCTATAAGATTCCCGAAGGCTGGTCGGACGAGGACGCCCGCGCCGTCATCGGTATGCGCTACGAATTCGACCTGCGCGGTATTTCCAGCCTGCCTACGTACACCTTCATTGAGGACATCTCCGACGAGAATCTGTCCGCCATTCTGGAGCTGAACACCCCCGGCCTGATGGTGGAATCCTCCACCGTCCGGGAATACCATACCAAGTACGCTGCCCACATCTTAGGCTACATGGGCGGCATGGACGACGACGACTGGGCAAAGTACAAGAATGCAGGCTACTCCATGGACGCCTACATCGGCCAGTCCGGCTTTGAGGAAGCCTTTGAGGATTACCTCCACGGCATCGACGGCCAGCGCGTGGACGTGGTTTCCAAGGACGGCACCATCGTCGAGCAGTTCTGGCGGGTCAATCGGAAAACCGGCGAGGTCTACACCCCCATCGCCGGAAACAACGTGGAGACCACCATTGATCTGGAGCTGCAGGGCATTGCCGAGGACTCTCTTGCCAACATCATGAAGGAGCTGACCGACCCGGAGAAGAACACCTCCAAGGATGAGAGTAACGGCCTGGACGCGGAGGGCGCGGCGGTCATCGTCATGAAGGTCAAGACCGGCGAGATTCTGGCCTGCGCCAGCTATCCCACCTATAACCTCGCCACCATGAATCAGGACTGGGCCGAGATCGAGGCCGACCCCTTGAAGCCTTTCTTCAACCGCGCCTTCGGCGCCAACTACGCCCCCGGCTCCACCTTCAAGATGTGTACCCTGATTGCCGCTATGGAGCACCGTAGTACAAACCCGAAGAGTGAGTTCTTCGGCAGATACCTGTACCTCCCCGGCGAGATCATCCGGGATCAGGGTGTCTTCACCAAGTACCCGGGCTTCTCTCCCATGTGTCTGATCTATAAGTCCAACCCCGGCGTTACCCACGGCGATCTGGACGCCCAGCGGGCGCTGGAGGTGTCGTGTAACTACTTCTTCTATGAGTTGGGCAGCCGTATGACCATCGAGATGCTGAACGAAACCGCCAATGGTCTGGGTCTGGGCGTTCCCACCGGCATTGAGCTGACGGAAAAGGTCGGCTGGGTCACCGATGAGGCCAGTAAGAAGGCCGCTTACGGCGAGACCGGCGTCAACTCCCAGATCACCGCAGGCGACCGTGTTCTGGCCGCCATCGGACAGGCCGAAAACCGGTTCAGCCCCTTGCAGCTGTGCGTTTACGCTTCCACTCTGGCCAACAAGGGCACCCGTATGAAGGCCACCTTCTTAAGCCGCGTGGTCGCCTCCGACTACAGCAGCCTCATCAAGGAGAATTCCCCCGAGATCATGAGCCAGATGGAAATTGCTTCCACCACCTACAATACCTACATTGAAGGTATGCGCAAGGTTATCGAAGGAGGCGAAGGCACCGCCCGTTCCCACTTCGGCGGCCCCAAGGATCTGGACACCTTCCCCGTCAAGGTATGCGGCAAGACCGGTACTGCTCAGCACTCCTCCGGCGGCTCTGACCATGGCGCGTTCATCTGCTTCGCCCCCATGGAAGACCCGGAGGTCGCCGTAGCCGTCTACGGCGAAAAGGCCGCCCACGGTGCGACCCTTGCTGCCGTGGCTGAGGATATTCTCCGCGCCTACTTCGCCATGGAAGCCGCCAGCGAGGTCAACGCCTTTGAAAATCAGGCATCGTAATTCACACGAATGCAGCCATTCCGTTCTGGAATGGCTGCAAATTTTTTATTTCAGCACCACCGGAAAACTGGTATAGATCTTTCCCGGCTTCAGGTTCACACCCCGGAGCTTCACCAGCTCCGAAACCGTGACAATTTCGTAGCCCTGATCTTTCAGCACGTCCACAATGTCCAGCGCCGCCTGCACCGAGCTTGCCGTCATGTCGTGGAGCAGGACAATATCCCCGTCCTTCACGTTTTTCAGCACCGCCCGCTCCACTGCCGCCGTGTCGGTGGTCGCCCAGTCCCGGGGGTCCACCGACCAGCTGAGAATGGCAAGCTGCCGCGCCTCGGCCACCTGCCGCACGGCATCGCTGCAGCATCCTCCCGGCGGCCGGAGAAACACCGGCTCGCACCCCTCGGGCAGCAGCGCCTGCGTGTCCATGATCTCGGACGCCACCGTGCGGCGGCTCATTTCCTTCATGTTTTTGTGGGTGTAGCCGTGGTAGCCGATCTCGTGACCCTCGTCGAAAATCCGCTGGGTGATGTCCGGGTAATCCTTGATCCGGTAGCCGCACAGCAGAAACGTGGCCTTCACCTCCCGCTCCCACAGTCCGTCCAGAAGCCGGCGGGTATACCGCCCGGACGGCCCGTCGTCAAAGGTCAGCGCCACATATTTTGTCGTCTCCGCCGCGTCTACGGGAATCACGAGCAGACTCAGCACCGCAAGAACCGCCAGAAACCGCCGCATCATACCACCTCCGTCATTTTTTATGTTCCGTCCAAACGCCCCCATATCCGCAATTTTGATTTGACGTAGCGGCAAAAATGCGGTATACTATAAGGTGGAGGGTTGCGGAATGGATTTGATTTGCCCAATTTGCGGAAGCAAACTGAATACGTTTGACAAATCCCTCGTCTGCTCCGGGCATCACTGTTTCGACATTGCCCGGCAGGGCTATGTGAACCTGCTGACCGTTCAGCAGAAGCACTCCCTGCACCCGGGGGACACCCGCGAGCAGGTGCTTTCCCGCCGCGCCTTTCTGGAAGCGGGGTACTACGCCCCCATCGCCGAAGCCCTGATCGCTGTTGCGAAAGAGTTAACGGTTAACTCAAATGAGATAAGACCGTCCGGCGAGCTTCTGGACGTAGGCTGCGGGGAAGGATATTACTCCGCACGGCTGGCCGGGGCGCTTGGAATGCGCCTCACGGGAATGGACATCTCCCGGGAGGCTGTCCGCTGTGCCGCCGGAAAATACAAGAACGGCCTGTGGCTCTGCGCCACTGCGTCCCACATTCCCGTGGCCGACCATTCATGCCGTTTGCTCACCAGTCTGTTTGCCCTGACCATGCCGGAGGAATTCAAGCGTGTTCTGCGGCCGGAGGGATACTTTTTTCAGGTTCTGGCGGCGGAAGACCATCTGCTTGGACTGAAATCCATCATTTACGACCATCTTATCGAAAAGCCCAAGGACACCGTCCCGGACGTGCCGGGCTTCACCCTTGTGAAATCCGTCCCCATCCGGTTCACCTTCACCGTGGAAGGGGAGCAGGTGGAAAATCTTCTTTCCATGACGCCCCACGTTTTCCGCATTGGCAAAGACGGCGCTCAGCGCCTGCGGGAAACCAGGTCCCTGACGGACACCGCCAGCTGCGTCTTAAATGTGTTCCGTCCTGTAGGGAACCTCTGATGAAATCGTCTTCGGCCGAGCAGCGTATCTTTTCCTCTATCCGCGCAGTTTCAAAAGCGGGAAATACATGCAGTATTCCTCCGCTTTCGAAACTTTCGGCCAGAGAAAAATCTCTCGCTGTCGGCTCTCGCCGATTCCATCAGAGCTTCCCTAATAACATTCCCTTACCGGGTGGATGTATGTCTGGAAAAAAGTCGAAAATGCGTATCCGGCTGCCAGAATTGCCGATATTATAAATTTAATGGAGTAGCTATATGCTGGATAAACTACAGGCCATCTGCAATAAATACGAAGAGCTTTCCGCCAAGTCCGAGCAGCCGGATTTTTACGCCGACCCCCAGAAGGCGGCGAAGCTGCTCCGGGAAAAAAACGATCTGGAGCCCATTGTGGAAGCCTTTCACGCCTACAATCAGGCGCAGCAGGACATGGCGGACGCTCAGGAGCTGATGGCCGACCCGGAAATGAAGGAGCTTTGTCAGGAAACCTACGCCGCCGCCAAGGCGCAGAAGGAATCCCTTGCCGAAAAAATCCAGATTTTGCTCCTTCCCAAAGACCCCAATGACGAAAAAAACGTCATTATGGAGATCCGCGGCGGCGTCGGCGGCGAGGAAAGCGCCCTGTTTGCCCACAGTCTGTTCCGGATGTATTCCATGTACGCCGCGAAAATGGGCTGGAGCATTGAGCTGATGAACCTGAACGAAACGGAGCTTGGGGGCGTCAAGGAAGCGGACTTCATCGTCAGCGGCCGGGGCGCATACTCAAGGCTCAAATATGAATCCGGCGTCCACCGGGTGCAGCGGGTTCCCGAAACGGAATCCGGCGGCCGCGTCCACACCTCCACCGCAACCGTTGCGGTTCTGCCGGAGATGGAGGAGGTTGACGTGCAGATCAACCCCGCCGACATTGAAATGCAGGTCTACCGTTCCAGCGGCGCGGGCGGTCAGCACATCAACAAAACCTCCTCCGCCGTGCGGCTGATCCACAAGCCCACGGGCATCGTGGTCGCCTGTCAGGAGGAGCGGAGCCAGATCCAGAACCGGGAGAAATGTATGCGGATGCTGGCCAGCAAGCTCTACGAAATGGAGCAGGAGCGTCTGGACAGCGAAGTCACCGGTCTGCGCCGCAGTCAGGTAGGAACGGGAATGCGCAACGAGCGCATTCGCACCTATAATTTCCCACAGGGCCGTGTCACCGACCATCGGGTTGGGCTGACCCTGTACCGCATTGACGCGGTGATGGACGGTGATTTAGACGAGATCATCAACGCCCTCGCAACCGCCGATCAGGCGGAGAAACTGAAAAACGCCCATCAATAAGGAAGATTCACATGGAATTTATCACAAACTCCCCGGAGGAAACGGAGAAAATCGGCGCGGCGATAGGGAAGATCATCCCCGCCGGGACGGTTCTTGCCTACCGGGGCGACCTTGGGGCGGGGAAGACCGCCTTCACCCGGGGACTTGCCCGTGGGCTTGGCTTCACGGAAGCCGTCACCAGCCCGACCTACACCATCGTCAACGAATACCTTGGCGGGCGGCTCCCCCTGTTTCATTTTGATATGTACCGGCTTTCCTCCGCCGACGACCTGTTCGACATCGGCTGGGAGGACTATCTCGACCGGGGCGGCGTGTGCGCCGTGGAGTGGAGTGAGAATGTGACCGAGGCCATGGAGGGCGCAGTCAGCGTCACCATCGACGTTCTGGGAGAGAACACCCGGCGGATCACCATTTCGGGAGGGGATTTTCTTGCTGATCTTAGCCTTTGAAACCAGCGCGAAAGCCGCCTCCGCGGCGCTGCTGGAGGACGGAAAACTTCTGGCGGAAAGTTACCAGAACACCGGCCTGACCCACAGCCAGACCCTGATGGTCATGGTGGAAAATCTGCTGCACCAGTGCGGCAAGACCGTCACTGATGTAAGCGCGGTGGCCGTGGCCGCAGGCCCCGGCTCCTTTACCGGCGTGCGCATTGGCGTCGCCGCCGCAAAGGGTTTCGCATGGGGCAGGGAAGTGCCCTGCTACGGCGTCAGCACGTTGGAAGCCATGGCGCTTTCGCTGGGCGAATATCAGGGTTACGTGTGTCCCGTAATGGACGCCCGGCGGAGTCAGGTGTATAATGCGCTGTTTTATGTCAACCACGGCAGTCTCAAAAGGATCACCGAAGACCGCGCCATTGCCTTGGCGCAGCTGAAGCAGGAACTTGCACACCTGACGGAACCTGTGTTTCTGGTGGGGGACGGCAGCGTCCTTACTTACAAGACCCTTTCCGGGGATATCCCCAACCTCATTATGCCTCCGGAACACCGGATGCATCAGCGCGCCGTGGGCGTCGCCCTTCTGGCCGCGCAAAAACATGCCGCCGGGGAAACCGGCGACGGCGCCGCTCTGACCCCCAACTACCTGCGCTTAAGTCAGGCGGAACGGGAACGTCTCGAGCGGGAACAGCAAAATTCATAAATCCGGGGCCGATTCATTCAACCCTGTAAATAGAAGGAGAAATATCATGGCAAACGTACACGTCCTCGATCATCCCCTGATCCAGCATAAGCTGGCCATTCTGCGCAACAAGAAGACCTCCGTTAAGGAATTCCGCGAGCTGGTCGGCGAAATTGCCGGTCTGATGTGCTATGAGGCCACCCGCAACCTGCCCACCCGGGAGGTAGAGGTGCAGACCCCCGTCGCCACTGCCAAGTGCCGGATGCTGTCCGGCAAGAAGCTGGCCATCGTCCCCGTCCTTCGCGCCGGTCTCGGCATGGTGGACAACATGGTGGAACTGATCCCCTCCGCAAAAATCGGTCACATCGGCCTGTACCGCGACCCCGAGACCCACAAGCCCGTGGAATACTACTGCAAGCTGCCGGAGGACATCTCCAACCGGGTGGTTTATGTGGTCGATCCCATGCTGGCCACCGGCGGCAGCGCCGTCGCGGCCATTGATTTCTTGAAAAAGCACGGCTGCCGGAACATCATCATGATGAACATCATCGGCTGCCCCGAGGGCATCAAGGCCGTTCAGGAAGCCCACCCCGACGTGGAAATCTTCCTGGCCGCCGTTGACGAGAAGCTCAACGAGCACGCCTACATTGTCCCCGGTCTGGGCGACGCCGGCGACCGGATTTTCGGTACCAAGTAAAAAAGTTGGAAAAAATGTGCATCTCCGTGGGAGATGCACATTTTTCGTGTTAAAATCTTTACTTTAACCGTTTTTCCAGCGTTGCGGCGTTGAGCGCCGTCAGATGTACGCGGGAAAAGCCGTATTCCGCCGTCAGGATGAAGGACTTGGGCAGATCGTCGCAGGGGATGACCTCACCCTCCCGCTCCGCCCGGTTCAGAAACTCCCGGGTGCGCTTGGAGGTGGAAGTGTTGTCCAGATCAAAAATGCCGATGATGCTCCTGTCCCGGACAGCCATGTCGTTGCCGATGGATAAAAACATATTTTCCTCCTATGGTAACATCGGGCGGCAATTTTGCCGCCCGATGATCTTTCATTTACGCTTTTTCCACTCGCTGACTGCCAGCTCGTCGCAGCGGTTGTTCTTCGGGTTCTCCGCGTGTCCCTTGACCCAGTGGTAATGCACGTCGTGCTTTTGGGTCAAAGACAGGAGGATTTCCCAGAGGTCGGAATTCAGGGCGGGCTTTTTGTCGGATTTGACCCAGCCCCGCTTTTTCCAGCCCCACGCCCAGCCTTTCTCCAGCGCGTCGATGACGTACTTGCTGTCGCTGTACAGCTCCACGATGCAGGGTTCTTTCAGCGCCTGCAAGCCCCGGATGACCGCCGTCAGCTCCATGCGGTTGTTGGTGGTGCTGTCTTCCCCGCCGGAAAGCTCCTTTTCCACGCCGTTGTATTCCAGAATGGCGCCCCAGCCGCCGGGGCCGGGATTGCCGGAACAGGCGCCGTCAGTGTACAGAGTCACGGTTTTCATGCCTGTTCTCCGGTCTCTTCCTCGTCCATCTTCTCGACACGCTCCAAAGAGACCACCTGATTGCCGTCGTCAATGCGCATGACGATGACGCCCTGAACGTCCCGCTTGTAGACGTTGATAGAGGACGCGGGAATGCGGATGATGACGCCGCCGTTTTCGATGAGCATAACATCGTCACTCTCGCTCACCACACGGCAGCCGGCCACATTGCCGGTCTTGGGGGTGATGTTGTAGTTCTTAAGACCCTTGCCGCCCCGGCTTTGCGCCTGCTTTTCCCCGTTGGGGCCGGTGCGCAGGTACTCCGTCAGAGCGGTGCGCTTGCCGTAGCCGTTCTGGGTCACGGTGAGCAGAGTCTTGCCCTCCTCGGCCTTCTCCGCGCCGACTACATAGTCTCCGTCGGTTAACATAATACCGCGAACGCCCGCCGCGTCACGACCCATGCAGCGCACGTCGTTCTCGTTAAAGCAGATGGCGTAGCCAAAGGCCGTGGCAAGCACGATGTCGTCGTCGCCGTTTGTGCGGATGACGTTAATCAGGTGGTCGTCCTCGTCCAGGGTGATGGCGCGGATGCCCGCCTTGCGGTTGGTTTTCAGGGAGACGAAGGGGATGCGCTTGACGGTGCCCTTCCGGGTGACCATCATCAGGAACTCGTTTTCGTCAAACTCCCGTGTAATTACCATAGCGGTGACAGATTCGCCGGGATTCAGGGGCAGTACGTTGACGATGGCAGTACCCCGGGCAGTGCGGCCTGCCTCGGGAATCTGGTAACCCTTGCGGTGATGCACCCGTCCCTGATCGGTGAAGAAGAGCATATGGTCGTGGGTAGACGCAATGGTCAGGCTCTTGACATAATCCTCTTCCTTCAGGTTCTGGGCGTTGACGCCCCGGCCGCCACGGCTCTGGGTGCGGTAGGTGTCCACGGGCATTCTCTTGATGTAGCCCTGATTGGACAGCGTGAAGGCGCAGGTCTCCTCCTCGATCAGGTCTTCGATGTCGATCTCGTCCTCGATCTCCTGAATCTCGGTTTTCCGCTTGTCGCCGAACTTGTCCCGGATCTCGATCATCTCGCCGCGAAGGACAGCCTTGAGTTTGTTCTCGTCCGCCAGCAGTTCCAGATAATACTTGATCTTTTCTTCCAGCTCGTCATACTCGCTCTGGAGCTTTTCCCGGTCAAGACCCTGCAGGGCTTTCAGACGCATGTCCAGAATGGCCTGCGCCTGAACGTCGTCCAGTTTGAAGCGATCCATCAGACGCTGCTTGGCATCGTCATAAGCCGAGCGGATGATATGAATGACCTCGTCGATGTTGTCCTGCGCAATGAGCAGACCTTCCAGCAGATGTGCCCGCTCCTGGGCTTTTTTCAGGTCATACCGGGTGCGCCGGGTGAGGACTTCTTCCTGATGCTTCAGGTACTCGTCGATGATCTGCCGCAGGGAGAGAATTTTCGGCTGCTTCTGGTTGTCCACCAGCGCCAGCATGATAATGCCGAAGCTGGACTGCAAAGCCGTCTGCTTGAACAGATTGTTCAGCACGACCTGAGGATTGGCGTCCTTTTTCAGCTCGATGACCACACGCATACCGTTGCGGTCGGTCTCATCCCGGAGATCGGAAATGCCGTCCAGGCGCTTGTCCTTCACCTGCTCGGCAATGTTCTTGATGAGCTGACGCTTATTGACCTGATAGGGAAGCTCGGTAACGATGATCCGCATCCGGTCTTTGCCATGCTCCTCAAACTCCGTCCGGGCACGGACGACCACCTTGCCACGGCCGGTAGCATAGGCCGCACGGATGCCGCTGCGTCCCATGATGATGCCGCCGGTAGGGAAGTCCGGGCCGGAAATATGCTCCATCAGGTCGGCCAAAGTCGCTTCCGGGTCATCCAGCACGCACACACAGGCGTCAATGACCTCCGCTAAGTTGTGGGGCGGGATGTTGGTCGCCATGCCGACAGCGATACCGGAGGAACCGTTGACCAGCAGGTTGGGGAAGCGGGAGGGGAGTACGCGAGGCTCTTTGCGGGTCTCGTCGAAGTTGGGGTCCCAGTCCACGGTGTCCTTGTCGATGTCCCGGAGCATTTCGTTGGAAATTTTGCTCAGACGGGCTTCGGTGTAACGGTAAGCCGCGGGGGGATCGCCGTCCACGGAGCCGAAGTTGCCGTGTCCGTCCACCAGCAGATACCGCATGGAAAAGTCCTGGGCAAGACGCACCATGGCGTCATAAACCGACGCGTCGCCGTGGGGATGGTACTTGCCCAGCACGTCACCGACACAGGTCGCCGATTTTTTGAAAGGCTTGTCGGAGGTCAGGCCGCTTTCGTACATGGTGTACAAAATCCGGCGGTGAACGGGCTTCAGTCCGTCCCGGACGTCCGGCAATGCCCGCCCGACAATGACGGACATGGCATATTCAATATAAGATTTCTCCATTTCGTCCACCAGGTTGGACTCTGTGATCACCTGGTCGGGGAAGCGGATATCCTCAGGTTTATAACTGCGGTTATGTCCCATAAACGCACCTCCAGTTCGGGATTGCTATATCAAATGTCGATGTTGACTGCGTATCTCGCGTTCCGCTCGATCCAGTCTTTTCTCGGCTCCACCTGTTCGCCCATGAGAACGGTGAAGATCTCGTCGGCGCGACGGGCGTCCTCCAGCGTGATACGGCGCAGGGAACGCTTTTCCGGGTCCATGGTGGTTTCCCACAGCTCGTGGGGGTCCATTTCGCCAAGGCCCTTGAACCGGGAAATGTCGATCTTGGCGTTGGGGTTGTCGCTGCGCATCTGGGAGGAGATTGCGTCCCGCTCATCGTCGGAATAGGCGACCTTCACGCTCTTGCCCCTCGTCAGCTTGTACAGGGGCGGCACGGCGGAGTAGACGTATCCGTGCTCAATCAGCGGCCGCATATACCGGAAGAAGAAGGTCAGCAGCAGCGTGCGGATATGGGCGCCGTCCACATCGGCATCAGCCATGATGATGACCTTGTGATACCGGAGCTTTTCAATGTCGAATTCGTCCCCGATGCCCGCGCCCAGCGCCACGATCAGGGGATACAGCTTGTCGTTGCCGTAGATCTTATCCGCCCGGGCTTTTTCCACGTTGAGCATCTTGCCCCACATGGCGAGAATGGCCTGGAACCGGGAGTCCCGCCCCTGAATGGCGGAACCGGCTGCGCTGTCGCCCTCCACGATGTAGATCTCGCAGAGACTGGCGTCCCGCTCGTTGCAGTCCTGAAGCTTGTCGGGCATCTGGCCGGATTCCAGTCCCGTCTTGCGGCGGATGGATTCCCGGGCTTTCCGGGCGGCCTCCCGGGCGCGGTTGGCCATCATGGCCTTGTCCAGCACGGCCTTGGCAACGGCGGGGTGTTCCTCAAAATAGGTGGTCAGCTGGTCGTTCACTACCTGATCGACCAGAGTACGAATATAGGCGTTGCCCAGCTTGGCCTTGGTCTGACCCTCGAACTGAGCGTCGGTGAGCTTGACGGAAATGATGGCGGTGATGCCCTCCCGGCAATCCTCACCGGAAACCTTGTCGTCGCCCTTGATAATGCCGTTCTTCACGCCGTAGGCGTTGAGAACACGGGTCAGCGCGGTCTTGAAGCCGGTCTCGTGCATACCGCCCTCCGGCGTGCGCACGTCGTTGGCGAAGGACAGCAGAAATTCGTTGTAGCCGTCGTTATACTGCACGGCGATCTCGGCGGAAGCGTCGCCCTTGCTGCCGCTCATATAGATAACGTCCTCGCACAGGGGCGTCTTGTTCCGGTTGCACCAAATTGCAAACTCCCGGATACCGCCCTCGTAGCACATGGTCTCGCTGATCTGCTTTTCATCGTCCCGGTCGTCGGTGATGGTGATGGTCAGACCCGCATTCAGGAAGGCTTCCTCCCGCATCCGCTCGTGGAGGACTTCGTAGTCATAGACAAGACTGTCAAACATCTCCGGGTCGGGCTGGAAGGTGACCTCCGTGCCGGTCTTGTCGGTCTTGCCGACGATGCGCATTTCCTGGGTGATGCTGCCACGGGCAAATTTCATTTCGTAAATGCTGCCGTTTTTGTGGACACGCACCCGCAGCCACTCGCTCAAGGCGTTAACGACGGACGCGCCCACGCCGTGCAGACCGCCGGAGACCTTATAGCCGCCGCCGCCGAACTTACCGCCGGCGTGGAGCACGGTATACACGACCTCCAGAGCCGGGCGTCCGGTCTGGGGCTGGATGTCCACGGGGATACCACGGCCGTCGTCGGTGACGGTGATGGAGTTGCCGGGATTGATGGTCACGGTAATATGCTTACAGTACCCGGCCAGCGCTTCGTCAATGGCGTTGTCCACGATCTCATAGACGAGGTGGTGCAGACCGGAGGAGGAGGTAGAGCCGATATACATACCGGGTCTTTTCCGCACCGCTTCCAGACCCTCCAGAACCTGAATCTGCTCCGCGCCGTATTCCTGTGTTACTTTCGTTTCGTCAGACATATATGCCCTCCTGCGTGATATGCTTCAATTATTCGCGAATGCTTCCCTTTTCTATCTGAATCGTTCTTCCCAGTTTGGTGAACCGTCCCGGTTCGCAGCAGGTGATGAACACCTGTCCGGAGACGATCTTATTTAATACAAAGTCCTGCCGCCCGGGGTCAAGCTCGGACAGCACATCGTCCAGCAGCAGAACCGGCTCTTCGCCCCATTCCCGCGCCATCAGCTCCCGCTGGGCAAGCTTCAAGCTGATGGCCGCCGTCCGGGTCTGACCCTGAGAGCCGTAGGCTTTCAGGTCGATGCCGGACAGGCTCACGGTAAAATCGTCCTTGTGGGGGCCAGTCAGGCACTGCGCGGTTTCCAGCTCCGCCCGGCTGTGGCTTTGCAGATGGTCTGAAAGGTTTTGGGTCAGTTCCGGGATGGGCGCGAAGGGGTCAACCACCGTGGAGACGGTCTTGTAGCTGAGGGTAAAATTCTCCGCTCCACCGGAAAACTGGTTGTGGTAATTGGCCGCGGCCTTGCCCAGACTGTCGTAAAACCGTGCCCGGTAGGAGATCAGCAGCGCACCCACCTGACACAGCCGGGTATTGTATTCCGGCAGAATTTCCAGAATACCGGGATTTTCAAAATGATCTTTCAGAATGCGGCTTTTCTGCTCCAGAATCCGGTTGTACTCCGTCAATGCCGCGTCGTAATTCGGCCGGAGGGCGCACAGCGCCAGATCACCGAACCGCCGCCGCTGGCTCGCTCCCATTTTCAGGATCATCAGATCTTCCGGGCAGAACAGCACCGTAGGCAGCACCCCGGCGATTTCCCCGGCGGTTTTCTTCTTTGCCCCGTTGAGCCACAGCTGCCGGGGACGGGAGCCGGGAAACAGAATCCATCGGATGCTCTGCTGCCGCTCCTGGGAGAAGACCGAGCCATCGATTTCCCCGAAATCTTCCTGAAACCGCACCATTTCCGAGGTTTTCTGCGCCCGGAAGCTTTTCCCGCTGCCAAGATAGGATATAGCCTCCAGCAGGTTGGTTTTTCCCTGGGCGTTATCCCCCACGATCAGGTTGACGCCGGGGTCAAACTGTGCCGCGATTTCCTGATAATTTCGGAAAGATCGGAGCGTCAGCTCATTCAGATTCATGGGTGATGATCTGGTACGCCTGACCGTCGCAGACGAACCGGTCGCCGGGGCGCAGTTTCTTGCCCCGCATCCGGCAGATCTCGCCGTTGACCAGAATCTGCCCCTCCTGAATCATCAGCTTTGCTTCGCCGCCGGTTTCCGCGGCGTTCGCCAGCTTCATGGCGTCCTGCAATTTGATATACTCCGTGGTGATCGCCACGGGAATGACGTTATCCTTCTTTTTGACGACTACCTTCATAAGCCGACTCCTTTTTTAGCCGTTCTTGATCCGGACCGGCAGCACCATGTAGGCAAAGTCTTCCTTCTCGTCCACGGGGGTCAGAACAATGGGGCTTAACCCGTTGGTCAGCTCCAGCGTGACCTCCTCCGAGGGGATCACCCGCAGGGCTTCCGCCAGATACCGGACGTTGAAGCCGATCTCCAGCTCCTGCCCGTCCCCGGCCAGAGAGCAGCGATCCTCCGCCGCGCCGATGGTGGTGCTGGTGCGCATCAGCAACTCCTGATTGCCAAACATGCAGCGCACGGGACTTTTGTACTTTTCGGACACGATCAGACCGACGCGCTCCACGGAAGACGCCAGATCACCAACATTTGCCACCATTTTGATGGGGCAGTTGGAAGGCACCACCCGCCGCCAGTCCAGAAATTCTCCTTCCAGCAGGCGGCATACCAGCGTGGCGTTTCCCACCTGAAACAGAATGTGCTTCGTACCCAGCGTAAAGGCCGCGTTATCCTCCACGTCCGTAAGGATTTTCTCCACTTCCTTCAATCCGGCGGCGGGAACCACGAAATTCAGCTCCCGTCCAGTGCCCTCCTCCGGGTGGAAGGTGCGCCGGGCAAGCCTGAACCCGTCCACGGCCACGGCGGTGATGGCGTCATTCGTTACCTCAAATTTCACACCGGTGTGGATTGGCCGTCCCTGATTTTCGCTGACAGCGAAAATGGTGCCGGAGATCAACTCCTTCAGCTTGTTCTGCGGGATATAGATTTCCCGGCCGTCGCCCACATCCGGCAGCTCCGGATAATCCTCGGCGGACTCGGCGGAAATGGTAAAGGAAGCGTACCCTGCCCGGATGGAGACTTTGTAGTTCTCGTCCACCACCACGGTCACCGGTCCCTCCGGCAGACGGCGGATGATATCACCGAACAGCTTCGCCGGGAGGATGCACTGCCCCATGTCGGACACGTCCGCGTCGATTTCATAGGTAATGGCGGTTTCCATATTATAACCGGTCAGGCTCAGTCCCTGTCCGGCCTTGCAGAGGATTCCTTCGATGACGGACAGACTGCTCTTCTGGGCGACGGTACGACCCGCAATGTTCAGTCCCGTGACCAGCATGTTTTTTTCACAGGTAAAACGCATAGTCAAAATCCTTTCTTTCTGATTTTATCAGATATATTTCTTTATCAATAAGTTTTGGTAGTAATAACAGTGGTAGTACAAACTTATGTGGAAAAGTCCCTTTTTATTTAGTGCCGCAAGTCTTTTTTATCCACAGCCCAATGTGGATGATCCATCCCTTTTCCACAGGGCCTGTGAAGACCCAAACCGGGTGCAACTTATCCACAATCTTGTTTTCCACATTCCACAGGGCTTGTGGAGAAAATTTACAGGCAGGAATTGATGTTCGCGGTGATGTCCCGGATATTGTTCTGCATGGTGGTGTCTCCGTTTTTCAGCGCGACTTCGACTTTCCGGATGGCGTACAATACCGTCGAGTGATCCCGGGCGAATTCCTTGCCGATGTCCGGCAGACTCAGGTTGGTGAGCTTGCGGATCAGATACATGGCGATCTGCCGGGCTTCGGCGGTACCCTTGTTTTTCTGGGTGCCCCGGAGAAGCACCTCGTCAATGGAATAGAACTTGCACACCTGACTGATGATCAGGCTGGGCGTGGGCAGGGCGTTGCCCTCGCTCTTGAACATATCGTCGATGGCCCGGGAAATGTTGGGAAGATCCAGCGGCATGTTGTTCAGATCCCGGTAAGCCAGAATCTTCTTGACCGTACCTTCAATCTGCCGGACGTTGTTGGTGACGTTGATGGCAATATAGTTGCACACATCGTCGGAAAGGTTCAGTCCCAGATTTTTGGCCTTGTTTTTCAGAATGGCCATACGGGTCTCATAATCCGGCGGCTGGATATCCGCCAGCAGGCCCCACTCAAACCGGGTCTTCAGCCGGTCCTCCAGCGTCAGCATATCGCTGGGCTTCCGGTCGGAGGTCATGACGATCTGCTTATGTTCCTCGTAGAGCTTATTGAAGGTATGGAAGAATTCTTCCTGGGTGGATTCCTTACCGGCGATGAACTGCACATCATCAATCAGAAACAGGTCGGCTTCCCGATATTTGCTGCGGAATTCGATATTTTTGCCGTTCTGAATGGCGGCAATCAGCTCGTTGGTAAATTGGTCGCCCTTGATGTAGACGATGTTGGCGTTGGGATTTTCCTTGCGGATGCCGTTGGCAATGGCGTACAGCAGGTGGGTCTTACCCACGCCGGGAGGGCCATAAAGGAACAGGGGATTGTACACCTGCCCCGGCGTTTTGGAAACGGCGATGGCTGCGCTGTGAGCGAAACGGTTGGAGGGGCCGACAACGAAGTTGTCAAAGGTAAACTGGGGATTGAAGTCCATGGAAGAAACGCTTTTCCCCTTCTGCTTGAAGGCGTCCAGCTCTTCGTCACCGAAGACCATCAGCTTCGCGTCGGAATTGAACACTTCCTTCAGCGCGTCCTGAATGTAATCGGTGCAGCGGCGGCGGATGATCTCCCGGCGGAAATCCGAGGGGGAGTACAGAATCAGATTGTTCTCGTTCAGCTCCACCACCTCGGCATCGTCGAACCATGCCGAAACGGTGACCGCCCCCAGCCGCTCTTCCATATGGCTCAGAACCTTTGCCCACACATAGGCAGATGAATACATAGGGCAGCTCCTTTCTAACTCATTTGAGGTAAAAACAGTAGAAAACGCTCGATTTTTGCGCATAATCTCTCAACCTAAATTTTATCACATTTCCACAGAAAAAACAAGGCTTTTTTGTTGAAATACAATCAATTCCCGAAAGGGATACCGAAAGAATAAAGAATCGGACAAAGTGTGTCCGACCCGCCGCCCAAAGCGGAAAATCCGCCTATATCTGTTTTCCCAAGAAAGGCGAATTTCGTCGAATTATACCTTGACCCGTGGACAAATCTATGCTAGAATCGAAAATTAAGAACCCGGCAATGGCCGTAGGATTCAGAGGAGTTCTGTATGAAAAAGGTCTGGACATATCTAGTCATTGCCTTCATTGCGCTGCTGGCGTCTGTCAATTACGAGCTGTTTGTTTTCCCCAACCAGTTCGCCCCCTCCGGTATCAACGGTATCTGTACCATGATCCAGTACGTCACCGGCGTCAGCGTGGGTTATCTGAGCCTGTTTATCAATATCCCTCTGGCAATCTGGTGCTATTTTGAGGTCAGCAAGCCCATGGCCGTCCGCAGCATGGTCTACGTGGTCACGTTCTCTCTGGGACTGCTGATTCTGGACAAGGTGGACCTGTCTGCCTTCGCCTACGTCACGGAAAACGGCACCAGCAAAATTCTCGGCCCCATGGTCGCGGGCGTCATTCAGGGCTTTGTGTACTCCATTCTCATCAAGGCCAGCGCCTATACCGGCGGCACGGATTTCATTTCCGCCATCGTCCACAAGCACCGCCCCAATCGCACGTTTTTCGGCATGAGCTTCGCCATTAACTCCGCCATTGCCATTGTCAGCTACTTTGTCTATGGCTGCCAGATGGAGCCGGTGATTTTGTGCATTCTCTATAGCTTCATGTCCACCACGGTGGGCGACCGGCTGATGAAGTCCGGCCGGGAGGCCATCTGCTTTGAGATCATCACCAATTCCCCCCAGGAGGTTTCCAGAGAGCTGATTGACCGCCTCCACCACACCGCGACCTTTCTCCCCGCAAAGGGCATGTACTCCGGCCGGGAAACCAGCGTGCTTCTGTGCGTGGTGAACAAGACCCAGGTGGCGCTGGTCAGCCAGATCGTCCACAAGTACCCCCATACCTTTGCCATCGTCCACCCCGTAAGCGAGATTCTGGGCAATTTCAAGAACCTCAGCTCCTCCGGCAAGGAAGTGGTGGAGGTTCTGGACGCGGGGGACAGAAAAACTTTGTAAGACAACACCGCGCAGTTGCTTTTTGGGATTGCGCGGTGCAGTTATACATTCAAGCAATCTATTTTACTATAGGAGGTCATACCAATGGCGTATTACTACCCGGAACCCAGCCACACCTTCAGCGAGTATCTTCTGATTCCCGGCTACACCTCGGAAGACTGCGTTCCCGACCATGTCAGCCTGAAAACGCCCCTCGTCAAGTACCGCAAGGGCACGGAGGAACCGGCAATTTCTCTGAACGTGCCGCTGACGTCCGCCGTCATGCAGTCCGTCTCCAACGACACCCTTGCCATCGCGCTGGCAAAGGAGGGCGGCATCAGCTTTATTTTCGGTTCTCAGTCCATCGAGAATCAGGCAGCCATGGTGGCACGGGTGAAGGGCTATAAGGCCGGTTTCGTCACCTCCGCTTCCAATCTGACCCCGGAAGCTACCCTCGCCGACGTGCTGGCGCTGAAGCAGCGCAACGGCTTCTCCACCGTGGCCATCACCGAGGACGGCACCGCCAACGGTAAGCTTCTGGGCATCGTCACCAGCCGCGACTACCGTGTCAGCCGTATGGACCCCACCGACAGGGTCAAGGACTTCATGACCCCCCGTCAGAAGCTGGTCACCGCTCCCGCGGACACCACGCTGAAGGAAGCCAACGACATCATCTGGGAGCACAAGCTCAACAGCCTGCCCATCGTGGACGAAAATGACCACCTGCTGTATTTCGTGTTCCGGAAGGACTACTCCTCACACAAGGACAATCCCCTGGAGCTGCTGGACAACAAGAAGCGCTATCTGGTAGGCGCGGGCATCAACACCCGTGACTACGCCACCCGCATTCCCGCCCTGCTGGAGGCCGGTGCGGACGTGCTGGTGATCGACTCCTCCGAGGGTTACACCTGCTGGCAGGAAAAGACCATCAAATGGGTGCGGGACACCTACGGCGACACCGTGAAGATCGGCGCCGGCAACGTGGTGGACAAGGACGGATTCCGATTTCTGGCGGAAGCCGGCGCGGACTTTGTGAAGGTCGGCATCGGCGGCGGCTCCATCTGCATTACCCGGGAGACAAAGGGCATTGGCCGTGGTCAGGCAACGGCACTGATCGAGGTCGCCGCAGCCCGTGACGAGTATTTCAAGGAGACGGGCATCTACGTGCCCATCTGCTCCGACGGTGGCATTGTCCACGATTACCACATGACGCTGGCGCTGGCCATGGGCGCGGACTTCCTGATGCTGGGCCGTTACTTCGCCCGCTTCGACGAAAGCCCCACGAACAAGGTCATGGTCAACGGTGCGTACATGAAGGAATACTGGGGCGAAGGCTCCAACCGCGCCCGGAACTGGCAGCGCTACGACCTGGGCGGCTCCGCCAAGCTCAGCTTTGAGGAAGGCGTTGACTCCTACGTCACCTACGCCGGTCCCCTGCGCGACAACGTGGAAGCGTCTCTGTACAAGGTCAAGTCCACCATGTGCAACGTAGGCGTGACGAACATCCCCGACCTCCAGCAGAACGCCAAGCTGACGCTGGTATCCTCCGTCTCCATCGTCGAGGGCGGATATCACGACGTAACGCTGAGAAGCTCTTCTCCGGTGAAGTAAGCAATAATATGAAAAAAGTGCTGCCCGGCCATGGCTGGGCAGCACTTTTCACGTTTCCAACGTGATTGTTCACATAATTTGATTGATTCTTTGATTGATTGCTGCTATATTGTGAGATAGGACGTGAGATTATGGGGAAAAGTGTAGAATACTATCTGTCCAAAGGGTACGACCGGAAAATGGCAGATTATTTTGCTTCCGGGCGCAAACGCATTACCAAGGTCGTTCCCAGAAATGATTTCACATTGCTGCTGAGCTTTGATAACGGAGAAACCCGACTGTACGATGCTGGCCCTTTGCTTCAGGCCGGAACCGTATTTGCACCATTCCGGGAATGGAACAATTTCCGCAGAGTATATCTGGACGAAGACCACAGTGTTTGCTGGGACATTGACCCTAATGTTGACAGTAATGAGGTGTGGAACAACAAGGTAGACTTGTGTCCGGACAGCTGCTATGTGGAGACGGTTGTCTTGCTTTCCAAGGGTGAGGTTGACTCGAAAAAGATTCGGGTTGAGTTCTCTTTGGAAGATATGGATATGTCGGAGTTCCAAGATGGAGCAACCTACACCCAGATTAAGGACTATGTGCTGGAGCATAGCGGGTTAAAGGTATCCAACCTGTATATCTCACAAATTAAGCGAAAATGTGGGATTGGGGTTGGTAAGAATTATAATTTGCCGAAGTCCGAGGATTCCAGACAGCCACAGTGCCCACCGGAAAAAGAGAAAGCAATCCGAGAAGCATTCAAATATTTTGGGATAATCTAACATCCCGCAGAATGGAGGTTTCTTATGGATAGATTGATTTCTTGTGAGTTCAACATGGATACCGCCTGTGTAGAACTGAAATTCTTAGATGGCAGCATGATTGCCATGGATACCATTGCTGTCGAGAATGAGGTTGCCGACAATATGTATCAGCGGTCAGAGCTGGACTATCTGATCTACAATGACCCGATTGGATATGCAGACCTTATCTTGAACGGCGATCCCGAAACTTATTTGAGAACTGTCACAGAATATAAACCTTTGGATAGCTGACAACACGTTACCCGCAGGAGAAAATCCTGCGGGCGTTTTTCCGTTTATATTATTTCCCTCCGTTGGATCTCAATTTAGGAAAGAAGATGACAATCTTGAAGCCCTTTCCCCACTGGGAAGCTGCTTCCAGATGAAGATTTAGATCGTCGGCCATCTTCTTAACCAGGTAAAGTCCCATACCGGTAGCCTTCTTTCTGCTGTCAGTAGAATCCCCGGTAAAGCCCTTTTGAAAAATGTACGGCAGATCATATTTTTTTACGCCAATGCCGTTATCTTCAACAGAAAGGATATCTGCGGTCTCCGAATGTATCATGGAAATCGTAAGCATGGGACTATCGCTGCTATATTTGATGGCATTGCTAACGATTTGTCCCAACATAAACTGAAGTCCTCTACGGTCTGTATAGACTGTTTCAGATTGCAGTTTGTTGAGAATGACAAACTGCTTCTCTTCAAGAAGTGGGGCATAGTCCTCCAGAACTTCACCCAAGCAGTCATTCAAATTGACATCCTCAAATCGGTAATCCTTTGTACTGCTCTTCAACCGGGCATAGTACAGCATCTGCGTGACATCCTCCTGAAGCTGACTGCGGACATAATCCAGCTTTGCTTGCAGGGAAGGAGAGATTTCATCGTTCCGGTTATCCAAGAGCATGGTCAGCAACGATAGGGGCGTTTTCGCTTCATGTGCCCAGCCCTCCACGTATTCTTCATAGTCCCGTAGGGCATCCGCCATATTGTTACTCTCGTTTTTGTATTCCCGTAAAACCGAAGCCAAAAATCGGACAGATTCTCCTTCTTTCTGACTAATGGCACTGAGCAGCCGTTCTTCATTGCAGATGGTAGGATCACTGAGGAAATCCCGGAACAGTTCCATGTGGGTGTTCTCCCTCTTGTTTAGTACAAACAGAATCGCTGAAAACAAAAGGATGCTCGTCAGAACTACTAACCCGATCAAGGTTTGAAATGCCTGAATGTCAGAAATCCAAAGAATGACAGCGCAAAAGCAATCCACGCCCAGCAGCAACAGAAGCCAGGGGTAGTACCGTTCTATCATGTGCCAAAGCTGCTTCATAGAGACACCTCCGCTTCCAAACGGTAGCCCATTCCTCGAACTGCAACGATTCGCTGCTTCATTTCAAGGGCGGACATCGTTTTTTTCAGCCGGGTCAGGTTAACCTGCAAGGCATTTTCATCTATGTATTCCGTAGTTCCCCACAGTGCCATGCAAAGCTGCTCCGTTGTAACCAGTGCATCACCACTTGCCAAAAGAGCAACCAACAGTTTTCCCTGATTTTTTGGAAGCACCACAGAGGTGTTATGAATATAAAGTGTGTAGGTCTGCTGGTCCAACAAGAAGTCCAATCCCTCTATGAGGTTGGTACGACCTTCATACCTTTTGAGAATATTGGATACCCTGGCGAGAAGTCGGTCTTTTCTGCACGGCTTCGTCAAATATTCATCTGCACCCAACTGGAACGCTTGCAGTTCATCCTTTACCTGATCTCTGGAAGTCAGCACCAGGATGGGGATAGCGGTTTTATTCTTTAACTCCTGGCAGATTTGAAAGCCACTGATTTCTGGTAAATTCAGGTCTAAGATCACGAGGTCAGGACGGAGGGCTGCCAAGAGCCGAGCGGCATCTTCAAACTCGGTGATTGCCTCCACAAGATACCCGTCCTTTTGGAGCATATTGCAGAGTTCTTCCCGCATATAGACTTCATCTTCCACAACAGCAATTCTTTTCACGACAGCACCTCCTTCCAAATTATTCTTCTCTCTGCGGCTGCATCAGTGTCAGCAAATACCGATCACTGGAGTGCTTGACCACTCTCATATAAACATATTCTATCACGCAAAGTAGCAAAATCATAGCAGCAGATACAAGCAGCATTTCAGACACTGTCCCACGGGTTCGGGACGAGAGTATCCCTGTAAATAACGCCCTGACTCCAAACAAACTGCTGACAGCCGCAACCAATACAGGAAGTCCCATAAACCAGGTAATTTGCTTTCCAGCAGACTGGCAAAGGGTTTCGTAAGTAGCTCCCAGGCGGATCAGAGTCTGGTATCTGCGCCCGGTTTTCTGCTGACTCATCAGGAACTGAACACCCACGATGGTGTTGGCAACTACCAGGAAAACAATCGCAAGATAGAGGGTAATATAACTGGATGCTATGGTGTAGAAAAGCTGACGACCCATATTCTGAAGATAGCTTTCATATTCAATGTCAGTTTCGTCCAGCTTCTCGTTCAAATCCAAATATGCAGTCATAAGGCTATTTCCATTCAGAGCCTGCTCACTGAGCACCGCATTGACATAGGTATCATACATTCCCTGACTATAATATAGGAATGCTTCATCCGGAAGAATCAATGCAAAGGACAAGGTTATAGAACGGTCCGTGACCAAATTCACAGACTGAACCTCTCCTGTAAGATGAATCGGACTACCATCCAGTTCCACCTTGGGCTGCCCGGCCAATACTTGGTTCAGCATTGCGGTACGGCTTGCCGTAGTAAACTCTGTATCAATATAGACAGTGGCCTCCTTTTCGCCTAATTGGAGAGCCGGATTGCCGGACAATTCCAACAAACGATTATAGTCCGATAAACAAATCAGATATGGGTATGTGGCATAACCAAGATTGTTCAGAAGGACATCCCGGTCTTCCGACTGGGGCAGGCTCCGAAGAGAGTCCATAACAGCGTCCATGCTGTAGGCATTATCATAATCTTCTGTGGTGCGAATACGCCCAACCCTCATTTCAAAAAGCTCTGAAAATTGATTTTCCAAACTGTTTTCTTTCAGGACTGCCTTTATATTCGGAAGAACCTGCGATGAATCTTCTGCAGTATGATCTTCAAAAGTATAGTCGATTACATGGCCAGAAGACAGGTTATTCGTTCCTGCAATTCCTACGCCCGCACCAAAACAACACAGCGCCGCCAGAATCAGCAGGGAGCTGATGGCCATGGAGTTTGACTGATGAATGACATTCTCTTGAATCTGCCGGAAGGTAAATACATGAAGCTGCTTATTTCCTTTTCCTTTCTTAACAATCAAAGCAATCAGCGCACGCATCCCATAGAAAAGCAGCATCGTACCAACTATGCCCAACAGCAAAGTCAGTCCCATCATACTTACCTTTGTCCATGCAATTCCCTGAATCGCCATGTAGTAAGCCACTGCCAACATCACACTTCCGCATATAGCAGCCAGTCCATAGATAACAGATGGCATTTGCTTTTTGGGGCGGTTCGTTGGCTGGGATAGCAAAGTACCGATCTCCTGGCGGCTGATTCGTCCACTCAAAATCAGAAGTGCCGTCAGCTTAATTGCCAGAAATCCTGCCAGCGTCCATTCAATCGCAGACCAGGATAAAGAAAACTGATGACCGATGATCCCCATGCCTACCAGCTTGGCGGTGACAAGACTGACAATTTCTGAAAGCACCACAGCCACAGGTAAGCCTATGAGCATGGCCAGAATACTGGTCAGGAAATCTTCCGCCAGAAGCATACCAAACAGTTTACTTCTACGCATCCCCAACATTAGATAAACACCAAACTCATGCCGTCTGCGCTCGAACTGATACTTGCAGGCAAAATAGATCAAAAAGAACAGAATACCGAGGGTCATCCCATAAAACGCAGGAATCAGAAGCAGGAGTTTGTCAACTGCGTCACTCTCCATTTTCTGCAAAAAGAGCATCACATCTTGAGTGGAGATGGAAAGAATCATGTAAAAGGCAACAATAGAAATCACCAGGGAGCTGAAAAACAGACCGTTTTCCTTTCGGCTGCGGCGGCTGTTCCGAAGAATGAGATTAGAAAACATTTGCGCTGCCCCCTCCCAGTTGCGCCATCACCTTCAGGATGCGCCCGTAGAACTCCTGCTGGCTTTCGTCTCCACGCCGAAGCTCATGAAAGATCACGCCATCCTGGATGAACAGGATGCGCTTACAGAAGCTGGCGGCATTGGAATCATGGGTTACCATCAGGATCGTAGCTTGTTCGTCACGATTCAGGCCGGACAGCTTCTCCATAAGACTTCTTGCGTTCTTAGAATCCAGCGCACCCGTCGGTTCATCGGCAAGGATCATTTGGGGATGTAAGATCAGAGCCCTTGCTGCCGCAACACGCTGACGCTGGCCGCCGGACATCTTGGACGGAAACTTATCCAGAACATCAGTGATTTCCAGATAGTCAGCCAACTGCTTCAGCCGCTGGCTGCTTTCTGCTTCGGATACCCCATGCAAGGAAGTCGGGAGCAGGATGTTTTCCCTGCCAGTCAGGTTGTCCAGCAATTCAAAGTTCTGGAATAGATAACCAACTTTTTTGCCACGGTACTCTGCAAGAGCCTTTCCCTTGAGGGATTGCAGAGTATCGCCTTCCACCTGAATGCTCCCACCGGTGGGCTGAATCACAGTTGCAATACAGTTGAGAAGCGTGGATTTACCGGAACCACTGCTTCCCATAATGCCGAGAAACTCTCCCGGCATCACCTGGAAGGTGATCCCATTCAGTGCCTTTGTTTGAC
>ENA-OYWS01000083-OYWS01000083.1-human-gut-metagenome-genome-assembly--contig:-NODE-83-length-48703-cov-9.558502_pt1 | contig 48703 bp, 40 predicted proteins | sample MGYA00244813_ERZ653402 | MGnify/ENA primary metagenome ERZ653402 (study PRJEB26926, sample SAMN06165021) | human gut metagenome | biome: ENVO:00009003; feature: ENVO:2100002; material: ENVO:00002003...
CTTTGCAGCAGAATGAAATCCTGCCTTTTGCGCCTCCATCGCAGGTTTTGAGCGCGATGAACTTCATTCGCTCCTGCTTGTTTACTTCCGACGGCTCGCGGCGAAAAAAGCTGCCGCCTCATTCAAGAAATCCCTTTCCTCCTGAAGCCGCTTGTTTTCCTTGTTCAGCCGCTTTACCTCACTTCGCAGCTGCCGGATCTCCTCAGCCAAGCTCATTGCGTTTTCGGGGGTCCGCTCCTCGATGTCCAGGTCGCCGTTCTTTGCTGCCTGCACGCATCCGTACAGCGTTCTATACGGTACCTTCAGTTCCTCGCTGGCTCGCTTAACTCCTATTTCCAGCGCCAGCTTTAATGACTGCTCCTTGTAAATCCTGTCGTATTTCTTTGCTTATGGCATATTCCTCACCCTCATGGTTTTAGTATATTCTTTTGAGCAAGAGTGGGTCAAGTTTTATTATACAACATCAAAATGCAATAAAAATTATAAAAAATGTGTTTAGGACTTGATTTTCTTGATGAAATGATATATACTTTTATTAAAGATTTTAATTAAGAGGTGCAATATGCTAATCAAAGGGAACAATTTAAATAAAAGCCGAGTAGCAAAGTTCATTCTGAAAAAAGAAGAATCTTCTAAGCCTGAAATAGCGAACGAGCTTGGATTGAGTATGCCAACCGTGCTGCAGATTGTAAAAGAGCTCACCTTGAGTGGGCTGATAACTGAATCGGGGAAATACGAATCTACCGGCGGAAGAAAAGCCAGTGTGCTTTCTGTTGTTCCGGAACATAGGTTTTCCATAGGAATAGATATTACTGCAAATCATATAAGCTGTGTTGTAATAGATTTGTGTGGAAAGATAATTCACAAAACCAGAGTAAAATCTGTTTTTGAAGATACACAAAACTATTTTGACAAAGCCGCTGACATAATGAATAGGATTATTGATGAAAGCGGCGTTGATAAAGCAGCAATTCTTGGTGTGGGAGTATCTCTTCCCGGAATCGTTGACAAATCCGCAGAAACCCTTGTGCGTTCACACGTTTTGAAGCAAGAGCATATGAGCCTGCGATATTTATCACAGAGTATAGGATATCCCACTGCTTATGAAAATGATGCCAACAGCGCACTGCTCGCCGAAATGAGATATATAGACAGTGATATGATATACCTTTCACTCAGCAGCAGCGTTGGCGGGGCGATTTATTTCAATGGCAGTATATATGAGGGGCACAATCATAGATGCGCCGAGTTCGGACATATGATAATCGAGCCCAATGGCAGACAGTGCTATTGCGGAAAGAACGGCTGTGTCGATGCGTACTGTTCTGCGCAGGTGCTGCTTAAATATGCAGATACTCTCGAAATATTTTATGAACGCCTTGAAGACGGTGACAGCGAAATATCGAATGTCTGGAACAGTTATCTTGAACATCTTGCTATAACAATTTCAAATCTGCGAATGATTTTTGACTGTGATATTATGATAGGAGGATATGTTGGAGGTTATATTAAGAGTTATATGGCACAGTTGAGCCAAAAGACTGCTCGATATAACAAATTTGAAAAAGACACTATGTACATCAAGAACTGTACGTATGAAAAAGAAGCGTCTGCAGTCGGGGCAGCAATGTATTTTGTTGATAAGTATTTTAATGAACTCTAATAAGATGACGGAGCGCACATGAATTTATGTGCGCTTTTTGTTTAATATTAATAAAAATCCTCGCAGAATTTATAATTATATACAAATCCTTAAAAACTTTTTTAAAACGCTTGACAAAAGTTAAGAAACGGTATATACTGTAATCAAGTTAAATAAAGCGTTTTATAAAAGCTGATATTTAACTACTTCCACCAAAAGAATAATTCTGCAAAGGAGAGATAATTATGTTACAGCAGGTAATGACAAATCCCAAGGAAATCACTTTTCGTGAGGTTCCCGTTCCCGAAATCACGGCGGAGCAGGTGCTTGTAAAAATCAAAAGAATAGGCATCTGTGGTTCTGACATCCATGTTTATCACGGAAAGCACCCATTTACCAGCTACCCCGTGACACAGGGACACGAAGTATCCGGCGAGATTGTAAAGCTCGGCGAAAATGTAAAGGGTTTTACCGTTGGTCAGAAGATAACCATTCAGCCTCAGGTGGTATGCGGAGAATGCTATCCTTGCCGTCACGGAAAGTATAATCTGTGTGAAAAGCTTAAGGTTATGGGATTCCAGACCACAGGTACAGCGTCGGAATATTTCGCTGTTGACGCTGCAAAGGTAACGGCTCTCCCCGAGGAAATGTCCTATGATGAAGGTGCAATGATAGAGCCGCTTGCCGTTGCGGTACACGCAGTAAAGCGTGCGGGCGATGTCAAGGGAATGAAGATAGCCGTGCTGGGTGCGGGTCCTATCGGTATTCTTGTCGCACAGACCGCGAAGGGACTGGGCGCTGAGAGCGTCATGATAACAGATGTAAGTGACCTTCGTCTTGAGAAAGCAAAGGAATGCGGCGTTGATTTCTGCGTGAACACCAGAAAAAAGGATTTCGGCGATGCAATGCTTGAGGATTTTGGTCCTGACAAGGCAAATGTAATTTATGACTGCGCCGGCAATGACATCACCATGGGACAGGCAATAAAATACGCAAGAAAAGGCAGCTCAATAATCCTTGTTGCGGTATTTGCAGGAATGGCAAATATTGACCTGGCTGTCCTCAATGACCATGAGCTTGACCTCAACACCTCTATGATGTACAGAAATGAGGACTACATTGAGGCTATCCGCCTTGTGAATGAGAATAAGGTGTTGCTCAAACCGCTTATCTCAAAGCATTTTGCGTTCAAGGACTACAAGGCTGCGTATGAGTACATAGACGCAAACAGAGAAACTACCATGAAGGTAATAATGGATATTGACAAGTGACCGACTGTGAGGGGTGGGCTATGAAAGAGAATGATACCAATATAAAAGTACCGTTTATCAGCAAGCTGGCTTACGGAATGGGAGATGTGGGCTGTAATTTCAGCTGGATGTTCGTCGGCAATTTCCTTATGATTTTCTATACTGATGTGTTCGGAATAAGCATGAGCGCAGTTGCCGCACTAATGCTTTTTTCAAGGTTCTGGGACGCAATAAATGACCCGATAGTCGGCGGTCTTACAGACAGTACAAAGACACGTTGGGGAAGGTACCGTCCGTGGCTGCTTATAGCTGCACCGCTTACGGCGGTAGTTCTTATTGCATCATTTTGGGCACATCCCGATTGGAATGATACTGTGAAGATTGTGTATATGATAATCACCTAATGCATACTCGTTCTGGGATATACCTGTGTAAACATTCCCTACGGAACGCTTTGCGGCGCTATGACGCAGAATATTGAAGAACGTGCAAAGATAAACACATTCCGTTCTGTAAGCGCAATGATTGCGATAGGTGTGATTAACATCATAACCATACCGCTTATTTCAAAGCTCGGTAACGGCAGCGATCAGCAGGGCTACTTGCTTGTTGCGATTCTTTACGGTATCATTTTTGCATTATGTCATATTTTCTGCTTTGCCAAAACAAAGGAGGCTGTCACAGTCCCGGAAAAGAAGAAGATTCCCATTAAGCTGCAGATTAAAACAGTTGCACAAAACAAGCCCTATCTGCTTGCGCTGATTGGACAGTTTCTTTTCGGCGTAACCTTATATGGCAGAAATGCAGACGCTTTGTATTACTTTAAGTATGTTGAGGGCAGCGAGACCTTGTTTACAACCTATTCGTTGGTAATCATTATACCATCCATCATAGGAGCAGGTCTGTTCCAGATACTGTTTAAGCTAACGGAAAATAAAGGCAGAACCGCATCTATTCTCGCATTCTGCACCGGTGTTTCTATGCTCTCTCTTTATCTGTTCAGCCCTGTGGAGTCTGCCGTTGCTTTCTACATTTTCTCGGGACTGACGCAGTTCTTTTTTGCGGGATTTAATACAGCCATCTATGCGATAATTCCTGATTGCGTTGAATACGGAGAATGGAAAACAGGCATAAGGAATGACGGATTCCAGTACGCATTCATTTCACTTGGAAATAAGATTGGAATGGCAATTGGCACATCAGTCCTTGCCGCAGCACTAAGCTGTGCCGGTTTTGAAGCAAATATAAAGCAGAATGAAGCTGTTCTGTCTATAATGAAACATAGCTTTTCAACTATTCCGGGAGTGCTTTGGATAATTACGGCGGTGGTTCTGTTCTTCTATCGGCTTAATAAAAAATCCTACAACAAAATTGTGGATGAAATCAAGGAAAGGAAGGCTGAAAATGTTTGATATAGCTGCTTTAGGCGAGATACTTATAGATTTTACCATGCAGGGCTTTAACACGCAGAGACAGCGAATTTTTGCTCAGAATCCCGGAGGCGCCCCCGCAAATGTGGCGGCGGCTGTCGCTAAGTTAGGCGGAAAAGCTGCTTTTCTGGGCAAGGCAGTAGATGATATGCACGGACATTTCCTGAAAGACACATTGATGTCCTGCAATATAGACTGCACAGGTTTTTCGCTCAGCAAGGATTATTTCACGACTCTTGCCTTTGTTGATGTAAAGACCAATGGTGAGCGTGAATTCTCCTTTGCAAGAAATCACGGAGCAGATAAGATGCTGGCAGTCGAGGAAATCCCTGAGGATATAATCACACAGAGCAAAATTCTGCATATTGGTTCAATATCCCTTACAGATGAGCCTTGCAGGTCTGCAACGGTTTACGCAGTAAATACTGCAAGACAGAACGGAGTGATAGTATCCTATGACCCAAATTTCCGGGCTTCTCTCTGGAAAGATAAAAACGAAGCCATTAACACTATGAGAAGCATGATACAGTATGCTGACTTAATGAAGATTTCCGAGGAAGAAACAGAACTGCTAACAGGCAAAGCAGACTATACCGAAGCAGCTGATATCTTAATCGGACAGGGTGTGAAAATAGTGGCAGTGACTCTTGGAAAGAAGGGTGCATTCGTTAGGACAGAAAAAGGCGGTATTCTTGTAAAGGGCTTCACTAACAGTGCTGTTGATGCAACAGGAGCAGGCGACGCATTTTGGGGAGGATTTCTTTACAAACTGGCGGAGAGCGGAAAAAAACTATGCGAACTTACGCCGGAGGAAGTGTCCGAATTTGCCGATTTTGGAAACGCTTCAGCAAGCGTTTGTGTTGAGAACTATGGTGCCATACCCGCAATGCCTACGCTGGAACAGGTTCTCAAAAAACAGAAGGAAGAGAGGCAGAAATAATATGTCTATGGACGATAATTTCACAGGAATTCAGCACATCGGTATCCCTACGAACGACATAGAGGCAACGATTGCGTTTTATCAGAAGTTGGGTTTTATCCCTGTACTTAGAACCGTAAATGAGCAGGCAAATGAAAAGGTTGCATTTTTAAGATTGCACAATTTGAATATCGAAACCTATGAAAACAAGGCGGCTGAAATGAAAACAGGGGCAATAGACCACATTGCGATAAATTGCGTGTCAATAGAAGACGCTTTTTCCTACATAAACAAAGAAGGTCTTAACAACACATCGGATACGATACATTTCCTGCCGTTCTGGGAACATGGTGTACGTTTTTTCGCAATTGAAGGACCTAACTGCGAGAAGATTGAATTCAGTCAATTCCTATAAGTCAGAGATAACTTAAAAGACGGTTGTTATTAGGAAGTGATGATTTCTTTTTGGAGAGATCAATCTGCTGCTGTCCAGCGGAAAAACTTAGCACACCTAACGGAATGGGAGATTTGGTACATTAGCAAAAATTCAAACTGCCGCTTTAGCTTGAACAAGGTTTTGGATAACCTCGGTCAAGACCAAAGCGGCAGCCTTTTTGCTTTATTTAGAACGGCACAATTTCGTGAGTTGGAAAGTCTGTATGGCGAACAGAATGAGCATCTCAGAACAGCCTGTGTTCTCCGGCAAGGAAAATACTGTCCGCTGCCTTGCCTTCGGTTTCAAAAATGACGATAGTGTTTTTCCCGATTTGCAGCAACGGAGCGGGAATGTACAATCTTTTCTGCGGACCTATCTCCCAGAAACGCCCGATGTTAAAGCCGTTCACAAACGCGCAGCCCTTGCCGAAACCGTCAGTGTCAAGGAACGTGTCGCAGGGTTCGTCTATGTCAAGTTCAAACCTGTAAAATGCAGGGGTATTCTCGATATATCCGATGCCGAAATCTAACGCCGCTATCTGCCTTTCGTCCAGCGGCAGCGGGTAAATCTCAAAACCGAAGTGCCTGTGGTCGTTGATTTTCACGCCGCCGGAAATTCCCTTGCGCTGGTTTTCAAGACCTGTGCCGAAATTCTCGCGTCCGGTATTTTCGCACAGCAGGTCGATAATACCGCTGGTGCGCTTTTGCTGCGGCTCGAATTTCTCCCACATATTCTCAGCAAACGCCGTATAAACAAATTCGCCGTTGTGATAGCACTGAACTCTGTCCGCGGCGCCCTCCAGCCGTATCTCGCTGACAGTTTCAATGTCCCTGATTTTCGTTCGGTAAAGGATATAGCCGTAATCCTGTCCGATATCCTCCATTGTCAGGGGATACGAGGATTTCACCGGGACGCTTATTTTGTCAAGCACGGAAAACAAGTCCGTCTTTCCCGTGCAGGAAATTCTGCCGTAAGCCCTACGCCTGATTTCAGTTGTGAGCGGGATTTCATGTATATCGGTATATTTTGCGATAACCTCTTTAAAAAGACGGTATTTTTCGGTAATCTGCCCGTCCTCTGTAAGAGGCGCGTCATAATCGTACGAAGTAACGTCTCCGGTTTTGCTGCCGCCGTTTCTGCCGCTCATAAAGCCGAAATTCGTTCCGCCCTCGAACATATAGAAATTCACGCTGCCGCGTTTTAGCAGCTCGTCAAGCTCTGACGCCGCCTTCTCGGGAGAGGTGGTGTGATGCTCCTCGCCCCATGCGTCAAACCAGCCGTTCCAGAACTCCATGCACATGAGCGGCTTATTTTCGCCGATGTATTTTCTCATCTGTCCGAACTGCCATTCTGCTCCCGAACCGAAATTACCCGTGGGCAATGCTCCGTTCAACATACCCGATTTGAATATCGGCTCGCTCCACGGTCCGTCCGAAGTCACAAAGGGGACGGTCACGCCCAGTTCACGCAGCGTATCCCGAAGAAATTCAAGATATGCGGTGTCGTTCCCGTAGTAGCCGTATTCGTTTTCTAGCTGCACGAGTATCACCCCACCGCCTCTGTCGCACTGATGTGGGACAAGCTTTGGAATAAGCACGCTATAATACTCTTTTACCGCATTGAGATACGGCTCATAGCTGCATCGCAGGCGCATATTCCTGTCCCTAAGCAGCCATGCGGGCAATCCGCCGAATTCCCACTCGGAGCAGATATACGGCGACGGGCGGATAATTATGTACAGCCCCAGCTTTTCCGCAAGATGAATGAAGCGCTCAATGTCATGCATTCCGTCAAAGCGGAAATTACCCTTTTCCGGCTCGTGGAAATTCCACGGGATATAAGTTTCAACGGTATTACAGCCCATATTCACCAGCTTTTCAATCCTGTCCTGCCAGTATTCCGGGACTGTTCGGAAATAATGGAACGCGCCCGAGATGATTTTAAACGGCTCTCCGTTTAGATAGAAGTTATCCCTTATTTCAAGCATTACTGCGCCTCCGGTCAGTATTCTATTGCGTCAAGGGTGAATGTTCCGCTTACCACTGCGATCTTCACGGTATGCTTGCCCCCCGGAACATTGAACCAAGCGCTGCACTGCCTTGCCTTTGACCCCGTGGAGGAGCAGGTCTTGAGCAGCTTTCCGTCAACATAAACCTTGATTTTATATGCGTCGGATTGACCTATAAGCGAGAACCTGCTGCCAGTAAAGCTGAACTGCATTGTCTTTGCCTTTTCGCCCTTTGCTACTGTCGCACGGGAGATTGTTCTGTTGAAATGAACGTACTGGTCGGGAACAGTTCTGTACCAGTCGCCCTTGTAGGTGATGGAAGCGTCATGGTCATCCACTCGGGTGATGGTGGATTGATAGCCCTTGACCGGGGATACCTTTAGGTTGTCGAAAATATTGTTGTACAGACCGCTGCCTATTGAGATACGACCGGAGTTTGCAAAAGCTGTTTCGTCCTTATAGGAAACAAGCTTTTTGCCGTCCAGATATGCAATTATTTTAGTACCTGCCGCAGTGATCTTCACATTGTGCCATGCGGAGGAGTTGAACTTCTTTACAGTACCGCTGGAGAGGGTGACGGTATTTTTTCTAAGCTCCCAGCGTCCGTTGGGGTAAACTTTTAAACTGTAACCGTTTTCCGCAGACCAGGAATCAAGCTCTGCCGTGAGATAGCGCACGCCGAACGCGACATAGTTGTCAGACGCTTTGCCTGCAAACTTGAAATCTATCTTCGCCGAATAGTTGCTCCAGCGGTCATCGCCCAGCGATGTTATAGGGTTCGGGGTACTTCTGTACCGCCAGTCGGTAGGCTTGTTGTCCGCATTAATCATCTGCATGAGCACCTTGTTCCCATCGACCTCTGCGACCTCGAATGCTCCGCCGTAATCGGTGGTGTAAAGCGGCGCATTTCCTCTTGATGCAAGGAACTCGTCTGAGTACTCAAACTTATCGGTGTAGCTAAGCTTGAGCGGAGTGTCCTTGTAGGAGCAGTTATATACAGACGAATCAGCCGTTTTTTCAAGCGTAGTGACGGTTACTATGGAATAGGGCTTTACTTCAATGGAATAAGCGTACCCACCTTTTGTCTTTACCGGCTGATATGCGGCAATCTTCTTGAAATAGTTTGCGTCGTAAGCCTGACCCTTATCCGGACCTCTGGTTTCCCAGACATAAACGGGCGCGTCTGCCTTTGTCATATTATCAAGGGTGAACGTGTAATTACGCTGCTCGCTGCTGTCGTTGCATATAACGATAGAGTAATCGCCGGTGGCTGTGTCGGTAACTGTCATGTAGTTATTCGTGGTCTCGGAAATGGCGTGGGATTCCTTGCCGTCACCGAAGCACGCGCTGTCTATGTAACGCCAGCCGTTCTTCATGAACATCGTGAAATGCGCCGAAGTCCAGATTCCGCAGTCAGCTTCGTAATAGCCGCTCCACGGAGTCTGCGCGTTCAGCAGGGACTTTGGGAAATACTTCGCGCCAGAATAATACGCTGCCACCGCTGGCTGATATTCGTACATTGTCATTCTGCCGTTGTAGTAGGCGTTGATTATTCTGTTGCATACGTCAAGCGCGCCGTTTGTGCCGTTAAGACCGCTGCCGTTGCTGTTCACAGCAAGCTTTGCGATATTTGTGGAGGCTACGCCCTCGGTATACCAGACCTCCTTGCCATAGTCCTTGTTGAGCGCCTTTACAGCGTCGTTTGCCCATGTGTTGTAATGCTCCCCGAGAATATCTACCGCATCACGGAGCTTCTCGTTTTTTGTCATTTCCTTTGCGATATTCCATGAGCCTATCTCGTCAGAAGCAACTATCTTTATCGCGCCGTAATCGTAGCGCTCATCAGTTTCGTTTTCGAGCATGTCAGCGAAATAAATTATCCATTCGGTATCAACCTTTGCGGCTTCGTTAGAGTCGGCGCTGATGTGGGTAAACTTTATGCCGTAGGTGTCATAAGCCTTGTCTAAAGCTGCTTTGTACCACTTGTAGCGCGCCTTAAAGCCGTTTTCCTGAGAAACGGAGAACGCGTCTGTGACCCACTTGGGCTCGCCCCAGCGGAGCAAATCCACCGAAATGTCAGGGTTAATCGAAAGTGCGTCCGCCGCAAACATAAAGCCTGCGCCCCTTGTCACGTCAGCTTCCTCGTCTTCCGAACGCATGATGGAGGGTTCTGTTCCCGAGGAAGAATTTACGTCCGTTCCGAATTCTATTTTGACATGGGTAAGCCCTGCGCCGTAATCCGGCTTGAACAGCAGGTTCATTATCTCCCAGTAAGCCTTTGGGTTTTTGGCTTTGTAATCCATGAGCAGGCGCGATGAATTGTTGCCGGTGATAACGCCAAGCCCCCTGTACACCGTACCTTCGTCCATGTTTGTTGTGCTGCCGTCAACGAGTACCTGCTTGTATTCGGAATTGACCGTCGCAGGTAGGATTTTGATGACCTCTTTTGCTTCTGAAGCTGACGCCATAAGTGTGACCTCCGTTTGGTTCTGCCCGATGATGTCATGACCACTCGCAGTCTTGCTGACCAGAACGGAAAGGCATAATACGGCCGCTATGATTTTTTTGATATTCATGAGGGATATCTCCTTTCGCACTTATTATCATTATTATATCTGAATCCGGCATATCGTTCAATAAACAATCTGTCGGTTTTTATAGAAAATCTGCTGTAAGTCATTGAATTGATCGCAGTTTTGTGATATACTGTTTACGAGGTGATATTGTGGCAATTATAGAACACGCAGGCTATTACGAAGATCCGATGCCCGGGGTAAGCCATGAGCATTTCTGCTGTGAGCTGATGTACATTACAGAGGGAGAGCTTGACATTACTGCAAAGGAAACCTATCATATATACGCAAACGACCTTGTGCTGATAAAGAGTAGCCAGCATCACAGGGTTCGTGTGACGACAAGTGCGGAATACCACCGATACATCGTCATGATAAATCCGTGGGAGCTGAGAAATCAGCTTGTGCGCCCTGACCTTTTTGCAATGCTCACCGACACAAGCAAGGAGGGTATCATCATAGTGCGTAATGATCCGGAGTTGCGCAGTGGGTTTGATAAGATGACCGATATTTTCACCAATGGTGCGAATATCTACACAGAGCTTGGCGCTGCACTTGAGATCATTTCCGTGGTGTATGAGCAGATAAAGCCGCATAAAGAAGAGCGACCTGACAGCGCACAAAAACAGCTCGCGGAAATGGTGCGTCTTTTTATTGAGCGAAGCTACGCGGAGGACATAAAAATCGCTGATATAGCCGCTGAAAACTTCGTGAGCGTCGGATATCTAACTCATGTGTTCAGCGCCGAAACAGGAATGCCGCCGAGGGAATATCTGTCCCATATCCGCTGCACAAGGGCGTATGAGCTTATTCGGCACACCGCAATGAAATTCACGGACATTTCCGTGGCTGTCGGTTTCTGCTGTTCAAATGATATGAGCAGGAAGATACGGGAATATTATGGATTGACGCCGACTCGGATAAGAAAAGGAGCGAAGGGCTGACAGTTGAATCAAGTGAAAAGCCGTGATTGTCCGACAGATTTTTCCATAAAAAACACCTGCTGTTTCGTGCGGGGGACAGGCGGTTTTGCAATGGCAGCGAATGTGGTTGGTTGTTCCTATCGAAAAGCAAGGTGGAATATTTCAAGAACAGAGCAAGTTGTCAGAACAACTTGCCGTCAGTGGTACGAATAACTTCTTTTGTACTGCATTTCACTTCTGTTTCCGTGTCAAATTACACTGCTGCTGACACCACGATTAGCGTGCTCAACATACCGCGTTGCCGGTGTATATTCGCGAACAGTTGGTCGTGGAAGAACACCGTGTTAAGCTTCTTGTTTGCGAATAAGCATTCAAACGGCATTTCGTACCTTCTCACATCCACAAAGTTGTTCCGGTCATTTGTTGTGCTGTCCGAAATTATCGCGTAAACTTTACAGAATGAATGTGATATAAAACGCTGCAGCTTTCACTGCGGCACCTGAACTTATAACCTATAATCCCGACCTATCCTACCGAACCACCAAGCACAACCTCCCTCCAACAACGCACCACTCGAACCGAACTTTTGAACTGGGCGGAGGGATCCAACTATGTTAGGCAAAATAGACATTATGCCCAAAATCAGAAATGCACTTCCGTAGATATTTTTTGAGGGAAAATGGACTTGAACCCAATTACCAATGTGCTGAAAATCGGGGCTAATGGTTGCCCGGAAAGCAACTCTGATACCGACCTGCAGAGCAAATCGGCAGCCGATAAAAACGAAGCATCTTAAAATAATGATCAAACAATGATCAAATGAACTTTTCCGGAAATAGAGAATCCCCCGAACGGCTTAGTAAAGCCATTCGGGGGATTTAAGTCTGGTGACCCGTACGGGAATTGAACCCATGATTCCGCCGTGAAAGGGCGACGTCTTAACCGCTTGACCAACGGGCCTAAATAAAAAACCGCACAGCAAACGTATGCGGTTTTTTAATGGTAGCGGTAATCGGATTCGAACCAATGACACCCTGGGTATGAACCAAGTGCTCTAGCCAACTGAGCTATACCGCCATATTCTCTGTCGTTTTTGAATCACTCTTAACGACTAGATTATTATACCACGTTTATTTGAAAAAGTCAATAGCTTTTTCGGAAAAAATTTAAAAAAATCGAAAAAAGTTTAAAACATGCAAATAGATTCATCACAGCGCATGAAATAGCAGATCAAAACTACCGCAAGAAAAAAGGGGCTGCCAATCGACAGCCCCAAAAAGGGAAAGGGAGCGGGATATCTTAAAGCGAGAATTTACGCTTTAAGTCATGTGTCATTGCCGCATACTCTAGTTTTTCTGCGGATCATACGTTGAACAGAAGTTCATCGTATGTCGGGAACGGCCAGTAATCCTCGCCTACGATCGTCTCAAGCTCGTCGGCTACTGCACGGAGACTCTGCATTGCAACGAATACCTCTTCGCAGTATACCTTAGCCTGCTCTGCGTAGTCCGATACTCCCTGCGCCTTCACAATAGCTGCATTCAGCGCGTCGATCTTCTCGTTCAGTGAGATGGTCAGTGTATTGACCTTGTTTGCCATTGCAACCTCGACTGTCGGCTCTACGCCTACCGCCTTCTTGCTTGCAGCCATGTCGCATACGTCCTTGGCAAACTTCATTACAGCGGGAAGGATCTCGGTCTTTGCCATGTCGCTGGTGGTCAGCGCCTCAATGTTGATGATCTTGGAGTAGTTCTCATAGTTGATCTCCTGACGCGCGTGCAGTTCGACCTCGCTGTATACGCCGAACTTTGTGAATACCTTAACGTTCTTCTCAGCAGTCAGAGCCGGAATAGCGTCTACAGTAGTCTTGAGGTTCGGCAGACCGCGCTTCTCAGCCTCTACGAGCCACTCAGCGCCGTAGCCGTTGCCGTTGAAGATTATTCTCTTATGAGCCTTGATGTTCTTTACAAGCAGATCATGCAGAGCTGCATTGAAATCGTCTGCCTTCTCGAGTTCGTCTGCGAATTCAGTCAGAGAGTTAGCAACGATAGTGTTCAGTACGGTATTCGGACCAGCAATGTTCAGGCTGGAACCTGCGCTTCTGAACTCGAACTTGTTGCCGGTGAATGCGAACGGAGATGTTCTGTTTCTATCGGTGGTATCCTTCGGGAAGTTCGGAAGAGAAGATACGCCCACGTTGAACATAGAGTGTCCAGATGTGTACTCCCTGCCCTCTTCAAGAGCTTCGATAACGTTCTCAAGCTCCTCGCCGAGGAAGATAGAGATGATTGCAGGAGGTGCCTCGTTAGCGCCCAGTCTGTGGTCGTTGCCTGCAGAAGCCACGGAAAGTCTCAGCAGGTCGGAATACTCGTCAACTGCCTTGATGATAGCAACCAGGAATGTCAGGAACTGCGCGTTCTCCATCGGAGACTTACCAGGATCTAGCAGGTTCTGACCATCGTCAGTGGACAGAGACCAGTTATCGTGCTTACCAGAACCGTTGATTCCTGCGAACGGCTTCTCATGGAGCAGGCAAACCAGATCGTGCTCAAGGGCGATCTTCTTCATAAGCTCCATTGTGAGCTGGTTCTGGTCGGTTGCCAGGTTAGCCGGTGCGAAGATCGGAGCATTTTCGTGCTGTGCGGGAGCGACCTCGTTGTGCTTTGTCTTGGAGGTGATGCCGAGCTTCCACATGTGCTCGTCAAGATCCTTCATGTAGCTTGCTACGCGATCCTTGATAGTTCCGAAATAGTGGTCGTCAAGTTCCTGTCCCTTGGGAGCCGGAGCGCCAAACAGCGTTCTGCCAGTGAAGATCAGGTCCTTTCTCTTATCGTAGGTAGCCTTGTTTACCAGGAAGTACTCCTGCTCAGCGCCTACGGTTGCAACTACTCTCTTTGTGGTGGTATTGCCGAAAAGTCTGAGTATTCTCAGAGCTGCGTCGGAAACAACGTCCATGGAGCGAAGCAGAGGAGTTTTCTTATCCAGCGCTTCACCGGAGTAGGAATAGAATGCGGTCGGGATATAAAGCGAACCGCCCTTTACGAATGCATAGGAGGTAGGATCCCATGCGGTATAGCCTCTTGCCTCGAACGTTGCTCTGATACCGCCGGACGGGAAGCTGGACGCGTCGGGCTCGCCCTTGATAAGCTCCTTGCCGGAGAACTCCATGATAACAGTGCCGTCGCCCATCGGGGAGATGAAGCTGTCGTGCTTCTCAGCGGTGATACCGGTCATCGGCTGGAACCAGTGTGTGTAATGTGTTGCACCCTTCTCGATCGCCCAGTCCTTCATTGCGCTTGCAACTACGTCGGCAATGCTGCTGTCTAGCTCCTTGCCCTCGGCGATGGTCTTTTTCAGAGCCTTGAATACGTTCTTCGGAAGCCTCTGCTTCATCGTTTCCTCATTGAAAACGTCGATACCGAACTGCTCAACCACGTTAAAATGTTCTGCCATGTCCCTTTTCCTCCTTAGAGTTATGTTTAGTTCGCGGAAACAAAAACGGCGCTTCAGACAGGGGCACTTGCCCCGTACTCTGAAACGCCTTTGTTTCTTGATTACACTTATATTTTAGCCGAAATACGCCGATTTGTCAATCACATATATGCACAAATACTTTTATGTTTTTGTATTGATTTATAGTGCACATTGCACAATCCTGGCAAACTTGGCTGAAATATAGTTGATTTTATATTTCAATTAGCAGTTTCCCATCGCTTTATTTTGCTATTTGCGTTTGCAGATTTGCAAGTTAGAAACAGCAAAATTGCAAAATGTTCAATCAGGTGATATTTTCCAGCGACTTCTCCAGGAAGGATATAGTCTTTTCGCTCCTGGGACTTCCGAAAACCTCCTCCGGCGTGCCGTACTCCTCAATAACTCCGTCCGCCATGAAGATAACCTTGTCAGCCGCGCTCCTCGCGAAGCCCATCTCGTGTGTCACCAGGATCATCGTGCGCCCCGCGTCCTTGAGTTCCCTGATAACCCGCAGCACCTCGCCGGTGAGCTCCGGGTCGAGGGCTGACGTAGGCTCATCGAAGCACAGTATGACCGGCTCCATTGCAAGCGCCCTTGCGATCGCAACTCGCTGCTGCTGACCGCCGGAAAGCTCGCAGGGATAGTTCATCAGCTTCTCGGAAAGCCCTACGGAGGCAAGTATCGTCCTGGCGTTATCCTCTATTTCGCTCTTTATGCGCGCCTTGTCCGCGCGGGAGAGCTTTTCCGCGCTCTGGTTTATCCTCATCATCTCCGGAGCCAGGCAGACGTTCCTGAGCACAGTATACTGCGGAAACAGGTTGAACGACTGAAACACCAGTCCGAAATTCAGGCGCTTCTCGCGTATCTCCCGGTCGGTGTACTTCGCCTCCGCATTGTAGATCTCATCGCCGTTAAGAACTATCCGCCCCGAATCCGGCGTCTCAAGGAAGTTCAGGCAGCGCAGCAGTGTAGTCTTGCCGCTTCCCGAGGAGCCGATTATCGCCAGCACCTCGCCCTTTTCCATTGAAAAATCTATGCCCTTGAGCACCTCGGTCTTTCCGAAGCGTTTGAATATTCCATTGACCTCTAATAATGCCATTTTGCACCTCCGCTCAGCCCTGGTAGTAGTTCAGCTTCTTCTCCGCGTAGTTCAGCAGGAGCGTAACGATGCCGGTAAACAGCAGGTAGAACGCCCCGACGTAGAACAGCGGCCAGATGAGCGACTTCAGGGAAACGATGGTCTCCGCAGCCTCTACAAGCTCCACGACCGCGATAACGCGCGCCAGGGACGTATCCTTGACAAGCGTGATTATCTCGTTGCCCATCGGCGGAACTATTCTCTTTATGACCTGAAACAGCACTACCTTGAAAAAAATCTGCGCCTTGGTCATGCCAAGCACCTGACCCGCCTCGTACTGCCCCTTCGGAATGCTCTCGATACCGCCGCGGTAGATCTCCGAAAAATAGCAGGCGTAGTTGATAATGAACGCGAGGATAACCGCCAAAAGTCTGTCGAACTTCACACCCAGCCCCATCAGACCCGGCCCGTAGAACACCAGGATTATCTGAAGCATAAGCGGCGTTCCGCGGATTATCCAGACGAAAATCTTGAATATCCACTTTACCGGGGGTATCTTCGACATTGAGCCGAGCGTTATCAGCAGTCCGAGCGGGATAGCTCCCACAAGCGTCACGCCGAAAATGAGCAGCGTAGTGACGAATCCGTTCGCAAGCTGCGCGGTTACTTCAAGAAATGACATTTTATGACCTCGTTCTCTAAATAAAAAGCAAGGTGGGGCTTAAAGTCCCACCCCGCATTACCGATTTGGTTTATCAGTTATCGAATGCGTAAACGTCAGCCAGACCGTACTTCTCAGCAAGAGCCTTCAGTGTGCCGTCTGCAACCAGCTCATCAATAGCGCCGTTGACCTTCTCGATGGTCTCGGTATCGCCCTTTCTCATGCCGATCGCGTACTCCTCAGGTGCAAGCTCAACGCCCTCAACGATCATCAGGTCGCTGTAGTCTGTGCCTTCGCCAATGGAAGCCTTAGCCATTACATAGTCCAGAACGCCCAGCTCAACAGTGCCTGCCTTGACTTCAAGCAGAACGTCCTTCTGTGCGGAAGCGCCTACGAACTCGTTCTGAGAAAGAACGGAGCTTGTCTCGATAGCGGTCTGGCCTGCGGAGCCGCTCTCAGCCGCACAGGAAGCGCCAGCCATGGAAGCCTCGTCGGTGTACTTATCCTTGTTGTCTGCCTTGATAACTACGACCTGCTTGTTTCTTACGTAGGACTTGGAGAAGCCCATGTTCTCCTTGCGCTCCTCGGTAACGGTCAGACCGTTCCAGATAGCGTCGATAGTCTTTGCGTTAAGCTCGATCTCCTTCTTATCCCACTCGATCTCCTGGAACTTTGCCTCAACGCCGAGCTTCTCGCATACTGCCTTTGTGAACTCGGTCTCAAAGCCGGTCAGCTCGCCGTTCTCATCGTAGTAGTTCATCGGTTCGAACAGTGTGATGCCTGCAACGAAATTGCCCTTGTCGGCTATGTACTGCCAGTCGCCGCCCTCGGAAGCTGTGCTGTCGGTGCTGTCAGCCGCGGAGCCGTCCGCATTGCTTTCTGCGGCAGAGCTGCTCTCGGATGCGGAGGAAGTGTTGCTGGAAGCGCAGGAGCAGAGTCCGACGCTCATGATTCCTGCCAGAAGCAGGGCTGCTATTCTCTTGATTTTCATAGTTGTGTTCCTTCCCATATGTAAATATCTGTATTTATCTGCACCGCCTGCGCGGTACTTTACTATGATAGCACATTCAAGCGGTTTTGTCAACAGTTCCGCAAGAAAAATCTCATGCCGCGGCGCGGCGGATTTTGTTATTTTCTACAATACGAGGTCACTTTTCGGCGGCTGCGGTCTCTTTTGTTTTATCCGCGTCGTGGTTTGCGCTGAAAATATCCGCTACGTCATTGATGGTGATGTACGCAGTCGGGTCGACGTCATGTACTATGGAACGCATTTTTCCTATCTGGAAGCGGTTTACAACAAAGTACAGCACAGTTCTGTCCGTGCCGGAGTAGCCGCCTCTGGCGGGTATTTCGGTGATCCCGCAGCCGAAATTATCGCTGAGCGCCTTTCCTACCTCAGAGGGTTTCAGCGTGACGATAAACGCCGCCTTGGAACGGCTGATGCCTTCAACGATGAAGTCGAGCGTTTTCAGCGCCGCATAGTACGCGATGATTGAATACAGCGGGAGCACCCAGCTCTCAAATATGAATCCGCAGGCTATGTAGAGTATCACGTTGTATATCATAACGAACGTGCCGACAGTCATGCTGAGTTTTTTCGAAAAAATTACCGCCAGAACCTCGATACCGTCCATAGCGCCGCCGAAACGTACTGCAAGGCCGCTTCCCACGCCGGAGATAACGCCTCCGAACAGCGAGCACAGCACGAGATCGTTCTCGGCAAGCGGCGAGGCGAGGGACACGTCTATCGGAAGCACGTCGGTGATGAGCCATGAGAAAAACGAGTAACACGCCACCGCGTAGCAGGCGTAGATGGTGAACGCAAGACCCTGCCGCTTCAATCCGTACAGGAACAGGGGGAGGTTCAGAACCAGCAGGAATATCGAGAGCGAAAGGTAATCCGGCGTGAGATACCCCAGCAGCATAGACGTTCCGGAAATGCCGCTGTCGTACAGATTCACCGGCATAAGGAACACCGTAATACCGAACGAGTTGATGAATCCCGCGATGGTCAGCATGATGAAATTCTTGTAGTTGAGCTTTTTCAGTTCGTTTTTCATGTTATCCTCCTGTCTGCGTCGTTTCAGTTCCTCTTGTCAAGGAACAGTCCCCTGAAATTATCTGCGTCATAGGAATACGCAAGCGCCCACATCGCGCGCATTACCGCGTATTCCGTCGTCATGCCCTCTGCGGCGATAAGCCCCGCTTCCTGAGCCGCCATGCCGACCTTGTACACCGACAGGTCGCAGCCGCCCTGGAACACCTGTGTGGTCATTATCACGCGAACCCCGCATGACGAAAGGTTCCGGAAAACCTCGGCAAGCTCTCCGTTCCCGTAGTCCGGGATCCCTCCCATTCCGAAGCCCTCCACTATGAGCGCACGCAGGTGTATTCCCATATCGTGCACCATTTCCGCGGAAATACCCGGCGTGAGTTTCAGCACCGCCGCGCTCAGGTCGAGGCGGTTGTAGAAAACAGTTCCGCCGTCTTCACCCGCTTCGTCGGTGAGGAACTCCTCAACGCGGTGCTCGTCGTCCCCGGTGAACCCGCGGAACGCGTCAAAATCCCTGGTGTGAACCTTCCGGGCTGCATTCCCGGCTATGACCCTTCCGCAGAAGCACACCCACACTCCTGCCCTGCCGCGCTCCGCGCACAGCAGCGCGTCAGAGAGATTACGCCGCGCGTCGGTGTCCGGAGTGCTCATCGGGAGCTGCGAACCCGTCAGTATGACCGGCTTGCAGGCGCTTTGTATAAGGCAGGAAAGCGCCGCCGCCCCGTACGCCATTGTGTCCGTGCCGTGCGTAATCACAAATCCGTCAAAGTCCTGCCATCGGTCGCGGATAAGCGCTGCGGCCTCCATCCAGTGCTGCGGAGTTAAATCGGTGCTGTCCAGCGCGAAGGGCTGTATCGCGTGTATCTCCGCGTCCGGAAGTTTCACACCGGAAAGCAGCTCCTCCGCAGACGCTTCGGGCGAAAGTCCGGAGCCGCTGTCGCCGCTTGCAATGGTTCCGCCTGTGGCTATAAACAGCAGTTTTTTCATGTGATCGCTCCTCTCCTTTTCGCCTCCGCTATGAGCGCGGGCTGTATCTCCGGGTATGTCCAGCGCTCGGGAAGTTCTTCAAGCAGCACTATCTCGGCTATCTCGCTTTTCAGCTCCCCGAAGCTGGTTATTTCGGCGAAGTAAAGCACTCCGAAGGTCTCTGCCCCTTTGGAATTCACACGGTTTCTTCCGGTCACGGAATACACGCAGACGCGTTTTAAGGTGAATTTCTCAGCGCCGGTCTCCTCGCGGAGCTCACGCTCGGCGGTCTGCGCGACAGTCTCGCCGGGTTCGCGGTGTCCTCCCGGAATCTCAAGCGTGCTGCGCTCCTTGTGACGGCAGAATACCCATCTTCCCCCGCTGCGCGCAACTATCACCGCGAACTTCAGCTTTTCATCGTCCGCAATATTGTAAAATTTAACTCTCACCGGAACCTCCGCAGGCTTTAGGCAACATAACACACAAGTTGTGCGAAGATTGCCTCAAATTTCCATGTAGTATTTGCAAAAAAGCACTGAAAAACCGCGCGCGGGAAAAGCACACCAACTGGTGCGCCATTCGCCGTTGAATGCGTGATGATCCAGTGCTGACATATTCGCCGGGACCTTATCATCTCGGCTCAACAATAAATTTCATAGCTGTACGCTCATCGCCGTCTATCTCGACGGTAGTGAACGCCGGAATACAGATCAGGTCAACTCCGACCAGAGCCATGTAGCTCCGCGCGATCGCGATGGACTTCACAGCCTGATTCGCTGCGCCTGCGCCAACCGCCTGCACCTCGACTTCGCCGTCCTCGCGGATAACCGCTGCGATAGCTCCCGCAACTGATTTCGGTACGGAATGTGCCGATACCTTTACGATCTCCATATAGTCACCTTTCACCCCAGGGGTGCCTTTCGTTCTGCAAGTTTTCCGCTCACACTATAAGCTGTCTGTATCTCTCTATAAACGTGCATCTGCCGGTCTTTGTATCTATATCCAGCAGTACTCCGTTCATCTCTGTTTCGCCCTCGGCGAATCTGTGGCGCTTCGGGTAGTAGGTCAGGAAGCGGTCGATTATGATATCCTTCTCCACTCCGAGTATAGAATCCTTCGGACCGGTCATTCCTGCGTCGGTTATGTAGCCGGTGCCTTCAATGATCTGCTCGTCTGCGGTCTGGACATGCGTGTGAGTTCCCAGCACGGCGGACACTCTGCCCGCGAGGTAGTAGCCCATCGCGCGCTTTTCGGATGTCGCCTCCGCATGGAAATCCACGATTTTTATGCGCGCGTCGCAGCTTTCAAGGATCCTGTCCACACAGTGGAACGGATTCTCCAGTGGCTGCATGAACGTCGTTCCCATCAGGTTGATGACCGCGATGGAATACGCCCCTCGGTCGAGCACGCACACGCCCTTTCCTATCACGTCGTCGCCGTAGTTTGCAGGACGTATTATCGTGCTGGAACGCTCCCACTCGGCTTCCATGGTTTTCTGGCGGAAGCAGTGGTTTCCGGTGGTTATGACGTCCGCGCCGGCTTCGAATATCGCGTCGGCGGAGGCGGGATTAATGCCGTTGCCTTCCGCTGAGTTCTCGCCGTTAACTATGACGATCTCAGCCCCGAGCTTCTGCTTCGCGCCGCGCAGCGCTTTTTTCAGCGCCTCGCAGCTTCGCATTCCCACCACGTCGCCGATGAATAGAATCTTCATTATCTGTAAATGATCTGATCCCTGCCGGGGCCGATTCCCAGGAACTTTATCGGGCAGCCGCAGAGCTCCTCAAGGCGCTTTACGTAAGCCTGAGCCTTCTCGGGAAGCTCTTCAAAGGTCTTGCATGCGGAGAGGTCGCCCTCGTAACCCTCGATCTCCTCGTAAATGGGGCTGCACTTTGCAAGCTCCTCAAGTGTCACAGGGAAATCCTTCAGGGTCTGTCCGTCTGTTGTCTTGTACGCTACGCACACCTTCAGCACGGGAAGTCCCGCCAGGGTGTCGAACTTGTTTATCGCAAGGGAGGTCAGACCGTTTACGCGTACTGCATGGCGCATGATAACTGCGTCGAACCAGCCAGTTCTTCTGGGTCTGCCGGTGGTCGTTCCGTACTCGCCGCCCTTTTCGCGGATATAGTTGCCGATTTCATCGAACAGCTCGGTCGGGAACGGACCGTTGCCAACGCGGGTGGTGTAGCTCTTGCCTACGCCGATGACCTCGTCGATCATCTTCGGGCCGACACCGGTTCCTACGCACGCGCCGCCTGCGATCGGGTGGGAGGAAGTTACGAACGGGTAAGTACCGAAGTCGATGTCGAGCAGGGTAGCCTGAGCGCCCTCGAACAGGACGTTCTTGCCTGCCTGATAAGCCTCGAACGTGATAACGGAAGCATCCGCCATGTACTTCGCAAGCTTCTCGCCGTAGCCCTTATATTCCTCATAAATAGCGTCAAGGTCGCATGCTTCGCCGCCGTAAACCTTTGTAATGATGAGATTCTTCAGTTCGCCGGTCTCCTGAATCTTCTTCTTCAGAACTTCCGGGTGAACCAGGTCGTACATGCGGATACCGATACGCTCGTCCTTGTCGGTGTAGCACGGACCGATGCCTCTGCCGGTGGTGCCGATGTTCACGCCGGTCTGCTTTGCCTTGAACTCCTCGGACAGCTTGTCGAGCAGTCTGTGCCACGGCATGATGATGTCTGCGCGGGCGTCGATGCGGAGATTATCGCAGGTTACGCCGCGCTCGTTCATGTTCTTTATTTCCTCAAGCAGCACTGCGGGGTCAACAACAACACCGCTGCCTATAAGGCAGAGGGTCTCGGGGTACAGGATACCGGAGGGAAGCAGGTGCAGCTTGTAAACCTGGTCGCCGTGAACCACAGTGTGGCCTGCGTTGTTTCCGCCGCTGGAACGTACTACGACATCAGCCTTTGCAGCCATGATGTCGATGATCTTGCCCTTGCCCTCGTCGCCCCACTGGGTGCCGACAATAACACTTGATGACATTTGAATGATCCTCATTTCTGAAAATAGAGTAGTCGGGAGTTTTAAACATACCCCCACATATTAATATTATATCACATACCATTTATGAATTCAAGGTCTTTTGAGAAATTTTTCTTGAATGCAAGAAAAATCCGCCCCTGGCGGAGCGGAAAATAAATCATTTTATTTGTTGGCTATTTTCGCCAGCACGCTTTCAGCAGCTAGCATTAATGTGATGAACACTCCCACTATCGAGAAGTAACTAAACCCAAACGCCAAAGGCAGCAGCGAAATGACCGCAGCGACCAGCGAAACTATAAACAGAGCCTTGCAAACCTTTTTTTGTTTAATTGAAATCAACGCAAGCAATAAAACTACGCAGGTGAGCATTGCAGTTATAAACGGTGCAAAATTTGCATACCCAAACGGCGTCAGGCTGAAATATGAAAACGTCTCCCTCACCCTGTCTGTTGGCGAAGTTGCAAATACCAGCACCGCACCGTAAGGCAAAATCTCCAAAACGATCGTAATAATCGGCAATATCAGCAATCTGATTTTTTTCATAGCCAGTACCTCCACAAATTACGTTTTACTTAAGGTTTCCCGCGCTATTATTATACCATATATTTGAATTGAAGTCAACCCCAAAGAGGGAAGCTGTCGCTTCCCTCTCGTATTCAGCTATTATCAACCCTGTGCCTGAGCCTTTCTCTTAGCCTCAATATCAGCAAGAGCGTCCTTTCTGGACAGGTTGATTCTTCCCTGGTTGTCGATCTCCATAACCTTAACGATTATCTCGTCGCCTACGGATACAACGTCCTCTACCTTCTCAACGCGGTGGTTGTCCAGCTTGGAAATGTGTACCATGCCGTCCTTGCCGGGAGCAATCTCTACGAATGCGCCGAAGTTCATGATACGAACTACCTTGCCCTTGTAGATCGCGCCGACCTCAGGCGGGTTAACGATGGTGGAGATTACCTGAACGCAGGCGTTAGCCTTGTCAAGGTCAAGACCGCAGATGAATACGTTGCCGTCGTCGTCGATGTCGATCTTAACGTCGAAGTCAGCGCAGAGCTTCTGGATAACCTTGCCGCCCTTGCCGATAACCTCGCTGATCTTGTCAACCGGTACCTTGGTGTGGATCATCTTCGGAGCGTACTTGCCGACTGTCTTTCTCGGCTCGGGGATAGCCTTGAGCATTACCTCGTCAAGGATATAGTCGCGAGCCTTGTGGGTCTTTGCGAACGCAGCCTTGATGATCTCCGGAGTAAGACCGTCGATCTTGAGATCCATCTGGATAGCGGTGATACCGTCGTGTGTACCAGCTACCTTGAAGTCCATGTCGCCGAAGAAGTCCTCAACGCCCTGGATATCAACCATTGTATCCCATCTGTCGCCCTCGGTGATAAGACCGCAGGAGATACCCGCAACCGGCTTCTTTATCGGAACGCCGGCGTCCATCAGAGCCAGTGTAGAACCGCAAACTGAACCCTGGGAAGTAGAACCGTTGGAAGAAAGCACCTCGGAGACCAGACGGATAGCATACGGGAACTCCTCAACGCTCGGGATAACAGGGAGCAGCGCTCTCTCAGCAAGCGCGCCGTGACCGATCTCACGTCTGCCGGGACCTCTGCTTGCCTTGGTCTCGCCTACGGAGTAAGCCGGGAAGTTGTAGTGGTGCATGTAGCGCTTGCCCTCTTCCTCGTCAAGACCCTCAAGCTTCTGGCTGTCGGAAACGGGACCCAGTGTGCAGATGGTCATGACCTGAGTCTGACCTCTGGTGAACAGACCGGAACCGTGAACTCTCGGCAGCATGCCGACTTCAGCAGCCAGCGGACGGATCTCGTCCATCTTTCTGCCGTCAACGCGCTTGTTGTCGTCGAGCAGCCAGCGGCGTACTACGAACTTCTGGAGCTTGTATATAGCCTCGTCGATCATAGCGATCTTCTCTGGGTAAACTTCATCGAACTTTGCGTGGATATCGTCAACGATGGGCTTCAGGCGCTCCTCGCGGATATTCTTGTCGTCGGTGTCCAGCGCGTATCTGATACGCTCGATAGCGAAATCAGAGATAGCGTCGAACATATCATGGTCAACTTCCTGGGCCTCGAACGCGAACTTCGGCTTGCCGATCTGCGCCTGAATGTCCTTGATGAACGGAATGAGGGACTTAACGATCTCATTGTGACCTGCCATGATAGCGTCAAACATAACATCGTCGGGAACCTCGTTCGCGCCTGCCTCGATCATTACCACCTTCTTCTCGGAAGAAGCAACGGTCAGGTTCAGGTCGGACTTGCTTCTCTGCTCAAGGTTCGGCATGAGTACGATCTCGCCGTCAACCAGGCCTACGGAGATACCGCCGATCGGACCGTTCCACGGAATATCAGAGATAGAAACAGCGATGGAAGCGCCGATCATGCCGAGGATCTCAGGGGAGCAGTCAGGGTCAACTGCGAGTACGGTCATTGTGATCGCAACGTCGTTGCGCATGTCCTTCGGGAACAGCGGACGCATAGGACGGTCAACAACTCGGGAGGTCAGGATAGCCTTCTCGGAGGGTCTGCCCTCTCTCTTGAGGAAGCCGCCGGGGATCTTGCCTACTGCATACAGCTTCTCCTCGTAGTCAACGGAAAGCGGGAAGAAGTCCACGCCGTCGCGGGGCTTTGCGCTTGCAGCTACGTTTACCATTACTACGGTCTCGCCGTATCTTACCCAGCAGGAACCATTAGCCAGGCCGCAGACCTTACCAGTCTCAACGGTCAGCTCTCTGCCGGCAAACATCGTCTTGAAAACTCTGTAATTTTCGAACATTGCATTTATTCCTTTCAATAAACTTTAATTTACTGAAGGCACAGTGATAGCAATTAAAGTCAATATCCGGCTGCCCGGATACTCAATTTAATGCTAAGATCTGCGCCTTAGTAAAAAAGGCAGCACTGTTTCGTGCGCAGCGCTGCCCTTTACTCCATAGATTACTTACGGATACCCAGCTTAGCGATGATCGCACGGTAGCGTTCGATATCCTTCTTCTGGAGGTAGTTCAGAAGGTTTCTTCTGTGACCTACCATCTTCAGAAGACCACGGCGGGAGTGGTGATCCTTCTGGTGAACCTTGATGTGTTCGGTAAGCTCGTTGATTCTCTGAGTGAGAATAGCAATCTGAACCTCAGGAGAACCTGTGTCGTGCTCGTGAAGGCGGTTAGCCTCGATTACGGAAGTCTTTTCTTCTTTTCTTAACATAATAACACCTCATTGAATTTATTCCGGTATCGCAGCAGAGGGACTAGGGTGTATCTCCTGTCGGAGCATTATCCGCTCGCCGGGAATCCGGTATGGCTGTGCGCAATGCCTGCGCATAACAGTAGTATTATATCACACTTTTTTCGCTTTGTAAAGAGGTTTTTGCGAAATTCTCAAAAAAAGTGCGATTATTTTTCGGCTTCGCGGAGCTTGCGGAAGTTCCATGCGTCGCGGCACATCTCGTCGAGGGTCTTTTCAGCCTTCCAGCCGAGCTCCTTCTCCGCGAGTGAGGGGTCTGCGTATGTAGTCGCAGCGTCGCCGGGACGGCGCGGGCCGATGGTGTATCCCAGGTCGATATTGTTCACGCGCTGGAATGTGTTCAGGATATCCAGAACAGAATATCCGTGGCCTGTTCCGAGATTGTAAGCGGGTACGCCTGTGATCTGGCGTGCCTTCCTTACTGCGGCAACGTGACCCTTTGCGAGGTCTACAACGTGGATATAATCGCGCACGCAGGTGCCGTCCGGAGTGGGGTAGTCGTTGCCCGCAACTGCGAGTACGTCGCGCTTGCCGGTAGCCTTATCGAGCACGATCGGCATGAGGTTGTTCGGAATTCCGTTGGGATCCTCGCCGATGAGACCGCTCTCATGCGCACCAACAGGATTGAAGTAGCGCAGCAGTATCATTGTCCAGGTGTTGTCGGCGGCGTACATCTCCCGGCAGAGATTCTCAATAATGAGCTTAGTGCTTCCGTAGGGATTGATAGCGGACAGCGGAAAATCCTCCTTAACGGGAACGGTCGCGGGGATTCCGTAAACGGTCGCGGAAGAGCTGAACACGAACTTGGTGCAGCCGTACTTCTTCATCGTTTCAAGAATGTTGAACGTACCGCGCAGGTTGTTGGAATAGTACATCAGCGGCTTCTGTACGCTCTCGGGAACGCACTTGTAGCCCGCGAAATGAATCACCTGCTCGATGTCGTTTTCAGCGAATATCTGATCAACTGCGGCAATGTCGAGCATGTCATCTTCGTAGAATTTGAAGTCCTTGCCGGTGATCTTCCTGATCCCATCAAGGGCGCGTGAATTTGAATTGTAGAAGTTGTCCATCACAACGATATCTTCGCCAGCATTGAGAAGCTCAACGCAGGTGTGGGAGCCGATGAACCCTGCTCCGCCAGTTACCAGAATAGCCATAACCTGATCCTCCAATTGATGTCAGCCTTTTCTCCTGTCGGCTGAAAAATACATTTTTATTATAACGCTTTTCGAAGATTTTGTCAACTGGTTTAATTCCTGTAACTAAAAATTCCCCCGGAACTTATCCGGAGGAATTCAGGAGACAACGTCTACGCCCTGTTCAATAAGGTACGCCCGCAGATCGGCGCGGATACGGGAGAGACGTGTCTTGACCGCGGTTTCGGTCATGTCCATTCTCTCCGCGATATCCCGGACCGACATATTGAAATAATAACGCGCCGTGAAAATATCACGGTTTTTCTGCTTGCAGGAGTGCAGATAATCGTTGAGGTGCCGCGTTATTTCCCGGCAGTCCGCGCGTTCCTCGACCGCCGCCGTGTCGGGAATCACCTCGGCAAGTTCACCGTAAAGCTCCTCGCAGGAACGCCGCTTCATGCTGTCGCAGATATTCAGCGCCGTATTTCTGACTATCCTGCACAGATAGCCGCACAGCGACTCCGGGCGCTTCGGAGGTATGGCGTTCCACAGTTTCATGTAGCTGCTGCTCACCGCCTCCTCTGCGTCCTCGTAGCGCTTGAGGATACCCGCCGCTATCTTGGTACACAATCTGCCATATTTGTTCTGCGTTTCCGCTATCGCCTGTTCGTTACGCTCAAAATACAGGTCAACTATCAGACTGTCCTCCATCTGGCACCTCCAGTTCTATTGAAAAATTACCGCTGTCGGCAACCGCTCGTTCCGTGAACCAGCCCTTTATGGTGTTCGTTATGGTGTACGTTACCCACCTGTCCGCGCCGGTGTCCCTGTTGTATTCCTGGTATGTAAAGATGTATGAGCCGTCGCCGGTCTGGATCACCGTATAACCGCCAAAGCTGCTGACACCGGGCATGTAGAACGCATGGCTCCAAATGCTGTCGTATTTTTCCAAAATCAGGTCATTCATAACATCGCCAAGTTCGGAATAAGTGTTGAAGTACTTCTTAAAGCCGATCACTCCGAGCCTTGAAACAGCCGCTTCATCAATGGGCGTAAACTCTCCGTCACGGCGGGTGTAGACATTAGTGTACTCGCTGCGCTTTACGACATTGCCGCTCTTTTCGGTAGCCGCATACTGATACATCACGTCCGGCTCATCGTCCGGGATATAGTACGCAGTATTTCCCTGGGCGCCCACGCAGAACAGCGCCATTCCGTGATATATGTAGTATATAAAAATGTGGTCTCCGGGTTCAAACGGATCCTCGGTATAGTCCATCGTCAGCTCTGCTCCGGTGGAATTCTCCAGCCATGTCCCCGCGAACATATCCTCAAAGGTCTGGAACTTGTTTTTATCCAAGTATTCGTACGTGTCGCTGAACAGCATTATTTCTGAAACCGCATACCCTGTTGTCAGCCATTCGCCGCCGGAATATGTCCATGTGATGTCAAACCACTCCCCTGCTCCGGAATTGGAATCCTCCATCAGCTCGGTGACAACCACTTTGTCGCTGGACTGGCTCACAAGCCGTATGTTAGTGCCGCGCAATTCATAGGTGCGTACCCAGTTTTTGGCTGTCGAGCCGTCCTCGGGATATACCGATGTGCTTTCGCTCATGGCGGGTTCCTCGAACAGATACTCTGTCGTAAGTCCCATCTTCTGCGCGAGCTTCTCCTGCCCGAAGTAGCCCAGAGAGCCGTCCTCCTCCAGCTTTTCTGTTCCGTAGCCGGAAAATATTACGGTGGCCGCACACTTTATCATTGAATCCTCATAAACCACCTGTCCGTCCTCTATCTGAGCGTCACAATAGACGATCAGGCTGTTCCGATCGTTCTCCGGTACGAACCACAGGTCGTACTGACCTCCGCCGACTGCCACCATGTAACATCCGTCGCTGGTCTTAATTGTCCCGAGGCAGGTGTAGCCGTTCCCCCTTCCGAAAATGCTGCTGTCACCGTAGCCGAGCTGTATATCTACCACTTTGCCGGACTCGTCGTCCGTCATTTCCCACACGTCGTAGAAGTACTCGTCGAACAGGTCGAAATCTATGCCGTCCGTCTGGATCGAAACCAGCTCACTTTGTGTATCAGGAGCGGACTTCTCCACATATGCCACAAACGGGGTAGTCGCATATGTCTCGGCGGAGGAGCTTTCAGCGGTCAGAACCGGGTTCGGAGACATCACCAACCCGGAATTGTTCAGCAGCACGAATCCCGCCACCGCCGCAGCGGCAGCCGCCGAGCCGATTCCGATATACAGCCCGCGGTGCTTCTTTCTTTCGGAAGGGTATTTGTATTCTGTGGGCTTTCCCTCGTGAGTAAACGCTTCCATATCATCAACCGTGGAATGTTCCGGTTTACTCAGCCTTTCAGCGGCGGAGTCAACAATATCGTCGTCAAGGTCGTCGATAATTTTCTTCCAGGATTCAGCTTTCATAATGTACCCTCTTTCAGCAGATGTTTCACCTTTTGTATATTAAGACAGAAACATCGTATTAAAGGTTACATTTCTGCTTAAAACATAATTGCGGACCGGAGTGCCAGCCCGCAATTCGGATACGCTGTAAGTCTTACTTGCCGAGCGCTGCCTTTGTAACGGCAACGATGTTCTCTGCGCACAGACCGAACTCCTTGAGCAGGTCAACCGCAGGACCGGAGTGACCGAATACGTCCTTCACGCCGATCTTGATGACCGGAACAGGGCATTCCTCGGTAACAACGTCAGCAACTGCGGAGCCAAGTCCGCCGATAACGCTGTGTTCCTCAACGGTGATGATCCTGCCGGTCTCCTTTGCTGCCTTGACGATGATGTCGCGGTCGATGGGCTTGATGGTGTGGATATTGATAACGCGAGCGTCAACGCCCTGCTCCTTGAGTGCCTTGGCAGCCTCGAGAGCCTCGGATACCATCAGACCGGTTGCAATGATTGTTACGTCCTTGCCGTCCTTGAGCTGGATTCCCTTGCCTACCTCGAACTTGTAGGTTGCTGCGTCGTTGAAGATCGGAGCGGCAAGTCTGCCGAATCTCATGTAGGTCGGGCCTACATAGTCAGCCATTGCCAGGACAGCCGCCTTAGCCTCAACGTCGTCTGCGGGGTTGATGACGGTCATGCCGGGAATGGATCTCATCAGCGCGATATCCTCGTTGCACTGGTGGGAAGCGCCGTCCTCACCGACGGAGATACCAGCGTGTGTAGCGCCGATCTTAACGTTAAGGTGGGGATAGCCGATGCTGTTGCGTACGATCTCGAACGCTCTGCCTGCCGCGAACATCGCGAAGGAACTTGCGAATACGAGCTTGCCGGTGCTTGCGATACCAGCCGCTACGCCCATCATGTTTGCCTCTGCGATACCGCAGTCGAAGAATCTGTCAGGGTGAGCCTTCTTGAAGATGCCTGTCTTGGTCGCTGCCGCAAGGTCAGCGTCGAGTACTACTAAATCGGGGCGCTTCTCTGCGAGCATTACAAGCGCTTCACCGTAGCTGTCACGGGTTGCTTTCTTTTCCATATCTGTATATCCTTTCGAGCTGTAATTACTTTTCAAGCTGTGCGAGGTGGTCGCCCAGTTCCTTCATTGCGATAGCGTACTCCTCGTCGTTAGGAGCCTTGCCGTGCCAGCCGACCTGGTTCTCCATGAAGGAAACGCCCTTGCCCTTAACGGACTTCTGAATGATCACTGTGGGCTGGTTGAGAACAGTCTCAGCCTCGTTGAACGCAGCCTCGATCTGGTCGAAGTCGTGACCGTCGATGCAGATAACGTGCCAGCCGAAAGCCTTGAACTTCTCGTCGATGGGGTACGGAGACATAACCTCGGATATCTTGCCGTCGATCTGGAGACCGTTGTTATCAACGACTGCAACCAGATTATCAAGCTTATAGTGAGCCGCGAACATTGCAGCCTCCCATACCTGACCCTCCTCGATCTCGCCATCTCCGAGCACAGTGTATACCTTATAGGTATCGCTGGAGATCTTACCGGAAAGCGCCATACCACATGCAGTGGATATACCCTGACCGAGGGAGCCGGTGCTCATATCAATGCCTGGGAGCTTGCCCATGGATGGGTGTCCCTGGAGTCTGGAACCGATCTTACGGAGGGTCTTGAGCTCCTCAACAGGGAAGAATCCTCTTTCAGCGAGGACTGCGTAAAGCGCAGGAGCGGTGTGACCCTTGGAAAGTACCAGTCTGTCCCTGTCGGGCATGGTGGGGTTCTTCGGGTCAACGTTCATGCGGTGCATGTAAAGATAAGTGAGTGTGTCAGCAACGGAAAGGGATCCGCCGGGGTGTCCTGCCTTGGCAGCGTGTACGCCCTCGATCACTCCCATTCTGACCTTTGTTGCAGCGATCTCAAGCTGCTTTTTCAGTAGTGCGTCCATATAGACCTCCTGTGAATTATGGGCTTTCGCCCGGTTTAACATTATACAAGCGGTTTCCCGCAGGTTTACATTTTTTCGATATGCTCTATGAGGCTTGCCATCGCTCCGGAATTATTGTCGCACAGCACGATATCCGCAGCTTCCCTGACTGACGGCTGCGCATTCGCGACAGCCGCGCCTATATCCGCAGACTGTATCATCGCGAGGTCGTTCATGAAATCCCCCGCCGCGACGGTGAACCTGTCCTCCACGCCTATCGCCTTAATAAGCTGCTTGTAGCCCGCCGCCTTGTCGATACCCTCCGGGAGACACTCGAAGAACATCGGCGCGGACCGCACCCAGTGAACTCCGCAGAACTCCGGCGAACGCTCGATGTAATGCTGAAGCTCGTCCATTTTCTCCGGCGGGTAGGCGAACAGTACCTTCAGCCAGCCGTCCTGTGGGATATTCTCGAGTTTGCTCCAGTCAGCCTGGACATTCTCAAGATTAAGGTGCCACTGCTCGGTGTCGTTCAGGAACGGAACGTGCACCACGTTGCCCCGCAGAACTTCTACGCCGATATCGGGATAGCGCTCTGCGACGCGCTTTATGATGTCCGCCGCGCGGCTCCCTATCTCGCACTGCCAAAGGAACTTCTCCTGCCGGAAATCGTACACCGCCGCGCCGTTGTAGACGACCGCCGGGCAGTCCAGCCGGAGCTTGTCGGCGATGTGCTTCGCCATTGAATAACCGCGCCCGGTAGCCATCGTGAAAAGTCCGCCGCCAGCCCGGAAGCGCTCTATTGCCTCAAGATCCAGGGGAAGTATCCGCTTATCGTCAGTCAGAAGCGTCCCGTCAAGATCTGTCATTAGTATGACCTTGCTGAAATCCATTCTCAGCCCTCTATGCTCTTTAAAAATTTCTGAAAATACTCCGGAAGCTCGCTGTCGAACTCCATGTATTCCCCAGTGCGCGGGTGAACAAACCCGATCTTCTTCGCGTGGAGGCACTGTCCCTCAAGCCATGCGGGCTTCCCGTTTCCGTAGACCGGATCCCCGGCTACCGGGTGCCCGATGTACGCCATGTGGACGCGTATCTGATGAGTTCGCCCGGTCTCCAGGCGCACCCGCAGGTGAGTGTACCCCGGAAACCTCTCCATTACGAAGTAATGCGTCACGGCTTCCCGGGAATTTTCGGTTGTTACGCACATCTTCTTGCGTTCGGTCTTGTGCCGCCCTATCGGAGCGTTCACGATTCCATCTTCTTTTATCCCGCCGCAGACCACCGTTTCGTACTCCCTGGTGAAGCTGTGCTCCTTTATCTGCTCGGACAGACCGATGTGCGCCAGGTCGTTCTTCGCGACCATCAGCAGACCGCTTGTGTCCTTGTCGATACGATGGACTATCCCCGGGCGTATCTCGCCGTTGATGCCTGACAGGCTGTCTCCGCAGTGGAACATCAGCGCGTTCACCAGCGTGCCGGAGTAATGCCCCGCCGCCGGGTGGACTACCATGCCCTTCGGCTTGTTGACTACCAGCAGGTCGTCGTCCTCATAGACGATATCCAGCGGTATGTTCTCCGGCAGAATATCCGTGCTCTGCGGCTCAGGGAGCGTGATTTCTACTGCTGACCCCGCCGCCGGAATGTCCTTTTTGCCAGCCGGCGAGCCGTTCACGAGTACGTTACCCTGCTCGATGAGCTTCACCGCCGCGCTCCTGGAAAGCTCCGTGCCATCGGCGATGAGCTTATCAAGCCGAACCCCTCCCGGAGCGGAAAGCTCAATCGTTTCCATTGCTCTTGGGCTCCTCGGTCTGCGCTGATTCCGCCTGCTGGGACTTCTGCGCTTTTTTCGCGCGGTTCTCCCTTATTTCGTCGATGACCACGGCAAGGCACAGCAGAACCCCGCCGACCACCGCGCAGATGTCCGCGAAGTTGAATATCGGGAAGTTGATGATCCTTACGTCGATGAAGTCCACGACGCTGCCGTTGTTGAAAAGCCTGTCTATAAGGTTCCCGGTACCGCCGCCGATTATCAGCGCCACCGCCGTGACGTACGTCCCGCGCTGTATACGCTTGGTCACCAGACCCACGATAAGCGCGACTATCACCAGGGAGGTTATGCCGATAAGGAATGCGGTCTTGCCCTCCATCATGCTGAATGCGGAGCCGTTGTTGGTGCAGTAGAAGAGATTCAGTACCTCAACGCCGTCTATCTTTATCAGGGGAACAACGTTGTACATCTCCATATTCGATACGACCAGCCATTTTGTGAGCTGGTCTATACCAACAAGCAGAGCCGCCAGCACCAACGCGGCGTACTGCCTGTATTTACTCAAAAAAGCTCTCATAAATCCTCTCTGAACTTACCACAAAAAGGCAGGAGAAGGGAACGCTCCCCCTCCCCTGCCGGAATAGCTTATCAGCCCAGATCGAGCTTCATAACTGCTGCGCATCGTGCGCACAGGTGCGGGAACTTCTCGTCAGAGCCAACGGACTTGTCGTGGCTCCAGCAGCGTTCGCACATCTCGCTTGCCGCCTTCTCGACGGTAACGGAAACGCCATCGGCAGAGCCCTTGTACTCGCCGTCAGCGCCGTTCTTCACGGTAACGTTGGATACGGAGAACGCCTGAGCAAGCTCCGGATATGCGGACAGCTCCTTGTAGTTTGCTTCGTCAGCGTACAGGGTAACATCAGCGTCGATCGGCTTACCGATAACGCCCGCAGAACGCTTCTCCTCAAGCGCCTTCAGAACGTCGTCGCGTACTGCGTGTATCTTGTTCCACTTTGCCTCGAACTCAGCGCCGAGAACAACGCCGGTCTTTTCGGGCATCTGGTTGAACGGAACGCCGCGAAGGTCGTCTGTGGACTTGTGCGGCATGTACTTCCAGATCTCATCGGAGGTGAATGTCAGGATAGGCGCGATGAGCTTAACAAGGGAATCCAGAATGATATACATTGTGGTCTGGACTGCCTTTCTCTCCTCGGACTTCTCAGCGGAGCAGTACAGCGTATCCTTGACAACATCAAGGTAGAAGTTGGACATATCTACAACGCAGAAGCTGTGGATAGCGTGGTATGCAAGGTAGAAATCAAAGCTCTCGTAGGAAGCCTTTACCTTCTCGATAACCGCGTCAAGTCTTGTCAGCGCCCACTTGTCGATGTCGCTGAGCTTGTCGAGCGCTACCATCTCGGTATCAGGGTCGAAGCCGCTGCCGTTTCCGAGGTTGCCCAGGATAAAGCGCGCAGTATTTCTGATCTTTCTGTATGCTTCGGAGAGCTGCTTGAGCATTTCCGGAGAAACTCTTACATCGTTGTGGAAATCAAGGGAAGCGACCCAAAGACGCAGAACGTCAGCGCCGTACTTGCTGATAACTTCCTCTGGAAGTACCACGTTGCCCTTGGACTTGTGCATTACCTCGCCCTTGCCGTCAACTACCCAGCCGTGGGTGCAGACCGCCTTATAAGGAGCCTTGCCTGTGGTCGCAACAGAGGTGAGCAGGGAGCTCTGGAACCAGCCTCTGTACTGGTCGCAGCCCTCGAGGTAGAGGTCAGCTGGCCAGGAAAGCTCGGGACGCTCCTGGAGTACTGCCGCATGCGTACAGCCGGAATCGAACCATACGTCGAAGATGTCCATTTCCTTGCGGAACTTACCGCAGCCGCACTCGCACTTTACATCAGCAGGGATAAACTCGGAAGGATCCTTGGAGTACCAGGAATCGGAGCTTTCCTTGCGGAACATGTCGGATATCGCCTTGATGGTCTTGTCGTTTACGATGACCTTTCCGCAGTCCTCGCAGTAGAGGATCGGGATCGGAACGCCCCAGCGGCGCTGACGGGAAATGCACCAGTCGCTGCGCATGTTTACCATGTTCTTGATGCGCTCCTCGCCCCACTCGGGAATCCACTTAACTTCCTCGATGGCCTTGATGGTCTCGGGCTTGAACATATCCACGTTGCAGAACCACTGGTCTGTTGCGCGGTAGATTATCGGCTCGTGGCAGCGCCAGCAGTGCGGATAAGGGTGGACGATCTTCTGCATCGCGAGCAGGGTGTTGTCGTCCTCAAGGCGCTTTGCAATCGCCTTGTTGGCGTCAGCGGTCTTGAGACCTGCAAAGTCGCCTGCTTCCTCGGTCAGCACGCCCTTTGCGTCAACGGGAACGATGATCTTGAACATTCCCTTGTACTTGTTGCAGACCTCAAAGTCCTCCAGACCGAAGCCGGGAGCGGTATGAACGCAGCCTGTACCACTGTCGAGGGTTACATGGTCGCCGACGATTACCGGAGACTTTCTGCCCATGAATGGGTGATTTGTCTCGATGAGCTCCAGGTCAGAACCGAGGAAGTTTCCGATGGTGGAGTACTTCTTGATTCCGACGGCTTCCATAACGGTGGAAACAAGCTCGGCCGCCATCAGCAGGTACTGACCGTATGACTTGCTCTCCTCGTCCTCGACCTTTACGAATGTGTACTCGTAGTTCGGACCGAGGCAGATAGCGAGGTTGCCCGGAAGAGTCCAGGTTGTGGTTGTCCAGATTACGACGTAGGCCTTGGAAAGGTCGATACCGAGATCGTCAAACTTGCCCTTGGAATCGCTTATCGGGAACTTTACAAATATGGAGTAGCAGGGATCGTCCTGGTATTCGATTTCAGCTTCTGCGAGGGCGGTGTTGCAGTCCGCGCACCAGTAAACCGGCTTCAGCCCCTTATAGATGTAGCCTTTCTGCATCATCTTGCCGAATACTTCCACCTGCTTGGCTTCAAATTCGGGCTTGATGGTGAGGTACGGGTCATCAAAATCGCCCCAAACGCCCAGGCGCTTGAACTGCGCCTTCTGACCGTCCAGGCAGGACAGTGCGAACTCACGGCAGCTCTTGCGGAGGGTAACGGGGTCGATCTTGCCGCTGTCAACGCCGAGCTGCTTGATAGCCTTCAGCTCGATGGGAAGACCGTGGCAGTCCCAGCCGGGAACATAGTTGGCGTCGAAGCCGGTCATGCTCTTATACTTAACAATGATATCCTTGAGCACCTTGTTCATCGCGGTACCCATATGGATATTGCCGTTTGCATAGGGAGGGCCGTCGTGGAGGGTATAGGAAGGCTTGCCCTTGTTCTTCTCGGAAAGGGCGTAGTAAAGGCGGTCCTGCTCCCACTTATCCAGCATTTCCGGCTCTCTCTGGGGGAGGTTGCCCCTCATCGGGAAGTCGGTCTTGGGAAGATTTAGTGTGTTGTTGAAATCCTCTGACATCTGATGTGTCTCCTTGCTTTTTGTTTTATATCTGCTCCGGCATGCCGAAGCGGTGATTTACTTGTTTGGATTTCCATTTTCAAACGGAACGTCTGCGGTGCGTCTCGTCTTCTTCATGGAATTAACGCTGAAGAACGGCGAATCGTCCTGAGCCTGCTTGTCCTCCGGCATGGAGCGGAACGGCTCTTCTTCTGCGCCTGCGGTCACTGCGGCGGGCTGCTTTTCAGCCTCGGGCTTTGCAGGAGCCGCGGCAGTCTCGTGAGTCTCAGCGGGCTTTGCCGCCTTCGCCCTTTCGGCTTCGCGCTTCTCAGCCTCCGCGGCGGTCTGCCTTATGTACTCGTTCTCGCACATCTCAGGCAGCTTCGCGATAAGATCCATATGTGACTTATATGCGGTCAGCAGGCGGTTTCTGTACTCGTCGGCTTCCTTGCGGGTCTTTTGCAGGATATTCTGCTGTATCTCGGTCTGCTTCTTCATCATCTGGTCGATTTCGTCCGCCTTTGCGCGGGCGTCCTTTACCAGCTTGTCAGCGCGCTCGTTCGCCTCTTTCGTCATACGCTTGGCGTATTCGTCGGCGTCGCTCGTCACCTTGTCGGCCTTCTCCTGGGCTTCCTTGAGCTGCTTCTCTACCGCAGCCTTCGTCTCCTCGCGCAGCTTCTCAGCGGCAGCCTTAGACTCGTTCACGATCTGGTTGCCCTGCTTCTGTGCAAGCAGAAGGGCGTCCTTCAGCGCGTCTTCGTCATCGCGGTACTCACGTATCTTGTCGGCAAGCACCTCCAGCTTCCTTTCAAGCTCGTTCTTGTCCTTCTGGAGCTGCGCGAACTCGCTTGAAAGCTCCCTCAAGAACTCATCGACATCATCAGTCTTATAGCCGTTGAAGGTCGCTTTTTCAAAGCGCCTGGACAGAATATCCTTTGCATTCATGCTGATACTTCCCTTCTCTGAATCCCCGGTCTATGCGGGGCGGACATGCGCCGTAATATGTCTCGTCTTTTCAGACGTATTTTTCGATAGTAATGCGGAGCTTCCCCTTTCGGGTCTCCCCGTTGATTCCGGTCAGGCGGTACCTGCCGCTTCCCCGGATTGATAAGATGGTGTTTTCCCTCACCTCTGCGCTTACGTTGGTGCAGGGAGTGTGATCCGCGCTCACCATGCCTGATTTTATAAGAGCTGCGGACTTTTCTCTGGATGTATTCGCCGCGGCAGCAACGATGCAGTCCAACCTCAGCGACGAAACGGTAACGTCCCTTCGCTCCATTTTCTGCTCCGGGAGCGGCTTGGTAATGCCGACCTCCGCGGTAACACCGACTCTGCCTATCCTGTCCACGCGGGAGACAAGTTCAATAGCGGTCTCATAAACGAAAACCACCGCATAGCCCTCCGCGACAAGGATATCCCCGAGCAGCTCCCGCTTTATTTCAAGCGAGAGCAGCGCTCCGAGGAATTCTCTGTGTGTAAGTTTGTCGCTCTTTCGGAAAGTGAAAGTCACCGCCCCCACCGGGAACACGTCCTCCTGGGACATTTCCTGCGCGTACGTGCCTTCCAGCACTCCGCAGACAGTTCTTGCCGCACCGTCGTAGCCGCCGAAGAAAGCAAGCTCTCCCCTGACGGCGTACCTTGCGACCGCCGCTTCACGTTCGTTCAGGAACATGGAGAACCGCGGAACGCCTGACTTTACAGCCAGTCTCTGCATATCGGCGATGTGCGCGGAAAGGTAACGTTCTTCCTCGCTGAGCGTACCGGGGTTCATCAGAACTCCTCGCCGTCGAGCATATCTCCGCTGATCTCAACGGTGCTGGGTGTAATGGAATATGTGCACTCGGCAACTCTTACGATCCTGCCGTCGATAGCAGCGCATACGCCTGCCATGAAGTCAACGATCCTCTTTCTGGAATCAACGCTGTTTACCTTCTCAAGGTTGAGAATAACGCTCTTGTTCTCTCTGAGGAAGCGTACCGGCTCCTTCATGATCTCCTCGTACTTTGTGGGCTGAACGATCTTTACGGAAGCGTTCTGGAGAGAGTTGGAAGCCTTCAGGCTGATCACCTTGTCGCTTGTTCTGGGTGCTGAAAAACGAGGTGCATCAGCCTCAGCCTGAGTAACAGCGGAGCTGGAGGTGTCGTAGCCTTCGTCCTCGTAGCCTTCCTCGTCGTACTCGGCGTCGCTCTGTCTGAACCTCGATAAGATGTCGCTTAATGCCATAATAATTTCCTCCCAATTATAAATATTTTCTGTATCCGAACAGACCTGACCCTATCCGGACAATTGTGGACCCATGCTTTACCGCCGTTTCATAATCTCCTGACATCCCCATGGAGAGAGTATCGAAACTGCCGTTCCTGTTGACCGCCTTATCAGCACGCAGGTCTCCGAAAAGGCGCTGCATAGCCTCAAAAGTGTCCTCGCCGCAGCCAGGCGGCGGTATCGTCATCAGACCTCTCAGCCTGATATGCGGAAGTTCCCCTATCTGCGCGCAGAATTCCGCAGCGCTTTCCGGGGTTATTCCTCCTTTTGTTTCCTCCCCGCCGATGTTTATTTCAGCGAGTATATCCATGTCCAGACCATGCTGACCTGCCCTGCGGCTGATCTCCTCAGCGAGATGAACGCTGTCCACGGAATGGATCATTGAAACCTTGTCTATGATGTACTTTACCTTGTTGGTCTGCAAACCGCCGATGAAATGAACCTCAGCCGGCGAATAGCTCTCCCGCTTGTCAAGAAACTCCTGCACGCGGTTCTCGCCCAGCAGGTCTATTCCCAGACCCACGGCATAATTTATGCGCTCCGGGTCGACCGTCTTGGTCACTGCCATCAGGCGAACATCGTCCGTCCTTCCCGCGGCTGTCTTTGCCTTTTCTATGTTTTCACAGATCCTGGCATAGCTTTCTTTGATGTCGTCAAAGCTAGTCTGCGTATTACTCAACAACTTTTCCTTCATACAGATCCTTGCCTTCTGTTACAATTTTATCGTAGAGCTTCAGATAGCCGTCGTCCGCTTCCTGGGTGCAGATTATGTAATCCTCGCCCCAGTACTCAACGTTGACCTTTCTGAACACAAGCTTGCCGCCCTGCACGATGAAAACTCCGCGCACATCGTCGTCGGTATAGCGCAGAGCGCTCTTTGATATTCTCAGACCTCCGTAGCTGTTCACGATGTACTTGAACTGCGCGGTGCGTCCGGACGCCACCGAAGCGGTCAGCGTATCGCACTCGAAAACGTATACGGCGGTTCCGTCGCCGCGGCCGGAATCGGTTATCGACACCACCTCGGCGGAGATCGGGGTCGGGTCGCTGGAAACTCTCAGCGTGACCTCGCCTCCCTCGTTGCAGCCGAAAAGCTGCGACGAATCCATCACGGCGGCTACACGCCAGCGGTAGTCCGCAATGAGCTTCCCGACCTCGCTGGAGCTTGAACCGAGATCAGGCTTGTCAAGTATCTCCTCGATCCGATCCGCTGTGATAGTGGTGGAATCTTCGATGCTCAGCTTGTCCTCGTAGCCGTCAACGCTGCTTACGAAGTAGCCCGCGCCGCCCGCCTCAATGTCCTGCACATCGCCGGACAGCATGGCTTCAAGCTGTGACGCGCGGCTCCTCAGGGAGCTTATCTTTGATTCGTAGCTTGCAATGTCTCCGCGGGATATCTCGCGCTTTGACAGTACGCCCAGCATCGCGTTTTCCTGTGCCTGAGCCGAGGAATAATCTCCGTCTATCAGGCTTTCAAGTATCAGCGAATGCCGCTCGTTTATCTGGCTCGAAATAGTCTCAAGCTGATTATTGTCTGTGCCCGCAAGGCGCTGAGCGTCGGTAAGCACCGCTATCTGCTCGTTTATCTTCTCTATCTCGCTGCGGCGTTCTATATCCGCTTCACTGCGGTAACGTCTCGCGATGACCGAGCTTTTTCCGACCTTGGAGCCGTCCGAATGCTCGTAATCAACAACGCCTGTGCCGCTGTTATGGATCACCGTCTCATCGCGCAGGAACACGCCCTCGAACGGTATGTCCTCCGTCATGCTGTAGGTGAACGCGGTCTCCGTGGTCACCTTTTCTCCGCCGGCAAAAAAGGCCTGACCGACAAAGAAAATCAGCACGAAAACGGACAGCACAAAGACAATGATAGAGGTCCATGCGGAATCCATTACTCTTCTTCAGCCTTCTCGTAGGCGTCGAGGATAGAAATAGGCTTGAGGGGTGTTATCGTGGAAATAGCATGCTTATAAATAAGGTTCTGCTTTCCATCGGTGTCAAGAATGACTGTATAGTTGTCGAATCCCTTCACCACGCCCTTGAACTGGAATCCGTTAGTGATGTAGATAGTTACCGGGATCCTGTCCTTTCTTGCCTGATTCAGGAAAACGTCCTGTAAATTAATGTCCTTTGCCATAATTAACCACCTTTTCTTTCTCTGTAGTCAATAGGTGAAGCATTCCCCATGCTTCAATTGGTAAATATAGGAGCATAATATGCCACAAACGAGGTGCAAATGCGCATAGATATTCCTATATAGACTAGTATAGCATACTTTTTCAAAAAAAGCTATAACTTTTTTAACTTTTTTCAAAAAAATATAGAGCAACTTCGTTAAAATCCGCAAAAAACCGGAATAATGCCCTATGCGATACCATATAATGTATATTTCCGGTTCATTTTTCTCTTTCGATGATCTCGCGTGCCGCTGAAATCACATCCGGAAGTCCCTCCCCGGGTTGAATAATTATCCTGCTAAACCTGCTGTCCCGGCGGAACCATGTAAGCTGCCGCTTCGCATACTGCCGCGTGCGGAGCTTCAGTTCCTCAACGCACTCCTCAAGCGATTTTTCTCCGCGGAAATACGGATACAGCTCCTTGCAGCCTATAGCCTGAGCCGCAGTGGGGCGGTCGGGCTGTTCGAAACAGCGGCGCGCCTCCTGCTCCAGTCCGTTTTTCAACATTATGTCAACACGGCGGTTTATCCGCTCATGGAGCAGCTCCCGCGGCTCAAAATCCAGGGTCAGCAGAATGAACTCATACGGCGACGGCACGTTCCTTGACTCACGCTTCGCCTGCGCGATGGTATGACCCGTCGTTTTGTAGACCTCCAGAGCGCGTATCACCCGGGACACGTTGTTCTCGTGCAGCTCCGCCGCCGTCTCCGGGTCGACCTCGCGGAGCTTTTCAAGCAGCGCCGCAGCGCCGTTTTCCTCCGCGAATCTGCGAAGCTCGCCGCGGTAGGCGTAGTCGCACTCCGAATCGTCGAACTGGAGATTATCCACGAACGACGAGACGTAAAGCCCGGTGCCGCCGCATATTACCGGAGTTTTCCCACGGGCGAGGATATCGTCGGCGCATTTCCCCGCCATACCGACCCACTCCGCGACTGAAAAGCTCTGCGACGGGTCAAGAAAATTCATCAGGTGATGAGGTATTCCCTGCTGTTCCTCCGGGGTTGCCTTTGCGCTTGCGACGTCCATATCTGTGTAGATCTGCATGCTGTCCGCAGAGATGACCTCCCCGCCGTACAGCTTCGCAAGCTCGACCGCAAGAGCCGTTTTGCCGGAGGCAGTCGGGCCGCTCACCACTATTATCTTGTTCATACTGCCTCCCTGTTTATTATGTAACTCTGCCGAAATAACGCTCTATCTGCTTGCGTGATATCTGCGTCATGACCGGTCTGCCGTGCGGGCAGTAACGGATATCCGGGTTGTTGAATACCTCCTGAGCAAGCACCTGAAGCTCCAGGATATCGTTATCCTCGTTGCCGCGTATTGAAGCCTTGCAGGCGACGGTGTGCAGCATATCGTCGAAAAGCTCGCCCTCTGCATTGGTGTTGCCCTGAGAAACTATCTTCGCGATACACTCGACTATCTCGGCAGGAGGTACCTTGTCCAGCATCTGCGGAAGCCCGGTCACACGCGCTTTTCCGTCGGTGAATTCCATAATGATTCCCACCTGCGCGAGCTTGTCGGCGTACTCCGACATTCCATTGAACTCCTCCGGCGTGAGGTAGACCTCCTCCGGCTGCATGAGAAGCTGCGCGGAGCTGTCGAACCCCTTTTTCAGCCGCTCGAAATTAACACGCTCGTGCGCCGCATGCTTGTCAATAAGTATCATTCCCTCGGTGGACTCGCACACGATGTAGGTCTTGAAAAGCTCGCCGACTACGCGTATCTGCTCCTTCGGCCGCTCCTGCGGAATTTCCGGAGTCGGCTCCTGCGGAACAGGTTCCGGCTTCTTCTCAAACGACTTTTCAGAGAGGAACGCGAAGCCCGGCAGGTCGGCAAGCGGAGTTTCCCTCGGCTCCGGCTTCTTTGCCGGGACAAGCTCCGGCATGTAGGTCTGTTCCGCCGCCGGAAGCGGGTGCGTGAACTGCGCGGGCTGCGGAGTTTCCTGGCGGAGCGTGAATTTCGGAGGCTCCCGCTTCTCCTGCGGGTAGATCACTGCGTCCCGTCCAGAGGGTATCGGCATGGTTTTAGGAGGTTCCTCTATGACCTGTGCGGAAGCTGTCCGCAGCGGCTCCGAGGACCTTGCGCGCTCCGGCTGCGGAATATTTTCGGCGCGGGCGGGGGCTGTGTTAAGTTTTATCTCGCGGCTCTCGTCGTAGCCCATCAGCGCGTTCTTCACCGCGAAGTACACCGCGTCGAAAACTATCTTCTCGTTAGTGAACCGCACCTCGGTCTTGGTCGGGTGGATATTCGCGTCCACCTGCGACGGGTCGGTATTAACGCAAAGCACGCAGGACGGAAACTTCCCCACCATGATCGTGTTGCGGAACGCTTCCTCAAGCGCAGCACAGCACAGCGGACTTTTCACGCTGCGCCCGTTCACGAAGAAATTCTGCATCGAACGGTTCGCCCTGGTGAACAGCGGAGAGGACACGTACCCCGTCACCGCCGTGTTCTGGTAGACGTTCTCCACCGGGATAAGCCCCGCCGCGAACTGCTTCCCGAACACCGCGTATACCGCGCTGTAATACTCGCCGTCGCCGCTGGAGAGCATGGTCTGCCTTCCGTCCCTGATGAACCTGAACGATATCCCAGGGTGGCTGAGCGCCAGCTTCTCAATGACCGATGCGCAGTAGTTTCCCTCGGTCACGTCCTTTTTCAGGAACTTCAGGCGCGCCGGAGTATTGTAGAACAGGTCGCGGATTATTATTGTAGTGCCGTCCGCGCAGCCAGCCCGGTCGTACTCCACTGGCTCGCCTGCCTCTATGCGGTAAATGCTGCCTAACTGATCCTCGCGCTGCTTTGTCAGCAGCTCCACGCGGCTGACCGCGCATACGGAGGCGAGAGCCTCCCCGCGGAAACCCAGCGTATTTATGCTGTCGAGGTCGTCCTGCGTGTAGACCTTACTTGTGGCATGCCGCATGAACGCGGTCGGTATATCCTCGTGGGAGATCCCGCAGCCGTCGTCCGTCACGCGAAGGTAGGATATTCCGCCGCGCTTGATCTCCACGGTTATCGAGGCAGCCCCCGCGTCGATGGAATTTTCCGCAAGCTCCTTTATCACCGAGGAGGGGCGCTCTATGACCTCTCCGGCGGCGATAAGCTCGTATACGCTCTTGTCGAGCAGGTTGATTTTTGGCATTAGTGCTCCGTTCTAAGCCCGTTACGGGCAATACAAAATCGCTGGATCAAATACAGATCACAGACGCGCTTCACGGATTATTACAGCGATTACAGCGTGTCCTTTATGTCCTTGAGGAACATCAGCGCGTCCATCGGGGACATGGTGTTGATATCTGCGGCGCGCAGCTTCGCGATGGCGTTCTGCTCGTTTATCGCGGTGAAGCTGAACTGATGATCCGCAGTCTTTTCGATGGTCTCGGAAAGCTTTGTCCTTCCGAGTTTTTCAAGCTCCACAAGTTCCTCCTTGGCGCGGTTTATCACCTTCTGCGGAAGTCCAGCCAGCTTTGCGACCTCGATTCCGTAGCTGTCGTCCGTGCCGCCCTCGCATATCTTGTGAAGGAACCTCAGCTCGTCTCCGCGCTTCACCGCCGCAACGCTGAAATTCCGTATTCCGTCGTATTCCTTCTCCATCGAGATAAGCTCGTGATAGTGCGTCGCGAACAGCGTTTTGCAGCCGATAGCCTTTCCGCTGATGTACTCCGCGACCGCCTTCGCGATGGAAATTCCGTCGAATGTCGATGTTCCCCTGCCTATCTCGTCAAGAATGACAAGGCTCTTTTTGGTGGCGTTCTTGAGTATCTCCGCCACCTCGTTCATCTCTACCATGAACGTCGACTGCCCGGAGGTCAGGTCGTCGGACGCGCCCACGCGGGTGAATATCTTATCCACTACGCCTATCTTCGCATACTCCGCAGGAACGAAGCAGCCTATCTGCGCCATCAGCACGATTATCGCGGTCTGCCGCATGAACGTGGATTTACCCGACATGTTCGGTCCGGTGATTATCATGAGCCGGTTGGAGTTCGTGTCGAGGTAGGTGTCGTTCGGAGTGAACGGGTGGTCGGTGAGCATTTTCTCAATGACCGGGTGGCGTCCGCCGCGTATCTCTATAACGCTGTCGAGGGTCATTTCCGGCTTCACATAGCCATTCTCGATGGATGCCTGCGCGTAGCTGCACAGTACGTCCACCGCAGCGACCGCCGCAGCAGCCGCCTGAACCGCTTCAAGCCGCGTTCCGATAAATTCGCGCACCTCGCCGAATATCGCCTGCTCCAGCGCGAGTATCTTGTCGTTAGCGCCGAGTATATCGGACTCGACCTTCTTCAGCTCCTCGGTGATGTAGCGCTCGCCGGTGGTGAGGGTCTGCTTCCTTATGTAATGCGCCGGGACCTGGTCGAGCTGCCCCTTGGAAACCTCTATGTAATAGCCGAATACGCGGTTGTAACCGACTTTAAGCGTGCGTATCCCGGTGGCGGCGCGTTCACGCTCCTCGATTTCGGTCAGGATATCCTTGCCGCCGCCGGTTATCTTGCGCAGGCGGTCTATCTCCTCGTTGAAGCCGTCCTTGATAACGCCGCCGTCCTTGAGGGTCAGGGGCGGGTCGTCGACTATCGCGTTTTCGACCAGCGAGGATACGTCGTTCAGCTCGTCTATCTCGCTGTTGAGCTTTCGGAAAAGCGCGCTGTCCACCCTGGAAATGCACTGCTTCAATCCCGGGAGCCGCGCGCAGGTCTGACCCAGCGCGTAGATATCCTTCGGGGACGCGGATTTGTACATTATGCGGGTCATGAGCCGCTCGAGGTCGTAGATGCCGTTCAGAGCGTCGCATATGTCGTAAAGCAGCGCGGAATCCTTCGTCAGAGCCTCCACCGCGTCGTGGCGCTTGAGTATCTCTGCGGGATTTATCAGCGGCTGCTCCAGCCATGTTTTAAGTTTGCGCCTGCCCATGGATGTCACGGTCTTATCCAGCACCCACAGCAGCGAACCTCGCTTTTCCTTGGTGCGCATGGTCTCGGTCAGCTCGAGGTTTCGGCGGGTCGTGAGGTTCAGACCCATGAACTCGCCGTCGGCATGAACGGTCAGCGATACGAAGCGCTTTACGGTCGCCTTCTGGGTCTCGCCGAAGTAGCGGAACATCGCGCACAGCGCCTGACGTACCAGCGGCATTTCGGATATTCCAAGCTCCGCGCCGTTTTCGAACTGGTCGGTGATGACCGACATATCCGAGCCGTCGAAGCTGCTTTCATCGAGCATTTCGCACAGACAGCGCTTGAGCCTGTCGCGCACGAAAGCGTGAACCTCTTTAAGGTCAAGGAACGCCTGGTTTATAAGTATCTCCACCGGGCTGAATCTTGACAGCTCGGAGATGATATCCTGCTCGATGTCCTTGCCGTTCTTGCTGAAAACATGCACCTCGCCTGTGGAGATATCCGCGAACACCAGAGCTGCGGACTTCCGCTCCTCATCGGGGCAGATGCAGGCGATGTAGTTGTTGGAATCCTCGCTGAGCATGCTGGATTCAATGACCGTTCCGGCGGTGACGAGCCGGATAACGTCGCGCTCCACCAGACCCTTTGAAGCCGCCGGGTCGGTGAGCTGCTCGCATATAGCCACCTTGAAGCCCTTGTCTATGAGCTTCTTTATGTATATCTCGCAGCTATGATAGGGAACGCCGCACATCGGCGAACCCGCACGGGAGGTCAGAGCAAGCTCAAGCTCCCGGGACACGTTCTCTGCGTCCTCGAAGAACATCTCGTAGAAATCCCCCAGCCGGAAGAACAGTATATAATCGCTGTACTTCTGCTTGATGTCAAGATACTGTTTCAGCATCGGGGACAGCTTATCCGATTCCTGCGCCATTTTCCGCACCTCCCTGTGAATTTGCCTTGTGATTTAGCCGCAGCCGCCGCAGGTCGCGCAGCTTCCGGTGCAGCCGCTTGACTGTGTGGTCGGGCAAGTCATCGGGTCAGCGCCCTGGAGGGTCAGCGTGAGGACTGTGTTCACCTGGTTCATGAGGTCGTCCATTCCCTGCTTGGTAACGGTGAAAAGCGCCATGTTCTCGTTGGTCATGACCTTCTCGTATGCTTCCTGCATGTCTGCGTTCAGCTTCTGGAGCTTCTCCTTGTCCTGCTCCTCCTCCGGCTTGTTATACTCCATAGCGGCGTTCTGACGGATAAGGTTGAACTCGCCGATGAGGTTCTGAAGCTCTGTATCCTCGTCGTTCGCCTTCTTTGCCTTTGCGTACTCAATATAGCGCTCGTCCTCCTGGATAGCCTTGCCGAGCTCTCTTACTGCCTGTATTGCGTCCATAGTTGTTCTCCTTTACACTAGTTCTCCGATGAGCGCCCAGTTGAGCGCGTCGGTTATCTTCACATCGACGAAGCTGCCGATAAGCGACTTATCCCCGTCGAAGTCAACGATTATATTCTGTATGCTCTTTCCGGTGAGACAGCCGTCCCGGGTCCTGCCCGGACCCTCGCACAGCACTCTCATTGTCCTGCCGATGTAGTCATGATAGGAAGAGCAGCCTATCTCGCCCTGCACCTCCAGCAGCTCGCGGAACCACCTGCCCTTCTCCTCCTGGGAAATCGGGTCGGGCATTTCCGCCGCCTTTGTTCCCTTGCGCGGGCTGTAGATGAACGTGAACAGCGAATCGTACTTCACCTCGCGGATAAGGCTGAGCGTCTCCTGGAAGTCCTCGTAGGTCTCGCCGGGGAAGCCGACGATGATGTCGGAGGTCAGCGCTACATCCGGGATATGCTCCTTCGCGTAGTTTATCAGCTCCAGGTAGTGCTCCCGGGTGTAGCTGCGGTTCATCAGCTTCAGTATACGGCTGCTGCCGCTCTGCACCGGAAGGTGGAAGTGCCTCGTTACCTTTTCGCACTCGGCGATGGTGTCGATAAGCTCGTGAGTAGCGTCCTTCGGGTGGCTGGACATGTAGCTTATCTTGAACTCCCCGGGTATCGCGTTTATGCGCCGCAGAAGCTCCGGGAAATCAACGTCGGTGCCCCTGCCGTAGCTGTTGACGTTCTGACCCAGCAGCAGCAGCTCCTTGTAGCCGTCTGCAACGAGCTGCTCCGCCTCGCGGACTATCTCCTCCGGGTCGCGGGAGCGCTCCCTGCCGCGTACGTACGGCACTATGCAGTAGGTGCAGAAGTTGTTGCAGCCGTACATTATCGGAATGCTCGCCTTGAGTTTGCTCTCCCGGCGAAGCGGTATCCCCTCGGCGATAACGCCGTCCATCTGCGGTATTGATATCTGCCGCTTGTGGGTGGTCAGCGCCTCGTAAATTAGCTGCGGAAGCGTATGCAGAACGTGAGTTCCGAACACCATGTCCACATAGGGGAAGCTCTTTTTTATACGTTCCGTGATGTGCTCCTGCTGAACCATGCAGCCGCACACTCCGATGAGCATGTCCGGCTTGAGCTTTTTGTTGTGCTTGAGCGCGCCGAGATTTCCGAACACCCTGTCCTCGGCGTTTTCACGAACCGCGCAGGTATTGAAAAGCACGAGGTCGGCTCCGTCGGCGGAATCCGAGAATCCGTATCCCATCATCGCGAGCATGCCCTTTATCTTCTCGCCGTCGCTGACGTTCTGCTGGCAGCCGAAGCTGTGGACGTGGGCTATCGGAGGCAGCTCCCGGGCGGAATTGAGTTCACGCACCTTTTCAGCATATTCCTTCTGTGCCGCTGTTTCCGCGGCAGTTACTTTTGTCGTCATGTTTCAGTTCCTTTATATTTTCTGCGTTAAGATAATAATTTCAGCTTGTTGAAAAAGTGTTCTTTGCCCGCGTAGTGGGCATCTGAAATCCATTTTTTGACCTAGGGCAACACCGCACAATTAACGGTTAACGCCTTTGCCGCACGCTTGCTTGCATCTTTTCCGTCATCTTGCACAATTCGTCCTAGCAAGGCGTCAGCC
>ENA-OYWS01000088-OYWS01000088.1-human-gut-metagenome-genome-assembly--contig:-NODE-88-length-47912-cov-9.570324_pt1 | contig 47912 bp, 34 predicted proteins | sample MGYA00244813_ERZ653402 | MGnify/ENA primary metagenome ERZ653402 (study PRJEB26926, sample SAMN06165021) | human gut metagenome | biome: ENVO:00009003; feature: ENVO:2100002; material: ENVO:00002003...
AGATCTACACGCGTAAGATCGTCGGCAGCGTCAGATGTGTATAAGAGACAGAGAATAAGGTGAGATGTTTGAAGTGGGGGTTAGGCTCTGAACAGTTCCTTCAGTACGGCCAGCGATTTGAGTTCCGGAAAGTTCGGAAGGTGCAGGCGGTAGTAGAGGTTGATGTATTCCAACATACGCGAACGGTCGGCACCCGAGAATTTGAAGAAGCGCATGTTGTCGTAGCGCATACGCATGAGCAGCGGAACGAGGGCTGCATCGCGCGGTTCGAGAAAGTCGGGGTGAAGGGGCTGCTCGGCGGTGAAGTCGGACGAACGGAGGTCGAAGTAATAACCCGGTTGGGCGGTTTCGACATTCGGCATGAAACCCAAAAAGCGCGTGAGCCTGAGTAAGAACACGAGGTGGAAACTGGCAAAGCCGGTTTCGCAGGCATCGAGCCACTCAATGGAGCGTAGCACGTAGGTGAAAATGCTTTGGTGGTCGGGTTCGGACTTTACGGCATGATACAGAAACTCGGCCAGAAAAAGGGCCATCGCGCCTTTGTAGGGGTCGTAGGGCACGGTGCTGAGGTTGAGCAAGGTGTTTGCCGCCGTGGGGCGTTGCAGTTCGGCACGCGGACGTTCCTGCCATTCGACGCTGAGTACTGCCAGAGGCTGAAACAGGGCATGGCGAACTGCTGTACGTTTGGCGCGTGAAATTCTGACGAGCATGCCTACGCAGCCTTGCTGTTCGGTCAGTAGGTTGGCAATGAAGTGTTCATCGTTGTACTTCACCACATTCAGTACAATGGCATTTGAACGCATAGTTTTACGGTTATGGGTTGGTGAAATGCTTACCAGTATTTAAGCAATGGGTTATGCTTCGCGCACAGCCAGTTTGAAACGGATGCGGAAATCCTGACGTTCGGCGTCCCAGTTGGTGCCGAGTAGCAGAAATTCGCCCAATTCGCCGGTGCTCTTGACGTGGGCTCCGATGCAGGGACATACGTCGTAGTTGCCGATGCGCACGAGTCGCAGTGTTTCGCTGGCATTTTCGGGCAAACGGTCGGTTTTTACTTCGTCGGGTACTTCGCTGAGGCTTACATATTCGTAGGTTACGGGCAGGTCGTCCGCAATCAGGCGGTTCATGGTGTCGACAATTTCCTGTACCTTTTCGGCGGATGGTTCCTCAGGCAGTGAAAAGCTGATTTTGCTTTTTTTCCGTTCGATGTGGGCATTGCGCGAGCGTTCGCAGCCAAACATGCGTACCATCGTACGGTTGAGTAAGTGTTCGGCGGTGTGCATGGGCGGATATTCCGCCTTGTTGTGTTCGTTGAGTTGCGGTTCGTTCATGAGTGTGTGGCGTTTGTAGCGCGTGTTCGGTGTGTGGTGTGTATGAATGTGGATAATTAACCTGCCGTTCAGTTGATGCTGTCGATTTCTTCTTTCGTCAGTCCTGTAGCTCCCATAATTAACGCTATTGCAGCACCTGATGCTTTCAGAAAGCGAGCCACTTCGATGGCTTTGTTTTTGGCTCCTTCAGCAAGTCCTTCAGCAAGTCCTTCAGCAAGTCCTTTTTCATGTCCTTCGAACCGTCCTTCTTCGCGTTCGGTAATAATATTGTTGCGCAGAATGACGATGTTGTCTAAGTGGCGGTAATAGGCTTTCAGTTCATCGTGGGTCATCATGGCCAGTTTCAATTTTTTGCGCGCTTCGTCCAATCCGGGCGCAGTGGCATTTGAAGGAATATCGCCGGTGTTGAGGTAATAAATCCATTCTTCAAGCGGACTTTTGGCCACTTGGTTGAAACCGTTGACTTTCAGGATGTAGTATTCCGGATAGAGCTGGCTGACCGTATCGGCCTTGAAGGTTTGCCTCTGGAAGGGGGTGAGTTCGAGCAAGTCGTTGGTGTGGATGCCGCGGAACTCGGTTTTGCCGTGGTACACGTAATCCTTGCCGTGACCTAATTCGAAGTAAACGATGTTGACGCTGTAAACCTTGCGTACTTTGTCGTAATTGTCGCCGCGCTCAATGTATTCCGTCACGAGTTTCGACGTGCCGAAGAGCATGCGCTGAAAGTAGGCGTATTCGCTGTTGTTCTGCACCTCAATCAGGATGAGTTCGCCCTTGGAGTCCTCGGCGAGCATATCTACGCGGTTGTACTTATCGAACTCGGTTTCCTGGTTGCTTTCGCTCTCCAGCAGTTTCTGAATCACAATTTTTTCGCCCAGCAAGGTAGTGAGCAAGCCTTCCAGCACGCTGAAGTTGGCCTTGTTTCTGAGCAGCCGTTTCATGGCCCAGTCAAAGCGGATTACCTGATTATTCTTGTTGCTGTTCATAGAAATGCCAAAGTTATTGATTGATAATGAACAAAGGTAAGAAGAAATATCAATACCTTCTCAATAACTTCCTGATAATTTATAGAGACTCGCATTTGAAAACCCCTAAATCTTCAGTTTAGGGGATGAAAAATGCGGGGTAGCGCAGCTACCCTTTACTTTCCATGCACATCTATAAATACAACGATAGTAAAAGAGAGGAGGTATTGGTATCTCCGAAGCCGCTAAATCTTTAGTTTAGTGGTAGTTCACGGCCGAACTCCCCCACCCGTTTGCTGGGTGTTTGGGTGAATCAGACCGAAAAAAAACACAAAAAATGGCTGAGTGTGCATGCAAGGATGATTTAGTTTTGTCATTATATAATTGAGGCTTGCCTTTCCTACCCCGATTTAGAAGCCGAATGAACTACTTTTTGAATAAAATTCAAACAGCTTTTGAGGACTTCATGGGGTGTGACAGCGGCCTTTACCCTCCCCTCGTTATTTACCTCAAAAATAAAACGCAAACAATGATGAAGCAAATCAAAGTTTTTACGCCCCTGCTCTGGCTCGCCCTAGCGTTGAGCAGCCTCATCTCGTGTGTCAGCGACGATTACAACGATTGGATTACCCGTCAACCTCGTGCTGTAGTTACCGTTTGCCCTACGCCTAATGGCAGTTACTTCATGCAGCTTGATGATTCAACTACCCTGCTGCCTAAGGGAAATCCTCCGGCTCCTTACGGTAAAAAGGACGTGCGTGCGCTGGTTAACTATGAAGAGGCTTACGGCGGACGTCGGGGCGGACGACAAACCGTCAATGTGCTGTGGATGGACAGCATACGTACCAAAATGCCTGTGGCTTCGAAAGGTGCCGACAACGACCGGGTGTTTGGCAAAGATGAAATCGAAATAGTGAAGGATTGGACCACTGTGGCCGAGGATGGTTACCTGACGCTGAGGCTGAGAACGCAGTTTGGCAATAATCAGATTCCGCACAAGGTGAATTTGCTTACGGGCGTAAACCCCGATAATCCCTACGAAATTGAGCTGCGGCACGATGCTGCCGGAGACGTGATGGGCCACATGGGCGATGCGCTCATTGCCTTTAACCTGAATGGTCTGCCTCGCCCTAAGCACGGCAACAAGGTGCGGCTGAAACTGCGCTGGAAATCGTTTCACGGCGAACGCGTGACGTTCATTAAGCTTACGTTTCGCAAATCGTAGGTTCTGCCCCGTTGTTTTAGCTCGGTATTCAGCGTTTTTTCAAACGCATACTGCGCAGAAACGGAGCTTTTTCCCCTATGTAAAAAGGGAGTTCGACGAAAATCTGCATTTTTTTTCAAAAAAAAATCATTTTCTGATGCAAGGTTGCGTCATTCTGCCTGTTATATGTATGAATGCTGCAAAGCAAAGGCCCATTTATGGCGGTGCAAAAGGCACATTGCCGCATCGGGAAACCAACTTCCCCACTCTTTCCGTCAGGGCCGTACCTAAAAAACTCGGACATACTTTTCTGAGATTGACCAAACATAACTAAAACCTAACTAACACTATCCTTTTGCAAAGAAACAAGAGAAGAACTACATGGTTTTTCTTGTAAACATTTATGTATGAGTAAGGTTTGCTCCCGATTCGCGAAGTGATTCGCCACCATGCGGGAGCATTTTTTTTGTCCCTATGGCAAGTGTCGGAGGCTGTAGAAATTGCGTGGAAAATGTGTGTGCTTTGTACGTTTTGAAAATCGGAATGTGATGAAATGTTATATCCCGATTTCACTTTTTTCTGTGCTTAAAAAATCTTTTGAAATGCTTGTAAATGAATGGGTTACGGTCTGTTTTTAAGCTCCGGAAATTATTGAGGTGCGATATCAAGTGCCGAAAAAATTTGGATTTCGGGGGGTGCGTGTTGTATCTTTGCTTCGCGAAGTCAGGCTGCACCTCAGCATAGCTTTTTAGAGCCAGCTCTCATTGCTCTGCATTCGGTTGGCACTGACATTGCTATCGCGAAGTCAGGCTGCACCTCAGTTTGACGGATGAAAAAACAATATTCCTTATTTATTCAGCGTTCTTTGACATTTTGCTACAACAGAAAGTAGGGCAGGCAGGCCTGTCTGAAACACATGTATATGGTGTTTTCATTAAAAAACTGCCCGAAGCTAAATGGGAAGCATCGGGCAGATTGATCGTCGTATGGCATTTGTTGTGCCATTATTACTTAGTTTCCTTGTGGTTAGTCATTGGCCGAATGACTTGGCACTGCATCTGTGAGTAAGTCGATGGGAGCATCGTCGCTCAGTTCCGCTTGTGCGGTGAGTTCGTCGGGTAGGGAAGAAGTGGGTGTGAGCCCCTTCTTTTTCCATCCTTCAAGCTGGCTGACAATGTTGCCACGACCCGTACACAACTGTTTGTAGGCCTCGTCGTAGGTGCGTTGCAGCTGCTGCATGCCATTGCCTATCTTTACGAAGTTTTGCGCAAAGGTGGTAAACTTTTTGTAGAGTTTTTCGGCCGAAGTGTAGATTTCGTGTACCGAACGGCTCTGCATTTCGCTCTGCCACAGGTTGTAGGCCAGCTGCAAGGCCATGAGCAAGTTGGTAGGGTTTATCAAAATAACGTGTTGCGCGTAGGCCTCGGCCGAAAGCGTAGGCTCGGCATTTACCGCCGCCATGTAGGCGCCTTCGCCCGGAATGAACATGAGCACATAGCCAATGGAGTTAGGCACCAGCTTGTTGTAATTTTTAGCCGAAAGTTCCTTGATGTGCTGGCGTACGCTGCGCACATGTTCCTTGAGCAACTGCGCCTGTTCGGCAGGGTCGTCGGTAGCTACATAGGCTGTGTAATGTTTGAGCGATACCTTCGAGTCGATAATCACGTTGCGTTCGCCCGGCAAATGAACCACCACATCCGGAATGGCCGTTGAGCCCATGCCGTCGGGCAAGTGGCTTTGCAGGGTGTAGTCGCGACCTTCGGTCAGGCCCGATGTGGCGAGCAGGTTGTCGAGCACCGCTTCTCCCCAGTTGCCTTGCAGTTTGTTATTGCCCTTGAGCGCTTTGGCCAGGTTTTCGGCATCGCGTCCCAGCGTTTGCGTTTGCGCAATGAGCGACTTGATGTAGCTATCGAGCGAAGCGTGTCCGCTGACAAACTGCGTGCGGAAACGGTCGATGTCGCGTCCCAGCGGTTGGAGCAAGGCTTCGAGCGAGTGCAGGTGCGATTCGCGCAAGGCATCGCCCTGCGAACGCATGGTTTCGGCCGATACCGCCTTGAATTCAGCCCTGAGAGCCGCCGCCTGAGCGCGTAGGGCTTCGTCGGCATGTTTGCGCGCGGCTGCCAATTCGGCTTTGGCCGCCACAGCCTCGCGTTGTGAACGCATCGTGCCGAAAGCATAGCCTGCAGCAAAGGTTACGATGGTGAGGAGTATACAGATGATGATTGTCATGATCAATGATTGGGATGTGTGAAAACAAACGCTTAGAGCAGGGTGGTGATCCAAGCTACAAGCGGAATGGTCAGCACCGAAAGTAAGGTGGTGATAAACAATCCTTGCGTCATGACACGTTCGTCTTTGCCGTATTGCAAGCAAAGCATCACGCCGTTCGTGGCTATAGGCATGGCACTGAGCACCGTGGCTACGTCGCTGACAAAGATTGATATGCCGCAGAGGCGCAGTACGGCGCCTACCATGAGCGGAAGCACAATGAGGCGCAGCAGGCTGACGGCATAGACAAAACGGTTGCCTAACATGTCGCGTACGGGAATGTTGCTCAGGCTGGAACCAATGATGAGCAGGGCGCAGGGGGTGGTCATGTCGCCCAACAGGTGGAACCACTGGCCAATGGGGGCGGGCACGCTGATGCGGCCAATGGCAATGCCTACGGCAATGAGCGAGGCGACGACGCAGGGCGAAAGGATGAGTTTGGGCGAGAAGGCCGATTTAACCTTGCCACCGTTGATACAGGCTACACCGATGGTGAAGATGAGCAGGTTGAACGGTATGTTGAGCACTGAGGCGCAGAACACGGCTTTGGGGCCGAACACGGCATCGCACACCGGATAACCAATGAAACTGACATTGCCGAAGGCCAGCATGAAGCGCAATAGGCCTTGGCGACTGGCATTTACGCGCCATAATATGGGAATTACAAACGCTGCACCGAGCAGCACTGCATAGCTTAACACGGCTACAATGCCGAGCGACACGAGTTCGGCATTTTCGAATGCTAAATCCTGTCCCATAACTGAGGCTAAAATGAGTGCCGGCATCGAGATGTTCATGATGAATACCGAGAGTTTGCGGTCGATTTCGCCCGACCATAAATTGCGTTTGGCGGCAAAAAGACCTACCAAGACGATGCCGAATATCATCAGCATCTGCGTGACAATGTGTAGAAAGTCCATTCGTTTTGTGTTAAGTTGCTTTTATGAGTTGGGGTGCAAAATTACGCGTTTCATATTGATTGTTGCCGTCTTTCTGCATTTATTTAAGGTGTTGTTCAGATTTATTTGTACAGATGGTTGTAAAATAAAAACTATGTATGCGCTTATGTACCGAAAGTGGTACCAAACGCATACATAGTTTGAATGGGGCGTGAACGCTATACAAAAATGGGGGAGTGTGCTTAATGACGCTGGCGGCGCACACTGAATTTGCCGTTGCCACCTCCGCCCGAACGCGGTGCCTTGGTGCGCACTTTGGCAGATTTCTGCTTTTTGGGTTTTGTAGCCTTGGCCGAACCGGCATCGCTTTGGCGCGTGCGACGGCTGAGCGACGACGAACGACGCGAAGTGGCTGCTCCGCGGCGCGATGTGCGAGCTGATTTGCCCAAAGCTTCGAGCGAGTCGGCTTGAGCCTGCGCAATGGAGTCGGCACGGAGTTTGGCATAGTAGGCACTGTCGCGGCCGTAGACGTGTTCCTGTACATCGGCCAGCTGCTTTTCAATGCGTTTTTGTTCGCGTACGAGCGACGAATCGTCCGGGCAATAGTTGGCGAGCAGGCGGTCCTGCAGGTTTACGGCCTTGTAAATGTCGCCTTCGTAGCAGCCCATCGTAAAGAAGTCGTCGGCCGACATCATGGCTGCATTGTTGAGCGATGAACCCATGAGCATGAGTTTGCCCAGATAGGGAGCTACATCGTCCATTTTGACCCAGAACATGGGATACTGCGCCAAGTCGCCTCCGAATTCAGCATCGCCACGCACCAGCACGGGACAGAGCGCAGTGACTTGCGAACGGAACGAGGCTGTTTGCTGGTCGTAGTACGAACTTTCCTTGATGAAATATACCTTTACCTCTTCCGACGGAATGTCGGCGTCGTTCACTCGCACTTTGTCGTCCTTGGCTTCGTAGAAGATGTGGTAGCGGTCCATAAGTTCGCGTGCCGTTACCTCGTTCTTTGCGCTGAAGTTTTCGTTGCCGTCGAGTTTATAGTCGTAGGCTTTGATTTGTTTGCGCAGCAGGAGTTTGAAAAGGTAGGTAAACAGGTTTTCGCGTCCGTCGTGCGGTGTGGTGGGGTAGTAGAGCGTGGCGTTCGCCTCTTTGTTGAGGTCGAGTTTTCGGTAAAGGTCGCGCCTCCAGGCCACGTTTTGCGGCATGGCTTGTGCGGTGGGGAACTGGCGGTAGGCCGATCCACGAGGCGAGTTTTGCTGTTGCTGCTGCTTGGCTTGCTGTTCGGCGCGGCGGCGTGGCGGCTGCGCAATGGATTGGCCGGTGAAGGCCAGAGCGAGGGCAAAGAGCGCGATGCGAAGAATATTCATAGAAATGTATGTTTGCTAAGATAGTCGTCGGTGAGGAAGGGTAGGGGCGGTGATGTGGGGTAGGTTTAGTTGACAATCACTTCGACCGAACCACTGAGTGTACGCGTCAGGCCGTCGGGACCTACGGCACGCACCTTCGAAATGTAGAAACGCTGTCCACGGCGCAACTCGCGCATCAGATTGCGCTGGTTGGGGGTGAACTGATCGCCGTTCGAGGGTTCAGGACGGAAGTTGCCCATGCGGTCGGCAAATACGGTTTCGAAACCGAGTACGCGGAAGGGAATGTTGAGCAGTCCGTCGTCGATGGCAGCTCCCAGTCCCGGTGCACCGAGTATGCTGGCCTTGGCAATGCGTCCGCCGCGGAAATGGTCGGTACCGATGCGAATGTAGGCCGTGGGGTCGGGGAGTTTGCGCACACGGAAGGTAAATGAACCCATGTTTTGCGTGCGACCGTTTACCGTACCCGTTACGTTGAAGGTTACGTCCTTGCCTACCTGTGCCGGACGGGCCGTGTACTTGCCGTTGCCCTTTGCCGTGAGCGAGCCACCCGCCATGCTCAGGTGTACCTGATTGTTCGGTATGCCCGAAGCCGAAACGCTGATGGGGTTGTCGAAACCGGCATAAAGCACGTTCATGAGGTCGGCCGCTACGGTAGCTCCCTGCGGAGGCGCAATGACATTATACTTCTGGGTAAAGTTACGGCGAATGATGTCGCCGGCAGCATTGGGCATGGTTATGTAGCCCGAGAAAGAATATTGGCCCGGTCCGCCGACGGTAAACTGGTAGTTGCCGTTGGCGTTGATGCGTCGTCCGTTGACGTAGATTTCCGGACGCTGCGTGGTGTCGACAGCCGCCATGAATATTTTTGAGCGGAAAGTTTCGCCGGGATAAAGCGTGGTGGCCTCGGCCGAGACGTAGGCATTGAGTTCGTTGACACGGATGTCCTTGAGGTCGACATTCGAAATTAAGGTGTGCAGCACCTCGTTTTCGGCCTTGCGCACGTCGCTTTGCAGTTTGGCCAACATGGTGATGGCGGCAATCGAGGGCATTTCCTGAAACATATACTGCTGCCAGTTTTTGCCCAGGTTATTTTCGTTTTTCGGCACGTCGGTGCTCAGGTTCGAGGCAATGATGATGCGCTGTCGCGGGTCGGAAACGTAGGAAAGGATGCGCGTGCGGAACGACGTGATGGCCTGATAGAGTTTGTCGCCCTGACCTTTGGCAGGTGCAAGCATGATGCGGTTTGAGCCTTCAAGGTCTTCTTTGTTCTGCAAGTTGTCGGGGTCGGCATCATCGCCATCGGCTTCGCGTGCAATGGCCAGGCGCAGTTGTCCGGCAAAGTTGTAGAGCGAGTCGCTCATTTGCTTCACCTTCAGTGCCTTTTCGTACCAGGGCTTCACCTTGACGGGGTTGTCCTTGTATTTGGCTTCGAAATCGGAATAGAGGGCATCGTTCTCCTTCATGGCGTTTCCGGTGGTGCGTTTCAAGCTTTCGCCGATGAGGGTAAAGCCTTTCAGCACATCGCTCGACACATGGAGTGCCAGCATGGCCATCAACACGATGTACATCAGGTTGATCATTTTTTGGCGCGGAGAAACGGGCCTTTTCTTGACTGAGGACATGGTTATCGGTTTGGAGTTAAACACAGGCTTTTCTGCCACCTTTGTTTTTGCAGTAAAGGGTGGGGCAGAAGCTGTTGGCTACAGGGCAGCTACACTACAGGGCTGTTTAAGGCTACTGCATGGGTTGCTGGGGCATGGGTTGCTGAGGCTGAAAACCCTGCTGCATGGGCTGCTGAGGTTGCTGCTGCATGGGTTGCTGCATGTGCATGTTGATGGTCAGCGCCTGAATCATGCGGCCGTATACGCCGTTGAGTTCTTCGATTTGTGCAGCGAGGTGACGGGTTTGTTCGTTGATACGCTCAATAGTACCCACCTGCTGGCTGATGCTTTTGAAGTGCAAGTCGTAGGTTTTATTGATAGCCGTGAGCGTACGGTTCAAGTTTGCCATTTCTTCGCTGTCGTGTGCCAGACGTGCGCTCTGTTCGTCGACCTTTTGGAAGGTATCGGCCAGTACGCGTAGTTTTTCGATGTATTCCTGCGTAGCCGTTTCCATTTCGGGCGACAGAGCAGCCTGTGCTCGGCGCAGCAGTTCGTCGTTGGCCAATCGGATGATTTCGGCCAATCGCTGTGCTTCGTTTTCGAAAGGCACCTCGCCCTGCGGTGTGCGTGCTGCAATGGCTTCGGCAGCAGCTTGAGCCGTTGTAGGCTGTGCTTCAGGTGTTTCAGATGTTTGTACCGGTGTCGTAGCCTGAGCAGCAGGCTGTGCGGCAGCGGCTGCAGCTATGCCTTGACCCACGAACACCACACCGCCCTGTGCGGCAGGCATTTGTGTAGGAGCGGCCGGCGATTGTGCTGGAACGGCCGTTTTGTCGTCGGCTTTGGCCTCGTTCTCGTCCTCGATTTCAGCGTCAGCCTCGTCGTTCAGGCCGAGATGTTCGGCAATTTCTTCGTCAGTTTCGTAATCGTGCGGCAAATCCTTGCCAATTTCGTTTTTATCGAACGGGCGGTCGAAGGCCGAGAGGAAGAACACCACGACCTCGGTGCCCATACCGATGAAAAGCATGAAGTTACCTCCCGGTAAATAGGTGAGTTTGAACAGCGCACCCAAAATTACGATAGATGCGCCCCACGAGTAGGCATAATTCAGAAAGGTTTGTCCGGGCACACTGTCCATCCAGTGTTGCAGGCGGACTACAAGGTTTATCTTATTGGCCATGTTTCGGGTAATTTTAGGAAGGGAGGAGAAATTTTATTTTTTCTTTTTGCTACCAGGGTTTGTGCTGCTGGTGGTGTTAGCCTTTGAGCGCACGCAGCGGAAACCTATGTAGGAGCGCGGCTGATTTTGGTATTCCCAGCTGCGCCAAGCCGAGCGAATCATCGACATAGGGTCTTTCCACGAGCCCCCACGCACACTTTTGCGTTTCAGCACGTAGGGGTCCTCTTTAGCCGCGTTGTAGCTAAGTTGCGGGTTCAAGTCGGCCATGGCATCAACGCCGGCTTCGGTGTAGACCGTGCTAGTGAGTTCGGCCACGTTGCCCGCCATGTCGAAAAGTCCGTTCGAGTTAGCACCGTAAATGCCCACGCGCGAGGTAATGAGGTTACCATCGTCGGTGTAGTTACCGCGGTCGGGTTTAAAGTTGGCATAGAAGCAACCCTCCTGGCTTTTAGCCTCGATGCCTTGCCACGGATACGGGTTACCCTCTTTACCGCGTGCCGCATATTCCCATTCCACCTCAGTCGGGAGTCGGTATCGCTGAATGTAGCGTGCTTGCGGTCCCATGCCCGCCATGAGGAAGTTTGTGCGCCATGCGCAGAAAGCCTCGGCCTGTTCCCAGGTTACGCCCACCACGGGGTAGTCGTTGTAGTTGGCCGACGAGAAGTAAAGTTTCATGTACTGTTCGTTGTTGGCATTCGGGAAGTCGTTCACCCACACCGTCGTGTCGGGATACACCTTGACGATGTACGTGTTCAGAAAGTCGTAGAGGCTCGACAGCGGTCGTTCGATGGTTTGTCTGACGATTTCGCCGTTATCGTCGATGTAAGCCGTGTCTTTTGAAATCATCACCACCTCGTCGGGGTCGACGGGATGGTCGGTATTGAGCGACCGTTCTTTCGGGTCGAGTCGGTATTTGCGCAGCGCCGCTTTTTCGTAGTCGAATATTTCGTAGCGGTAAGTCAGTTGTTTGGTATCGAGCATTCGCGTGCCATCGATGGGGTGCGTCACATACACACTGTTCAGTGCACGTTCCTGGTCCTCGGTAGGTTTGCGCCAGGGAATGGGTTTATTCCAGTTCAGGTGCGGTTTCACCGGTTCGCCGTAACGGTCCACCTCAATTTTGTACGTTTCGTCGCCCCCATACTGCGGGTCGGCCAATCGTTCGCGGATAATGGAGTCGCGCACCCATTCCACGAATTGTCGGTACATGGAGTTAGTCACTTCCGACTGGTCCATCCAAAAGCCGTCGACCGAAATTTCTTTCGTAGGGGTAACAGTTCCCCAAAGCGAGTCGTTCTTTTCCAGACCCACTTTCAGGAAGCCACGCTTCACCTCGACCATGCCGTAGGGCGTGGGTTCATTGAACGAGGTGGCACGCGAACCCGTCACCTCGCCGCCACTCATCATGGCGCGGCTGCTACCGGCACACGAAGCCAGCACACCGCAAGCGGCCAATAGTGTGATAAATGCTGCGAACGTATATTTCATTGATGTTTAAATGTTTCTCTGTTTTTGTTCTTATGAACTACCGCTAAATAGTGATTTAGGGTTTTTAAAAAATGCATTCGTTATAAATACCTGACGCTGCGGTGCAGGTTTTTACCCTTTTTGCCCAGTTTCAAGTCGAGTCGGTAGCCCAATGTAATCTCGTGCTGTCCGGCCCCCAGTCCCATGCCCGAGGTATTAGCCTCGTACGAGTAGCTGAGGTCAACGCCGTGAAACGAACCACCCACAAAGCCCGTCACCGAATGTTGCGGGCTGTAAGTCAAGCCGGCGTAAAGTCGGCGTTTTTGGTGTTCGTAAAGCACGCGCGCCGTGATGTCAGCGCGGAACGCCGACCCATCGTAGCGCAGAAGCGTTGAGGGCGCTATGGTAAAAAACGAATTTCGTAACTTTATATTGTATCCGCCTATAAAATTATATAGTCTTTTAACCTTATATTCGTTTGTTTCGCCCAAAAACACAGTTGGAGCCGTGAGGTGCTGAGCCGCCAAACCCGCATACCAATGCCGGTGCGCGTAATACACACCTGCCGAGGCATCGAATTTCGAGCCGCTCAGGTCAGTAGAGGGGAAAGCCGGGTCGTTGGCATCGCCCAAGTCGGCCTTCGAGCCCTGCACCGATTCGTTCAGCATGTCCGCCTCGGCACCGATGCTCAGCGTTCCTCCCCACAGTTTCAGGTGGTAGGCATACTGCACGCTGAACCGCTTGTGCGAGAAAAGGCCGAACTCATCGTTTTGGAAAATGGCTCCCACGCCGTGGCGTGTTTTGCCAATTTGGAAAGCCATATCAGCTCCGGCATACATGGTCGATCCGCCGTCCTCGTAGCCTGCCGCGTGCATTTGCAGGGCAGCCGCAATGTTCAGTTGCGGAGTGCGTCCCACGGTGGCCGGGTTCAGTTGCGGTTCGAGTTGCCAGTAGTGTGCAAAGGCCGGGTCCTGCTGTGCCGCTGCGTGCAATGTCACCACCCCCAGCACCACCACCGCCACACAGCGGTGCAGCAGTGCCAACGCACTAAAGGCTCCCGGCTGCGTAGTGCGGCAAGGAGCGACGAGGGCTTTCAGCAGATGATGCAGGAACTTTAGTTTAGGTAAAAACATGTATTCGACTTTGCGGGTTGATACGTGTGCCACGCAGGCACATGGCTGCATTCGCCGCACAAAAGTACACAAAAACCTTGAACCATGTACGCATTTGTTTATCTTTTCCGCTCCGAAGTGTCGATGTAAGCAGATGTGGCCCCATACTTTATATGATTTTGTCCATTTATTTTTTCATACGTGTAGCCTCAGTCGAGGATTTCCCAACTCCCTTTTTCGCAAAATTCAGAAAAAAGGAAAAAAAGCGGCTGCAACGCGTGGCGCTGCAACCGCTTGGGGAAAATGGTGAAATGTAGAATTTACGTTTTAGATGCCGAGTACTACGCGCTGAACGTAGTAGGCAATGATGCCGAGGAAGTAGCCTATGAAGGCAATCCAGGTGATGTGCTTCATGTACCAGCCGAAGGTGATTTTTTCAAGTCCCATCACTACGACACCGGCAGCCGAACCGATAATGAGCATCGAACCGCCCACACCGGCGCAGTAGGCAAGGAGTTGCCAGAAAATGCCGTCGCAAGCAAAGTCGCCCGTTGCGGCCAAGGGATACATACCCATACAGCCGGCTACAAGGGGTACGTTGTCGACAATGCTCGACAGTACGCCGATAATGCCGGTTACCATGAAGTGGTTGTTGTCGAAGGCGGTGTTGAGCGTGGTGCCCAGCTGGGTGAGTACGCCGATTACTTCCAAACAGGCTACGGCCATCAGAATGCCGAGGAAGAAGAGAATGGTGCTCATGTCAATGCGCGAAATGATGTTCGATACGCGCTTTTGCATGCAGTTGCTGCCTTCTTCGTTGTGGGGCAGGTGACGGTAGAACACTTCGGTAACGGTCCAGAGCATACCGAGCACGAGGAGAATGCCTACGAAGGGAGGCAGGTGGGTGATGCTCTTGAAAATAGGCACGAAAATCAAACCGCCAACGCCGAGGAAGAACACCGTTTTGCGCTGTGATTCGGTGAGGGCGTCGCCTTCGCATTTGCACTCGCAGTCGCCCTGGCAAACAAGTTCGCCCTTGAGCATGCGCGAAAGCAGGAAGGCGGGTACAACCATCGAAATGATTGACGGCACAATGATTTCCTTGATAACGCCGGCTGCGGTAATCAGACCTTTGTTCCAGAGCATAATGGTGGTTACGTCGCCAATGGGCGAGAAGGCACCGCCTGAGTTGGCTGCAATGATTACGAGCGAGGCGTAGATGATGCGGTCCTTGTGGTCGGCCACAAGTTTGCGCAGAATCATTACCATGACGATGCTGGTGGTGAGGTTGTCGAGAATGGCCGACAAAATGAAGGTCATGAAGGCAATGCGCCAAAGCAGGTTGCGCTTGCTGCGTGTGCTCATCATGTTGCGCACAAAGTTGAAACCTCCGTTTTGGTCGACAAGTTCAACGATTGTCATGGCACCCATGAGGAAGAACAGTGTGGTGGCTGTGCTGCCAAGATGCTTTTCGATTACTTCACTCACAGCTAAGGCTGTTTGGTCGCCTACGGCTGCGGCAACGTACTGACCGGGATCGATCATAAAGAGGGTCCAGCACCCTACAAACATGAGCAGCGCAATGGCCGCCTTGTTGATTTTTGTCAGGCTTTCAATGGCAATGCAGAAATAACCCAACACAAAGACTGCAACAATGGAAATCGTTAGCGTTGTCATCATTGATTTGAATTTTTTAGATTTTAGGTGTATTGAATGTACCGGCTGGTTGGGGCCGGTTCCCTCGTTGCGGAACGTGCTTGCCGACATGGTGCGTGGCTGCTCCGAAAAGGTTAGGCAAAGGTGGGCATTTATATTGAACAATGCAAACGAATGCCCCATGATTTTTTAAAAATTATTTTAGTTACTAAAAATCACCATTTTCTGCTCCGCTCTTTAGCTCGCTGACTTTGGGGCAAAAAAACGAGCGTGCCAAACTTGCCCCGGAAAAGGGACGTTTGGCACGCTCGTAGCAGCGTCCGCGGAAGGCTCGTAGTGGCATTTGCGGAAGGCTCGTATTAGCATTCGGTAGGCTTAGTCGGCAATGAACTTGCGGCCTTGCTGTACGTAAACTTGTCCGCGTTCTAAGTGTTCGGCACGTTGTCCGTTGAGGCTAAAGGTCGGTTTTTTTTTATTTTTGTCGGCCTTTACCTCTTTAATGCCTGTGCTTTTCTGAAAGTAAGCCTTGTAAGTGCTGCTTTCGGGCGCAAAGAAACGGAGAAAATTGCCGTCGGCCCAGGTGGAAGGCACTTCGCGGTTGTATTTGTCTTTCCAGCATTTCAGCTCGTAGCCCTCGGCAGGGTAGCAGCGCAGCACCACTTCCTCGCCCACTTTGTAGGTGTAGGTGTCGGGCTGTCCGTTGGCGTCGACAGTTCCCTGCTTCGTGTTGGCCGAGCGCACAGTAACGGTGCAAGGCGTGGCAGCCTGTGCGGTGATGTTGAGGGGCACGTCGTAGACCATGCGCGTGGTGGCGGCATTGGCCGGCATGGCACCGTTGGCATTGTAGCCCTCTTTCCAGGCACTGTCGAAGCGCAGACGAATGCGCGTCACACCCTGCGGCACAGTGTAGGGTAGCAGTATGCTGAGCGTGTAGTCGTTGAGCTGAGCGTTCTCGTTCGTGTTCTTTTTGCCTTCGGCTTTCACCATTTCGCCTTTATCGTCGAAATCGCCGTCGGCATTCAGGTCAATGTAGGCCGAGAGGTTGCAGTAGCCCATGCCACCGCGTGCCAGCCAGTGGAGTTTGAGTTCACAGCCTTGCGGTGCCTGAATCATTTCGGCCGTTTCGAACAGCGTTTCAGGACAATTGGCAGCCGTGTAAATAGTTTGCTCCTTCTGTCCGTTGAGCGATGCAGCCAGCTGGGTGAGGAACTGTCCGTAGTCGTTGATAGTGCCCAATTCACTGCGGTCCTCCTTCGGTGCTCCCCATTTGTTGGGCATGAAGTTTGCGGTAAAAGTTTCGGCAGCAGCCCCCATGTAAGTGTAAGGGTTTTTGCTGCTAACTATCTGTTTAGCCGCGTTCGTCCAGTTCATGAAATCGTAGCCCGCAGCCGCTTTGGCCTTGAGCGTCACGAAGTCGCGCGTGGTCAGCGTCAGTTGGTCAGTGCCCTCGATGGCCACAGTTCCCTGCTTCGGGTCAGCGTTGACGCTAACGGTGCGCGCCTCAGCTATCTCGTCGCAAATAATGAGCGTAAAGGTAAGTTTCGTACCATCGTTGAGCGAGAGTTGCGCCGGAATGAAGCCCGTAGCCGCATCAGCAGCAATGTCGGCCTTGAGCGCGTTGAAGGTTTCAGCCGCGTCGAAGGTGCCGTTGCCGTTGAAGTCGATGGCCAGTTGCGCGTTGAGGCTCTCGGGCAGCGCATCCACAGGCAGCACAAAGGTTTGTCCGCGCAACGCCTTGAAGCGAAGCACCTGCTGCGCATCGTTTGTCATATAGCGGTAAGCATGGTAAGTGTCAGCCTCGCCGGCAGAGAGCGAAATAAAGTATTTGCCCAGCAAGCGCTTTGCCACTTCAGCCGTTTCGCCCACAGGCTGTTCGTTATATTGCAACGAAGCATTGTGCGCCCACTTCCAGTCTGAATCGAACCAATCAGGCTGTTGCGTCCCCTTGTCGAGGTTGTCGAAGAAAGTTTTCCAACGCTGGTAATAAAAATCCTTCATCATGCCGCCCCATTCGCGGTAGGAATAGTCGCGCAGACCGCCCCATTCGCTTGCATCGCGGTTACCCCAGGTTGTAATGAGCGTACGCGCATTGTTCAGTTCCAGCCATTCGCGGTCGGCCGCCGTTGTGCCCTTAGCCTCGTCGGCAATGCCGCGCGCCATTTGCGTCCAACGTCCCAACATGAAGTTCGGGTTCGTGCAGAGCAGTTCGTCCACGTCGAGCACCAGTTGCAGGTAAGCATCGCGACACCGCGCATATTGCGCCTGGTCATGGCTATCGTAAGCCGCCTTCACGGCTTTCAGCAAGAAGTAACCATAGTCAGTCAGGGCCTGTCGCGTAAAGTCCGTCAGGTCGTAGCTGTAGTTCGGGCTTTTTTTCAAAGCGTTTTGCGCCTTCAGCAGCAGGAAAGCCGCATCGGCCATATCCTGCGGATTGTAGAAAATGCCCGTACCGCCCCAGCTCGACACACTGCCGATTTCGAGCGCCGGACGTCCGCAAAGCACCGCCTCGTGCGGTCCCTGCAACCCCGTTTCGCAGTTGAGCGCCGAATTGCGCACCTTTTCCCAAGCAGCCTGCGCATCAGCATTGGGCTGCCCATAGCGCGCGGTGGCATAGTCGGCCAACCATTCAGCAGCGTTAGGCGCCTCGTTTCGCCAAGCCAGTTCGAAGAGCGCATCGTAGAGCACCGGCACCTGTTCGATAGCCTCGGGCGTAGCACCGATACCCTTGATATTACCATGCTGTTTTTTCTCAGCAAAGTATTGCTCCATGATTTTCGTCAATCGGCCGAACAAACCCGTACGTCCGCCAAAGTTAGCCAACATACAGTACACCGCATCGTGTCCCTTGTAATCGCCAAAGTGCGTGTGTGCATCGCTAAACAAGTCGAGCACCACGAGTCGTCCCTTCGTCACGCGGTCGAGCACATGATACTGTGCGCCGCTCCACTGCCAGAACTGAATCACCCATTTGCTTTCAGGGTTTGCCTTAGTCATTGCCTCAGCTATTTTTGAGTAAGCCGCAGGCACATCAATACCCGAAGTGTTGGCACCTTCATGAAAAGGGTCCATGCTGTAGTACACCGAAGTGCCCATCAGCTCTTCAAGGCGCTTATAGTATTTGTCCGAAATGGTAGCAAAGTCCCGGCTGTTCGGGTCAAGGATAAACGGACGCGTAAACGTGCACCATTTTCCCTGATTATTAGCCGTAAACCCCTTCTTGCCAATATCGCTCGGCACCATACCCGAGTAACCCGGCAGCACCGGCTGCATACCCAATTCGCGTTGACGTTTCAGAATGTTCTGCGCCAATGCAGCCTGTCGTTTATACCACCATTCAGGGTTAGGTCCGCCCCAACCCTCAAGGTTGTTCATGCCCCACCAGGCCTGAAAGCACGGACCAGCCACAAACTGGTTCGCCTCGGTCGCCGTGTAGCCCAAATCCTTGGTCAGCAAGTTATACCACACCACGTCCAGGCCCACAATTTGCAACGGCATGTTGATGCCATGCAAGGCCATCCAGTCAATTTCCTGTTGCCAGCGTTCCCACGTCCAAGTCGACATGGAGTAAGAAAAAGTGCAATAGTTCAAGTAGTAGCGATAGTCAGCATTGCACACATGCTTTTCCTCGCCGGCAGGCACAGGCAGCGCAGTTTGGCTCAAATCCTGCGTCAGGTTATTCCACGTCAGGTTCACCCGCGCCGTATGGTTCAGATACCAGTTGATACCCGTTGTCACAGCCAGTGTCGTGCTACCCTTGATACAAGGTTTTCCTCCCTGTTCAGTAATCACAAACACCTCCTTACCATTTTGCGCCAGCGATTCGTCGACCACCGTGACAAAGCGTTTAGCCGTGCCCTCTCCGCCAATGCGGTTCAGCAAGTCCTGAATAGCTCGCGGATTTGTGTCGGCAGCCCATGTTGGCAACACCGCCAAACAAATCAGCACGAACCAGGCGCGCAGCCCGATTGAGTTAAGGCTTATTTTTTTCATAAGCAATAAAGGTTTAGATAGGTTTGAAAAACATTTTTCCTCCTTTGAATCACAGCCATGATAGCCGTTTTTCCGTTAGCGAATCATGCGCCAAATATCGTCCTCGCAGCCAGCGAACGGCCCCGAAGTTTCAAGTTTCAGCGTCGACATCGCCGCCGCGAACCGTCCCGCCTCATCAGGGTCAGCCCCCCGCGAGCGCATATACAAGTAGCCCGTCGAGTACGTATCGCCGCACCCCGTAGCATCCACCAGCCGACGAGGAGGAAAGGCACAAATATCGTAGAAGTGGTCGTTTTCGAGGATGATCGACCCATAGTTACCCAGTGTCACACACACCTCCTTCACGCCCCATTCGGCCAACTGTAAAGCCGCGTTGTGCGGATCAGTTTGTCCCGTCAACACATCCATTTCGTATTCGTTCACCTTCAGCACCTCAATGTGCTTCAGCGCCTCACGTTTTTCCGTCCAGTCCACGGCAAACACCTCTTCGCCGCGCACCTCACGCAGATACCCCTGCACGTCCACGCTCACCACACCACGTTGGCTGAGCGCCTCGATAACCTCGAGCGGAAAATCGTCGGCCAGCAGCGTACCCAGGTGAAACACCCCCGCCTCCGTTTCCTGCAGAGCCTCTGCGCAGAACGGATCCGCTTTGGCCAACACACGTTGTGAGCGATTGTTCGAATCCTCACCATATTTATTTTCAAAGAACACCGTGTGTTTTGAAGGAATCACCCTCACGTTCATGCCCAATTTGCGCAGTTCCTCCACGCTTTGCATTTCAGATTGTGCCAGCGAAGTGACAAGTTCAAAGTTCATTCCCCCATTCAGGTGATACATTCCATGGGCAAAGTAGTAAGCAGTACCGCCCGGCATATACACTTCGGATTGCGGTGTAATGATTTTGTCGAGCGTGATGTGCCCGATGCAGCATATTTTATTCATTTCGGTGTGTTTTCATTCAAGCACCTCACAAGGAACGCGCCTGTTTGACATCATTTTTTTAAAAGGTAGATGTTGAAAATCCGTTTATTATATAAAAGTACTGCAAAGTTACAAAAAAGCTATCCCAACTTTAACGCTCTGTGCAAAAAACCACCTTTATCCAATCATTTTTTGCGTCGAACCCGCAGGAAAGTTTCAATTCTCCTCCCCATGTGTTTCAGACAGGCCTACCTGCCTTACTTTCTTTTGTAGCAAAATGTCAAAGAACGCTCAATGAATAAATAAGGAATATTGTTTTTTCATCCGTCAAACTGAGGTGCAGCCTGACTTCGCGATAGCAATGTCAGTGCCAACCGAATGCAGAGCGATGAAAGCTGGCTCTCAAAAGCTATGCTGAGGTACAGCCTGACTTCGCGAATGCAAAGATACAACATGCACACCCCGAAATCCAAATTTTTTCGGAATCTGATATCGCACCCCGAAATTTTTCTACACCTTCGAATGAGCATTCAGCCCTTTATCTACGGGCATTCCGGCGCATTTTCCACACGCGAAAAAAAATGAAATCGGGATATGACTTTTTATCTCATACCGATTATCAAAATGTACGCAGCAGCAACTTTTTTGCCTCCCCCAAATGCTACAGCCCCACACCCTATTGCTACTAATCCTTCATAATCCCCGAAATTCATCTTTTTCCGATATTAATTTACTCTGAGCAATATTTCAGTGCAAAAAATGGCTCAGAGTAAATTGTAAAACTTAAGTATGTTGAATGAAATTTATAACTTTACGGCTGATTATTCCTATTTGTTCTTTTAATAACAGCTACGTTCAAAATTCGAGAGTATGACGACAAAAGAAAGCATTTTGTGCTGACTGACTCAGCAGGTAAACGGTACGGATAAGGAATTATTTACAGAAGTGGAACTAAACAAATTTGCCAGTTTTTACTGCGATAAGTGGGACGAAAACACGAGCACTGCCGTGATAGTGAACTCCTTTGTGAGCTATTGGTGGGACACTGACCGAAACTGCCGTCGGTGTTCGCAATGTGGCAACCTCATGCGCGAGGGTTACTGCTTGGATATGGGGCTAGCCTACTATTGCAGCGATGACTGCCTTCACACTGAATTTACTGAGCAGGAGTGGGAAGAGGAGTGCAATACCAACGACCAAAGTTATTATACATAGTGGTAAGTTTTGGCTATGAACAGTAAGATAGGGCTTTGTTACTGACACAAAGTCACGATTTTCGATATACTGATTTCGTGATATGTTACAGCCAAGGAATGCCGTATTCTCTCACAGCATCTTCTGCAATCAATACATTATTAGGTGGTAGTATTACCTTAGCTTTTGTCAACCGTTCCAAATACAGTGATTTAAGTTGTAAATTTTCAAGTTCTTCTCGTCGTGCTTTACTCATAGCTAGAAATTCTTCTTCTATTTCCAAACCGAGATACTTCCTTCCCAATAGGTTGGCAGCAATGCCCGTGGTACCACTACCACTAAAAGGGTCAAGCACCCAATCGTTTGGTTTTGTAGATGCTTGTAGCAAGCGCATCAGTACACCTAAAGGTTTTTGAGTAGGGTGCTTGCCACACGATTTTTCCCACTTTGCAATGGCCGGAAGCCGCCACACATCTGTCATTTGCTTGTCATCGTTCAACTGTTTCATCAACTGATAGTTAAAATAATGAGGCACTTTAGCCGACTTCCTAGCCCATATAATAAACTCAGTCGAAAATGTAAAGTAACGGCACGAAATGTTTGGTGGAGGATTTGTTTTGGCCCAAGTAATGACATTTAGAATTTTAAACCCTAATTTCAGCAGTTGTTGTTGAACGCTGAAAATATTATGATGAGTTCCAGAAATCCAAATTGTAGCATTCTCTTTCATGTGGTTGCGTACAGCTTTCAGCCATCGTAGGTTAAAGGAATCCATGGCTTCAGGCGTTGTGGGTTTATCCCAGTTTCCTTTATTCACGCATACCACTTTTCCGCTTTGACAACTGATACCGCCACTTGACAGAAAGTAGGGTGGGTCGGCAAATACCATGTCAAAACCAAATTGAAATTTTGAAAGTGTATCAACACAATCACCTTGTATGACAGTGAAGTCTTTGTTCGGCGACTTGTAGTATGAAGGAATCATTGTTTCTTTACTTCATTAAGAAAATCTTGAATGTTTGTAAGATTGTAGATTTTTGGAATGAAGTTAAAAGCCTCTTGCAGTTTGTTTTTAGCCTTTTTCCAGCCGATGCCATCAGTAATCCAAATAAATTCAAATCCTGAAACAGAGTTGATTTTCGGAGCTATTTCTGAATAGGAGCGAGCGACTTCATTTAGTTTGCTACCACCATCACTATAAAAATTTACCTCAATCAAGTACGTTTTGTTTGATGTTTCAATTACAAAGTCAAAGCGTTTTTTGTCATCGCCGAGTACTTCTGTTATTGCATTCCATTCGTTTGAATACACTTCTTGACGATAGCTTATTCCAGCTTCATTCAAAATTTGGGCAACCCTTCCTTCCATAACGTGACCGCTTCGATTTTTGCGAGCGTTCGAATCCAGTCCGGTTTCTATGCCAAACACATAATCTACAAGGTCTTTAATTTTTCCATCTTTGAATATATTTGCAAGTCCTGTATTTTCCAAGTATTCAATAACGCCATCCACACTATCGAACAGTCTGTCCAACACAATGCATTGTCCTTTGGAGTCAATTATTTTTTTCTTTCCTTCGCTGCGTACGGCTATCAGAATATCCATGATGCTGAAGGCGGTTTTATCGCGAAACCAAATAGTTTCAACGCTTTTACGTAGGTCTTTAGTGCCGATAAGGCTGTTAAGCATACACAGGCTTAACTTGATATTGTCAACATTGTGTGTGATTTTTTCGAAATCGCAGAAAAAATCCAGAGTCTGATTTGTTTCTTGTAATTGCGACAAAAATTTATCAAAATTCTTTTCCATATTATTATTCTAATGTAATAAACTTGTTTTTACTGATAGAGAATTGGCGAATTTTATCCCTGTATTCCGTAGAAATTGTGGTGCTATTTTTTTTACATATTTTGGGAGCAATGATATAAGCTTGTATTTGAGCGTATTCTTCAGCCGTTGTAATATTTTTTATCCATTTCAAATATCGTTCCACTTGCAAACATGCAGCTTTCCCGGCTGTTCCTTTTTTCAATTCAATGATAACATTGGGTATAGTTCCATTTTTGATAGGTTTGGTTAGGCTGTATAAGCATATATCAGCTCTGTCCATTTCGCTGGGTTTAAAAGGTGAAATTGGTACTTGTCGGCATAGTACATAATCATCTGTCAGAAAATCATTGAAAGGTTTTAAAGAAGAAAGAATAATAAATTCCAACTGTGCTTCATTGATTAGTTCTTCTTTTAAGGAAACCTTCTCGCTATCGAATGCAACTTCTTTTCCGTTTTTCTCAACATTTCCTTTTCCTTCAAAAGCAATGCGTTCTTTACTTTGACTAATCAGTGATTTCAATGTGTTCACTTCGCCTGGAGTCAGTGTGCAGAATCCCATGCCTTGCATACTGTTTGAAGGCAAAGGATAGGGGTATTTACCCAATTCAAAATACAGTTCATCTGAAGTTATGTACTTTCCCGAGTTTTCATTTTTTTTAAATTGGAAAATGAAAGGTTGTGATTTATCTGGACCATATTTTTGGATTTTAAAAACTCCTGCAATGCTTGTAGCCTTGTATTTGTCGCGGACAGATTCGTCCCAAAACAGTTCTGCATGATGTGTTCTGCCTAGTGGACTTGTAGATCCATTTAAATAGAAAGAACCAGTTGTTTTGTTTCCGAATATTTTACCACCATATACAATCATTCTTCTCAGAAAAAAGAATACGTCTGTTCCTTCGCGACTACAAGCATAGTCAGCAAGTATTTGATAATGCCGACTCCTAGCAGAAGGCTTATCTTCTATTACAGGTTTCATCAGAAAACCGTAAACTCCTTTGTCAAGATATAGTTTTAAAGAGTCTTCATCATAAAGAGCTATAAATAATCCTCCAGTCATGGCTGAATTTTATAATTAAAAGGTATTAAATAATGGATGGAATTTGCTTGGTTTTGAGGTGATTGTGTACAAGGATTTCTGTAAGTTTTCCTCGTTTACTCGCATTCGCGTTTACATTTCGCTTTGCCCAAACTCTTTCAATTTGATAGGCGGAATACAGTACATCGAAAAAGTTGTCGTTCTCATTTTTGCCTTTACAATCCGAGTTACTGAGCATGAACGAGAAACCCGCTTTATCCACACGGTCACAGAACTTTTTTAGACGAATTTGAGCCTCGTCGTTAAAAGAATCTTTCGTATAGTCGTTGAAACTTGACGTATCACTTAGCGGACGATAGGGTGGGTCGAAATAGAAGAACGTACGGCCTTGTGCATAGTCAAGGGTAGCTTCGAAATCGCCTGTTAAAATCTCAACTCGCTGTAACAGTTCGCTGTCCATTCTGATAGTGGCGGGGTCACAAATCTGTGGTTGAGCATATTTTCCAAAAGGAACATTGAACTCACCCTTTTTATTTACGCGATACAGTCCATTGAAGCAAGTTCTGTTTAAGAAAAAGAACTTTGTGGTATTTTCAATTGGGTCAAGATTCTTCTCATTATACAGCTTGCGAACAGCTAGAAAAAAATCCTTGCGCGCTTCTTCTGTTTTCAGTGCGTAGTAAGTTTCCTGTATGCTTTGAAGTGAAGCAATGAGTTCTTCAGGCTTGTCACGAACAATTTCATAACACGTTGTCAAGTCTGGATTTATATCATTGATTACTGCACGTTCGATGTTTGGATAGCGTTGCAACAAATAAAAGAGCATTGCTCCGCCACCTATGAAAGGTTCTATGTAAGTCACATTTTCCCAATTACCAAAGTCAGCTGGTAGTTGTGCGTCCAGTTGCTCGATGAGTTGCGTTTTACCGCCAACCCATTTGATAAAAGGTTTTGCTTTAGCCATAAATTCAATTGATATTATTACACTATTGGAAGAAGTAGGTGTATCAAACTGTACAATTATAGTACATTATGACACACCTATTTATATGATAGTTTTCGCGCCACACCTGTTTCGCGGTTTAGTGCGCCTCGAGCCAGTTGTTGCCCGTGCCGCAGTCGGCGATGAGGGGAACACGCATGGTGAAGGCACTTTCCATTTCCTCGATGACGATGCGCTGCACGCGGTCGAGTTCGTCGGTCGGCACCGAGAAGTTCAATTCGTCGTGTACCTGAAGAATCATTTTGGCACGGATGCCTTCGGCCGTGAAGCGGTGGTCGATGCGAATCATGGCCACCTTGATGATGTCGGCAGCAGTGCCCTGAATGGGCGCATTCACCGCATTGCGCTCAGCGTAACCACGCACCACAGCATTCTTCGAAGCAAGGTCGGGAAGGTAACGCCGACGGCCAAATTCGGTGACAATGTAGCCCTTTTCGCGCGCCACGTTCACACGCTGCTCCATGTACTCCTTCACCTTGGGGTAAGTGCTGAAGTAGTTGGTAATCAGTTCCTTTGCTTCTGCGCGGCTCACCTCCATACGCTCCGCCAGACCAAAGGCCGAAATGCCGTAGATGATGCCGAAGTTGGCCGTTTTGGCTTTGCGGCGTTCGTCGCGCGTCACCTCGTCAATCGGTTTGTGAAACACACGCGCCGCCGTAGCCGCATGAATGTCGCGACCCTCGCGGAAGTCCTGCACCAAGTGCTCGTCCTCACTCAGGTGCGCCATGATGCGCAGTTCGATTTGCGAATAGTCGGCCGAGAAGAACACACAGCCCTCCTCGGGCACAAAAGCCTTGCGGATTTCGCGACCATCTTCGCCACGCACCGGAATGTTCTGTAAGTTCGGGTTCGACGACGAAAGGCGGCCCGTAGCCGTCACCGCCTGGTTGAACGATGTGTGAATGCGTCCCGTTTTCGGGTTAATCAGTTTGGGCAACGCATCGACATACGTGCTGATGAGCTTTTTCAGAGCGCGGTGCGCCAATATTTTGCCCACGATGGGATGCTTCGTGCGCAGTGCCTCAAGCACCTCCTCGCCCGTCGAGTATTGTCCGCTTTTAGTTTTCTTGGCCTTTTCGTTCAGTTTCAGCTCATCGAACAGCACCTCGCCCACCTGTCGGGGCGAAGTAATGAGAAATTCGTGTCCGGCCAGTGCATACACCTCCTTTTCGATTTCGGCCAGTCGTTCGTTGAAGTTGCGTCCCGTTTCGGCCAGTTGTTCCGTATCGAGTCGCACCCCGTTGCGTTCCATGCGCGCCAGCACAGGCATCAGGGGCATTTCAATTTGTTCAAACACCCGGGTCAGACCGTTATCCTCCATTTCCTTTTTTAGCGGAGCCATGAGTTGCAGCGTCACGTCGGCATCCTCGCAGGCATAGTCGCAGATGTCGCGCGGCGGAAGGTCGGCCATGTTTTTTTGTCCGCGTCCTTTGGGCCCGATGAGTTCTTCGATGTGAATGGTCTGATAGTTCAAGTACACCTCGGCCAGGTAGTCCATGCCGTGTCGCAGTTCGGGTTGCACCAAGTAATGCGCCAGCATGGTGTCGAACATGGGGAAATGCAAGTCGATGCCATAGTTGGCCAGCACCGTGAGGTCGTACTTGATGTTTTGCCCCACCTTCAAGATGGTGTCGCTTTCGTAGAAGGGGCGGAAAATGTGTACCATGCGGCGGGCCGCCTCTGTTTCACGCGGAACAGCCACGTACCATGCCTTTCCCCCCTCGACGGCAAAGCTGAGTCCCACCAGTTGAGCCGCAATGGCATCGATCGAAGTGGTTTCGGTGTCAAAGCTTACGGTTGTGAATGTCAATATTTCGTCACAAAGTTTTTGTGCATCTGCTTCATTATCAATGAATTTGTAGCAGTGAGCCACGTCGTTCAGCTTTTTGTGAGCCGTTTCTTTCACACCGCTTTGCAAGTCGTCCGTAAATTGGCCAAAGAGCGGACCCAGGTCGTTAACAGAATTTGACGCATCGGTCTGTGTCGTATCCATTTTGCGGATGAAGCTGCGAAATTCCAGGGTTTCGTAAATTTCGCGCAATTTTTCCTGATCGGGTTCTGCGCATTTCAAATCGTCGAGGTTCAGGTCGATGGGCACATCGGTTTTGATGGTGACCAGGAATTTCGAGAATTTTATTTGTTCCACATTTTCCTCCACCTTTTTCTTCAGCGCCCCTTTCAGTTCGTTGGTGCGCAGCAGCATTTGGTCGATGCTGCCAAACTGTGCAATGAGTTTGGCAGCCGTTTTTTCGCCCACTCCCGGACAGCCCGGCACGTTGTCGGCCGTGTCGCCCATGAGTCCGAGCAGGTCGATAACCTGTTCTGTATGTTCGATGCCGTATTTTTCGCACACCTCGGCTGTGCCCAGTTTCTCCATGCCCGCTGCGCCATGTCCCGGCCGGCGCATGAACACGCCCGGACGCACCAGCTGCGCATAGTCCTTGTCGGGTGTCACCATGTGCACCTCGATTCCTTGTTCGGCCGCTTTCAGTGCCAGCGTACCGATGACGTCGTCGGCCTCGAAGCCCGGCACTTCAAGTATGGGAATGCGGTATGCTCTGATGATGTCCTTAATCACGGGCACTGCCCACCGTATGTCCTCGGGCGTGGCCTCGCGTTGAGCCTTGTATTCGGGGTAGGCCTCGTGGCGGAAAGTGCCCCCCTTAGGGTCGAAGGCAATGCCGATGAAATCGGGCTTTTCGGTGCGAATCACGTCGTCGAGCGTATTGACAAATCCGTAGGCCGCCGAAGTGTTTTGCCCCTTCGAGTTGATGCGGGGCGAACGGAGCAGGGCATAGTAAGCGCGGTAAATCAGCGCGTAGGCGTCGAGCAGATAGAGGGTTTGCATAAAACTTCAATGATTTTAGGAAATGAAAGGCCGCTTCGCAGTGCAGCGCACTTTGCACAAAGTGGGCCCAAAAAGCAGGCCATGCTTCAACGCATAGCCATCTGAGGGGGATTTTTCGCCCTTAAATGGCTTTTGAATGCCTACTTCCACACAAAATTACACAATAATTGCCTATTCTCGCCGATTTATTCGTAATTTTGTGTGCTATAAAGCGAATGCTGCCTTTCGGTTGCATTTTGCCCGATTTGTAAACTATTTTCTTTTTTTTCGGAGCCTATCGTCTCCCCTTTTTTATTGTTCGCACGCAGTCTGCATTTAGCAGCACCACATCAATGTTGAATATGGACACATTATCCGTTTTGCGCCAGCCCGTAGCCACGGAAATGGCAGAATATCAAGCACTTTTTCAGGCGGCTCTTGCCACCGACGACGTATATTTAGGTCAGGCATTGGCCTACGTAGGCCGTCGTTCGGGCAAAATGATGCGTCCGCTTTTGGTGTTGCTCATGGCCAAGGAGTTTGGCCGGGTAGGGCAGAAGGCACTTTATTCAGCCGTGTCGCTCGAACTGCTTCACACAGCTTCGCTCGTTCACGACGATGTAGTCGACGACAGTGCTGAGCGTCGCGGGCAGCGTTCGGTTAATGCCGTTTACGACAATAAAGTGGCTGTGTTGGTGGGTGATTACCTCCTTTCGGTGTGTCTGCTTCATTCGGCACTTACCTCCGATCACCGCATGGTCGAAATTATTGCCCGGCTGGGTGCCACGCTCTCGAAGGGCGAAATCGACCAGTTGGCCCACGCACGCGGTGAGGCTATTTCCGAAGAAATTTACTTTCACATCATTCAGCACAAAACGGCTTCGCTCTTTGCTGCCTGTGCCGAACTCGGTGCCCTGTCGGTGGATGCCAGCAGCGAACAAGTGGCCAATGCACGCCGTTTTGGCGAAATCATCGGTACGTGTTTCCAAATTCGCGACGACATCTTCGATTATTTCCCCAATGCCGACATTGGCAAACCCACCTATAACGACATGAACGAGGGCAAACTTACCTTGCCGGCCATTTATGCCGTGACGCAAACAAACAATGCGCAGGCGATGGAATGGGCCAAAAAGGTGAAGAATGGCTCGGCCACGCGCGATGAAATGGAGCAATTAGTGGCCTACACCATTGAGGCAGGAGGCATTGACTATGCGCAAAAGCGTATGGCCGAACTGCATGCCGAAGCCATCGAACTGCTCAACAAGCATTGGCACAACGAGGCGGTGAAAACGGCCTTAAAGGGCTATATTGACTATGTGGTGAACCGCGAATTGTAGGCGGCGGCAATGGTGGTTGGTCTTCAGGCATACTACGACAGAAGGATAATTTTTCATAGTTTTTTAAGTTTACATACGGTTTTAATTTGAAGCGCATATATTTTTATATATGCGCTTCTTTTGTTTGTGGTGAATGGGGGTGGGGGGAAATGGCTAAAGGTTAACAGTTCACGTCAATCAAAGCTAAAAGAGCGTTAAAAACCGAATGCTTCAACAGTGTCGGCATACCGTAGCATGAAGTGCGGCATAGCATATCGTCAAAATTTATTCCGCGATTGTCGGAATTAGTTCCGCGCCAGTTGAAATTAGTTCCGAGCCAGTTGAAATTAGTTCCGAGCTAGTTTGAATTAGTTCCGAGCTAGTTTCAACAATCTTGGAATTGCTGATAATCAGCGTTTTCAGAGAAACGCGAAAGTCGGTTTCGCGCCCATTTATTTTGTGGTGCAGTGAGGGTAAAGGCGAACTTTGGGTTTTTAGCTTTATTAAGTTGTTTGTTATTCCCCTTACGAAGTCCCTTACCCCTTGATACGAGGGGGAATCACCTCCGTTTTTTATTTCATACACACAAAAAAAGCGTCATATCCGGACGAAAATGCCGGATATGACGCTTTGTGGTCATTGTACCTGTTGGGGCAGGGGGTTAGAAGGGTTTAACGTCCTCGCCCAGAATGTCGCTCACGAGCAAGTTGGCCAGGCGGCTCGTACCAATGCGGAAGAGGCCCTGCTTGATGAAGTCCTCGCCCAGAATTTCGCGTACCACGGTGTAGAATTCCACCGCTTCGTCCACGTTTTTAATGCCGCCTGCGGCCTTAAAGCCCACGAGGTTGCCCGTGAGTTCGTGATACTCCTTGATGGCCGTACACATCACGAAAGCAGCTTCGAGTGTGGCAGCAGGTTCCACCTTGCCCGTCGACGTTTTGATAAAGTCGGCACCGGCATACATCGACAGAATCGATGCTTTCTTGATGTTTTCGGCCGTTTGCAGCGCACCCGTTTCCAGAATCACCTTGAGCGGATGATTGTTGGTAGCCGCTTTAATTTCTTCGATTTCATCGGCACAGGTTTCGTAGTCGCCACTCAGGAAGGCACCCACGCTCAGCACGCAGTCAATTTCGGTGGCACCATCGTGAATGGCCAACGCCGTTTCGGTAGTTTTGATTTCGATAAACGTCTGCGACGAAGGGAAACCGCCGCTCACGCAGGCCACTTCGACACCGTCTACCTCGAGCGTCTGGCTCACCACCTTGGCAAAGTTCGGATATACGCAAATGGTTGCCAAGTGGGGCAGTTCGGGGTGTTCGTCGGCAAAACGGTTCACGTTTTCCGTAAATTTCAGTACACTTTCGGCCGAGTCGGTCACCTTCAGCGTGGTCAGTTCCACGGTGCTGAGCAGTTGGCGTTTCACCTCGGGCGTGTTGTATTTTTCCTTGTTTTCGGCTACCAGGCGATGAACGGCTTCGCTCACCTTTTCATCGCTCAGTTGCAGGTTGAACTTTTCAAAAGCCTGGTCGTAAATGCTTTTTTGTGATGCCTCGTCGTGATGTTCGTGGCAGTTGCAGTGATTGTCTGACATAGTGTTTTGTTTTAATAAGGTGCCATTGCGCAGCAGTTCCGCCCAAGGGGCAGAGCAGGGCTTTACAGCGGCACGTTGAGGTTTGTTAGTGTTTGAGTAAGGTGGTGAATAAGGCCGTTTTTGCTTGGGCGGCAAGTGGTGTCAGCCTTTCAGTTTTGGGTTGTCGAGGTGGCGTGTTGCGTCGCGTTGGGTTTTCTTTTCAAAACTCTTTTGCAGCGCCTCCGTCAGGTTCACACCCGTTTGGTTCGCCAGGCAAATGAGCACCCACAGCACATCGGCCATTTCCTCCGAAGGGTCGGTGGTTTCGCCCTTTTTGAACGATTGGTCGCCATATTTCCGCGCCATAACGCGCGCCAATTCGCCCACTTCTTCGGTGAGGCAGGCCATGTTGGTCAGTTCGCTGAAGTAGCGCACCCCGTAGGTGCGTATCCATTGGTCGACGCGCTGCTGCGCCTCGTCTAAGGTCATGGGGTTGGCCATAATGTATTGAATGTTGAATGTTGGGGAGCAGTGTCCGCAAAGGGGGCGTTACTCCTTGTTTTTTGTGTCCATGCAAATGGTTACCGGGCCGTCGTTGAGCAGGCTCACCTGCATATCTGCGCCAAATTCGCCCGTTTGCACCGGCTTGCCCACGGCTTCGCCCAGGGCGCGGCAAAAGTATTCGTAGAGGGGAATGGCCACCTCGTGTCCGGCAGCGCGGATGTACGAGGGACGGTTGCCTTTTTTATATGAAGCCATGAGGGTGAACTGACTTACCACCAAAGCCTCGCCGCCCGCATCGGTAATGCTGCGGTTCATCACGCCTTCGGCATCGTCGAACACACGCAATCCGCTGATTTTGCGGCACAGCCAGTCGGCATCCTCTTGCGTATCGGCATTTTCAATGCCCAAAAGTATTAAAAATCCCGGTCCGATGGCCGATTTCGTTGTGCCACCGATGCTCACCGAGGCGTGTTTTACGCGTTGAATTACTGCTCTCATGAAAAAGTGTGTGTATAATCTGATTCATCGCCACGTGCCTTTCGGTGTCAGAAACGAGGCACCGCGTAGGAGTTAAGCGATTTCTAAGTACGACAAAATTACAATATTATTCGGCATCGGGGTGTAAGTTGCGGTATATTTTTTCGCCCCGTACAGGGCCGAGCAGTTTTTGCAAGGCAGCAAGGTCGGCCTCTTTAATGCGTTTCACGCTTTTCAGCTCCTTCAGCAGCAGCGTCTTGGTGGTAGGCCCAATGCCCTGCACGGCGTCGAGCTCCGACTGCGTTTGCCGTTTCGACCGCTTGTCGCGATGAAAACGTATGGCAAAGCGGTGCACCTCGTCCTGCATTTGCGTGAGGGTGCGAAACAGCTGGCTGTCGGGTTTGATGCCGATGGTAGCAGGCGGAAATCCGTAGAGCATTTCGCGCGTGCGGTGACGGTCGTCCTTGGCCAGTCCGGCAATGGGAATGTGCAGCCCCAGTTCGTCCTCGACCACCTGGCGAATCATTTCCATTTGTCCGCGTCCACCGTCGGCAATGATGAGGTCGGGCAGGGCAGCCCCCTCCTCCTTCAGCCGCGAATACCGACGCATCACCACTTCCTTCATCGAGGCGTAGTCATCGGGCCCCACCACGGTTTTGATGTTGTATTTCCGATATTCCTTTTTACACGGTTTCAGCCTTTCGAACACCACGCAGGCCGCCACGCCATCCTCGCCGCTGATGTTCGAGTTGTCGAACAGTTCGATGTGAATCGGCAGTCGCGGCAAGCCCAGGTCGTTCTTGATTTCCGTCATGAGGCGTGTGGTTTTTTGCTCCGGGTTGAGCTTTTCAGCCTGCTTCAGACGGTCGAACTTGTACTGCTTCACGTTCAGTTTCGAAAGGTCGAGAAGCTTCTTCTTGTCGCCCCTCAGCGGAATGGTTTGTTCGGCCATTTCATCGGGAATGTCGACGTGAAACGGCACCACAATTTCGCGCGAGGTGCTGCCGTAGCGGTTGCGCATTTCAATGATGCCCAGGGTAAGCAATTCCTCGTCCGATTCATCGAGCCGCTTTTTGTACTCAAAGGTAAAGGCTTGGTTAATGCAGCCATTCTTTACGTGCAGATAGTTGATGAAAGCCAGTTTCTCGTCGGTTTCGATGTTGAACACGTCGATGTTGTGCAGCACGGCCGACACTACCTCGCTTTTGGCGCGGAAATTCTCGATGAGTTCGTAGCGTTGCTTCACCTCCTGCGCCTCCTCAAAGCGTAATTCTTCGGCCAGTTGCATCATCTGTTCGCGCATTTTCTGCGCCACTTCGGCTGTGTTTCCCTTCAGAATTTCGCGACATGCGGCAATGGCCGCCAAATAGTCCTCGCGGCTCTGCCGACCCGTGCAGGGAGCTTTGCAGCGGTGAATGTGGTAGTCCAAACACACTTTGTATTTGCCCGATTCCACCCCCTCCTGCGTCATGATGGTGTGGCAGGGACGCGGTTGGTAAAGCTGCTGGCATAGGTCGAGCAAGGCATACATGGTGGGCACATGGCTGTAGGGACCAAAGTACGTAGCCCCCTTGGCGGTGCGGTTGCGCGTTTTAAAAATACGCGGCAAGTACTCGTTGGTAATGGCAATCGACGGATAGGTTTTATCGTCCTTCAGCAGCACGTTGTAGTGCGGTTTGTAGCGTTTAATCAGGTTGTTTTCGAGCAGCAGCGCGTCTTCTTCCGTTTTCACCACCACGTAGCGAATGTCGCGAATGTGCGTCACGAGCAGTTTGGTTTTGCGCGTTTGCTGTTCTTTGTTGAAGTACGAACTGACGCGTCGTTTCAGGTTTTTGGCCTTACCCACATAAATTACTTTTCCGTTTTCATCGAGATACTGGTAGCATCCCGGTGTTTCGGGCAGGTTCAGCACAATGCCTTTCAGGTAGGTTTCAATTTCCTCTTTGTTGTGCATCATAGAATGGAGTGGTGTTTGCGTATTGCGCCTTTTGAGAAATCGCAAAGCATCCCGATTGTTTGAAGAAAAAAGAATTTTAAAAGCTGCCTAAAATACTTTCAGCATACATTTAGACGGCTTCAAAGTGCGAAAAAAAAAGCCGGAACCATTGCGCGTTCCGGCTTTTTTTTGACACACAAAAGTGAGCGTTTTGGCCATCGGAATAGGAGTCCGCAGCCATTGCCCGAAAGCCTCGAATCGTTGCGCAGTGCATTGCCGAAACTTTTCGGGCTATGCGCTGAAGGGCTATTCAGTGATGGTGAGCAGGGTAGTTATGTCGTGATCCTTGCCCAGGAATTTGCGTCCTTCGAGTCCCTCCATCTGCAGTTCGATGAGGAAGTTGATGTACGTTTTTTTCGGTCCGAAATGTTGCACCAAATCGTAAGCCGCCTGCATGGATCCACCTGTGGCAAGCAAGTCGTCGTGAATGAGCACCACGTCGTTTTCGTTGATGGCATCGGTGTGAATTTCGATGGTGTCGTAGCCATATTCTTTCAGGTAAGTAGCCTTGCGCGTTTCGGCCGGCAGCTTGCCCGGTTTGCGCGCCATGACAAATCCTGCATTCAGTTTTTCGGCCAGCATAGCCCCCATTACGAATCCCCGGCTTTCGATGCCCACCACTTTGGTGATGCCCTTGTCCTGATAAAGGCGCACCAGTTCGTTGAGCATTTCGTGAATACACTCCGGATTTTTGAAGAGTGTGCTCACGTCTTTAAAGTGGATACCCGGTTTGGGAAAGTCGGGAATGTTTCTCAAGTTGTCTAACAACAGTTTTGTATTCATATAATCGCTGATATTTAGGAGTTTAAGGGTGGTTTGTTTCACGTGAAACACGAACAAAAAACGCCATTTAATCGTTTGTTTCGCCCGTTTTACGTTTCGTTGCCCGCCGAATCACGGTAAGGCATATTGGGTTCGTTTGGTTCAAGTAATACTTTAACGCCCCATCATCACCAACAGCACGCTGATGTCGCTGGGCGAAACCCCCGGAATGCGGCTCGCCTGCGCCAACGTTTCGGGACGGATAGCCGAAAGCTTCTGACGCGCTTCGGTGCTGAGTTGCGTGATTTCATCGTAGTTGAACAAGCCGCCAATCTTGATGTTTTCCAAACGCTGCATCTTGTCGGCCAAAGCCCGTTCGCGAGCAATGTAACCGTGATACTTCATTTCAATTTCGGCCGCCTCGATGGTTTCGGCTTTATCTACTGAAATGCCGTTGAGAAACTCGCTGAAAGCCTTGATTTCGTCCGACAGATTCTGAAGCGTGATTTGCGGACGGTTAATCAAATCGAACAACTTGCAACCACCATGAAGCGGCGTTGTGCCCAAACGCTCCAGGAACGGATTGATGCGCGGCGCCTTGATGGGAAACGTTTTGCAAAAGTCGATGATTTCGCCGATTTTATCGCGCTTGGCATGGAAACGCTCCAAACGCTCGGCCGAAGCCAAACCAAATTGTTCAGCGTAGGGCGTCAGGCGAATGTCGGCATTGTCCTGACGAAGCAGAATGCGGTATTCGGCACGCGACGTAAACATGCGGTAAGGTTCGTCGACACCCTTCGTCACCAAATCGTCGATGAGTACGCCAATGTAAGCCTCGTCGCGTTGCAGCGTAAAACGGTCGGTGCCGCCGCCAGCCATCAAAGCTGCATTCACACCCGCAACCAAACCCTGGCCCGCCGCTTCCTCGTAGCCCGTGGTACCATTGACCTGTCCGGCAAAGAAAAGAGCCGGCACCCGTTTCGATTCGAGCGAGTGGTGCAGTTGCGTAGGGTCGAAAAAGTCGTATTCAATAGCGTAGCCCGGACGGAACACCGTGACATCGCGGAAACAAGGAATGCGCTTCAATGCTTCGATTTGCACATCCATCGGTAAACTCGACGAAAAACCGTTCAGGTAAAGTTCGTTCGTGTCCAAACCTTCGGGTTCCAAAAACAGCGGATGGCTGTCGCGGTCGGGGAACGTTACGATTTTCGTTTCGATGCTCGGACAATAGCGCGGGCCGATGCTCTGAATCTGTCCGTTGTAAAGCGGCGAGTCGGCCAAACCGCTACGCAGCATTTCGTGAACCTCGGCATTCGTTTCGCACGTCCAGCACGGAAGTTGGGGTAGAGGACGCAAGGGCGAGATGAACGAAAAACGGTGGAAGTCCGTTTCGCCCGGTTGCTCCTCCATTTCCTCCAAATGCACCGACCGTTTGTCGATGCGCACCGGCGTACCCGTTTTCATGCGATCGGAACGGATGCCCAGCGCATTGATCGACTCCGTCAGGAAGTTAGCCGCCGGTTCCGCGCAACGGCCCCCCTGCACCTGCTTACGCCCAATGTGCATCAAGCCGCGCAGAAAAGTACCCGCCGTAACCACCACCGCCTTGGCGCGGAGTTCTGCGCCCCAGATGGTACGCACGCCACAAGCCGCCCCCTGTTCGGTAAGGATTTCCGTAGCCTCGTCCTGCCAAATGTGCAAATTATCCGTATTCTCCAAGTGCTTGCGCCATTCCTGAATGAAGCGCATACGGTCACACTGCGCACGCGGGCTCCACATAGCCGGTCCTTTTGAGCGGTTGAGCATACGGAACTGAATAGCCGTAGCATCCGTTACCACACCGGTGAGTCCACCCAGTGCATCAATTTCGCGCACGATTTGTCCTTTCGCAATACCGCCGATAGCCGGGTTACAGCTCATTTGAGCTATTTTGTTCATATCCATGGTAATGAGGCACGTTTTTGCCCCCATGCGAGCCGCAGCGTGTGCTGCTTCGCATCCGGCGTGTCCGGCACCGATTACCACGACATCGTAATGAAAAACTGTATTCATTCGTCTATTGTTTTGTTTTGGATGCAAAGTTAGTGCAAACCGAATGCAGAGCAAAAAAGAAAGCTTGTTTTCTTTTTTGGTATGCTGAGGTAGTTCACCATACTTCCGGATAGCGTAAAAGGAAAAAGAGCTTTCTCAAAACAATAAATCAAATAATAAAGCCCCCACCGTTTGCCACCTCATAAAAAAGTCATACCTTTGTTGGATTACCCAGCCCGCAAAAGCCAAGGCAAAATTTCAACTCCTACAAACCACGGCGCAGGGCAGGGGAGTACATCACCTTTAAGACAAATACCATGGAATATTTGCTACATTACGTTTGGCAACATCGCCTGTATCCGCCCGAAACACTTTGCACGCAAACCGGACAGCTTATTGAAGTTATCGACCCCGGTGTACACAATATGCAGCAATCAGGACCCGACTTCTTCAACGCCAAACTACGCATCGAAGGAGTGATATGGGCAGGCAATGTCGAAATACACGAACGCGCCTCCGACTGGTACCGGCATCACCACGAAACCGATGCCGCCTACAACAACGTGATACTCCACGTCGTCGGACAAATAGACCGCGAAGTGCAAACCGCCGACGGAAAAACATTGCCGCAGGTCAGCGTGAAAGTGCCCGAACACATTTTGAACAATTATCACGAACTCACCAACGAAGAAACCTATCCCCCCTGTTATCGCATCGTTCCACACCTTGAGCCCCTTCATGTACATGCCTGGATGAACCGCCTCACCGTTGAACGACTCGAAGAAAAAACACAGCGCATTCAGCGTTACCTCAGCCTCACCGATGGCGACTGGGAACGCGTGTTCTTCATAACCCTTGCCCGAAACTTTGGCTTCGGAACCAACGCACAAGCCTTTGAACAATGGGCCCTGACCATCGACCCCCAAGCCATTGGCAAGCACCGCGACAATGCCTTTCAGGTTGAAGCCTTCTTCATGGGACAAGCCGGACTGCTCGACCCCCAAGCCCTTGCCCCCGACCGCATCGACGACTACTTTACCCGGTTGCAAAACGAATACGCCTTTCTGCGTCACAAGTTCAGCCTGCAGCCCCTCGTCGGCAATCCGTGGAAGTTTGGCCGTTTGCGCCCCCAGAATTTTCCCCACGTCAGGCTGTCGCAGCTTGTGCAACTCTATGTAGAACGCCGCACCGACTTTTCGCGCCTGCTTGAATGCACCGACGTCAAATCCTTTCGTCAGTTTTTCCGCGTCAGCGCCACCCCCTACTGGCAACAACATTACACCTTTGGCGAAGAAAGCACCCTTGGCGCAAAAACGCTGCAAACCGCCTCGCTCAACCTGCTCATCATCAACACCGCCGCACCGCTGCTCTTTGCCTACGGCCGACACCTGATGAACGAAGACATGGCCGAACGCGCCTTTACCCTGCTCGAAGCCCTGCCCCCCGAACGTAACTACATTACCCGCTGCTGGGAGCGCGCCGGCATTCCCGTGGAACATGCCGCCGACAGCCAGGCCCTTATCCGTCTGCGCCAGCATTACTGCGACCGCAAAGACTGCTTACGCTGCCGCTTCGGCACAGCCTATTTGCGCGGCCGGTGAAGCAAGCGTTTTGCACAACCGGTAAACCATCCATTCATCTCCCCAACTACACCCACCGAACCACAAAAGTAATTACACCCATGGAATATATTTTTGAACTCCCCTTTAAAGTACGCGACTACGAATGCGACCTGCAAGGCATTGTCAACAACGCCAACTACCAGCACTACACCGAACACACCCGTCATGAGTTCCTCCGCTCCCGCGGCGTCAGTTTTGCCGACCTTCACGCCCGCGGCATCGACGCCGTAGTGGCCCGTATGGAAATGCAATTCAAGCTCCCCCTGCGAAGCGGCGACAGCTTTGTGTCGAAAATAGCCCTGCGCAAAGACGGACTGAAATACGTGTTCTATCACGACCTCTACCGCCTGCCCGACAACCGTTTGGTGCATAAATCCGTTGTCACCACCGTCTGTCTGGTCAACGGCCGCCTGAGCGCCTGTCCCGAACTTGATGACATCTTTTTTTAGTCCTATTCCCTTTTAAGAAGCTGTTTGTAAATCACAAGAAAGTATTTACCCAGCTTCTAAGTTCCCCCATTCTCCGAATCCGCACCATCCCTTATGACCACCGAAAACGAAATCCGCGCCTCGCTGCTCCTGTCGCGCATGCCCGGCCTCACCCAACCCCAGGCCCGTGCCCTGCTGCAATACTACGGCACCGCCGAAGCCGCCTTTGCCGACGAAGCACCCGCATCTGAACTCTGGGCCCGCGTGCGCCGCGAAGCCACAGAACTCAACAGCCCCATCGACCGCATCGACGCAGAACTGGCCTTTTGCGCCGCCCACCACATCCGCGTCATACCCCTCAGTAGCGACGAGTATCCCCGTTTGCTCCGTGCCGAAACCGTCAGCGACCCCCCGCTCAATCTTTTTTACCGCGGCACCGGAACGCTCGACCGTCGTCACATACTCAGCATCGTAGGCACCCGCCACATCACCGACTACGGCAAAGAAATCATTGAAAACCTCCTGGCCGACCTCGCCCGCCTGCTGCCCGACGTACTCATTGTCAGCGGCCTGGCCTATGGCGTCGACATCCACGCCCACCGCGCCGCCCTGGCCGGAAACCTCGACACCATCGCCGTACTCGCCCACGGCCTCGACCGCATTTATCCCACCCTGCATCGCGACACCGCCGAACAAATGACACAACACGGCGGACTGCTCACCGAATACTTCACCCACACCGTCCCCGACAAAGGCAATTTTGTGCGCCGCAACCGCATTGTAGCCGGACTATCCGCAGCCACCCTCGTCATTGAAAGTGCCGACAAAGGCGGCGCCCTGATTACCGCCAATCTTGCCGCAAGCTACGGTCGCGAAGTCATGGCCTACCCCGGACGCATCACCGACCGTTATTCCGCCGGCTGCAATCAGCTCATTCGCGACAACAAAGCCACCCTCGTCACCTCAGCCGCCGACATCCTCAGTTTGCTCCGTTGGAAAGCCCAGTCTGCCGAAGCCCCCAGGTACAAGCAAATGGAACTATTCCCCCTGCTCACCCCCGAGCAGCAAACCATCGTCGACGCCCTGACCGATGTCGACAGTCTCAGCGTCGACAACCTTTCGCTTCAGACGCATTTCTCCGTGTCGCAGCTCACCGACCTCCTGTTCGACCTCGAAGACCTCAACCTCGTCAAACTCCTGCCCGGCAACCGCTACCGTCTGGCAAAGCGTTAGCCGCCAAGCACTGAACCGTAAAACATTCAACAGCCAACCGTAAAACCGCCCACAACAAATCGTAAACAGCAAGCAGCATGCTTTTTTCAAAGCTCCCGGCCGTGATTATCAGTTAGTCTCGGCTTTTTTTTGTAAATTTGCCGCGCAATAGTGCACCGCTTTGTCAAAATCATCCCGTAAGTAAGCAGCAAAGGCCTCAGAGCCCTATTATCAACTCTATGCGATGACAAAGCTTTTTTATCAAACAAACCAATTTCATTGAAAACATTTGAAGAGTTAGGTGTGGCCGAACCCATTCGCCGCGCCATCAGCGAGATGGGCTACGAACACCCGATGCCCGTACAGGAGGAAGTGATTCCCTATTTGCTCGGAATGGGCAACGACGTCATAGCTTTGGCACAAACCGGAACCGGCAAAACCGCCGCTTTCGGTCTACCCGTGTTGCAGAAAGTCGATCCGGCCAACCGCGCCACACAAGCAGTAATTCTCAGTCCCACCCGCGAACTCTGTCTGCAAATAGCCGGCGACCTCAAGGACTACTCGCGCTACATCGACGGACTCCACGTGCTTGCCGTCTACGGCGGTTCAAGCATCGAAAGCCAAATTCGTTCGCTCCGCAAAGGCGCCCAAGTCATTGTGGCCACCCCCGGTCGCCTTATCGACCTCATGCACCGCGGTGTAGCCCACCTCGATGCCGTTGAAAACGTGGTACTCGACGAAGCCGACGAAATGCTCAACATGGGCTTTACCGAAAGCATTGACGAAATTCTGGCCGGCGTGCCCGCCGAACGCAACACCCTGCTGTTCTCAGCCACCATGGGCAAGGAAATCGAACGCATTGCCAAGAGCTACCTCACCGACTACAAAGAAATCGTTGTCGGTTCGCGCAACGAAGGTGCCGAAAACGTCAACCATATTTATTACCTCGTCCATGCCAAGGACAAGTACGCCGCCCTCAAGCGCGTTGTCGACTATTTCCCCCGCATTTACGGCATCATCTTTTGCCGCACCCGTATCGAAACCCAGGAAATTGCCGACCTCCTCATTCGCGACGGCTACAATGCCGAAGCCCTTCATGGCGACCTTTCGCAAGCCCAGCGCGACCTCACGATGCAAAAGTTCCGTCAGCACCACACCCAGCTGCTCGTAGCTACCGACGTAGCTGCCCGCGGTCTTGATGTCGACGACCTTACGCACGTCATTAACTACGGACTCCCCGACGACGTCGAAAACTACACCCACCGCTCTGGCCGCACCGGACGCGCCGGTAAGCGCGGCACCAGCATCAGCATCATCCACCTGCGCGAAAAAGGCAAGGTACGCATCATCGAAAAAACCATTGGCAAGAAGTTCGAAGCCGGCATTTTGCCCGAGCCCCAGGAAATCTGCACCAAGCAGCTTTACAAGGTGATGGACGAACTTGAGCGCATCGAAGTGAACGAAACCGAAATTTCCCCCTTCCTGCCCGAAATTTTCCGCAAGCTCGAATGGCTCACTAAGGAAGACCTCATCAAGCGCATTGTCAGCCGCGAGTTCGGCCACTTCCTGCGCTACTATGCCGATGCTCCCCAGATTGAGCAGCCCACCGACCGCCGTTCGGCAGCCGATTCCGACAAACCCCGTCGTGAGCGTCGCAGCGAAAAGGGCGGTTCGCACCAGGCCGAAGAAGGCTACAAGCGCCTGTTCATCAACCTCGGCAAACGCGACAATTTCTATGCACGCGAAATCATCAACCTTGTCAATCGCTACGTACGCGACACCAAGGTCGAGATAGGACGTATTGACCTCACCACTAACTGCTCGTTCTTCGAAGTTCCCGAAGAAGATGCCGACCTCGTCATTAGCAAAATGAAGCGCGCCAAGGTAGGCGACCGCAAAGTCGTTGTCGACAGTGCCGACCGCGAAGACGGAACGCCCAACGGCCCCCGTCGCAAGGGCGAAGGCAAAGCCAAAGGCGAGCGCAAGGCCGAACGTCGCGAACGCAAGGGACGCACTTTTGCCGAAGCCGCCGATTCGCGCAGCCTCAAAGCCGCATGGAAAGCCGAACGCAAAGGCCAGAAAGGCGGACGCAAAGCCAAGGACGCCGACGACTTTGGTGTGCCCCGCAAAGCCCGCAAGGACGACTGGCGACAGTTCTTTCAGGACTAAGAAGCTGGAATAAAATTTAAGTAGGTGTTCAAAATTATTTTTACATTTGAATTGCGTTATTGTGCCGTAGTTGTTTGTTCTGTGCGAAGGAGCATAGCGGGCTATGTGACTGAGCACAGAGCAAACAAATGCGGTGCAAGAACGTAATGCAAAGTAAAAATACTTCGATAGGAATTATATAAATAATTTTGAACACCTACTTAAAAGGTCGGTTCTTTAAGGTTTTGACAAAGTTACAAACCTTTTTCAAAAATAGTTGTACTTTTGTAGACGACTTCAGTATTTGTTTTCTTGAAAATACCTGCCCAACGACCAAAAACATACAAGCATGCAGAAACTCGTAGTACTTACAGGTGCCGGCATGAGTGCCGAAAGCGGATTCAGCACCTTTCGCGATGCCGGCGGACTTTGGGAACAGTATCCCGTTGAACAAGTAGCCACCCCCGAAGGCTGGCAAGCCAACCCTAATCTGGTCACCGATTTTTACAACGGCCTGCGCGAACAGCTCGTAACGGCGCGACCCAACCGGGGACACGAATTGCTGGCCGAGCTCGAACAGCATTTCGACGTAACGGTGGTGACGCAAAATGTCGACGACCTTCACGAACGCGCCGGTTCGTCGCACGTCATTCACCTGCATGGTGAACTGATGAAGGTATGCTCCTCGGCCAACCCCGACAACCCGGCCTGCATCCGCACCCTGCCGCCCGACCATCTGCGCGTGGCTCACGGTGAACTTGCCGCCGACGGTTCGCTGCTCCGTCCGTGGATTGTATGGTTTGGCGAAGCTGTGCCCAACCTCGTACCAGCGGCCGACATTACCGCTCAGGCCGACATTTTTGTCATCGTCGGTTCCTCGTTGCAAGTCTATCCTGCCGCCGGCCTCATCCGCTACACCCGCCCCGGCATACCCATTTACCTCATCGACCCACAGCCCGTGCAAGTGCCGGGCCACTACCACATCGAGGTCATCAGCCAAAAGGCCTCCGAAGGCATGGCCACGCTCGTCAGCCGCCTTTTACCATCGGTCTGAGAGCCAAATGCAACAAAAACCCAAAACAGGAAGCCACCGTGGCTACGGGGCTTCCTGTTTTTTTTGCTTTCAGCAACAGCATCGTACGTGCGTTTGCTGTCGCTGTTTTTCAGTACTTTTTGTTCGGAAATAGGGACTGCGGCTTAATTCTGTTTGCCAAGTCCCACGCTGGTTTCCACATCCTGCAGAGCATCCTCCATATCCTCCACATCGGCTTCGATTTCCAGTGGTTTCAGAACAGACTTACCATATTCATCGTATCCACCGCCAAACACCAGCGTATAGACGTAGCGTTTGCCCGGCTCCCACGTATCGCCAAAGGGCACATACAAGCGGCGGTATTCGCCCTCCTTGCCCCAAAGCAAGTTGCCGTTCTGTCTGATTCTGCACAGAATTGAAAGATACGTCTCTTTAAGTTCATCCGGCGTTTGCGAATCTTCTTTTGCCATGACGTCTACATCATTGATCGTCTTTTTCGTATCCCAAGCCTTCAACGTCTGCGGAATATACAGTTTGCTGCCCAGGCTCTGCGCTTCGCTGTGTCCGATGCCGTCAATGGGTTTTTCCATGTTCTTAGTCACCAGGTTCTCGTTGTCGATAGGCGTTTTTTTGCCCACCAGCCACGTCGGAGTGCCGGCCTCATCTTCGGGCAGCGTCATCGTGCCATTGTGCGAAATCACATGAATTTTCCAATCCTCAATGTCCACCGTCATCGAAGCCAATTCCGTTTTAGCCTTGAACGTAATGAGCGACAGTGCGTGCTTAAACGTCAGTTTCACCTTGCCCTCGTTCGTATCCTTCGTTACCTTTTTAGCCACGGCATACAGAATGTCCTTTTCGCCCTTCGGATTCGTAGGCACCGAATACTTCAACTGCTGCTTTTGGTCAGACTGCACCTCGACGGTGTAGCCCATCGAAGGGTCGCTCAACGGGTGAAATGCGTAAAAGTTCAGCGCATCTACCGGCCAGTAAGCCTTTTCCTCGGGTTTTTTGTAGTTCCAGGCATTATCCTGATAAGCAATTTCCACACCCTGACTGAAGTCAAGCGCATCTGATTGCCCTTTCAGTTTGCGTCCTAAAAACAGGTTGCCGTCCTTTGCGTTGAAGGCATACACCTCGAACGAATTATTTTTCAGCGTATTGCCGTCGGTCAGCGTGCTGCGCATCATGGCAGCATGGGTGGTAGCAGCACTAAATCCGATGGGCAGTTGAGCCATAGGCTCCATGATTTCCTCGTTCGAACAGCTCACGGTCAGTGCCGCTATTGCCAGTAAAAGCACATTTTTTTTCATTGTTGGATATATTGTTTTTGTTTCGATTTTGTTTTTTTTAAATTAAGCAGGTGTTGTCCGTAAGTTATGAATCATGGCCTTAGCCAGATGCGTTCTGCAAAATGCCGGTCCGACAGCCAGCGGCAGTACTGTTTCGACATCGTCCCAATCGTCGACATCGGGGTCGAACATACTCTCTCCGCCCCCTTCTGTAGCCGGAGGCGGAATGGTAAATTCCAGGTAAATGTCGAAGTCGGGCATGGCTGTTCCGATAGGGTTGTCACACGGCACCTGCTTCGTCACGTCGCCCTCGAATCGGCGGAATTTGCCATTCTTTTGCAGCACATATATTTCAAGAAGGTGGCGGTGTCCGGCCAACGAAGGGCTCCCCGGTGCAAAGCCGCCGCGCAGCAGGTTAAAGTTGCCCTGCAACACGCTGCCGTCGGCCTCCATTTCGAAGAGCACGCTGCTTTTGTTGCTGCGCAAAAGGCGTTCCAGACAGATGCCCGACGCAAGGTCCATGTAGTCGGAACACCCCGTCAGCACGCCGTAAATTTTTCCGGAGCGTTCACGGGTTTCGATGCCCTTCACCGTACAGTTCACGTGTGCCGTGCGTCGCAGCGGACGCATCACAATTTCGCGTTCTCGGGCAGCGGTGCGCAGTTTTTCCTTGTTCACTGCCAGACAAAAAAAGTCGGGTGCCATTTTATCGTTGGGCAGCAAACGCGAATTGGGGGTAGTCAGAATAAAGCGCCACACGCGGTAATCATAGAGGTCGGGAATGCTCAAGTGCTGCTGAACCACCTGGTTCACAGGGCTGTCGTTGTTGTAGGCCATCAGTTCGTACTCACCATCGGGCACACGCACAATGCCTCCTTCGGGGGGTAAATCAAATTCCAGGTATTTATTCTTTTCGTCCATCCACAAAGGGGAACAAATCACTTTCACCACATTGGGAATGTGCTTTTTATCAATGGCGCTCCAATCAAACCGAATGCGCAGTTCCTTGTCGTGCGGATGGTTGTAGCACAGGTCCTTATGTTCGCAAGCCGTCAGCACAGCGCAACACAGTAGCAGGATATACAGAATAAATGTTTTCATTGTTCGTTAATGGAGAATTATCACCTCACTTCTTGTTATGAGCGTCCGTTGTCTGCTCAGGCGTTCTTGTTGCCGCGTCCGAGCAGCCAAACCAGGTGAACGCCCACCTTCGTCGGACCCAGCCACCGCATCCGGCGTGTCCGTTGCCACACATAATGTTCGTCAATCGGCTTATATTCCTTGTAAATGCCTCCTAAATATCCCACGTTCACCGTAAAGTCCAAGTTCAAGCGGCGTGCCACAGGCAGTGCGTAGCCATAAGTCAGTCCGCCGCCCCAGGTCCATTTGTCGCCCAGATATCCTCGTCCGCCCCACTCCACGTCGTAAGTAAGCATTTGTGCGTACACGCCCAAATGGTGTCCCGCCAAGCAGTTGCCCCGTTCCGGCGTTCGCCCCAATCGGCGGTTACACGCCAATTCGCCGCCATACGCGCGCCAGTAGCGGTGTTTGTGGTCGCATTTCATCCATGTATACATCCAGTTGGCCGCCACACTCCAGCGTTTGTGCAGCATCACCTCGACGCCCAAATTCGGAATTGTCACGGCGTCGAGCAGCAGGTTGGTAGTCACCGCCAGGTGCAGCGGCTTTTTGTCTGCCGGCTGCCTGTTTGCCACAAACACCGTGTCGCGCAGCCTCAGTGTGTCGCGCAGGTAAACAGTGTCGCGGCGCACCACCCACACTGTGTCGGCTCTCCGTGCAGCCGCGCGGGGTAAACACACTAACCTCACGGTGGCCGATCGGAGTGCCGGAAACAGGTGTCGGTAGGCGTAGGCATAGGTGCGGCCGCCTGCCAGCTGCTTGAAGCGTGCCAGCCATTTATCGGGGTGTGAGGGTCCTGAATCGGTGAGTTCGGCCAGCAGTTGCTGCGTTTCGCGGTTGCAAGGGGTCAGGGGGTCGTTGCTCAGCAGTTCATGCAGGCGTTGCCAGTCGCTGCCCTTAAAGTTCACCTCAATGCGCCAGAGTTGCTGACGGGTATGTGGGGTGCTCTGCTTCACAGCATACTGCCAAATAGCTATTGCGCGCTTTTCGGCCAGCCTTCGGTTCAGCGTTTCGCCGCCTTCGGGCGAGGTCCATCCGCTAATTTGCAGTATGGGGTCGGCTGTGGCCGGGTGCAGAGTGTCGGTCAGCATTTGCTGCAAGCGCATCAATGAATGGGGGTTTGCCCCGAGCTTCGGGTCGATGTGGGCCTTGCCCTGATGAAAGAAAATTCGCACCGAATCGTTTGGGTTTTGGGCAAAAATGCTGTAATGCCACCCTGCAAACTGCATCACTGCAAGCAGAAGCAGCCGTAATTTGTTCCTTTTCATCTTTGAGTGTTAAGTAAGGAGGCTCCGTTTAGATTTTTTTTCGGGGTGCAAAGATACATGACCGTTTTTAAATAAAAAAACTAAAGTTTCCCACCCCCAATAAAGAGGGTGGGAAGTAACAGTAATTCAAATTTTCTTCGTAAATTAGAGGTGCTCAATCAACTGATTTACAATGGAAAACAAGAATACTGTTATAGATGCAAAAATAGGTAATTTGAACGAACTTACCAAGGTTTTATCCGTTAAAGAACAAGCCCAAGAGCAACTTTTAGCCGTCATGAAGGCATTGGGAATCGGTAAAATCGTTCGGAATCTCAAATTCGAGAAGGCTCAAGGCTATACCTTGGCCTCCCTCTTCATCTCGCTCCTCATCATGCGCCTGTGGGGAAAGACGATTGCAAGTGCCACTTCCAATCATTTTCATGGACTTTGCGCCGTGTCAAAGAACACGCTGTATCGCGCACTTTTGAACGCCCGCATCGACTGGCGAATGCTTCTTACCAAAATTACCCTTCGCTTCCATGCCATTCTCCGGGAACATCAGGTGAATACCGACGAGCATGACACTTGTGCCATCCTTGATGATACAACCTTTCAGAAAAGCGGCATTCGAATCGAAGGAGTCAGCAAGGTGTTCGACCATGTCACCCACAGCTTCATTTATGGAATGAAATGCCTGACACTAGCTCTCTCTGACGGGAAAAGCTGCTATCCCATAGACTTCTCCCTTCATCGTGAAAAAGGAAAGAAAAAGGATTACGGCTTGACCTTAAAACAGCGGAAGGAGCAGTTCAAGGAAAAGCGGAACGCAAAAAATCCGGACTATGCACGCAAGGCGGAGTGTGATGAGAGCAAGCTCGAAATGGCAAAACGCATGCTTTGTCATGCCGTGGAGCATGGTATCAACTTCAAGTATGTGCTTGCTGACAGTTGGTTTACATGCGAATCGCTCATACAGGCAGTCCGCGAGCTATGCGGTGGTTCAGTGCATTATATTGGTTTGGCCAAGATGAACCCCAAGTTGCGTTATCAGACAAGCAAGTCCAAACATCCCCAAAACATCCATGAACTGATTATAAGGTATGAACGCACAGCTTCATGCTATTGCCGAAAGTACAAGTGTAAATACATTCAGCTCAATGCAAAGATGGGCGAACAGCCCATACGCATCTTCATCATCAAATACGGGCGAAGCACCCATTGGAAAGTGTTGCTTACTACAGATACTTCCATGAACTTCG
>ENA-OYWS01000092-OYWS01000092.1-human-gut-metagenome-genome-assembly--contig:-NODE-92-length-46991-cov-7.759971_pt1 | contig 46991 bp, 53 predicted proteins | sample MGYA00244813_ERZ653402 | MGnify/ENA primary metagenome ERZ653402 (study PRJEB26926, sample SAMN06165021) | human gut metagenome | biome: ENVO:00009003; feature: ENVO:2100002; material: ENVO:00002003...
TATGGCTTTGCGCTTATGGCTGCCTGATTTTTTGTGGGGTTGCGGAGCGAGGCCTAATTAGGAATCACACAAGAAAAGCGAATATAATAAATAACCCGGGTGCCGTAAAGCATCCGGGTTTTGAATTGCAGTAAGTTGCGATTAACGCTTGCTGAACTCCGAAAGCTCCAAATATGCCATGCTGAATCTCAGGGAATTTCTTCGTTTTCTGCTTGATTTTCAGCGTAAATCAGCGGTTTTTAGATGTATTCAATTATGATTTTCCTGCTCGTGGGTTGACCACGAAAAACTGATTTTGCATCCTACGAGTTCCTTGTGTACAGCTGCCCAGGGCTTCACAGGGCAACAAGAGAGAAGCGAAACAGTGTGCTGTTATTTGATTCACCTCAAAATCAAATACACATACGGAGGACAACATATCATGGAAAAATACATCTTTGACAGGAATAATGGCCTATGGTACGAACTCCAAGGCGACTATTACGTCCCTTGTCTGGTGCTGGAAGAAGTGTACACCCAGCCCATCGGAATGTGGGGCAGAAAGCATCTGCGATACATCAAGGAGCATCGTCCGGCTCTCTATACCGATCTGCAGACCAGCGGAAAACTGAGCAGCTATCTTGCAGAAGTAGACAACCGGGCCAAGGAGATGCTCGACCTTCTGGTACAGCAAATGGCAGAAAAGCAAGGTATCACCGAACAGCTCAAAGCTCAGGGTCAAATGACCTGGGTGCAGCAAATGAATAGTATCCGCAATGTAGCGGAAGAAATCGTCAATGCGGAGGTGATCTTCGCATGATGGAGAAATACATCCAGGCATTGAAAGAATACGCCCTGTCCCATGAAAAGAACGACAGCGATGGAGAATCCGTTCTAACGATTCTATACGAAGCCTATAGCGAGGTAAACAGGATGGACGATGACCACATCAAGGCAGATTTCAACGCCCTGTATCAGGCCATGAACGGCATGACACTGAGAGAAATGGATCAGGTGATCTATCCGGTCTGCGCCCTCTGCTGTGACCATGAAAAGGCAGGGTTTGTGGAAGGAGTGAAGATTGGCATCAGGTTACGAGATGAAATAATTAAATAATTTTCATCATCAGCCGGGCAGGGTCTGTCCCAAATTCTGTGTAAACACCGAAATGCGGTGTAAATAGAGCAAAATATATTCAAGGCGGAAGTGGCGCAAGCTGCTGCCGCCTTGTTTTCAAAATAGCAGTGGATCGAGGGCATGTCAAGGGCGGGGACGCCAGCCCCCGTTCATCTGGACCCTTGACATGCCGGTGTGTAGCAGGTTATTCCGGCATACGATCAGCAAAAAATACTGCCAGCTGAGCATGGATCATGCTCCAATCCTGTCTCCGGCCAGTCCATTTCTTTGTGATATCGATCATGGCCAGATACAGCATTTTCAGTAGGCTGTCATCGGTGGGGAACACGGATTTTGCCTTGGTCACCTTCCGAAGCTGACGGTTGAAGCCCTCGATGGTGTTGGTTGTATAGATCAGACGGCGAACCTCTTGGGGATACTTGAAATAGGTACTCAGATTGGGCCAATTATCCCGCCAGGACTGAGAAATTTTGGGGTATTTCTTGTCCCATCGCTCAGCAAAGGTGTCCAGTGCATCCAAAGCGGTAGGCTCATCTACCGCAGCGTAAACCGCCTTCAGATCCGCCATGAGTGCTTTCAAGTCCTTGTAGGATACATATTTGCTGGAATTCCGGAGTTGATGGATGATACAGTTCTGAACCTCTGTCTTGGGAAACACTGCTTCAATCGCAGCGGAAAATCCGGTCAAATTGTCCGTACAGGCGATGAAAATATCCTCAACGCCTCGATTTCTCAAACCGTTGAGCACCGTTGCCCAGAATTTGGCGCTCTCATTTTCGCCAACCCACATACCCAGAACGTCCTTCTTGCCGTCCAGATCGATGCCAATGGCAATATAGACGGCCTTCTTGACGATCTGCCCCTCGCTGCGAACATGGTAATGGATGGCATCCAGGAAAACCACTGCGTATACGCTTTCTAAAGGCCGCTGCTGCCATTCTTTTGCGATGGGCAGGATCTTATCCGTAATGCGGCTTACGGTTGTATCTGAGACCTCTACGCCGTAGATATCCTGAATATGCGCTTCAATATCTCCTGTGGTCATTCCTTTTGCATACATGGACAGGATCTTTTCCTCAATGTCCTGGCTGATGCTGGTTTGGTTTTTCTTTAGCACCTGAGGCTCAAACTCGCCTTTTCGGTCTCGAGGCACCGATACCTCTACATCTCCAAAGCTGGTCCGCAGTGTTTTATGACTGTGACCGTTGCGGCTGTTATCTGTGTCCTTGTTCTTGTAGTCATACTTGCTGTAGCCCAGTTCATCATCCAACTCTGCTTCCAGGCCATTCTCCATGAATTCTGAGATTGCCTCCTTAAACAGGCTCTGAATGTCATCCATGCTGCCGATATTTGCCATCTGCAGCAGTTCTCTGATTTTTTCCCGACGTGCATTTTCTTCTGGGGTACGATTCTTTCTGGCCATATGTAATACCTCCGATGTGGTGCTTCTATTCTACACCACATCGGAGGTTTACACAAAGTTTGGGATGGTCTCGCCGGGCAGCGCAGTTAGCTGCTCGGCTGATTTTTAGTTCTATTCTTCGTCTATACGCTTTTCTTCCACTTCAGCGCAAACCATCCTAACAACAAAGTTAGCATCGTGTTTGCATTTAGAAAAGATATATTCTTTTGTGCCATCAGTAATTCCATTTACTCCATGTAGATGACGCATAATTAAGTTTTTGATGTATACACTATCCGAATCAATAAGGTTTACTAATTGGCGATTTACAACACCTTGATTTTCCGGATTATGAGACATTGCGATGAGAATACGTGTAGCATTCCATCTTATATCCAAATGCTCAGAATGAAGCCATTGCAGAACATTTTGAAGAACGATGGATTCTACTTTGATTGGCAATATTACAGTATCTGTGGTTTCCAAATAATCAGCAATCAAGCGAGTTACCGCAATGGTTGTTGCAATATCCCCCTGAATATATGGCAGCAATTCGAGAATGTCACTGTATACGTCTTTTCCAATGGAAGCATATAAAAAACGCAATCCGATTTTCAGAGAAATGCTATCGATATTAGAAGAAATGATCGAGTGATCAGCAGCTTCAATTATTTCTCTCTGTTCAAATATCTTCTCATATATACCCTGATTACGAGCATAATCTTCTGAAAATTTTATTGCAATACATATAAGAAGTGCTATTGCATCAAGTTTTGTTGAAATCCCTTCTTTGGAGATTAGAATTGTATCCGATACTGTAGAGATGAGCATATCCATAGTTTCGGAATCAAACACAACATCATGTCCTAATAAAATGGATCTCACCGTAGCAATTTCACGTATGCCATGTCCAAAATAAGTACCATTTTTTCCCTGCGTTTCGTTGTTCTTCTTGATACGCTCTACATATTCTCGAACAAAAATAGGCATGTCCTGCTTTTCGTTCTCGGTAGTTTCCAATTTATATGTGCTCTCATAATACTTTGGAAAACACTCAGCTATCTTCTTGTCCATTGTTGCAGTCAGCTCAGTGTTTTGCTTTCTAAGAACGCACAAAAAGGTAGGAGCATAATTAATTTGCTCTCGTTCTTTCTCGCTATCAAGCACGCTATTAATGTGGTCTACTAGAGCTTGTGCAGATTTACCGGTCATCTTTCGAAGGTCTAAACGATCAGCGATGAACTTAAACATATCAATATACCAACGGCTATAATGCTTATCAATAAATTGACAGCAAATTTCGCTGAGCGTGTCTTGGGACATACGATAGGCAACGCCCGAAAGGCATGTAAATATATTCTGACCGACAAACACAACAGAATTATCACTACTCAACCAAGTGTTGATTTCGCTGACAATAGATTCTTCGTGATGTTCAAAGCACTTATCATCCAGGAAATATCCTACTGCGCCAAATGCCAATAGCTGGCTACTTAACCTTTTGTATTTTATTGGATGATTTAAGCAGAAATCCATAATTGACGCTGCTTCATTAGCGGTCAGTTTATTTAGGACCTCAGGGTACGAATCCTGGATGCCCTTAATTTCCTTTTCTTTTCCGGCAAAAATCGCAAGTTTATACAAGTTAAGTCTGAGATTCCAATCGTCATATTTACAGCTCAAATAAAACACAAAATCTCTTATTTTCTCATAGATAAGCAAAATGTGCGTCAAAGAACCATTATACATAGATACAATAAGGGAGCTTGCAAGCATTTCGCCATATTGGTCTAAGTTGTTGCCTATAGTGACCGAATAAGGCGATTCTGTTTTCTTTTTATACAAACCCTCTATGTATTTTTCGTGCAATGATTCATGGATACGGTCAAGGATAGGATAATAGAGTTCTTCGCTACTTTCCGTTAATTCCTTTTGTGCGGGTGTTTCGGAAAACTCGTTTCTTATAGTACAACAAGTCCAGTGCTGGTTACGCAGATCTACCAGAATATCTTTGATGACCCATGTGGGCTGAGAGGTTTCTTTTGCAAGGCTTAACGCTGCTTCAAGATATCCTACACATTTTTCGATATCTCCCGCAAAATACGCTTGGATTGCCTGCCAGCGAATGTGAACAATTTGATAATGCTCATCATCTTGCTGCGCTTTCAATGTATCTAAATACATTGCTGTATTGAAGTGTTTGATAGATTTTCCCTCAAATAATATCGGAAGGAACTGAAGACCCCACTCGTCAAACTCGCTTGTCTTTTCCGTTTCATCAGGATATCTACCTCGAGAATATCCAAGCACGAACTTCAATATATAGTCCCTGCATTTATCCACATTCTTTAGTGTAGCCTTAGGAATTGTAGGCAGCTGGTATTTTTCTGTTCCTATAACCTCTACACTCTGAACCTCGTCATCTTCATCAGATTTCAGAATAATTCTTCCAGTGCAATAGTAATGATATACAGCAATGATATCATCAATCAATGCGCGGGCCCCATCTTGACTTAATTCGCTAAAACTGTGAACTGTTTTGCTTTTGGCAAAATGTGCACCCATTAGGCTTTGTTCCAGCGCAGTTTTTTCTTTTTGAATTTCATCGCAGAAATAGTACTGTAGCGGCGCGCGCTCGCTGGCAAACCGCGCGCGTTCCGTGTCAAATATAACGCCTGCATAACATTCTGCATAAAAAGCGAAGGGCGGCCGCGTTTTGCGGTCGCCCTTCTTGTTGTCTTATTCCACGATCAGTTCCCCAGCAATCAGCTGCTGCGTCGTGTGCATCTGATTGATCAGGTCCTCGGCAGCGCCCTGAATCATGGCGTTAATGTCCAGCTTCGCCGCCTCCAGCAGCTGCACAGTAGGCTCTGCCAGCTTCTCTCTGGTCATGCGCAAAAGATCGGCTTTCAGTGTCCTGATCTGGTCCTCGGTCAGCTTGCCGTCAGCTGCCGCCGCCTTCATCGCTTCGACGGTGGTCTGCTGCAATTCGCCGACCGTTGTCTGTGCTGCCTGCGTCACCTGGCCGATGGCCGCCTTGATGTTTGCCAGCTTGTTGTTCTGGCCGATCTTAGCGGTCGCCCATGCGCCCGCCAGGCCGATGGCCGCGATGGCAGCCTTCGCCAGAATGTCCAGGCCGACGTTCACCAGCTCCAGAACGATGGGGTCGGTGGTGCCCGTTTCGGTGGTCTGTGCGCACGCTGCAAGCGACATGCAGAGCGTCACCAGCATTGCCAAAATAAGCATTGCTTTCAGGGCCTTTTTGGTGGTGTTTTTCATGGTGTTTTTCCTCCTTATTTTACCGCCTGAATGGCGGGTTTTTATGATCACTTTTCGGGGGTGTTTGCGTCGTGGTAAAGCGACGCAATAATCACAGCTTTCAGTGTCTCGTGGCGCAGATTCAGATCGGTGGGGTTGATGTCCGCAGGGGTGCCGCCGTTGACGGCTCCAGCGTCCAGTAGTGCCTTCGCCTGCTCCTGCCAGTAGGCGGGCACGTCTTTCAGGTCCGCATAGGTGGGGTTGTCTTCTGCGATCACTTCACGGATCAGCTGCTTCAGTTCGGCCTTGGTCATGCTGTCGATGTTCTCCTTTCCGTAGTCCGGGGCCGCATAGCCCACAATGTAGGTGTCGTTCAGATCGTACTGGCGGCGCTTTACGGCGTCGCTGGTGTTGCCTTCAATGGTGTGGAGAACGCCGTCCTTCACATACTCCACAAGGCCCGTGTGGGTGCTTTCTGCGGTGGATTTCTTATCCTTAAAGAAGACGATGTCGGCAGGCAGCGGGGTGTATGTGCCGCCACAGGCCGCCGAAGGATGGAAGACGCCCTGTGCCTTAAAGAAGGCCATGCCGGTGCTGCATCCGCAGTAGGGCTTCACAATGTCGCGGGCGACGCCTGCCAGATAATTGACAACGTAGCTCACCCACATGGCGCACCACGCCGCGTCAAGCGGCAGGCCCCATGTTTTCAGGACCTCCGTGTTGTACCACTGGATATACTTGTCGTCGCCGGTCGGCTCGCACACGCCCAGCTCGCCGATGGCCTTCTGGACGATCTTCTTGCGGGTGTCGTTCACATCAGGCGTTTCCGCGGGCTGTGTGGGCTTCTCCGGCTCCTTTGCGGGCTGTGCAGCCTCCTTGTGCCCGTTCAGCCCTGCGCGCTTGATAATGGCCGCATAGTCCTTGTACGCGATGTCCAGATCGACGCGCCCGTTGATGCCTGCAATGCTGCCAGAGCTGCTGCGCTGCCACATGCCGAAGCTGTAGGCCGTCGTCGGCTGGCTGGCCCACTGTGCCAGCCACAGGTCGAAGCCTTTCAGGTCGTCCATGTTCAGCATGTTCTTGCACCAGTTGGTGTTGCAGTAGAACGACGCATAATAGCCCGCAGCTTCGATGGTCGTGCAGAAGGCCGTCACCATAGCGGTCAGCACATCGCGCCCCAGCCCTGCCTGCTTGCTATCCTCCAGATCGTAGGCGATGGGGTACAGGATGCGGCCCTTATACGGGGCGATCTGCTCCACTACCCACGCCGCCTCCTTGGCGGCCGCCTGGGCGCTTTTTGCGTAGCTATAGAAGTAGATGCCCACCTCTACGCCCGCGGCCAGTGCGCCCTCCACGTTGGCCTTGAAATAGGTGTCCATTTTGCAGTCGTTGCCCTGGCTGCTGCCATAGCCGACGCGGATCATGGCGAACACGATGCCGCTTGCCTTGACTTTCTTCCAGTCGATCTTGCCCTGCCATACAGACACGTCGATGCCTTTAATGTTCATGCTTTCCTCCTTACTCCGCCAGCTGGTAGAAGTCCCCGATCAGAGCGGGCGGGCGGTAACTGTCCGCTTTGAAGAATTGTCGAAGCACTTCGTAGGTCTTGCCGTAGTCGCTGAATCTGTCGCCGACGTTGAAGGTGTGGCCGTCCTCCAGATCGGCCCAGCGCGGCACAGTATCATCGCCGCCGTCTCCGTCGTCGCTGCCCTCGACCAGCTTGTACTCAGACGGCACCAGATGCGGATAATGCGGCTCGTAGAGCGTGACGCCCTGCTCGTGGATCGGCGTGTAGACCTTGCCGTCCTGCGGGTCTCTGCGCTTCGCACCATAGGGGACCAACTCGCCCCACACGAAGTCCAGCACGGTGCCGTCCTCCGGCTCTGTGCGAAGCAGGCGGAACAGCGTCCTGGCCGCCGTACTGCCGGGTAGAAGGTCGCTGCGCTTGTGGTGTTGCTGCGTGGTGATGTAAAGGTCGCCGTTGCTGCCGACTACGGCTTCGTTGCGGAAGATCGGGTCGCCGTCGTCGATCTCAGACCAGACGCGTGCGCCGCTTGTGACAGTGATCGCGCGCAGTTCCGTGTCTGTGTAGTCGCCCGCGTCCTTATCTCCGGCGCGAAGCAGCGCCGCCTTTGCGCGTTCGACATGGACCGCAGGAAGGCCGGTCAGGCCGCCTGCGATCAGCGCGTCGTGGGCGGCTAAAATTGCCGCCCACAGATGCAGCTGCTGCTGCGCTTCTTCCTGCTTGTTCAGTTCTCTGGCTGCTGTCAAATTCATGCTTTTCCCTCCTTACAGGTAAGAGCCGCTTACGCCGTATAGCGCGATGGTGTCGCTGGTGTTCGTCTTCGTCAGCTTCACGCGGACGCCCACGGCCCACTTCGTTGCCGTCTTCGTCTTATTCGTGAACAGGTGCTTGCGGCCAGGGGTGACGGTCTCCCACGTCGGGGTGGCGTCCTTCGCGTTGTTGCACGCCTCCACGGTCAAATTGTTCTCCGCGCCCAGGAAGCGCACGGAAATAAGAATCTTTTCGGCCATGGCGTCCGTCTCGATGGCGTCGCGCTGCACGCTGATCATCGTGATGCTGCGGGAGAAGGTCACGACGCGCGTCGCGCTGTTTCCTGCGCTGTCGGTGACGGTGATCGTCATGCTGTGTTCGCCAGCGGCCAGCGCCGCGAACTGTGCGGCCGTCAGGCCGAAGGTGTAGGTCTTCCCGCGCTCCGCGTCCTCAATAGTGCGCACCTCGCTGCCGTCCAGTGCCTCCACAATGGTCAGGGTGTCGCCGTCGTCCACATCGCCCACGGTGTAGGCTCTGGACGGGGGCGACGTCACCGCGCCCAGGTTGGCGTCGGCTCCGGAAACGGTCGGGTCGGCGTTGTGCGTTACGGTCTTTACCTGGCTCGTCGTGTAGGCGCTGTATGCGTCCTTGCTATCCTTCGCGCGGACGCGCCACTGCACGCTGTCCATCGCCGTGGTGATGCCGGTGTCGGTAAAGCTGGTATTGCTGCCGGTGTAGATCGTGGTCCATGCGTTCGTGTTGTTGCTCCAGCGGTCCAGCTGGTAGGTGATGGCGTCGCCTTCCGGATCGGTGGACGCCGCCCAGCTGATCGCTGCGTCTTTCCCGCTCTTTACGCTATCCGGCACGGTGATGCCAGGGGGCGTAGTCGGGGCCTGATTCCACTGAATCGTGTAGTAGCCTTCGGAGTCAGGCTCATCAGATACCAAGGTATCAGAGGACAGATTACAAAGCGGCAGGACGCCGACGTCGCCGCTGTACGCGTAGTAGCTGCTCACGCTGCCGTCCGTGTCGACGACGCGAACGCCGTCCGCGTAGCCAGAGTCCGGGGACCGCAGCCGCCAGAGCCAGTTGGCCGCGCTGCTGGGGTTGCTGCTATAGTTGCTGTTTGCGATGGCCTGCGGCGTGCAGGTGCGCAGGCGGGAGCTGTTGTTGCTGTTGAACAGCGCCAGAAGCGATCCCTCGGCGATGCCGTTCTCAGAGCCGAGGCCCACTTCCTGCTTGGACGGCAGGAAGAAGTCGTCGGTCACGGTCTCGCTGCCGCCGCCGTCTGTCGTGGGCTTCGCCACGGTCAGCGTGGTCGGCAGGATCGCGGCCAGGAACTGCGGAGAAAAGCCGGTCTTGAAGCCCGCCTCGGTGTCATAGGGGTTGACGTTGTTCCAGACGTAGCTGGAGCCAGGCGCGCGGTCGTAGCTGTGCTGCGCCTGGTACCAGTTGGTGCCGGATTTGTTCAGCCACTGACGGAGATTCGCCAGGCTGTAGCGGTTGTTGCCGTAGCTCTGCCGGTTACTGTTGCCGCCGCTCTCCATTGCGTCGAACGGCTTCAAACACAGAATCTTTTCCGCAGCCAGCGTTGTGCTGTTCGCGGGATAGCCCGCGTGATTTTTGTCCGCGATCTGGAAGCCCACGGGGACGCCGTAATACTTCGACAGCGGGTCGCGTACCTTAGCACCCACGGCCAGAGTGTTGATCTTCTTGGGCATGTTCGGGTCTCCTTTCAAATATTGATAGGAATTGCTGATCGTATTTCGCCACCAGCTGCCTGCAATCCCCGTGCAGGGCATGGGCGCGCCAGCTGGTGTAGCTCTCCGCGATCTTCTCGCGGTCGATCTCGCCGCGCTGGTAAAGCGCGGCATACTTTCGCAGTTTCCGCTTCATGCGGTCCCTGCTGGATTTGCGCACCTTGCGGATCACACGCCCGGCGTCGTCGATGTAGGTGTGGAAGCCCAGGAAGTCCAGACCGTTGCGCAGCGGGAAGATGTTTGTCTTTTGATTCAGCTCCAGCCCGCGCTCGGCCAGGTGCTGCCGGATCACCACCAGGGCCTCCTGCAGCCGTTCCTTGCTCTCACAGATGATGTAGAAGTCGTCCATATATCGGCCGTAATACCGGAAGCGCAGCTGCTCTTTGCAGAGGTGATCCAGCTGATTCAGATATAGCAGCGCAAAGATTTGGGACGATTGATTCCCGATGGGGATGCCCAGCGGGTCCGGCGCGCTGTCAATGATCTGGTAGGCAAGCGTCAGACAGTCAGGATCGTGCAGATACTTCGCAACGTCCTTTTTCAGCACGTCGGGCCGGATGGATTGGAAGTAGTGGCGGACGTCCGCTTTCAGTACCCAGCTGTCAGCAGAAAAGCCGTTTTTGCGGTAGTATTCACGCATGAAGTCGCGCAGCCGATTCAGCCCGAAGTGCGTGCCTTTGCCCACCTGGCTGCCGTAGTTGTCCAGGATGAAGGGCTTGGTCAGCGCGTCATACAGGACCTGATCACAGAAGGCGTGCTGGACGATTTTGTCCTTGAAGCTGTTCGTCTGGATCAGGCGGCGCTTCGGCTCGTAGACGTAGAACGCGCGATAGCCGCCCGGCCGGTAGGTCTTGGTCTGCAATTCTCGCTGGATCAGCGCGACGGCTTCCAGCGCCGACGCTTCCACCTTGGCGACGCTGTTCTTCCACCGCTTGCCGCGGCGCGCTTTCAGATACGCGTCGTACAGGTTTCCCCATTCACATATTTTTTCGTAGTCTTTGCCCATAGTGGTGAAGCACCGCTGGCAGCCCAGCGCCGCGCAGCTGCGTGGTGCCAGGCGTCGGTGCTATGTGTTTATCCTCCTTCCGTTGGATAGGATAGGCTTTCCTTTGATGATGGGCCTCTGCTTTCGCCGCACGGGCTACTCGGTCTCGGTAAATCCATCGAAGCGGCAGGACGCCGACGTTGCCGTTGTACGCGTTGTTGTTGTTCTCGCTGCCGTCCGTGTTGACGTTGCGAACGTTGTTCGCGTTGCCAGAGTTCGGGGACCGCAGCCGCCAGTTCCAGTGCATATAAAGCCTACCCTTTCGGTTTTGCGGGTCTCTATCTGAATCGCGCGGCGTCTTTCTTCCTCCAGGCCGCCGTCATGTACTTCACGTCCAGCACCCGCTTCGTCCAGAACTCGCAGGCGCGGTTGTCGATCTGCCCGTGGGTCTTTGCGATGTCCAGGAAGATCAGCAGCATCTTGCAGCCTGTCAGTGCAGACGTTTGCAGGTCGAAGCGCGCCATGCACAGGTTGGCGCGCCGTCGCGGGTCGGTTTCGATGGTGGGGTTGATCTCGTTTGCTTCCACGATGGCCTCCAGAACGTCCAGCGCCTTCTCGTCAATCCGGTTGGATAGCGTGAAGCGAAGCCGTTTGTCGAACTTCTTCGTCCGGCTCATGGTCTCGTCCACCAGGTCTCTGGCCTTCGTGATGATCGTCAGCTCCTGGTCTTTGCGCTCGCTCAATACAGGCACCTTCTTTCGCGGATAATAGCAACGGTTTCAGCCGTTGGCCCTTCGATTTCATACACGCCGCCGCCCAGGATGCGCACCTCCGCAGGTGCGCCGTCCGGCCCGGTCCCGCAGATGCGAAGCGGGCCGCCCTCGCAGGGGCAGGGCATAGCGATTTCAGTAATAAGGGATGCGATCAGGCAGCTGGCCTCGCTGTCGCTGCAGGCGATCCTGATCATGCGGAAATGTACTGGCCCGATTTGTTCCAGACGCCGTCCGCCACGGAGACGTTGGACAGCGCAGCGAAGTCCAGGGCGAAGTTGATGCCGCCCGGCATGTCTCCGCTGATCAGGTCCGTCAGCAGGTCGATGCTGTTCTGATAACTGTTCAGCAGCTCCTGCAGGCCCTGAATGTCCGCGATCACATGACTGTGCGTCGCCAGGGCGTACTTCTCCAGCTCCTTGCGGCGGACCAGCCCTTCCGGACTGATCACGGCCGTAACGTTGGCGACATTGCTGACGATCATGCTGATCTCCATCGTCAGCAGCTTGCCGACCACATCTCCGGCCGCACGCATCTGCACGGGATCGTCCTGCATGGGGACGTAGCAATAGACCACATCGCCCTCGTCGGGATCAGACGCCAGCAGCGCAACTTCCTTGGCAAGAAACGCCGTTTCCACGTCGTTGGACAGCACCTGCAGTACGACCTTGACTTCGCCCGCCGCGGGGGTGCTGATGGCGACGATGGTCGCGTCCATAACGTAGGACGCCAGCGCCGTCATGCTGGCGGGTGGGGTCCCCGCGGGCAGGTCGCCGCTGCCGATCTGTGCGCCCGTGATGTTCAGGGTGCTGTTCGTTGCCAGGATTTTGCCCAGCAGCGCACGGCCCTTTTCGGTGATAACAGATCCTTCTGCCATGTTTTAGTCCTCCTTTGTTTTGATCTGCATTGTGATTTCCTCAAACAGCGCCACGCCGATGCCGAAGCGGCCCGCGGTGGCGAAGCTGTTCGTGTATGGCGGGATGGTCAGCGTGATGTCCTCCAGAAGCGTGGCCCCCGCATAGACCGTGCCGCCCGTCTTCACCGGCGTGCGGAAGTAAATCTCTTTTCCGACGCCCGCGGCCATGATCCGCTTGATGATCGGCGCAGTGTTTGCTGCATACGCGATATACTCCGGCGCGATGTCGGCTTCGTCCATGATCACGCGGCACTTCGCGGGGAACAGCTCGACGACCTCCACCTGCTCCGGATCAATGTCGAACAGCACACTGGTGGCCGTGATGATGGTGTCCACATCGCCGCCAGACAGCAGCGCCGTGACTTTTACCTTGATCATCAGGCGATAGAAGCGGTCGTCGGCTCCGTCTCTCCGGACGCCGAAGTTCCGGCCCATGCGGTCCAGCGTCGTGCCCTTGGCGTTGTCGATCCCACGCCAGACGGCGATCACCTGCAGCGTGTCTTCCACGCCCCACAGAGCGGACGCGAACAGCTGGAACAGCTTGCCGATCAGGCTGTCGGGGTCCTTCGTGTAGGCTCCGGTCAGCTTCTCCAGCATTTTAAGCACCAGAACGATCACGTCACGATCACCACCTTGTCCGTGCCGGTGATTGCCTTCTTCCTGGCGTCGATGGTGATGTTGTTCTTGCTCCAGGTCTTGCCGTCCGTGCTGACTTTCAGCGTATAGTCCACCACGCCCGGCGTGTTATTCACAGGGCACATCAGCCGGTTATAATAGACCGTCTCACCGATGGCGAGACCGCTTTCCGCGATGTCCCCGGCCGCGCTGCCGATGTACTCAACGATGGCAGCCTTCAATGCTGCATCGCCCGCGTAGGCGTCGGATGTCACCAGGTCGCTGATCTGCACATAGATCAGCACCGGCGTCGGGCGGGAGAACTTGATCGTCCGCAGCTTGCCGCTGGCGTCCAGCACCTGCGCTGATTGCCCGCCGTAGGTCTGGATGCCCGCAGCCTTCCGCGCGTGGATGGCCGCCGCTATATTGGCGTCGGTGCCGCCGTAGACGATGGCCTCGATGCTGTGCGGCGGCAGGCCGTCGCTGTCCGTCTCGTCCGTCTCGTTCTCCCACACGACAGCGGTGACGATGCCTGGCACCTCCAGCAGTTGTGCGCGGATGGCGTCTGTGTTGCTGCCGCCCGGCTTGTCCACGCTCGACAGGTATCGCTCGCGGAACTCCTGATCCGTTTCGCGGTTTCTGCCGCCCACGGTTGCCGCAGCGTTGGTGACGCTGATTGCAGCCGCCAGAGGTGTGACAACGGTGTCAATCGTCCCCGCGGCCACATTTCCGTCCGGTCCTGCCTCAAACGCCTGGATCGGCACAGTGGCCGTGCCGCTGCTGCCGATGGTCACGTCCTCCAGAGTTACGAAGCGTTGATTGTTGCGCGCCTGCACGATGAAGCCTGCGTAGATCGTCGCACCGGCGTCGCCGGTGATCGTGATGCTGCCGGTCGCTTTCTGCGCCGCCAGCACGCGGATGCCGATAAACGCGCCCAGACGGGCCAGGCTGACGCCCGCAGCTGTGTCGATGAAGCCGCTGTTGTAGACGTCCTCGGCCAGCTGCCAGGTCAGACCGGCAAACCACGCGAAGATGCGCAGGAAGATGCCCAGCGGGCTGCGAACGGACAGGTTGACGGTGCTGCCGAACAGCTCCTTCGCCTTTACCTCGAAGGCGTCCAGCAGGTCCGCATAACTCGGCCGAAGGAATCCGCGTTCAGTTAATCCCCAGTTGTCGTTCACGCTTTCACCTCCAGACTGATGGGGGTCCCATCTTTCAGCCGTCCGGTGAAGGTTGCGGCGATGCTGCGGCCGCTGCGCGTCACGGTCAGGCTGTCGATGTATTGCACGTTGGTCTCCTGGAAGATCGCCGTGCGGAGGACGGTTTCAGCGTCGCCGTCACCGTCCCCGATGATTTGGTCATAGTCGGTGCCGTGGTCTGTGTCCAGGAACCACTCACCCTTGAAGGTCTCCAGCGTCAGTCGGACGCATTGGGCGACGGTTTCGGCGTCGCCGATCAGCTCCAGACTTCCGCTGTCGTCCAGTACCAGGTCTTGCGTCTCTTGGTCAATTTTCAGTGTGATGTTCTCCATTTGGCCTCCTTACTGCGGGCCGCCCGTCGTGCCGCCGCTATCGCCTGGATGCGTGTGCGTCGTCATTTCAATGCCGCCAGCTGATAGTGTGCCGGTCACGGTGACGTTGCCGTTGATCTTCACACCATCGGCAGAAACGGCGATATAGGTGCCGCCAGCCGCCACCACGACGGCGTTGCCAGGCAGGCCGGTCGGGGCCTTTCCGTCCGGGCAGACGCCACCGACGAACAGCCCGTCCTCCGGCGCGTGATTGCGGGCCGTGTTCGGCTCCGCCTCCGCGCCGGTTTGAAGAACTGCATCGGCGTCGAAGTCCGACACGATTACCCAGCCGACGTCGCCGCGCTTGTACCACGGGCGGATCGTGAACTCGCCCGCACACAGGCAGGCGACGCGTAGCCCCATCAGCGGGGCCGCGCTGGCGTACTGGCCGTCGATGCTCTCTTTCACCAGCGGCTGCACGTCCACGGTCATTTTGTCAGGATAAAAAGCCAGGACCTTGACAGGCATGGAGACGCGGACGCCCGCCCTGTTCTTCTCGCTCTCAGCGGCGCGCAGGTCTGATTGTTTACTTCCGTAACTCATGCCGGTTTTACCTCCACGGTAGTTTTCCAGTTGCCGGACCGCGTTCCCTCATGGACGCCAGAGACCACCATGAAGGTGCCGTTGGTCTGGCTGTCGCGGATCACGATCTTGTCGGCGACGCCGATGTGATAATTCAGCAGACAGTCGCGGGACAGGTTGCCCTCGTCTTCTGCCTGCTGGCTGCGTGTCTTCTCCGTCGCCGTGGTCTTCGTGTTGATGTTCTGGCTCTCTGATGTCGATGCCGATTTCAGCAGGCCCGTCTGCGGCGTCAGCAGATAGCCGGTCGTGATCCCTTCCTCTGGCGGGTTTATGATGATCTGCCCGCAGCGGATCACCAGCCTGGACTTGCAGTCGCTGCAGGCGATCTCTGTCAGCACGTCTTTCAGCTTCCCGCGGCAGACGCGGCAGCCTGGGTAGTGCTTGTTCTCTGCCAGCTTCACCATCGCCACCTCCACGCCGAAGATGTTCAGCAGGTCGTCGATGATGTCCTTGGCGTACATTCCCGCCTTGTATGTCTTGTTGACATAGGTGCCCAGCCATTCCTCCAGGCAGTCGGCCGCCGTGATCTTGGTGATGATGTCCAGGTTTTCGTGCTGGTGGGAATAGTCCGCGATAGCGCCGACGAAGATGCAGCCGACGTCGCCCTTGTAGCCCGCGGTGATAATGACGGCGTCGCCTTTTTTCAGCGACGCCCTTGTAGACGGAGACAGGTTGTAGACCTCCAGCTGGGCGGTCGATACCTTCGCGCGATCCTCGAACTGCACCTTGAAGGAAAAGTTCAGCCCGTCCAGCGTGTATTGATTGCCGCCCAGCGTCAGGGTGGCCTGTCTTAGCCACATGCGCATCAGCTCTCACCCCCTGGCCGGTCGAACAGATACAGGCGCACCTTCGTGCCGAAGTTGTCGTAGGTGATCGTGTCAATCTCGTCGCCGGTCAGGCACAGCGGGCAGATCACCGGCAGCGGGTAGCGTTCGTCGTTGAAGGCTTCAAACAGCGGCTTGCCGTAGCGAAGCACTTCGCCGTAGACCAGCGGCGTGTTGCCGCCGCTGTTGCTGATCTCCAGGCTGACGGTGAAGAAGTCCGCCGCTTCGTTGTAGGCGAACGTCATGCGGTAGGTGCGGTCTGTCAGCTTCACCAGTAACGAACAGGGAACACGATCACTGTCAACGTCGATAAAGTGGATTTCCTGTCCGCTCTCGATCAATTTCACTTAATCGCCTCCCTGTTGTACCCTGCATAGCTGGGGTTTGTCCGTCCTGTCGCCACGGACGGGTTTGTGTTCTTGCTGTTGAAGCTCGCCACATAGGCAGCATAATCGCTGCCCGTTGTCACCAGCCCGTTCTGCGTGGTGGACTTCGCAGACTTGGCCGCCGACGCCGCCACCGGCGCGCTGGCGTCCTGTTGGCTCATGGCTGGGGCCTGAATGTCAACGAACGCAGCCGACGTGATCGTGATCTGCTGGAAGCTCACGGTGAAGCCGAAGCCCGCAGCGTTGTCAGGGGTGCGGGTCCGTTTCAGGTTGATGATCAACAAATTGTTGAACGCCTCCGCGCCCCTGTAGGTCAGAAGGTCGCGGTTGCGCCACATCGCCTCCAGCGTCGCATAGCCCGCGGCGGTGGAGACGATGCCGGTGATAGAGAACTTGATCGGGTCCAGAACGGCGTGGTCGGTGATCTTACCGCCGCCCTCGATGGGGTTGCTTGTCACCTGGCTGGACATGGCGGGGGACTCGTTGGTGATAGTGCCCGTGCGGTCGAACACTACCGTCCCACTGTCGCCGCTCAGAATATAAGACATTCGTCACCCCTCCTTACGCCAGAGACGCCTGCAGCGCCTCGATGTTCGTGTCCTCGTTCTGCATCTGTCGGTAGGCGTCGCGGCACATTTGCAGGAACCACGTCTTCGTCTGCTCCTTCTCCTCGTCGCTGGCGTTGCCGGACATGGTAACGCTGATCTGCGGGGCGAAGGTGACAGACTTGGAGTGGCGGGACGTGTTGATGATATTCTCGGTCTGATCCGCAGGGATGATCTGGCTGCCGCTCGGCAGGATTGCCATTTCGCCGCCCTGCTCGTTGATGCGGGTCAGGCCGCCGCCGAAGTCGTTCGTGCCGCTGGCATGGCCCTGCACGGGTGTCGAAGTAACGCCGCCCGTGCTGATCGTGATGCTGCCCACGCTGTTGATGGCGTTTTTCAGCTTTTGCAGCTCTGTGATCGTCGCCGACACGGCGCTGGCTGCCGCCGTCTTCATGCGGTCCCACGCGCTTTCTGCCTGCGCCGCCATAGCGCCGTAGGTGTCGTTCGCGCTGGTGCCGATTTCCTCCAAGCCGCTGGTCGCCGTCTCTTTGGCGGCTCCCCAGCTTTCCTCGGCCATGATCGGGGCGGTGTCCATCGCGGACTGGATCGCGCCGGTGTAGGCACTGGTGTCCGGAATTTCAACCGCAGGCATTTCTATCGTGCCGATGTCCGGAATGGACGACGCCACGCTGTTGGTACTCTCGGCCAGGTCCTCCATGCCGCCCTGTGCTTCCTTTGCGCCGCCGAACAGCTTGTCGAAGAAGTTCACCACAGCACCCACGCCGTCAGCTACCCAGCCGATGATCGTGCCGATCACATCGGCGACGACGGTCAGTATCTGGCCGATCACCTGTAGGATCGGGGCGATGGCTTGCAGCAGCGGGGCCACGACGCCCAGCAGCTGCGCGATGGGCGGCAGGATCGCCGACGCGATCGTGGAGATGATCGGCATGAGCGGGACCAGGATGTCATTGCACACGACGTTCAGGATCGTGGTCAGCGGGGGCAGCAGCGCACCCACCAGCATGGACAGGATCGACGCCAGCGGGGGCAGCAGCGTTGCCGCCAGATTCCCGATCACGGGGATCAGCGGCTGCATCACTTGGAAGATCAGTGCCAGCGCATCGCAGAACACAGGCAGCAGCTGGCTGCCCAGCTGCACCAGGATCGGGATCGCCTGCGACAGACCGTCCGCCAGCAGGTCCACCAGCTGCATGAGCATCGGCTCAATGGTGGGCCAGCTGTCGATGATCGTGTTGAAGAAGGTCGTCAGCACGGGGGTGAACTTCGCACCAGCATCAGCCAGGAAGTCCGCCCATATACCCTTGACGCCCTTGACGCTGTTGGTGTAAGAACCTGCCGTGCGGGTGACGTCCTGCTGCGCGTCGCCGGTCTGCGCCAGGATCGCGTTCCAGCGTACCTGCACCTTCGTGGCTTCATCCAGTGTGTTGAACTCGTCAGTGATCCCCATCTGGAGCATGGACTGCTTGATGGCCGTATCGTTCAAAACGATGCCCATGCTTTTCAGGCCCTCGGTCTCGCCCATCAGGCCGCTGCGCAGCTTGTTGAAGGCGTCCTCGTCAGCCAGGTTGTTGAAGCTGGCAAGGTCATAAGACAGACTGGTCATCATTTCCGACATGACGGAGGCGTCCTCCGCACCCATGCCGATGCCCGTGAAGATTGCGCCACTGTCGGCCAGGAAGCCCTTCACTTCGTTTTTGCTGCGGTGTGCAGCAGCCGCGAAGTTCTCAGCCCAGCTGTTCGTAGCGTCCGCAGCGCCTTTGAATACGGTCTCGAACTTTGAGTTAGTTTCTTCCGCGTTGGCTGCGGCGTCGATAGCTGTGCTGCAGAACTCTTTGATCGCTTCGACGCCTTTCTTGATGATGGCAAGGCCCGCGGCAGCTGCCGCCACCTTTTTCAGAACGCCGACCAGGTTTTCACCCGCGCCCGTGCCCTTTTTGCCCATATCATCCAGCCTGCGGCCGGTGTCGTCCGCTTGGGTCCCCAGGCTCCTGGCGTCTTCCTCTGCGCCGTTCAGAGCCTTGCCCAGCGTGGCCTTGATGGTCTGAATCGGATGCTTGAAGGCGTTCCCGATGTCCGTCGCCACGCTTTTAGTCGCCGCCCCCATGCCTTTGAATTTTGCCTGGACATTGGAGACGGCAGCCCCCAGGCCGGTGCGCAGCGTCTTCGCAAGGCTGTCGCCCTGCTTGATGCTCTCCAGCATGGCGCTGCGCACGCTGGTGCCCATTTTTGTGCCCGCGCCGGACACGTTGTTAAAAGCAGCGGTGGCGCGGGTGCCGACGTCGGTCAGGCTGGTGCCGATCTGCTCCAGCTTGTCGGCGGTCTGCTCGGCTTCTTCCTGCGCCTTCCGCTGCTTTTCGTTTAATTCGTCCAGGGGTGCGGTGTCTGTTCCAAACTGCACCCCGAAGGATAGGCTGCGGCTGTCTGCCATAACACCCCTCCTATTCTTTCTGCTGTTGTTCTTTCAGCTGCTGGACAAACATCTTTTTGGCGGCGATGCACTCGTAATATTCGGCCATGTCCATGGATTTCAGGTCCCTGTACGTCAGGCCGTCGCCGTCAAAAAGCATAAACCAGAACTGCTTATTTCTTGTCGCTCGCCGCTGCGCCGCTTCCGGACTTCTTTCCCGGTCGAAGAAAGCGTTCGATCTCGCGGATCAGCAGCTCCGGCGTTTCGATGTCCTCGTTTTCCTCGAACGCTTTCAGGCCCTTGCTTGCCACGTTGGCCGGGGACGTAACGACATTCTTGAACATGATGTCCATATAGCGCGCCGTGTCGCGGCTGCCGCTGCCGGTCATGCCGCACTTGTCGTTCTGCTCGAAGTACCACTGCGGGGAAACGCTCTGCAATTCGTAGTCGGTCCCCAGCACATTAACGGTTTCATGTCTTGCCATTTTGAATCTAAACCACCTTTCTGGAATGTTCGGAGGGCATGTCACCATGCCCTCCGCGTTGTATTTCGGTAAACGCCCCCGCAGCTGCGGGGTGCCGCGCCTGCGGCCCATCAGTCTCTGAACACCATCGTCGGGACGTAGATAGAGACCTCAATGGAGCCGCTGTCGTCGCCGCCCTCGAACTTCGGGACTTTCAGGATGCGGCAGTCCTGATGGCTGATGATGAAGCCGCCGTCGTCGTTTGCGTTGCGCAGCGTGACAGCCACCTGCGCACGATCCTGCGCCAGACGGCGCAGGCGGACCAGCGACGCGCTGGAGCCGAACAGGGTAAACTTAATCGTGCCGGACCTGTCGGCGTTCAGAGCGTACACAGTGTCGCCCTGGATGCCCGTTGTGGGGGTCACGGCGTCCTTGTTATGCTCTGCACTGACTTTGCTGCCGTCAGCATAGCCGGTCACTTTTGCGCCAGCTACGATCAGGGAGATTTTCTCAGGATCAAATACCATGGGTTTTCCCTCCTTATTCGTTGGCCGTCACCAGAGCGACGGTCAGGGTGCCGGTAACTTTGACGCCGTGGACGCCGCCGCGGACGGTGGCCTCCCATTCAATCGGCGGGATCACGCGGTTGCGGGCCTGCTCGTCGGTGGCGTCGGCGCGCTTCGGGATCACGACGTTGTAGCAGCCCTTTCCGTTCTGCTTCATAATGATGCCGTTGTCCACCGCATCGTCCAGTGCCGCGATCACGACGCCAGCGATGGCCGCGAAGCCGTCGTCGTCGTAGCCGATGTTCTCGGTGTCCACCAGTTCGTTCACCAGGCGCTTGCGCATGGTCTGCTTGATCTGCCAGCGGCCGATCACGGTGTCGATGAAGTCGCCGTCCGTGCAGATGCCTTCGCTCATGTACTCGCGCCCGTGGCGCTCGATATACATGTTGTAGCGGCCTTCCAGCAGGTCCTCACGGTCCGTGCCCTTCTCGTCGGTGACAGGGATGCCGAACAGCTCCTTCCACTTCCAGGTGACGCTGGTCGGATAGTTGGGGGCGACGCGGCCCACCCACGCCGCGGGGATGGATGTGTTGTCGGCGTCGTGATTGTAGCAGATCACGGTCTGCTTGTTCGCCTTCATGGCGGTGGTGATCAGGGACTTGGTCTTGGTCTGCGCGATCAGCAGCTTCTCAGATTCCACCATGCCGGACTCCAGCTGCGCCAGGGTCAGGACCGTCGCGCTGGCCCAGGTGGACAGCGCCGTGATGATCGTATCAGTGGCTCCGGCAGGAATCAGGAAGTACCAGTCGTCGTGGGTCTCGCGCAGGGTGCCCAGCGCGTCGGTGGTGGCCTTCGCCGTAGAATCGGACGCCAGGCCGAAGATCGCCACCTTCTTGGTGCGGCCAGGGCAGTTCTCGACCTTGATCTGGTCGAACAGCTTCTGCGCAGCCGCCAGCGTGGGGGACGAAGCGGTGGTGAAGTCCTTCGCCACGTCCTCGGCCTTGTTGTACTCCTTGTAGGCAAAAGCGCCTTCAAAGGACAGGATCAGCGGCAGAAGGGTTTCCTTCTCTTTGGATGCGGTGTCCAGGCTGATATAAACAATAATGTCCTGCAAGGTTATTCCTCCTTTGTGAATGTGATGGGCGGCTTGCTGATGGCAGGCACCGCTCGTTTGTCTTCGCGCTCATAGCGGAAAAGCACGTCGAAGCCGTAGCGCCGGTCGGTTTCGTCGGTATCGAAGGCGCTGCGGCTCTGCGTGTTCTCCACGCGGACCACCACGACGCCCAGGTCGGCCAGCAGCTGACGTCCAGCGAACAGGAAGAAGCCCTGCGCGCGGTCCGCCAGCTCCAGTGCCTCGTCGTCGCCGCTGATTGGGCCGTCCTTGCCTTGCCGGTTAAAGCCGCACGCGGTAAAGCTGAATGTGGCCTCCGCGTGTTCGCGCCGGTATTTTGTCAGCGTGCCGCCGTCCGCTGCGGCGGTGGTGATATTTGCAGCGCCTGGGATGTGCTGCTGCACGCTCTGGTAGTAGATCAGGGGGTAGTCGGCCTCCGGTGCCGTTTGATCCGACAGCACCACCTTCGGCCCCGCCAGATATGTGTGCAGCTGTTTGACAATGATGTTGCGCAGTTCGCGTTGCGTCATTTCGATGCAGCCTCCCCCTTGCGGTCGGCCACGAAGCGGCGCAGCGGGTGGATCACGCCGTGATCCAGATCGCCGCGCACGGTGTAGGTCGCGCCGTCCTGCGGATCGTAAACCTGCCCGCCGATGCGCAGCGCATGGCCGTTTGTGTAAATCTTTCGGCTGTTTGCCGTGTAGGTGCCCTCTGCGGCTGTTTTCCAGTCGTCCTCCGACACAGGCAGCACGCAGCCCTCGAAGTCGATGCGCTCCGGTGTCCCTGGTACCCACTGTCCACCGTTTTCGGCGTCGTAGGTCGGGGAAGGGGCGCGTATCTCCGTCAGGGTGTGTAGGATGCCGCGCGGTAGGCGGGGCTGTCCGAAGCGTCTGTTCATAGTCCTGTCACCTCGTAGGTTATACTGTCGCGCAGCCGTCCGGTCTGGACCAGCGGGGCGGTTTTTCCCGGCGCGCTTGCCAGCGTCAGGCTGCTTTTCGGTGGCTGCACGGTGCGCATGTATCGCTTCACGATTGCCACGGCAGCGGTGCCGATGTTGTGGCAAGCCTGATCGGCGGTCAGCTCGCCCAGGATCAGGCGGCGCACGGCGTTCTCGCACGCCTTCGCCAGCACGTCCTTGTTTCCGTCGTAGCTGGCGCGGATGAAGGAACGCTCCGGAATTGTCACAGACGGCAGCAGCAGGAACAGGAAGTCCAGCTGGTCGCCCTTCTTGCCCTTCTTCCGGCAGATGAAGCGATTCTCGCCGTTGTCCAGAAAAAAAGCGCCCTCGACGTCGCGCGGGCTTTTGCCCTTCATGTCCGGCCGCAGCGGGATCGCCAGATTCTTGGCGTTCCGCGGGTGAATCGTTGCGCCGAACTCATGCACGGCGGCTATGCGAAGCAGTTCGCTGTCGGCGCTGCCCAGGATGCCGACATGTATTTCAGCCCCTGCCAGCCGCGTCAGCTCTGCCTTCGTGCGCTCGTACCATGGTGTCCAGTCGTCGCGGGTCCGTATAACCGAACTCATAGCCACACCCGCTTGTATTGATTGATGATGTCCTGCCAGCTGGATGGGGTTTCGTCGGACCATTCCCAGCGGACGTCGCTGATGGAGAAGGCTTTCAGGCCGCTGCTGCCGCCGCTCTCCAGCTTCCCGAAGATGTACTGCACCATTTCCTGTGCCAGCCCCTCCAGGTCTGCCGGAAGATCAGCGGGTGCTTCGTCGGTCGCTTCCCATGGCAGGATATATCCCGCCGTATAGCGCACGGTGATGTTCCGGCTGCCTGTCACGGCGTCGCCGGTCAGCCCGTGGGGGAAGCCGTAATAGGTCCAGCCGTCGTCCTTGTAGATCACACCAGCATTGCCGCGCACGGTGATGTCGTACAGGCCGGGGTCTATGATCTCCCCGGCCTGCTTGATTTCCTCCACCGCGACGATGGGGTAGTTCTCCACCAGCAGGTACTGGCTGCCGGTCCCTTTCACGCGTTCCGTGTAGGTACTCCGGCGCAGTTTCCTGCCCAGGGCGTTCTCAATAGAGGCGGACGCCCTGTTGATCAGCTGGATCAGCACGCTGTCCTGGCTGGTGTCGGTCTCGTCGATGCCCAGCAGCTGCTTCAATGCTTCCAACGTGGTCAGCGCATTGGTGCGCAGCGTAGGCGTTCCCATGGCTTACTCCACCGGCTCCTGCGCAGGAGCCGGTGGAGTAAGCCATGGGGGGGAGCCGGTGGCCGCCGCCACTTTCAGGCCCAGCACCGCGCTGCCGAAGTTCTGGCGGTCGATGGCCGCGCCGCTGGTGTAGGGGCGCACGCGGCAGCTGGCGATCAGTTTCTTCTTCATGTCTTTGCCCTCCTTATTTCTGCGTCTGCATGTTCTTGCCGATCACGAAGGATTCCTCGTGGCGGATGCCGAAGTCATGCAGGTCGATGATGCGCAGGATCGTGCAGTCCTGATCCACGGCGCTGATGGTGTTGCCGTCCTCGTCGGTGACGGTGCCCTCGCGGAACATTTCGGATTCCATGCTGCCCTGGCGACCGATCATAAACTCGGAGAAGTTACCCAGCACCACATTGGTGGGGCGGTTGCTGCCAGAGCCGTTGGGCAGCTGATTGCTGACGGCGAACTCGTGGCCGTTCAGCTTGCCGCTGTCCATCTGCTCGCGGTACAGGTACAGGCCGGATGCCGCCTGGACGACGTTGTAGAACGCCTCCCACGCAAAGCCGTTGAAGGCCCAGCCCAGCTTGCTGGTGTCGGCGTTGTTCTGCAGCAGCGTTGCCAGCATCTTGCCGGTCGTAGTCTCGTCGGGGGCCGCGTCCAGGCCGATGGTCGGGATGCCAGCCATGTTGAACAGGCCCGTCGGCTCAAACTCGGTGCCTTTGCCCAGGAAGGCGGCGCGATCCATCGCCAGCGCCATGGCGGTGGTGGCGTCGTTCAGGATCAGCTGGTCCGCGCCGTATGCGTTGGAGCGGATCAGGTCGTTGCTGATCAGCACCTTGCACATCAGCTTCTTGCTGGACATGCGGACGTTGCCGAACTTGGCCTTGGATGCCTTAGCCTTGCGCAGCTCGCCGACATAGGACGCGCTGACGCCGCTGGTCATTTTCGGGATGTTGATGTTGCCGCGATCCATGGGCAGCTCCGTCGCGCCCAGGCGCAGGATGATGGCCTTGTCACGCAGCAGAGGGATGATCTCGCTGGCGTAGACTTCGGGGACCAGGTAGCCGCCGTCAGTCGGGGCCGTGACGGACATGGCCTTGATCTGGCGCTCCAGGAAGCCGTCGCCGTACTCCTTGCGGGCGATGCTGGCCGCGATGTCGTAGTCCTTGTTCGCGCGCATCATGCACTTCTGGAAGCGCACCCAGCCAATGCCAGCAGGAAGGCCGGACTTCTCTTCCTTATCCGTGCGGCCGGTGTTCATGTAGATGCCCGCATACTTGCGCTGCGCGGCGCTGCGGGCGGGGGCAGCCTTGGCTTCCTTGGCGGCAGGGGCAGCAGCCTTGGCTTCATCATCCTTGCCGTCGTCGTCCTTGGTCTCGTCGTCGGCGGGGTCGTCCTTGGTCTCGTCGTCAGCAGCGTCGGCAGCAGCTTTCAGCGCCTTGGTCGCGCCACTCTCGGCGGCCTGCTCCAGCAGCTGCGCCAGCTGTTCCTCGGTCATGGTGACGGCCTGGCCTTCGGCTCCGGTCTCTTCCTTGACTTCCTTGGTGGCGGGGGTCTGCTCTTTTGCGGTTTTCATTTGCGTGTGTCCTCCTTTGTAGCTTTCAATTTTTGCTTCTGTGTTCGCGGGATAGTTTACGATGCTGATCTCCAACAGGTCCACTTTGCGAAGGTGCCGGACGTTGTTGGTGTCTACGTCGTATTCCTGGGCGACGTAACCGATGGACATTTGATCAAGAACGCCGTCCTTGATCAGCTGGCGGTAGTCGCGGCCCATGGCGGTGTCACTGATCTGGCCCTTGACAAACAGGCCCACGGCGTCCTCCCGCAGTTCCAGCGATCTGCCCAGCGGCTCCTTGCGGTCGTCATGCTGCCCGAAGATCAGCACGCCAGCCGCTGCCGTGCCGGTTGCGATGGATTCTGCGAACGCGCCCGGCTCCACGACGTCATTCTCCAGGTCCACGACGCCGAAGACCGAAGCATGGCCGGTGAAGATGCCCTGATCCGTTACGTTCTCTGCCTTGAATTGCAGCCGCTTCATTTTCAACCTTCGATCACCTCCTAAAGATCGCCGGGGATCATATCGCACCGGCAGTTGATGATCTCGCCCGGCGAGCCGGACGGATCGCCTGGATACATCAGCCCGTTCGGGAAGGGCTGGTCGATGGGGACGGTGACGCCGTTCTGGCTGCGGTGGCTGTCTCTGACGTCTTCGTCGCCCGCCGTGATCCACGTTTTTGTTGTGCAGCCGCCGTATTGCATCTGCGCGAAGCTGCCCGCTTGCATACTGGTGTGGGCTTCGCTGGTCGCAATGGCCGCGGCGCGTTCTGCCTGCATATCAGGCAGGTGCTGCTGGATGCGCTTCACCAGCTGGGCGGTGCTTTCGCCCGCCTCGATGCCGTCCGCCAGCGCGGAGGCGATCTTGTCGCGCGTCGTTTCGTTGATGCCGCGCACCCGTTTCAGGCCCTGCTGGCGCAGGTAGTCCGTCAGGCGTGGGGCGCGCACGGCTGTGATGCCGAAGTTCTGCTCGATGGACTTCGCGCCGGTGTTGAACGCTTCCTCCCACACGGGATTCAGCGTCCGAAGAAGCGCCTCGTCTTGCTGATTCCAGTCGATCAGCTGATTCAGCGCGTCCATGGCCGCCGCTCTGATGGCCGTCACGTCGAACGTCAGCCCCTGGCCGCTGCTGATCCGCTGCCAGAAGTCCTCGCTGGCGTCCTTCCTGCCGCTCTCCATGGCGGCGGTGATCTCCGACAGCTGCGACGCGAAGAAGCGATTTACCGTCTGACGTGCTGCGCGTTCCTGCGTCAGCAGCGCCCGCATCCGGTCGCGGTGCGCGATCTGCTGGCGGCGTCTGCTGACGCCCTTGGCTCCGGTCAGCGTTTCAGGCGGCGTTCCGCTTGGGGGAAACAGATCTTCCGAAGGCGTCAGGCCGTCACTTTCGCGCATGGTCTGTGTCAATTCTTCCGGCTTCGTCGGGATAGAAGCATAGGGCACGAACAGGACCTGGCCCGCGTCGTTAGGCAGCGGATCGAAGCCGTTCTGCTCGCGCCATTCGTCCACCATGATGGCGCTGCCGGACAAACCGGCGTTAGACATTTGCAGCCGGAACTCGGTGTCCTCCGGCACGATGTCGTCATACTCCCACAGCAGGTCCTCGCCCCAGGCGGGCAGCAGCTGCGTGTTGATGGCGTCCTGTCGCGCCAGCAGGCGCGGCGTCAGGACGTTCTCTGCGTAGATGATCTTCGCCTGGGTCGCCGTGGCTCTGTTGCTGTTCTCGACGATGCCCAGGATTTCAGGCGGCACGCCGAAGTGGGCGTTCACTCCGTCGCGCAGGTCCTTGCGGCTCTGCGTGAAGTCCATTTCGCGCTGGCTGTCCACCAGCTTGTTGACGGTGACGTCACGGGGGATGATCCCCATCTTGTGCGCGTTGCCGACGCCGCGGTGCTGATCATCCCAGGCCGCCTTGAAGCGGTTGTATTCGTCCTGCGTGATGCCTGGGGCCGACATAAGGACAGGCGGCGTGGCGTCGTTCCAGAAGAACTTCTTCGCCCACTTCGCCATGTACTCGTCGGTCTCGATCTCATCGGCCACCGCCTCGGCGTCGCCCAGGCCGCGGCCGTAGGGGTCCAGCGGATTCAGCTGCCGCACCAGAAACACGTCTTCGATGGGGACGGTCATTTGCAGACCGTCGCGGCTGCGGATTATGTAGTAGGGGAAGTCCAGCCGCGGGATGTCGGTCATCCAGTGCGGCGGGATCGGCCACAGCTCGACGGGGTAGCCCGCTGCGTCGCGTTCGATGATGGCTGCTCCCTCGCCCTTGATCATCAGGTAGGTCTCGTGGACCTTCCACAATGCGCTGCGCGTCATAAACGGCAGCGGATTCGGGCGCGCCATGAAGTCCAGGAAGGGGTGGTCCGTGATCTCGTCCTTGTCGCCGTTGGCCGCTACCCTGAACAGCTTGCCGGGGACATTCGACAGATCGGTGGCGATCTTCGTCACCGGCGACAGCCGCGGACTGCGGGCATAGGTCGCCAGGAACTCCTGCGTGTTCCGGTCAGGCGGCGACGTCATGCGGGACGTGAAGAACTGCTGCATCCGGTCAGGCCGCCCGCTGATGGCAGCCTTGAACGCTTCTAAACGCCAGCCCATAGATCAGTACCCCCCCCCCGCGATTTTCGTTAATCTTTCCTGCGCCTTTTCGGCGTGATACTTGTTCCGCTCGATACCCAGCCCGCCGAAGCCCTCCAGATACGCTGCGCATATCGTGGTGCCGCTTCCTGCGAACGGGTCGATGATCCTGCCGCCATTCTCGCAGATGTGGACCAGCTGGCGCATAACGTCGAGCGGTTTTTCCGTCTGATGCGTCCGGACCTGTGCCGAAGGCGGCAGCCCTTGCAGCAGGCCAGGCATGTATTCGGCGTCGCGTTTGACGTCCAGCGGCCCGTTAGACGCCCACACGATGAACTCGCATTGCTGCTTCGGACGGTGCGGCTGCGGTCTGGCGTTCTTCTTGTCCCACGGGATCAGACCGCGGACTACCCAGCCGCCCCACTGGATCGCGTCATAAAGGGCGGGCAGCTGACGCCAGTCGATGAAGATCGCCGCCACGCCGCCCGGCTTCACCACCTTGCGGCAGAGTTCCAGCCAGTACGCCGTCCAGCTGGTCCAGGCTCGTTGGTCCATGTTGTCGCCTTCAAAGGCGTGTTTCAGGTACTCGGCCTTCGCACCGCTCTGGCTGTATTTTTCGGTCACGCTCTGCATCCGGTCGCCGCGGTACTGGCCGCCGCTGCTGTAGGGCGGGTCGGTGATCAGCGCGTCGAAGCTGTTCTCCGCCAGCGTTTGCAGCACCTCAATGCAATCAGCGTGCAGGATTTCACACCCACCAGATGTCAAGAGTACCCCTCCCTTCTCGTTCCTGAATTGTTTCGGCGATGCCGGTCGTAGCGTCCGGTGCGTCGTCGTGTTTGTTTTTGCCGGTCTTCTGGTAGCTCACCATCGCCGCATAGTAGCGCGGCCACCGCTGTGCCCAGTCGGAAGGGAACAGCAGGTGCTGCATGACGAAGGTCGCGCCGGTCATAATCCTGGCGTGCTTGTTCGCACCCTGGTGGAACCACTCGATGTTCACGCTGCGTGTCTGGTACAGCTCCCACAGCAGCCGCTCCACGTTTCTGGCGAAGCCGCGGCCGCCGTTGTTGCTTTCGATCCGTGCCGTCTCGACGTGGTAGCTGTAGAGCTGCTCCGCCGTCTGCGGCTCCGTCTTCTCCATCGGTTCGTCCGTCATAACGACGTCCAGGATGTAGCCCTCGCCGTCATGGATGCCCGCGACGATGCTGCACAGGTCGTCGCTGCCGGTGTCGGCCGTGTCGGTGTAGCTGATGATCGCGGTGAAGTCCAGCTTCCCCTCGGCGTCGCGCGGCAGCTGCTCATAGGTGCGGAACTCGCTGTAGAGCTTGCCCTTGATGTCCACCGGCTCCTGCTGGTAGTTGGCGTCCGCGATCTCGGCGCTGGTCAGGCGGCGCTTCTTCATGTAGGACTTCCACGACAGCAGATCGGGGCAGAGCATCCGGCGCTCGCCTTCATCCAGACAGGCGCGGCGGCAGAAGACAAACCAGTCGTCGCCGTCCTCGCTTGCCAGCAGACGGCCGCACAGGTCCTTCGTGGACCATCTGGTCATAACGATAATTTGCATCCCGCCTTCTTCGATGCGGGACAGGAAGGTGTCGGTGTACCAGCTCCACTGTTCATCCAGAACGCGGTCGTTAAACGCCTCCTGGTCGTTCTTGATCGGGTCGTCAATGATCCCCATCGAACAGCCGATGCCTGTGATCGTGCCGCCGAAGCCGGTCGCCAGGTAGTTGAAGAACTGGCCCTCCAGGCTCCACAGCTGCGCAGCTGCGTCGCCCTGTTTGACGCGCGTCGTCGGGAAGACGTCATGGAAGATCGTCACCTTGCTGTCGATCTTGTCGGCGTCAATGCCGTCGCGGACGTTTCGGGCGAAGCGCCCAGCCAGGATGTCGTTGTATGACACTGAAATGACGCGCGTGTCGTTCTTCTTGCCCATGCACCACTGCACGAACAGCGTCAGGGTGTAGGACTTGCCGTGCCGCGGTGGCAGGTTGATCATCAGATTCTTGTACGGCTCGCCGGTGTCCTTGTTGATCAGCCGCCCCTCGAAGATCGCCTGCAGCGTTTCGCACAGGTCGCGTTGGTATGGCCGGTCGTCGCGGTAGAACTTCGGATTCATCATTTTGCAGTAGTCGTAGAATCGGGCCTGCGCGGCGACGATTTTGCCGTCCGTGATGCCCTCCGGATTGATCAATTCCCGTATATCTTGCAGGTCGCGCACGTCAATCGTCCCCCTTTCGCTTTCCTTGGCCTCTCTGACGCGTTAGAACGGCGTTAAACGCCGCACCCCCTCCAGTCCCCCGCCTAAACTCAAAAGCCCGCACAGGGGCCTTAAAATCGTTTCTGCGCTTATCACCACGCCCCGGCGTGAAAACACGTCGGGGCGCAGCAACGAAAGGAGGCTTCCACGGGGCGCGTGGAGTGGTCCCCACGGATGGGATCGCCCCGATGTGTAGGCTTCGCCACCACCGATTGTCAGGGCGGCGTTGCTTTCTCGGTTATGTCCCCCGATCTCGAACACGGCGACGGATCAGCGCGTGTCTTCCTTCGGGTTTCTGTTCGTGTCGTCTTCGGCCTCGGCCTGCGCCACAATGACGCCGACGTCCACTTGATGTGTGTCGCCCAGGATCGGGACCGATACGGTCGCCCGGCGTCCTCTGGCGTTCACTTTCACGATCTTGCCCTCCAGCCCCAGCAGGGGGCCGGATGTGATCACGGTCTTGCCGTCAATGCGTTCGCCCTGCGACATGCCGAAGTCTCGGCCGTCTGGAGCGAACAGGCGAACTACTTCCATCTGTTCGTCCGGCACCGGCTCCAGCCCGTCTGCACCCAGCAGGCGGATCACGCGGGGCAGGCCGCTGATGAAGTAGTAGAAACGGGGCGTCATGCCCGTGCGAACAAACACATAGCTGGGGAACACCACGCGGCGGATCGGCCACCATTTGCCGTGACGCCGTTCGTGGAGAATCTGGACGGGGGCGAGCGCCTCCATGCCTGCGTCGGTCAGTTTCCTGGCCGTCTCCTGCTCGCTGCCGGTCATAACCTGCGCAACGTACCAGCGAAGCTCAGCCTTCATCGCGTCCCGCCTCCTCTGCTGCCGCGTCGCTGACAAGCCTTTGCAGCTGTGCCAGCAGTTCCGGATCGTTCTGAACGGCTTGGCGCATCCGTGCCTTCACGTTGCGCTCGACGGCCTCAATGGCCGCCAGACGCTCTTTGCGCCAGCGTTCCTTGTAAATGGTGCTGCGTTGCAGCTGGACCAGCAGGCGGCCCGCCTTGTCCAGCGGCATGGCGTCGAAGTCTTCGTCCGCCGTTGCGATCCTGCGGGTCAGGCCGTCGATCATAATCGCGGAGGCCAGCTCCGTGGACTCGACGTCCTGATTCTCGCGGATGAATTGCAGCAGCGCCGTGGTCTGCTCTGATGCCTCTTTCAAACGTCGTGCTGCGCTGTTGTGGCGCATGGCATATCTGCCCACGGCGCTGCGGCTGATCTCATAGCCCAGGTCGGTGATCGTGTCGGCGATGTCCTGGTAGGTGTAGTTGACGTCTGCCAGCATCGTGTCCAGCTGTGCGCGGATTTCGTCGGGCAGTTCATCCACGCGGGACTTGATGCGGTTGCGCTCTCTCTGGTCGCCCATCAGACGTCAACGCCCTGGTCCTCAATGGTGCCCTCCACCAGATCGACGCCGGTCGGCGTCAGTTTCACGAAGGCGGAAGGCGGGACCACGCCGTGCAGGATTTGTTCGGCTGCGTCTTCGCCGATCACCTGGATGTACTTCTTGCCCGACAGATAGTCAATGTGCTGCGCGATGCTGGGGACGCTCACCATGTTGGACTCCAGCAGGCTGTTGGTGATCGTTCTGATCTCCACCGGCACAGGCTGAACGGAGTACAGCAGGGCCAGGATTTCGCCGCGGACGCGCTTGTTCGCCGCGACGGTCAGGTTGGCTGCCATATCGGCCCACCTCGCTTTCTGTAAATTTTGGGTCAGTTTCTTTTGGTCAGCTGGTCAAGGATTTTGTCCAGCTTGGCGTCGAAGCCCGCGACGGCGCGGATGAAGTCGTCGCGCAGGGTGTATTTGAAGGGGGCCTCCTGGATGAAGTTGTCCATCTTCTCGGCCAGGTCCTTGGTGTCGGCCGACGCCTTCTTCTCCACTTCGTCGATGCGCTCCTGCAGGCGCTTGTCCCGCTGGTCGAACTGATTCAGCTCTCGCTTGAGTAGGAAGCAGATGATGCCGTAGGCCACCACCTGAATGATCCATGTGATCCAGCTTTCCATGCTGCGCCCTCCAGATAAAAACGAAACTCCGTAAAGGCGCGCGGCCTTTACGGAGTTTATTGTAAATGGATTCGATTGTTGGGTAAATAAGAAGCAATTCCCTTAGTTTATGGGGGAAATGTGGATAAAATCGGACTATTCAAAGTCCAGCAGCGACAGCTGACCGGCAGGCGGTGCGTCCTTGCAGATTTCCTGCACCCAGCGGACCGTCAGGTCGAACTCCTGCGCCAGCTGTTCGGCGTTGTAGCCGGTGAACTTCTCGCGGAGCAGCCGGTCGCGCGCCGTGCGGGTCAGGGCGTCCACCTTTGGGATGTAAAGGTTGGAGCCGCCGTACTGTGCTGCCAGCGTCAGCAGCGGCTGGATGCCCGTGATCTCTGCCAGCTGCCTGTACTGTTCGGGGATCATGTCAATGGTCAGCCGGTCCGTCCACTTCTCCATCGTGGCCTCCTTTCCGCTCTCCGCGTCCTCCGGCCAGCATGGCCTTCATCGCCTCGATGCAGTTGCGTGCGTGCTTGTCGTCCAGGAAGGTGGGGTGGGACGCGCCGAAACGCTTCTCCAGGAAGGCGCGCAGCCTTTTCGGATCGTCGGCCCAGCCCAGCTTCGCGGCCAGCGCGTAGATTTTCGCCACCTGCTCCTTCGTCGGCCTGTTGTGCGGCGCGGTCGTCTCCTGTCCGGTCAGTCGTTTCAGCCGGTCGATCACCTGCTTGGCGTCTGCCGTCGTCAGCAGCTTCATGCTGTCCTTGCCCGTCGTCGCGAAGACGACGGCGTGAAGATCTTCGTTGCTGATCCCTCCGCCGCGCGCCAGCGCGTAGATGCAGCGCATCTGCTGCGGCGTCAGGACGTTGGCCTGCGTTCCCATCCGTGTGCCCTCCTTCGTCGGTTAGCCGCGTTCCAGCTTCTCGCGGTCCGGCTCGTACCAGAACACGTCGTCCACTTCGATGGACGCGCCTACGGCCACGATGTCCTGGGTGGGGTACTTGCGCAGGGCGTCCTTATCGACGCTGGGCGCGGGCGTCTTCACGCAGTCGTCCATGCCCTTGCTGCGCAGCAGCTGGATGATCTCGGCCAGCTTGGTGGGGGCCTTCGGCAGCTTGATCTTCGTGGACTTGCGGAAGCCCACCGCGCCGAAGTTCAGCGTCTTGGTCTTCTTGCCGTCCATGTCGTCGCGGTGTGCCTCGGCGAACTCCTTGATCTGGCTCTCCAGACGCTTGGTGGCCTCGATGAAGACGCGGCTGCGGGCTTCGGCCTCGGCCTTCGCCTCGTCGATCTTGTTCTGCATCGCTGCCTCGAAGTTCTCCACCGTGCGCTGATTGTCCGCGATGGTCGCCAGCGCCTGATTCACGTCGTCCCAGCTCTCCAGAGCGGGGACCGTGTCTTCTACGCGTTTTCTTGCCATTGTGTCTTCCTCCTTGATGTCAAATATGCCACGACCAGCGATTCGGGTCTTTCCCGTCGCGGGCGATGGTCAGGGTGATGGGGCCGTTGTAGTGGTAGATCGGGATGCAGCGGGCCGATGCCTCGACGATCTCGCCGACCATGCCCTCGCTGATCTCGTCGCCGAACACCCACATTTCGTCGCACATGCCCAGCAGCTTGCGGGCCATGCGCAGCCCCGCCTCGCGCTCCTTGTTCCTGTTCTCATTCATAAAGCGCGGGAACAGCAGGTGCGGGGCCAGCGGGATGCCGCCCATCTTCCAGACGTAGCGGCAGAAGTTCTCGGCGCGGCGGGCGTTGCGTTCGGGGTCCGCTGCGTAGGGGCTGCAGACGTAGATCACAGGATCGTCCGTCACGCGGCGCGGCTTCTTGATTCGGGTGTAGGCTACCTTCATACCATCGCCCCCGTCCATGCGATCAGGATCAGCCCGATGGCCGCGATGATCAGCCCCAGCGTTCCGGCCGCAGGGGCGCGCCGCTTGAAGAAGCAGACGCCCCCGACGTAGGCGAAGACCGCAGCCGTCGCCGCCAGATAGATGATTGTCAGTGTTTTCACGTTGTCCTCCTTAGTACATCAGTTTGTATTTCCGGGCGCTTGCCAGGATGTCGCCGGTGATCTGCCCGCCCTCGGCGGCTTCCAGACAGATGTCCAGGATTTCCACGAAGGTGCCCATGCCGCCGTGCTTCACGTCGGCGGCGATGGTCGCCAGAGCGTCGGCAGCGTCGTCGCTCACGTTGTACTCCCGCAGGATCGTGCGCGCCTCGGCCTGGCCGATGCCGTTCAGCTTCAATTCCACCTTGCGGCGGTAGAGCTGCGCCAGGTTGTCGTGGCGGCCGCGGCCGCGGGTCAGCATACCCTCCAGCACGTCCGTGCCGCACAGGATCACCGGCGTGCCGGTGTTGTCCCACACTTTGCGCAGGACCTCGAACTTGTCCACGTCCCACTTTGCCAGATACTCGGCCTCATCCACTGCGATCAGCACGTCCGTGCGGCCCGACAGGTAGGCGATCAGGTCCTGGGTCTTGCGGTAGTTGTTGCCGCGCAGGGACAGGCCCAGCGGCCGCGCGATGGCCTCCAGCATATCGCCCACGCGCATCTGCGGCCAGGCTTCGATGTAAAGCACGCCAGGCTGGGTCTGCGCGAAGTGGCGCAGCACGGTGGTCTTGCCGCTGCCGGGGTGGCCCACCATGACGCCCATCTTGCGCTTGCTGCAGACGTAGTTGCACCAGCCCATGCACTCCTTGAACTCCTTCGTCTCGAACAGCTCGATGCGCGTCTTGAAGTGGATCGGCGCGACGGGGACGTCAGGCCCCAGCCGTTCCTCCGTGCCCTTGATCTCGTTCACGGCGTCCCACAGCTTCTTCTCGTGTTCGGGCTTCATCCGCAGCCCCTGATTCACCAGCTGGCTGATGGCCGACCGGCTGATGCCGGTCTTGTTGGCGATGGCTGCGAAGGTCACACCCTCCGCGTCGCGCAGCCGCTGCAATTCGCGTGCCAGGTCCCCCTGGCTGGTAGTCGTCGTCAGATTCTCTGCCAGATTCGTCATTGTGTCAGCGCTCCTTTCGTTTGTGGCTGTAAGCGCCGCGCCCCCGAAGGGGCGGTCCCGGCTTCCACGGGACTGGGCCTTGGGCCTTTTCGGGTCTACCGATCCATCAGACCGCCGATCCAGGCGAAGATGCCGAAGGCGGCGATCCAGCCGGTCATGTGCAGCGCCGTGGCCCAGCACATCGGGCGCGTGCCGCACTCCACGCTGCCAGCCACGCCCCAGGCGATGAACAGGCAGGCCGCCGACAGCCAGCAGCAGACCGTCTGGATCAGCTGCCGGATTCTCCGCGCCCGCCGCTTCTCGGCGGCTCTGCGCAGTCTGGCGGCGTCCAGGCGGCTGATGGCGTTGACCTCGCAGCAGGATACCAGCACAATCTGCGTCGTGCCCTCGGTGTTCACGCGCTGGATCGCCTCGCGCAGCGCCTGACGCTCGGTCGGGGTGGTCTCGGCCACCAGATAGCGGTGCAGCCTGCATCCGCGGTACTCGTTTTCGTGTTCGTTCATAGTGTCTGCTCCTTTCGTTTTTGTCACAGATGTCGCGCGTTATCGTGCGCTGCGCAGCAGTTCCTCGCCCATTGCCTCGAACATGGAGCGCACCACGTCGCCGCTGTTGTCGTCGCGCGGCTTGCGCGGCGGCTTGCTGCGCAGCTTCTCTCTGGCTCTGGCGGCCTTCTCGTATTCGATGGCCGTGATCGTTCCGATGTTCTTCTTGGGGTCCACCTCGTCGGCGAACGCGCTGCGGCTGGCGACGGCGATGCGGAATCTGGTCTCGCGCATCTGCTTCTTCTGCTTGCCGACGTGCGCGGCGATGCGTTCCTCGTCCTCGCCCACCAGCGAGAAGGTCTCGTGCAGACCGGCTTCGCACAGGAACTTGCCGTCCACCATCACCGACACGCTGGACAGATCGCTGCGGCTGTAGCGGATCACGGCGTCCGTGCCCGCCAGTCCGATCATCTCGTCGGACCAGAACAGCTTGTTCTTGAACTTGATGCCGCGCTGCGTGATCTTGCGCTCGGCCATGTCGTCGCGGGCCACGCACAGCATCTGCCAGCTGGGCTGCTCCATGCGGGCGCGGGGCAGGGTGTTGTAAAGGTCGATTGGCTTGCGCCCGCCGTGGCCTTCGTGGGGCCGGTTGTGGTAGGCGGGGAAGACGTCGTCCCGAAGCCATTCGTAGAACTGGTCCATCGTCCACAGCTGCCCATGCTCCAGCTGGTGCCGCAGCTCGCGGGAGAAGTCCTCCGGCCGTTCCTTCGGGCTTCCGCCGCACCAGCCTGGCGCGTCGCGGATGTAGATGTCCTCCAGCGTGCCGAAGAATCGCTCCACGGTCTTGGCCCAGCCGTGATAGGGCTGCGCGTGGTGGACCGTCACGTTGAACAGCTGGATCACGCTGTTGCTGGCGATGTTGCAGTTCAGATAGCCCAGGTCGTGTTCCTTGATCAGGCCGGTCTCGAAGGTCTTGCTGCGGTAGTCCTTGCCGTTGTCTATGTAGAGGTGGGCGGGCAGGCCGTAGAACGGGCTGTGTTCCGTGTGGGCCACGCCGCGGATGAACGCCTCGGTGATCGTCTCCGTGTTCGGGTTGGTGCAAAGCACCCAGCCCACCAGGCAGCCGGTCGCGGCGTCGTACCAGGCCGTCAGCCATGGGCGCACCGGCTTGCCGGTCTCGTCCAGCACGAAGCAGTCGAACTGGTGGTGGTCGCCGAACCAGACCTCGTTCACGGTCCGCGGCTTCTCACGCACCGCCATGAACATGTGGTCGTCCTTCCAGGCTTTCACGCCGCGGCGGGCCAGCGTCACTTCATCGGACGGGATCGCCGCCAGCATCCGCGACAGCGTCTGCCTGCACTCCGGCACCCGCATCCCCGCCTTCACCGGCTCGGCGCAGGGCGGGTAGTGATTGATCTCGCCCGTTTCCATCAGACGGGCGCGGGCCTCGGTGCCCTCGCAGAAGATGCACTTCTGGCAGGCGTCCGGCCCCAGCACGGCGGCCTTATCCACCAGCTTGTTGTAGATCGTGGCCTGCGTCCGCTTCACCTTGTCGGCGTACAGGCCGTATGCGTATTGATAGGCAGCCGCGCAGATGCTCGGCCGTGTACCCTTGTCCTTGCGGCTCACCGCGCGCATGATGCCCGGCAGCCCCTTCGCCTCGTAGGCGTCCATCCAGCGGTAGAGCGTCCGCAGGCTCGTGCCGTGGTCCTCGGCCAGCGCCGCCAGCTGCTCGACCACGTCCTCCGGATTCAGCTTCCGGATCGCCAGGCCCTCCAGGACGGCCCGCTGCTTGCCCAGCAGCTCCCGCATCCCGTTGTCGCCGAAGCGGGCGTGGTAGCCCGCCAGATCGCAGTCGTCGTTGATCGGGCCGTTGATCACGCCGCCGCGCTGGGCATAGATGATCTGCGCCTCCACCGGCAGGCTGCTGACGGCGATCTGGTAGCTTTCGCCGCCGTTGCCGCCGCCGCGGTCGCCGCGCTGTTTGCGGGTCTCATAGACGCCGCCCGCGATTTTCTCGCGGATGCGCTGGGGGGCTTCGCCGGTCAGCAGGGCTGCGGTGCTGGTGCTGATGTAGCTCTGCATTTACGCACCCCTGCCTTTCCTCCGCTGCTTCTTCGCGGCCGCTTCGTAGCGTGCCATGACGGGGGCCACGGCGGCCTTGACGTTGTGGCCGCTGCGGCGGCCCTTGATCGTCGCCAGCAGACTGTCATAGGGGATGCCCGCCTCTGCGGCCAGTGCCTTCTTGGTCAGGCAGTGCTTCGCGCAGAACATGACGATCTCCATGCCGTATTCGGTGTACGGCTCGCGGTAGCCCGGCTCCGGTTTGTACTTCTCCATAATGTGTCCTCCTTTCAGCAGGCATGAGCGCCGCGCCCCCGAAGGGGCGGTCCCGGCTTTCACGGGACTGGGCCTTGCCCTGCGTGGGCTTAGTACAGCACGCGGCGGATCACGTCCAGGATCAGCGCTGCGTCGCTGTCAGCTTCTACGTCGACCTCGCGGCGGTGGCCGCCCTCGAAGCAGATCGTCACCAGATTGCCGTTGTCCGACAGCTCCAGCCGCTCGACGCCCGTGCGCCGTCCGCTGCGAAGCAGATCAGAGAACTGCTGCACAAATACCTTCCTGCGGTTTACCATCTTCGTCTCCTTTCTCCTGCTCCCGCCTCTGCCAGAACGGGCAGACCGGGATGCTTGCCTTTGCCTCTGCGGCCCTCCGGCACATTGGCAGCCCCTCGCCGCGGAACATACAGTTCCGGCAGCCGCCGTAGCCCTGGGGCCTGTACCATCCGTCCGCGTTCACTTCTCGTAGCTGTCGATGAAGTCGATCAGCTCCTGCACGCTGTCCGCTGCCCACTCCGGCTCGTCCATCGCGCCTGGGTCCGTCTCCGGCAAAAATGCCGCGAAGCGCCCGCCCACGTCGATGGCCTCCGCCGCCGTCAGCCTCCAGATGCTCCACTTCTTGTAGGTCTTGATCCGTCTCATGCCCTTGCCTCCTTGTCCTGTTTGTGTTACAATCCCCATAAGGGGGGTGATCTCATGGATTTCGATTTTTCCGATGTGCGCCAGGTCTTTGAAGCTGCCGACGATTATGCCGCGAACAAATACCTGGACGCTGGCTGGGTGCTGCTTCGCGTCGCAGAGCGGCGGGGCGAAGACAGGTCTGAACTGGTGTATGTGCTTGCGTGGACGCAGGGGACTGAGCCGGTGTGGCCGTGATCTCGTCGCCCAGCAGCTCCGCGCCCATGCGGTAGAACATCGCGCGGATCGGGTCGCCGTGTTCGGCGGCCTGCTCCGCTCTGATCTGCTCCAGCTGCTTGCGCTGCCGTTCGATGTACGTGGCGGTACGCATTTGCGGCTCTGTGTCGCCGCGCCGCTTCTGTGCTTCCTGCTGCCGCAGCACCTCGGCCACGGTCGCGCGGATCAGGTCTTCGATGGCGTCGCTTTTGGTCGGGGTCTCGCGGTCGTCCTCGCCGCCCGACAGCAGATAGGTCGGGGTGCAGCGCAGAACGTGCGCGATCTTTAAGATGTACTGCGCGGGGATGTCGCGCCCCAGCCGCAGCCAGCTGTTGAGCGTGGAGACCGGCACGTCAATGACGGCCGCCAGCTCCTTCTGCTGGATTCTCATTTCGTGAAGCCGTCCCTCAATGGCTTCGCCGATGGTGTGTGTCATGCTTTCGTTCTCCTTTCGTGTCGTGCAAAAATGTCTTGTTTTTATGGCGCTGTTTTGCTATACTGTTTCGCGGTCCGTGGCTGTCGTGTTTGCTTGCCACGCTCACAGTATAATGGAATACGTTCCATTAGTCAAGATGTAAAATGGATTTTGGTCAATTAAATTGGAGTGGATTCTATGGGTATTGTTGAACGTGTTCGTTCCCTCGCGGAGAAGAACGGCCATACTATCGCAAGCGTGGAGCGGGAACTCGGCTTCGGGCAGGGCAGTATTCGCAACTGGAATAAAGCAGCACCATCAGCTGACAAGCTATACAAGGTTGCGAAGCTGTTCAACGTGTCAATGGAATACATTCTAACCGGCGAAGGCCAGGCAGCGGAAAAGGACGCCGACGCGATCCGCGGGATCAGCGACGACGCCCTCAAAGTGGGCTGCTTATGGGATGGCCTGGACGAAGCAGGCAAAGCGATCATTCTCGGCGATATATATCGCCGTGCGGAAGCCATGACGATGGCTTCCGATGCCCTCGCTGGCGAACAGTTTCGCGCGGCAAAGTGACGTTCCTGGTCTCCTGGCCGGGGCCGCGGCGATAATCGCATAATATCTGTATATATTGCATACTTATACATAGCAAAAGGCAGACGGCCGACGCGGTGACGCGTGCAGGCTGTCTGCCTTGTTTGTTCTGTATTTGCCCGAAAAGCCTGTATTCATGCGGGTTTTCGGGTGTTTTTGTGTCCGGCGCAATACCCGGCGCAATCGGCGCAATCCTGCGTTCAGCAGCGGCAGCGCGCGGCGGTGTCCGGCAGTTCTCCCGCTCGGCGGCTCGAACGCGAAAAAGCCCAGTGTTTGCAAGGCTTTCGCCGTTTTCTAACGCGCGTCCGAACGCTCGAACGCCCAGCGTTAAACGCGAACGCCCCGAAGCGTTAGAAACGCGCCGACGACGAAAAAAGACGCCCGATCAGCGTCGCGCGGCCGTCGTGATTGACACGGAACGTGCGCGTCGCCGTCGTGGCGTCGGCTCAAATTTTCGGCGGTTTTCAGAACTTACCGCCCCTGCAATCCCTTGATTTCTCTGCCTTTTTCGGCTTATCCCACCTTTTCCCGCCCCGTCCCTCGATCTCCGTCGTTTTTGACACTGATCTCGTTACGTCACAAGTACAACGCTTTAATGTTATACTTTTTGACGGTGTCGATTTCAGCCTGTACTCCTGGCTTAATTCCGTCGGCGTTATCGATTAAGAAAATACAAATGTCACTATCTTCTAATGCCAATGTGTAATGAGCATCTGCAGGCAACGTGGATGCGCCTTTTCCTTCAAAAGTATATACATCAGCTAATTGTGTAGCTTCTATGGCACTTTTTAGTTCAGCTCGAACTTTGTCATATTTCTCCACACCGCAGATAGAACTGATGAATACCTTTATTTTTTGACCTGGGGACATCATCAGAGGAGTGAATTTCTCCTCTGCTTTTGTATACTCCCATGAAAGCCCACCAACAGGCGTGCTTATTCCCGTTAATCTAACTCCCATATTACACCTTCCAAACAAACCCATGCGATCATCTTTTCGGTTGCCTATCTTTGATAAGATGCTACTTCGTCCGTAAATTATTCTTGTGCGCCTTTCTTAAGATTACAGTCACGGCAAAGCATCTGGCAGTTATCCGGCGTCGTCTTTCCGCCTTTGCTCCATGGTGTGATATGATCAGCGTGCATCTGCTCAAACTCAAATTCCTCGCCGCAAATTGCGCATTTATGTCCCTGCTTCTCATAAGCAGCCAAAGCATCACGGCGGTCAAAGGCACGGATTGACAGTTTCTTTTCTTCGCCAGTCAACAGGTACTCATAAATGCCGGATTTTTTGGTTACATCTTCATCACCCATGAGTCGCTGAATTTCCATTTCCAGCTTTTTGGGGTCAAGGTCTGTCCGCTTGCCGTGCTGATTGTAGAAAAGGCCCCACGGCAGCCCCTTCATTTCTTTTCTCTTTTTCGGAAAAATTGCTTGTACCCAGTCGATCACAGAACGGAAGTAATTCCATAGCTGCACCGCACTGGGGTCATTCTGATGTTCAGCCATGTATGCTTCAATGGTTTTTCCTTCGGCGCTGGCCGCCCATGAGATCGCTGTTTCCAGATATTCCTGCCGGATACTGGACCCTTTCAGATAATCACCTGCAAGCTGATCCGCCGCACAGCCGGTCTTGGAGAAATACCGCTTTGCGTCGGAAGTCCAGCTACCGGCATAGACGGCGTTCCGCAGTTCCTGATCGGTCAATTCTTCGCCCGCAATGTTGATGATGCGGAACCACTCAAGTTTTTCGCTGTCCGTACCGTCACAGACATACACGAACAGGGGATAATCAAGAATCTGCTGTTTCTTGTCGGCCGGCAGGTTATAAAAATACTTATCATCCACAGAGAAAGAGCCGTCCACGTATTCGCACAGAGAGATCGTGCGCTGCTGGCCGTCCAGCACCTCGAACCCGTCGGAACCGTCCTCTTTTTTTACCTTGCACCAGTACATCACGTTGAGCGGCAAGCCTTTCATAACGGTACGAATGACTTCATCACGCTGGGCGTCTTTATAGACGAACTCTCGCTGATACTTTGGACGAATATCAAGGCGCTCGTCGTAGCCAACAACGCCTTCTTCCGCGTCGTTAAAATAGCCTTCACAGACTTCACCGACAGTAACTTTCAGTTCATCTATCTGCATATTACTTTACCTCCTTTGGTGCTTCTGGGTGTTTGTTGCGAATGAGAACTCGTGCATAAGGAACGACTGGATTGTTGTTCTCATCTACCATATACAAGTCGCCATCGACAGCCCCGCGTTTTTGAACTTCTTTACGATACCTTTTATGCTCGGGCTTATATGGCTGAACACCTATACTCAAACCAAGATTTGCAATACCAAGGCCAATGATTTCAAATTGATCAGGGCTGTATTTATCCATAAATGTAATCGGCACCCCCATCACACCTTCATAGTCGCAAGGAATATCGGCCGTTGCATCGACATTAATTGCATCATAATTGTTGAAGTGAGCATATTTTTCAGGAGTATATCTCTGAACAAGTATCATTTCCTCGTGGCGCTGTTTAATATCAAGGTTTGTATACCATCTAATGCCTTTAACGCGTATAAAACGGCGTCCATCTTCGTCAATTCCGCAACCAGCGGCATTCAGAGGATAATCATCCGGAACATAAAATTTTCTATCACCAGAATGAATACTTGCACCAATCCAAACTTTATTGTCCTTGAGCAGCGGAAAAAACTCTTTGTATGTAATTGCATTCACATTACCAATAATGATGAATTTCTTGTCATGCTCCATCAAAGTTGCAACGTACTCACGAAACAATGAAAATGGCGGGTTTGTAACTACAATATCTGCTTCATCCAACAATGCTAAGCACTCATCGGAACGGAAATCGCCGTCCCCCATCAGTTCAGTCAATTCGTTCTCACCAGATTTGAAGAGCTCTGCCACATCCAGCATATCAACGCCGCCGTCACCGGTCTTGTCGTAAACTTGCGTAACCACGGCTTTGTACGGATGTTTAGAATCCGTTGATTCAACAATTTCGTCTCCGAAAGAAAACGACATCTGTCCGCTTGCATCAAAATGATATTGTAACTGCTGACCAACAATCGGCGAGGAAAAATAGCAGGTAGCAATCAGCTTTTTCAAGCCCAAACGGTTAAAATTTAAAACAAAATATTTGAAAAAATTGCTTTCAAACGGATCATCACAGTTACACAATACTGTCTTGCCTTTGAAATGCTTGCGATAATGGCGCATTTCTTTCTCAATATCAGTCAGCTGAGTATAAAACTCATCTTTTTTTGCTTTTGCAGCAGCATTCAAGTTACGTTCCTTTTTCTCCATTACGCCTGTACTCCTTCCTTTGTTTGATGTTCCTTCAGCCATTCACGCAGAAGGGCAGAAACCGTCATGTCTTTATCCAAGGCAATCTGCTTGAGTGCTTTGCGTTCTTCCCTTGTCATCGTGATAGTCAGATTTACCATATTTCTTTCGGCCATAATCACTTACCTCATACGCACAATTAGTTGTGTACTTATGTAATAGTGTACCACAAAATGGCACATAAATCAACAAACTTAGACCGGCTCCATCTTTGCTTTATAGCTGTAGATAAGATATTTCTCCGCCTTGTTTGACAAACAGGAGGCCAAGTAAAAACCCGACCTCCTGTTTGTCAATTATCGCGCCTCTTCTCTATCAAGCTCGTTTCTTCTATGCCGTGAAAAATACGACCACAAATTATTCCGAGAAATTACATCTTCATATTTACGGAGTTTACTGCGAAGATCACCATTTTCCTGTTCCAGTTCTGCTGTACGAAGCTGACCATGAACAGACTTATACTCCGAGAGTTCCTTTGTAACCGACGCCAGCTGCGCTTTGAGATCGGCAATGGTGCTTTTCAGTTCAGCAATGGTTTTCTTGGCCTCCTTCAGGAGCTTTTTGAGCTTTCCTTCCTGTTTCTCCTGCACAACAAATTTCTGTGCAGCCGTAACAAGTGCCTGATAATCCTCTCGTTCCAGCGCCACCTTGGAGGATAGCGGCAAGGGTTTTGCTTCAATCTGTTCCACGGCCTTGATGGAAACCTGCTGCTGTTGAATGCGCTCAATCGTCTGCTCCAGCTCGGCCAGCTCCTGGGTGCGCTGTTCCCGTTTGTATTCCAGGACACTCAGGTGTTCCCGGTGTTCGCCTTTCTGCTCCCACTCGATACCATACTCCAACATGATTTCAGCCAATGCTTCTTTTTCTTTCTGCACCCATACGGCACGCTCTGTCATGGAGCGGCCTTCGCCTGTGATGCCCTGATCGGCAAGCGCCTGTTTCAGAGATACACGGGTGGAAAGGCCTCGCTTGCTTCCGGTGGTATATGGAATGAAGTCAATGTGAAGATGGGGCGTGGCTTCGTCCATGTGCAGATGGGCAGAGAACACATGAAGATGGGGATTTCGCTCTTGGAAACTCCGCATGAATTTGTCCAAAATAGCTCTTGCCAGGTTCCCGTTCTCGCTGGCGGCAGACATATCATCCTTGTTTCCGATCTGAAAGATTACTTCATAAAATGGCTTTTCCTGATCTCCGTCACAGATTTTTTTGTAATAGTTTTCGATGCACCGGTCTTTGCGTTTCTGTTTGGCGTTGTACGCTGCCAGAGCTTCATCGAACAACTCATGATACGCCTGCTCGATGGGCGTATAGCAGTATTCGATGTTCAGATGCGTTCGTTCCGGGTCTACATTTTCAGCGATATAGGTGCGGCGATTATGCTCAATCACACCCTTGCCCGACATAGCACTGATAGTCCGTTTTATATCTGTCACCTCCGATTTTACAACAGTAGTTTAATAAGAATTCCTTTCGCCGCGCCAGCGGCGGGTTTTGTTACTTTTGTCAAAAGTAACGCAAAAGCACTTTTGACAGCAGAGCCATCAAAAGTTTTGCGCTCTCCGAGGGGGAGTGCGGCTCCTGCGGGAGCCTCAACCGCCATTTGTGACGCAAATGACGGTACGGACGGCAATTCATTCGCAGCCGGTCATGCTCATGATTTTTCGTCCGTTGGCAGGGAGAAGTCCGTAATATTCTCCCTGCCGGTCCACACTGAACTCTGCGGATTTCAGTGTGGGGACGGGGGCCACGAGGGTTAAGCAGGAAATGCAATAAATGCAGTATATTCCTGCTCACGCTGCGGCGGGATTTACGAAGATCCTCACGTCCGCTGGCCTGCCAGCTGACTGTCGTTCCGGTTCTTCCATCCGGAGGTAGCCGTGTCCTTCCAGAAGCTCCAACGTCGGAAAGATTTCCTCCGTTTTCTTGAAAAACTTGCCCCGACACATCTGAAAAAGATCGGAACGTTTGATCATGGTGACGTTCTTCTTTTTCAGCTTTGCCATCACGAATTTGGCTTTCTGGATACTCAGGTCTGTGCCCATCATGGAGTAAGCGTAGGTGGAATGAGCCAGAAAGTATTTTCCAATTTGAATTGCACGGTTTACAGTCGATACGGAAATCTCGTACTGTCCATCGTCCATATCAGCGCCGTGGAGCAATCCTGCAATCCGGAGAACGGCGCCAATATACTTGCTGGCCCAGTCGGAGATGGCCTGCCCTTCACCAGCCAGAAACCTTTCGTGTTCCTGGAAGTAGTCGGCCATCAGGTCAAAGGCTTTCTCGGAGAGATACAGCGTTTGAGTGTCCTCGCTGATTGGCAATGCCATCAGTTGAAATATCAGATTGCGATAGGCGGCGCTGACTTCGGGAGGAACGGATGGAGTTCGGAATGTCCGCCCGCCAATTCTGGACGGCGGCGACGCATACAGGAATCGGGCGATCAGACCTCGGCCAGTCATAGTGGTGTTGGACATGATCTCATCCAGCACACTGGGCTGGATGGAGAGAATAGCGGAAAGGGCCGGGTGCATGATACACTCTGAATCACGGGTCATTCTGTCTACATAGATGGTATCGCCGCAATGACCCTTCAGCCAGATGTCGATATTAGCCTTGTTGGAATACCGCCCGGCCATAATATCGAAGATGCCGCCTTCGGTAGAGATTACGGAGAACACACCGCCGTTGGCAGCCATCAGGCTGGTCAATGCTTCGCTGGAACAGTCATCGGCAAAGAAGCGGACCGGCTTCAACTCGGGTATATCTTCAAGCTGCTCTTGCAGATGCCGAAGCTCCAGTTCTGTTTCACGATCTTCCTTGTGTTCCAGCTTCTTTTGCAGACCGGAGATTTGGTGCTCCAACGCTTCTCGCTGTAAGCGGTTTTCCCGAATTTCAGAGCTGCGGGACTGATTGTATTCCTGCTCGTATTCGTAGAGATACTTAGTCATATCCCGCATGACGCTGGATTTGCGCTCGCCGGGAGCAGCGATCACCACGGTGTAAAGGCTCAGCGGTTCATAATAGCCAGGTGTGCCTTCCACCTTGTATTTTCCTTGCAAGCAGACCGCCAGGACGCCAAGGCTGATCACAGCTGCCATATCCGGTGCTGTCTGGCTGTGCTCTGCAACTGCACTGACATATCTTCGGATCGTGTCAGGTAACGCATCCACTGGGAATGTCGGAAGCTCACTCCACTGTGGCGTCAATGGCACCAATGGTGGAAATTGCGGTGTAGTCTCTTGCTTTGGCGTGTAGACCTCTTTGCAGTTTTCAATGGCTTTCTGGATAGTAATAGCTCCATAGGTTGTCCCGGATTGCTGCCGATCCCATTTGTCACGCATCAGGCCAGACTGGCGGAACATGGCATCCATTTTTGCTGCATCTTTTCCTGTCCAGAATGCCAGATAACTGCATAATGCCAAATCTGCCTCGGACTGGGAAGCGTATCCCATTGTGGATCCATCCCAGAGTGAAGTAAAAGCTGCTCCGTTTTTGCTGGACTTTGCCATGCTGAGAAGCTGTGCTGTGTCCATATCGGGATTTCCTGCATTTATTGCATTTGCTACATTGATTTCCGGTCTGACCATGAATCGCTCCAAAAGGATTTCCAGTTCCTTTGTGCGATCTCCAAAATCATATTGCTCACATACTTTTCCGGTCACTGTCACATACTTGTTGGTTGCGCCTGCCACATAGACTTCAATACCGGCCTGATGATTCATGATATAAAATCGTTTGGAATCGTACTGGAAGCCGTCTGCCCGGAACAGAATGTGTAATCCGTTCCCGCTGGGGCTGTACTCGGTATAGCTGTGCATTAAGGCTGTCTCTTATACACATCTGACGCT
>ENA-OYWS01000115-OYWS01000115.1-human-gut-metagenome-genome-assembly--contig:-NODE-115-length-41427-cov-9.905927_pt1 | contig 41427 bp, 20 predicted proteins | sample MGYA00244813_ERZ653402 | MGnify/ENA primary metagenome ERZ653402 (study PRJEB26926, sample SAMN06165021) | human gut metagenome | biome: ENVO:00009003; feature: ENVO:2100002; material: ENVO:00002003...
TAATAGTAGAACCATCGTTAAGAGCGATAAAATCGACTGCTTTGCTACTACGATGGGTACGAACCCATCCCTTGACATTCACGATTGAGCCGTAGGCTGTACTCTTGAGCAAGTCTACAACTTTAGTTCTTTTTACTTTTTCCATTGTTAATTAATAGGTTAAAAAGGAGACTAAACAGATAGTCTCCTTTCTTATTATATCTTATTATCCTTATTCAAAAGCACCCATGCGGAGCATGTCTACCTCCTTCTCAGTAAGGAAGCGCCAGTCACCGCGACGGAGATTTTTCTTAGTCAAACCTGCGAACTGTACGCGGTCGAGCTTGGTAACACGATAGCCGAGGCTCTCGAAGATACGGCGCACGATACGGTTCTTGCCACTATGAATCTCGATGCCAACCTGTGCCTTGTCGCGATCATCAGCATACTCTACAGCATCTGCCTTGATCTCACCATCTTCCAAGGTGATACCCTCACGGATCTGATCCATATCGTGAGCTGTCAGGTTCTTATCGAGGTGAACGTGATAAACCTTCTTCTTCAGGAACTTAGGGTGAGTAAGCTTAGAAGCCAGGTCACCATCGTTGGTCAAGAGAAGTACACCTGTTGTATTACGGTCGAGACGACCTACAGGATAGATACGCTCAGGACAAACATCCTTTACGAGGTCCATCACAGTCTTGCGCTGCTGAGGATCATCGCTGGTTGTAACATAATCCTTTGGTTTGTTGAGCAATACGTATACCTTCTTCTCCAAAGTTACAGGAGCGTCGTGGAACTTCACCTCATCGGTACGAAGGATCTTGGTACCCAACTCGGTAACTACCTCACCATTGACAGTTACCAGACCTGCCTGGATGAACTCATCAGCCTCACGGCGAGAGCATACACCAGCATTGGCGAGGAACTTGTTCAAGCGCAATGGCTCTGTTGGGTCGATGTTCTCCTCCTTATATTCGATACGCTTCTTCATGCTATACTTAGCATTTGGATCGTAACCAGGAGTGTGCTGACGGAAACCGCCACCACGGTTGTTGCCATAGCCACCACCCTGTGGACGGCCATAACCGCCACGGTTGTTGCCATAACCACCCTGCTGAGGACGACCATAGCCGCCACCACGGTTGTTGCCATAGCCGCCACCCTGTGGACGACCATAACCACCACGGTTGTTGCCATAACCACCCTGCTGAGAACGAGACTGGTAGCCGCCCTGCTGGCGTGGCTGATAGCCACCCTGCTGACGAGGCTGATAACCACCCTGTTCATCATTATTGTTGTAACGAGGACGATAGCCACCCTGCTGAGGACGAGACTGATAGCCTCCCTGCTGACGTGGCTGGTAGCCACCACGGTTGCTGTTACCATAACCACCACGGCTCTGATAGCTGCTGCGCTGTGGACGCTCGCTGCTGCCTGTACTCTGCAAGCCAGCGCCGAAACCTTCAGGACGGAAACCGCCTTCGCTGTTACTGCTACTTCTGTCGCTGCTGTATGCGCGATGTGAATTGATACGAGGACGCTGTGTGCGACCTACTGGTCGATAACTCTTCTGATAACCACCTGCTGGGTTGTAGCCCTCACGGGTTCTCTCATTCTCAGAAGACTGATCTTGAGGTTTGTTTTCAAATTCTGAATCCATTTTCTTAAAATACTTAATAGCCTCACGGCTGGGTTAATAAATCTAATTTTTACTTTTATATATATGTACTAAAACTACAAAATTCCTTTGTGCATATTAGATACCTGTATAATTGCTTGGTGTGATTGCCATCAGTTCTGCCTTAACACTATCACTCACATTCAATCCCTGGATAAACTCATGAATAGTTTCCTCAGTCATGTGCTGATTGGTACGTGTCAACGCCTTCAATGCCTCGTAAGGATGTGGATATGCCTCACGGCGAAGAATAGTCTGGATAGCCTCAGCTACAACTGCCCATGTATTATTCAAATCTTCCTGCAGTTTCTCCTCGTGAAGAATCAGTTTACGCAAGCCCTTCAATGTACTCTGGATAGCAATGACGCTATGACCGAGAGGCACACCGATATTACGGAGTACGGTACTGTCAGTAAGGTCGCGCTGCAAGCGGCTAACCGGAAGTTTCTGTGCCAGGAACTGAAGAATGGCATTGGCTATGCCCAGGTTACCTTCACTGTTCTCATAATCGATAGGATTCACCTTGTGAGGCATCGCACTTGAGCCTACCTCACCTGCCTTGATCTTCTGCTTGAAGTAATCCATAGAGATATACATCCAGAAGTCACGGTCTAAGTCGATGATAATGGTGTTGATACGACGGATGGCGTCAAAGATAGCGCCAAGGTAGTCATAGTTACTGATCTGTGTGGTATACTGCTCGCGTTCCAAACCGAGTTTTTCGCTGACGAACTTGTTACCAAATACTTTCCAGTCATACTGTGGATAAGCTACATGGTGAGCATTGTAGTTACCGGTAGCACCACCGAACTTAGCTGTAATCTTGCAAGCCTTGAGCGAATTAAGCTGCTCGGTAAGACGGTAAACATAAACCATGATTTCCTTGCCCAGGCGGGTAGGTGAAGCAGGCTGTCCGTGAGTCTTAGCCAACATAGGCACATCCTTCCACTCATCAGCATAAGTCTGGAGCTGTGCAATCAGCTCTTCAACCTGCGGATTGAAGCACTCTTCCAAAGCCTCTTTTACAGAGAGAGGCACACTTGTGTTGTTGATATCCTGAGATGTCAAACCAAAATGGATAAACTCCTTGTAAGCATCCAGGCCTCCGATCTTATCGAATTCTTCCTTGATAAAATACTCTACAGCCTTTACATCGTGATTGGTAATCTTCTCGATGTCTTTTACGCGCTGTGCTTCATTTTCGTCAAAATTACGATAAATGTCACGCAGACGTTCGAACAGCGACTTGTCGAAAGAAGCAAGCTGTGGCAAAGGTAACTCGCATAGAGTAATGAAGTATTCAATCTCTACGCGTACACGATAACGAATGAGAGCATACTCTGAGAAGTAGTTAGCGAGCTGCTCTGTTTTTCCCCTATAACGACCATCAATTGGTGATATGGCAGTCAATAAATCTAAATTCATAACAATACGTATTATATATAGGGTGCAAAATTAATGAATTATCGTGAGAAAACAGAGAAAATAGTGATAAATAAATTTAAAAGCATAAAAAAAGTCTCTCAACATTTGTTGAGAGACCTTCACCATTGTGGGCGTTGACGGATTCGAACCGCCGACCCTCTGCTTGTAAGGCAGATGCTCTAAACCAGCTGAGCTAAACGCCCTTGCTTTGCAATTGCTTTGTTCTTGAAAGCGAGTGCAAAGTTATAGCATTTTTCTGTAACCGCAAAATGTTTTGCGGAGATTTTTTCGGTTTTGGTCGAAAAATGCTTGTTTTTAACGTTCTGTAACTAAAATCGGCGCTTTTAGTTGCGTTTCGAGGTGATGCCGCCGTTCTTGGTGAGCGTGAGCGTCGACTTCTGCAGCTGTCGCGAGTTATGGTCGAAGATGAGATTCGGGTTGAATCGGCGTCCTTTGAACACGGTTTCGAAGTGGAGATGTTCGGTTGTGGCGCGTCCGGTGCGTCCGGTGAGACCTATCACCTGACCGGCTTTCACCTTGTCGCCCACCTTCACGAGGTTTTTCGACTGGTGCGAGTAGAGCGTCTCCAGTCCGTTGGCGTGCTTGACGACGATGCAGAGTCCGTAGCCGTAGTGAGAGTTGGAGCGTGTCACCACGCCGTCGAATGCTGCCACTATCTCGTCGTTCGGTTTCGTCTTGAGGTCTACGCCGCTGTGTCGGCGCTTGCCTCCGTAGGGGCTTATCACCTTGGCTCCGGGCAACGGATACGCCCAGCTGCCTTTCTTCATCTCCTCGAGGTTCCACTTGTAGGTCTGCTTCTTCTTGAACACGTCCTCGGTTGTGAAGTTTGGGTTCTCGTCGAGGTCTACCTTCTCGCCCACGGTCGACACGTTGATGTACGAGCTGTGCTTCTCGCAGAGCAGTGTGTGGCGGTGCAGTCGGTGGCTGTTTATGCTGAACACGGCGGCGGGGTTGATGCGCTTGCCGTCGATCATGATAGAGAAGTCGCAGTAGAACTTGCCGTCGCGGTGTCCGACGATGGCGATGGTCTGTCCGGCGCGTACGTGCTGTCCCACCTCAACCATGTTCTCGGCGTTGTTGGCGTATACGGTCTCCAGTCCGTTGCGGTGGCGTATCACTATCACGTAGCCCATGTCCTGGTGTTTGCGTGCGAGACGCACCGTTCCGTCGAACATCGCCTTCACGTTGTCGCCGTCCTTGGTGTCTATCTGTACTATGTCGTTCTTGCGCATTGTGGCTTTGCCCACGGGCAGCGGGAATGAGTATTCGTTTGGTTTGAGCAGACCGAGGTCGATGCTGAACGCATCGGAGCGGTTGAAGAGTCCGGGTGTTGATATGCTGATCTGCTGCTGTTCGGCAGCAGTGAACTGATGCTTTACGGGTGTTGCCGACACGAGGGTGAGTGTGGCTATGGCTAATAGTAGTTTCTTTATTCGCATTATTGTTTGTTTGATTAGTCTTCTTCAAAAGTTGCGTGCGCCGACCGGTGCGGATGTCCGTATCGTTCGGCGCTCGTGTCCGTATCGTTCGGCGCGGACTATAATATAATGCCCGAATAGATGCGTCCCGACTCGGTGCCGAGGCGTCGTGCCGAGAAGTATTCGTCTACGCTGTCGTATGTGCAGACGTCGCTTTCGAGGATATTCTCATCAGCCACGCCGGCGTGCTCGAGCAGCTGTCGGTTGGCGAGCTTCAGGTCGATGTGCCATTTCTTCTCGAACAGCTTCGACGGGTCTGCGGCGTCGGGGTAGCGCTTTATCACCTGCTGTGCGAGCGTCGGCATGTCGAAGGCTGCCTCTTCGAAAGCGGCGTACACCTCGTCGCCCACTTCGAAGTTCTTCAGCGATATGCCCGGTCCTATAACGGCTTTCAGCTTCTTCGGGTCGGTCTTGTAGGCGATGCCCATGTCGGCTATCGCCTTGCCCACGATGCGTGCCAGCGTACCGCGCCATCCGGCGTGAACGGCTGCTGCGGCGTGGTGCTCCTCGTCGTAGAGCAGTACGGGTATGCAGTCGGCTGTCGACACTCCGATGCATACGCCCTTTACGTCGGTGAGCAGCGCGTCGACGCCTTCGAGCAGCATCTGGCGTATCTGCTCGGGCAGGGCGCAGAACTCCTTGTCTATGATACGTGTCTCGGTGCCGTGTGTCTGGTGGGGCAGTATGATGCGGTCGGCGTCTACGCCCAGCTCCTCAGCCAGCAGCGTGCGGTTGGCAGCCACGTGCTCGGGCTTGTCGCCGCAGTAGGGGTTGATGTTCAGCGAGGCGTGGTTACCCTCGCTGGTTCCGCCGTGGCGTGTGGTTGAGAAAGCGCACACGCCGTCGGCTATATTATAATATGTAAGGCGCAGCGCGGTGTTACTCATTGTCTGCCTCCTCTTCGTATTCAAAGTCGTCGAGGTCTTCCACGTCGTCAACGTCCTCGATGTCGTCGTCGTCGATGTAGATAATATCGTCCTCGCCCTCCGCCTTCATTTCTGCCATGAAGCGTGTCATGTCCTTGTCGCGGTGTACGAGTGTGTCCTCGGCTGTGATGTTCTGCAGCTTGTTGCTCTCCGAGTTGAGCTCCTGCCACAGCGTGTCCTTCAGTTCCTGAATACCGAGTCCGGTAACAGAGGAGATGAACACTACGGGGAGGTCGTCGGGCAGCGTCTCGCGCAGCATGTCCATGAGTTCGTCGTCGAGCAGGTCGCACTTCGTCACGGCCAATACGCGGTGCTTGTCGAGCATCTCGGGGTTGAACTTCTCAAGCTCGTTCTTCAGCAGTTCGTACTCGCGCTTGATGTCGTCGGTGTCGCCCGGCACCATGAAGAGCAGCAGCGAGTTGCGCTCGATGTGGCGCAGGAAGCGCAGACCGAGTCCCTTGCCTTCGCTTGCTCCCTCGATGATTCCCGGGATGTCTGCCATCACGAACGACTTGTGGTCGCGGTAGTCGACGATGCCGAGCGACGGTTCGAGCGTGGTGAACGGGTAGTTGGCAATCTTCGGGCGTGCGCTCGACACGGCTGAGAGCAGTGTCGACTTGCCTGCGTTCGGAAGGCCCACAAGACCTACGTCGGCGAGCAGCTTCAGCTCGAGGATGATGGTCATCTCCTCCATCGGTTCGCCCGGCTGAGCATAGCGTGGGCACTGGTTGGTAGCTGAGCGGAACTGGAAGTTGCCGAGTCCGCCTCTGCCGCCCTTGAGCAGCAGCACTTCCTGTCCGTCGTGCATCACGTCGCATACGTACTTGCCCGTCTCGGCGTCGTATACCACCGTTCCGCACGGCACGTCGATGTATATGTCCTGACCGTCTTTGCCGTGACACTTGTCGCGACCGCCGTTGCCTCCGTGCTCGGCGAAGACGTGGCGCTGGAACTTAAGGTGGAGCAGCGTCCAGTAGTTGTGGTTGCCGCGCAGGTAGATGCTGCCGCCGTGTCCGCCGTCGCCGCCGTCGGGTCCGCCGTTGGGGTTATACTTCACGTGACGGAGGTGCATAGAGCCTCTGCCGCCCTTGCCCGAGCGACAATATATCTTTACATAGTCTACGAAATTAGATTCTGCCATTGTCTGTATTTATGCTTTATAGATGAATAAAAAGGACAACTATCAATCAATCAATAGATTGACAACTTGCAAAGTTACGGAAAATATCGCAGAATAAGGCATACCTGCACCAAGTTTTTGCAGGTACGGCTGTATATAAATGAAGTTTTTATGAGTTTGGGGGCGAAATAGTAGCAACTTGTCAGCTTGAATCAATGGCAAGCTGACAAGTTGCAGAATGTCTTAAGCCGCACGCTTCATGGTATAGCGCAGAGCGTATACGAGCACGAAGGCGAAGCCTGCGAGCGGTATGAAGAACGGCAGCGTGAAGTTGTCGGTAGAGTCGGCGATGATACCCATCAGAAGAAATCCGCAGCCGCCTACTGGTGTCATCATCAGTATCGACGAAGCGCTCTTGGTGAGTCCGCCGAGTCCGCGCAGCGTGAGGGCGAAGATGGTCGGGAACATGATTGCCTCGAAGAAATAGTTGGCTATGAGTGCCAGAACAGACACGTCGCGACCGAAGTCGAGCAGCAGAACGGCGATGCAGATCACGGTGCCGAGAGCGCATACGGCGAGATACTTCTCTGCCGCAATGTTGCTCATCACAGCCGCACCGATGAAGCGCGCCAGCATGAACACGCCCAAGCCGATGGTGAGTATCGTAGAGCCCGTGGCTGCCTTCATCCAGCCCTGACCCGTCACGAAGTTGATGAAGTAGGAGTTTATCGAAATCTCCGCCACCTCGTAGGCGAGTAGCGCGAGCAGTCCGAACACGAACCAGCGGTTGCGGAAGAGCATCTTCAGGTTGTGTGCGCCTTGCTTTGTGTCGTTGTCGTTGTCGTGAACTATCTCCGGCAGTTTCACTCGTGCGAAAACCACGGCTATGAGTAGCACGAACGCGCCCATTATGGTGTAAGGTATCACGGCGTCGCCGCCTGCGCTGCCGTCGGCGCCCTGGAAGAGGAAGCTGCCCACGACGAGTGTGGCGAACATTGAGCCTACGCCGTTGAACGACTGCGAGAAGTTAAGGCGCGACGTGGCTGTCTCCTTCGGACCGAGCTCCGTTACGTACGGATTGGCTGACGTCTCGAGGAACACGAGTCCGCAACCGATGATGAACAGTGCCACGAGATAGGCGTAGAACGTGCCCAGCATTGAGCAGGGGATGAACGCCAGCGAGCCTAAGCCGAACAGAAGGAGTCCGCTTACCACGCCGCGGCGGTAGCCCTGACGGTTGATGAACAGACCGGCGGGTATCGCCATAAGGAAGTAGCCGAGATAAGTGGTCACCTGAATCAGTGCCGACTGTGTGATGCTGATGTCGAGCGCATTCTGGAAATGCTTGTTGAGCACGTCGAGGATGGCGCGCGCAAAGCCCCACATGAAGAAGAGTGAGGTGATGAGGATGAACGGCACAGCATACTGCTTGCTGCTCAAAGATGCTTGATTTTGTTTCATGTGTGCAAAGTTACTGCAAACCGAAGACAATACAAAATATGCTCGCAAATTTTTGTCATAGCTAAGCTACTTGCACTAACTTTCTGACACTTAACGATGCGTCTCGACAAAAAAAATCTGCAAGCAGTTTTTTTATGTGCAAGACTTTCAGTAACTTTGCACCTAATTATAAATATTGTACCCTATGAGCGTGATAAAAATAAAGGATAAGACCTTCAAGGTGTCAATCCCCGAAGCTGAGATTCTTCAAAAAGTAAAGGTAGTAGCCGATCGTATCAACAAGGACATGGCAGGCAAGAACCCGTTGTTGCTCGCCATGCTTAACGGATCGTTCGTGTTCGCTGCCGACCTCATGCGTATGATCAACGTGCCGTGCGAGATTTCGTTCGTCAAGATGTCGTCGTACGAGGGCACTGCGTCTACCGGAAAGGTGAAGCAGCTCATCGGTTTGAACGATGGTATCAAGGGCCGCACCGTGATCATCGTTGAGGACATCATCGAGTCGGGACTCACTATGCAGACTCTGCTCGAGCAACTCAAGGAGAAGGAGCCGGAGTCGGTGCACATCTGTACTCTGCTGCTCAAGCCGGAGTGTCTGAAGGTGCCACTCGACACAGAGTATGTAGCCATCGAGATACCAAACGACTTCATCCTCGGCTACGGACTCGACTACGACCAGCAGGGACGCAACCTGCGCGATATCTATACAGTGGTGGAGTAGGAGTAAACAATAACATTACATAATAAAGAATTCAGATGAAAAACATCGTAATTTTCGGTGCTCCTGGTTCAGGCAAGGGCACTCAGAGCGACCTGATGATTGAGAAGTATGGTTTCAACCACATCTCTACAGGCGACGTTCTTCGCAACGAGATCAAGAACGGAACAGAACTTGGCAAGACTGCCAAGGGTTTTATCGACAACGGACAGCTCATCCCAGACGAGTTGATGGTCAACATCCTCGCAAGTGTGTATGACAGCTTCGGCAAGGAGCACAAGGGCGTTATCTTCGACGGCTTCCCGCGCACAATCCCGCAGGCTGAGGCTCTGAAGAAGATGCTCGCAGAGCGCGGACACAAGGTGGCTGCCATGATTGAGCTCGACGTTCCGGAGGACGAGCTGATGACTCGTCTTATCAAGCGCGGTCAGGAGAGCGGACGCTCTGACGACAACGCTGAGACTATCAAGAAGCGCCTCGACGTTTATCACAACCAGACAGCTCCGCTTATCGAGTGGTACAAGGGCGAAGGCATTCACCACCACATCAACGGACTCGGCGAGTTGCCACGCATCTTCGGCGATATCTGCAGCGTGATCGACGCACTCTAATATATAAAAAAGTCCTCGAAAAATTTTTCGAGGACTTTTTTTTATTCGTTGCTTTCGATGAACACCGTATTATCCATTTCGTCGAGCGACTTCTTCTTCTTGTTTTCCTTCGCTCCAGCCTTCAGCAGACTCTTTGCAGCGGTGATGATGCTTCTGCCGCTTTCCGCTGTCGACACCTTCAGCTTAGCCATCTTCTCCACCGTGCTGTTCATGCTCGTCTCCACATCCATGAAGCGCATGCCGAAGTCCTGCACACGCTCCACGACGATGTTCGCTGCGTCTATCATCGCCTGCTGGTTCTTCAGCTGGCGCACCTGCGTCCACATCATCTCCAGCACGCGAAGGTTCATGTACATGGTCTGCGGACCGAGAATCATGACGCCTTCGTCGTAAGCCTCGCGCCATAGCGTGGTGTCGTTGAGCAGCGCAAGGTTCAATGCGCCTTCTATAGGCACGTACATGATGGCGAAGTTGAGGCGGTTGTAGCCCTCGGGCAGATACTTCGTATACTCCTTGCGCGCCAGTCGCTTCACCTGAGCACGTACGCTTGCTACGTGTGCCTTCAGATATTCCGACTTCTCGGGCGTGCCGTCCTCAGCGTTCATGTAGCGCTCGTAGTCGGTGAGCGACATCTTCGAGTCGACCACCACGTGGCGGTTGTTCGGGAAGTGTAGTATGAAGTCGGGTATGAGTCCGCATCCGTCGTCGCCCTTCGCCTGCTTGCCTGCCTTGTCGCGCAGCGTCTCCTGCGTGTCAAACTGCTCGCCCTCCTTCAGCTCGAGGTCTTCGAGCAGCTGCTTCAGCTTCAGCTCGCCGAAGTTGCCCTGCACCTTCACCTCTCCGGTGAGTGCCCGTGTCAGCCGGTCGGCAGTCTCGCCCAGCGCCGCGCTCTTCTCCATGTTCACCTTTATCGTAGCATCGAGACGCGTGAGCGCTTCGTTCTGCTGTTCCTTCGATTTGTCGAACGCCTCGCGCATGCTCTTCAGGCTTTGTGTGAGCGGGTCGATTATCTTCGACACCTGCTCCTTGTTGCGCTCGCCCAGCTCGTCCTGACGTCGCTTCAGAATTTCCTCCGACGTGGTCTGCATCTGCTCACGTATAAGCTTCATCTGACTCTCCACCTGCTCGCGGTTCATCTCTCTGAGTGCCTCTATCTGCTTCTGTTGACCCTCCTTCACCTGCTCGAGTTGCGCCGTCTGCGCCGCCTTCAGCTGTTCGAGTTGTGCTGTCTGCGCCTCTTTCAGTTCCGCAATCTGCTTTTCGTGCGCCTCTTTCAGTTCGGCGATTTGCTTGTTGTGCACATCCTTAAGGTCTGCTATTCTCTTGCTGTAAGAATACGCCACCACGCCGATGATGATGGCTGCCACTATTGCTACTATGATGCTTTCTATCATTATTATATAATTATATAGATTCCTTGTGTTTACGTTTCTTGCAAAAATAATAAAAGTGTGAAGCATACTCAACACTTTCTTCCGAAAAGTTGAAAGTGTTGAGTATAATTAACAGAGACATTGACGTTAATCATGACTGTCGTTTTAAGAAGCAGTTCATGTTTCTCATCGTTTAAGAGCTTAAAATATATTGTTATTCTGTGTTGTTCGATAGTCGTTATGTTCTGCTGATGTCGTTTTACACTATGCAAAATAAAAAAAGAGGTATGCCTATTGTGGTCATACCTCTTGTGAAATGATGTTTTTTTGTTTTGAATTTGTACGATTCTGCTTTGTTGCGCGGCGTATCTGTCTCCTCACGCAGTTTTATCTAAGTGTGAAGCGTGCTTTTAAAGGTGTGTTGTCAGAGGCGTTTCCTATGAGAGCCTCAAACACGCCGTTCTCCGATTTCCATGCACTTGACGTTTCGTCGTAGAAAGAGAGAGCAGCATTGTCGATGGTGATGTCTACGTCCTGCTGTTCGCCGGGGTTGAGCCATACCTTCTTGAAGCCTTTGAGCTCCTTCACAGGACGGTCTACCGACGCTTTCACGTCCTTTATGTAGAGCTGTACGGTCTCTGCGCCACGCTTTGTGCCGATGTTCTTGACGGTTACGGTGAACGTCAATTTGCCGTCGCGAGTCATTTCTTTTGCCGACTGTTGCAGGGCGCTGATGCTGAATGATGTGTAACTCAGTCCGTGTCCGAAAGCAAATGTCGGTTTGATGTGTTTCTTCTCCGTCCAGCGGTAGCCCACATATATGCCTTCCTTATATTCTTCGTCGATTACCTTGTCGAAACCAACTGTCTTGTCGTCGGTGGTTCGCCACGTGCCAGGATATGTTTTCAGAGCGTGAGCGCCACAGTCGTTGAGGCTTCCATACCATGTGAACGGCAGCTTGCCGCTCGGATTGGCGTCGCCTGTCAGCACGTCGGCGATGGCGTTGCCTGCTTCCGAACCTATGAACCAGCTCTGTACGATGGCTGCCACCTTGTCTCGCCAAGGCATCGCCACGGCGTTGCCCGACACGTTTACGTAGATGAGGCGGTTGGTTACCTTGGCAAGTGCTTCGATGAGGCGGTTCTGCGCGTATGGCAACTCATACTGCTTGCGGTCGTGTCCTTCGCAGTCCTGATAGTCCGACTTGTTCAGTCCGCCCACCATAATGACATAGTCGGCATCCTTTGCTTTCTCCACAGCCTCGGCAATGAGTTGGTCGGCGGAGCGGTCGTCCTTCAGGTTCTGTCCCGTTTCCACTCCGTTGTATTCGCCCGTCACGTCTCCGACGTATCCGCGTGCATAGTCAATCTCTGCCGTACCTCCAAGTTTTGCTCGCAGTCCGTCGAGTGGAAGTGTCTCGCGCTGCACCTTCAGCGATGACGAACCACCGCCGACGGTCATCATCTTGATGGCATTCTCGCCTACAACGAGTATGCGCTTCGCCTTGTTGCGGTCGATAGGCAGCACGTTGTTGCGGTTCTGTAGTAGCACGATGCCCTCGTCAGCAATCTGGCGGGCAGCCTCGTAGTGCGATTCTGAACAGAGGAAGCCGTGCGGACGCTGACGGTTCATCGTCGTGCGGAAGAAGAGTCGCAGCACACGGCGCACCTTGTCGTCGAGTTCTCTGGTGGTGTATTTGCCGCTCTTTATACCATTGATATATGGTGTGGCAAGATAATAGTTGTCATAAGCGTTGCTTGTTCCTGCTGAAAGGCCGTTGGTCCCTGTTCCGAACTCCATGTCCAGTCCGTTCTTCACCGCCTGGTCGGTGTCGTGACATCCGCCCCAGTCGCTCACCACCACGCCGTCAAACGCCCATTCGCCCTTCAGTATGCGGTCGAGCGTGTACTGGTTGTGGCAGTTGTGCTCGTTCTTGTAAAGGTTGTATGCACCCATAATGGCCCAAACCTTGCCTTGCTCCACGGCAGCCTTGAACGCCGGCAGATAGATTTCATGCAGAGCGCGGTCGCTTACTACGACGTTCACCTGGTTACGATATTCCTCGTCATTGTTCAGACAGTAATGCTTCACGCATGCCGAAACACCGTTCGACTGCAGACCCTGTATGTAAGGCACCACCATCGTAGCCGCCAGGTAAGGGTCTTCGCCCATATACTCGAAGTTGCGTCCGCCGAGCGGGGTGCGATAGATGTTGACGCCCGGTCCGAGAATCATGTCCTTGCCACGATAGAGTGCTTCTTCGCCAAGACTCTTGCCGTAGAGTGTGGCAAGGTCTGGGTTCCATGTGGCAGCGAGACAGGTCAGCGCAGGGAACGCCACGCACGAGTCGTTGGTCTGTCCTGCCTGCTCCCATTCGTCCCACAATACGTCAGGGCGCACACCGTGAGGGCCGTCGTCTGTCCAGAAGTCGGGAAATCCCAATCGCGGTATTCCGGCAGATGAGAATTTGCTCTGTGCATGTATGACGCGTATCTTTTCCTGAAGAGTCATACGCGAGAGGGCGTCGTCAATGCGCAGCTCCATTGGCTGTGTCTCGTCCAGATAAACTGGAGTGTGCTGAGCGTAGGCGGTCATTGCGCTTATCGCAATCAAGCATGATGTTATGATATGTTTCATAGTAATGTGAATGGTTTTTAGCGATATTCTTACTCCGCAAGCAGGTCCTTCACTTCCTCCAGACTGCCGTCAGACGGCGAGGGTGTGATGCCGAGCAGATGGGCGAGGAGCGGGTAGACGTTCACGTTGCGGAAGGTAGACTCGCGGGTGTAGCCCTTGCGGAAGTCAGGACCGCAGGCGCGGAACAGCACGTGCATGTCGCTGTACGTTGGGTCGAAGCCGTGCGCGCCGGCTATGGTGCGGTCGTGCTCGCTCGTGACGAATCCGATGTCGCTGAGCACCACGATGTCGCCGATGTTCTCGTTCGTGCCGAAGTGCAGATACTGCGGCACCTCAGCCTTGCGGTACGCCCTGAGGTGCGGCACGGCGTTGAGTGCCTTCAGAATCTTGCCCTCGCAGCCCTTCTTGGCGAACACCATTGTGGGGAAGCCCGTCGCGAGGCGCTCGTACCACGACTTGTCGAGCACCTTGTCGAGACGTATGATGCGCTCGTTGGAGAGACGCGCCATGCCGTGGTCGGCAGTCACGATGAGGTCGATGTCGGCAGCGTCGGGCATGCGCTGTATGTCGTTCCAGAGCTGGTTGAGCAGACCATCGAGCGCCTCCACCTGCTTGCGCGTCTCAGGACTCTCCGGTCCGAAGGCGTGTCCGCTGTGGTCTGGCTCGTCGAAGTAAGCCATGATGAGCTGCGGACGCTTGTCGGCAGGCATCTTCAGCATCTCCTCAATCTTCGCCACGCGCTCCACATACGTCAGCAGCGGCTTCTTGGCGTAGCTGTGCCAGTAGTCTGGATATTCGCCCTTGATAGCCACGTCGGAGCCAGGCCAGTAGACCACGCCCACGCGCTTGCCCTGACGCTTTGCGGTGAGCCATATCGGGTCGCCGCCCCAGTAGGCAGGGTCGTTCTGGTTCTTGCCCAGAGCGAAGGTGGTGTTGGTAGCCTTGTGGTAGAACACGTTGGCGATGATGCCGTGGTGGTCGGGCACGAGGCCAGTAGCGAGCGTGTAGTGGTTGGGGAAGGTAGACGAGGGGAACGAGGGCTGCATCACAGCCTGCACGCCGTCGTGTCCGAGCTTGTCGAGGAACGGCGTGTGGTACATCTGCGGATAGTCCCAGCGGCAACCGTCGAGAGAGACTATCACAATACGATGTTCGCCGGCAAGCGAGCTTGCCAGCGAACAAAGTAATAGCGAAAGGACAACGATTATCCTTCTCATATCTGTCTGTTATGAATTAGTTGAATGTGTACTTGATACCGATCTGCATCTTCCAGCACTGGTCGTAGTTGTGGTTGAAGTTCCAGGTCTTGGTAGCATACTCGCCGTTCACCTTCATCATGCTGAACACCGGTGTGTTGTTCTCCACCTTGTTCACCTTCAGAACCTGGCCGTTGTTGCAGCTGCCCATGTTCTTGGCTACGCCCCACTTCGAGTTGAAGAGGTTGCCTACGTTCATGATGTCGAGGCTGAGCTGCAGGCGGTTGCGTGTGTTGCCTATCTTCACGTCGAAGTCGTGTGCCCAACGGAAGTCGAAGCGGTGTATGAACGGAGCACGAGCGCTGTAAGCCTCTGCGTACTCGCCCTTGTGGTTCTTCAGATACTTGTCCTGCTCTACGAACTTCCAGAATGCCTCGCGGTCGGCGTCGCTTACGAAGTTGATTTCAGAGTCGTTTCTCGGTATGTACATCAAGTCGTTCTTGATGCCGTCGCCGTTGATATCGCCGTTGTAGAGGAAGCTGTAGCCCGACGGAGAGTAGCCGGTGTAGAAGAGGCTGAAGTGATCCTTGGCATACTTGTAGCTTACGTTAGCGATGATGCGGTCTGGGATGACGTACTGTGAGTTCTGCACCTTAGAGAAGTTAGGACCGTTGATGGTGTACAGACCCGACCATGCAGAAGAAGCGTTGCTGCCCGGCATACCCGATACCTCCTTCATCACGGTGTGTGTGTAGGCAGCCATCACGTTGAGGTTCTTCAGCGGCTCGGCTGTAGCTGTGATGTTGAAGGTGTAGCCGTATCCCTTGTGAGTGTTGGTGAGCACGCACGCATCGTTGATGTTCGAGTAGTATGTGAAGTTCTTCGGATAAACGAGGCGGTTGTCAGCTCCGTTGAGGTGATCCCACTCAGAAGTGTTGTCCTTGATGTTGTAGTTCTTCAGCATCACGTCGGTGATCTTCTTTGTGTAGATGAACTCGGCTGTGAGTGTCATCGGGAAGCTAACCGGCACCTGATAGTCTACAGCGAGTGACGACTTCCATACCTGCGGCATCTTGAAGTTGCGGTCTACGCCTCCGATTGTTCTTGCCAGAGTGCCGTCGTCAGGAGTGATGTTTGCCGGCGCACCGAGCAGTTCGCGAATCTTGTCGCGGTCGGTTACGAGTCCGCCCTTGAAGTTGTTGAGCAGCGGGTCAGACGACTTCACAGTGCCGTCGCTGTTGTACTTTGTAACAGCGTTGAACGGGTTCTGCTGAATCATACCCGAGTTGCTCGGCATGTTGGTGAAGAATACCAACGGCAGACGGCCTGCGAACAGACCAGTACCGCCACGCACCTTGAGGCTCTTGTTGCCCAGCACGTCCCATACGAAGCCTACGCGCGGCGAAATCTGAATGTTGCTCTTCGGCCACATACCGGTGTCGATATGCTTTCCGCCGAAGTCGAGCGCCTTGATGGCGTTGTTGGTCATGATGTCGTCGTCGTCGAAGGCGATGTTATCGAAGCGGATACCGCCGGTGAGCTTCAGGCGGTCGTTCACGTTCCACTCGTCCTGCAGATAGATGCCATACTGGTTGAACTTAACCTCTGATGCAGGGCTTGTAGCTCCGTTGTAGCCGTAAGCGAGGCCCACGGTCTCAGGCGCAGCGCCGGTGAGGAAGTCGTCGAGCGAGCGGTAGCGGTAGTAGCCTGTGCCGCCGCGCATGTATGCGTTGTTAGCAAGCTGATGCTCGAAGTTGAAGCCCGCTGTCACCTTGTGGTTGCCAGCATACCATGTGAAGTTGTCGGTAAGGCTGAGCACCTTGTTCTTCACCTGGTTGTTGTAAGAGAAGAGCTCGTAGCCGAAGCTCATATACGGTGAGAGGTCCTGCTTGACGGTACCGTCGGCGAGAGTCTCGTAGCCGTTCATGATGTCGACGAACGGGAAGATAGAAGAGTCAGAACCGCGTCCGTCCTTCATGTCTGTATATGTGAAGAGCAACTGGTTGGCGAACTTGTCGCCGAAGCGGCTGTTGAGGTCGGCAGTTACAGATGTCACGTTGTTCTCCATTGAGTACATAGAGTTTGAGAACGACATCGAGTACTGCGAGAGGCGGTCCATGTTGCGCAGACGGTAGCCCGTGTCAGACGAGTTGCCGTTAGGCGCGTTCCACATCTTGTTGGCTGTGTGGTTGAAACGCACTGCAAGATGGTGGTCGTTGGTGATGTTCCAGTCGATGCGGCCGAGCAACTTGAGGTTGTGCTCGTCGGCGCCCCAGTTGGTGTAAGAACCCGGGTTGTAGCCGTACTTCTCCTTAAGGAACTGAGCGACGCGGTCGAGGTCGCTCTTCTTTGTACGAGAGATGTACTTGTCGATGTCAGCCTTGCCGTTCTCAGACGGAGCCCAGCGGTTAGCTACGCCCGGCACCTTTGTATATTCGGCGTTGGCGAAGAAGAAGAGCTTGTCCTTCACGATCGGGCCGCCGAGGGTGAAGCCGTATGTCGTTGTGCGGTTCTTGCCGCGCTCGCCGAGGTCGGCGTCGTCAACGCGGTTGCCGTGCATGTTCTCGTTGTTGTAGTAGATGTATGCCGAACCCTTGAAGGTGTTCGTACCCGACTTTGTTACGGCGTTGATGCCGCCGCCGATGAAGTTGGTCTGGCGCACATCGTACGGCGAAACCACTACCTGCACCTCGTCGATGGCGTCCATAGAGATAGGATTGCCGCCGCCCGGGAGCTTGGATGTCAGACCGAAGTTGTTGTTGAGGTTCGCACCGTCGAGTGTGAAGTTTGTAGAACGTCCGTCACCGCCTGCGAAGCTCATGCCGTTAGCGTACGGCGAGAGGCGTGCGATGTCAGAGATGCTGCGGTTGATGGTCGGAATGTTCTGCATCTGTGTCTGCGAGATGTTGGTTGTTGCACCGGTCTTCTCGCCTGCGAACTTCGAACCCTTTGCGCTTACTACTACCTCGCCCAGCTCATTCTGGTCTTCGCTCATGTTCACGTTGAGGTTGTAGGTCTCACCGAGCTGCAGCGTGATGCCCGTAATGTTCTTCTTGGTGTAGCCGATGTAGCTAACAGTCACCTTGTACGGACCGCCGACACGCATACCCTGGATGGTATAGCGTCCGTCGATGTTAGTCGCTGTGGCGTAGCGTGTGCCCGAAGGCTCATGCACAGCCTGCACAACAGCGCCGATAAGCGACTCGCCGTTGCTCTGAAGCGAAACTTTTCCTGATAACGCAGAGGTCGTAACCTGTGCCAATGCCGAGCTGACAGCTACTATCAGCATAGCAAAAGTAAGGAGGAACTTTTTCATATTACACAAAAATTTAGTTAGATGGTTGTTATTTCCTTTCGTTTTGCAAAATTAAACTAAATAAATGAGAAAGTTAATAAAAAAGCATTAATATTTTGTTTCATGCCCATTATTAGTTAAAAAGAAAGCCCCGGCAAACGTTTTTATTTGCTGGGGCTTTCTGTTTTTAGCCCAATAATCCCTTACGTTACAAGAAGGCGATGGTAAGACCAGCCATCACGATGCTCACCATAGACATGAGCTTGATGAGGATGTTGAGCGACGGTCCTGAGGTGTCCTTGAACGGATCGCCCACGGTGTCGCCTACGATGGTGGCCTTGTGGTTGTCGCTGCCCTTGCCTTCGAAGTGGCCTTCCTCAATCATCTTCTTCGCGTTGTCCCATGCGCCGCCCGAGTTGGACATGAACACGGCGAGCGTGAAGCCTGCCGCCAAGCCACCCGTGAGCAGACCGAGCACACCGGCTACGCCGAGCACCAAGCCCACGACGATAGGTATGACGATGGCGAGGAGCGACGGCACAATCATCTCGCGCTGTGCGCTGCGTGTGCTTATCTCCACGCAACGACCGTAGTCGGGCGTTGCCTTGCCTTCGAGTATGCCCTTAATCTCGCGGAACTGACGGCGCACCTCCTGCACCATCGACTCCGCAGCGCGACCTACTGCGCCCATCGTGAGGCCGCAGAACAGGAAGGCTGCCATGGCTCCGAGGAATGCTCCAACGAGCACCTTCGGATTGATGAGGTTCACCTGGAAGAACTCTATGAAGTCTATCGTGCTTGCATTGGTCGGGTCGAACACGTTGCCCGCTGCGTCGAGATACTGCTTGCCGTTGTCCACGGCGCGTATCATCGCTATCTTTATCTCCTCTATGTACGAAGCCAGTAGAGCCAGCGCCGTAAGCGCCGCCGAACCGATGGCGAAGCCCTTGCCCGTAGCCGCTGTGGTGTTGCCGAGAGCGTCGAGAGCGTCGGTGCGCTCGCGCACTTCCTTGCCCAGTCCGCTCATCTCTGCGTTGCCGCCGGCGTTGTCGGCGATAGGTCCGTAGGCGTCGGTGGCGAGAGTGATGCCGAGTGTCGAGAGCATGCCCACGGCAGCGATGCCGATGCCGTAGAGACCGGTGCTTATCGACTTAGCCGAGAGCGACATATCGAAGCCGTTGGCGCAGAGATAGCTGAGCATGATGGCTACCGAGATGGTCACTACGGGTATCATCGTCGATATCATGCCCGTTCCTATACCTTTTATAATAACCGTAGCGGGACCGGTCTGCGAAGCCTCCGCAATCTTCTGCGTCGGCGTGTAGCTGTGCGAGGTGTAGTATTCGGTAGCCTGACCGATTACGACGCCTGCCACGAGTCCGCTAATCACCGAGAACGAGAGTCCGAGCCAGTTCTCAATGCCCAGCAGGTATAATATAATAAAGGTGGCAACGGCTATGAGCGCCGCACTCACGTTGGTGCCGAGACCGAGCGAGTGGAGCAGTTCCTTCATCGTTGCGCCCTCCTTGGTGCGCACGAGGAAGATGCCGATGAGCGAGAGGAAGATGCCGATAGCCGCAATCACCATTGGCGCAATCACGGCGCGCAGCTGCATGTCTGCGTTCATGGCGAACGCCGTTGCGCCGAGCGCTGCTGTCGACAGGATTGATCCGCAGTAGCTCTCGTAGAGGTCGGCGCCCATACCAGCCACGTCGCCCACGTTGTCGCCCACGTTGTCGGCGATGGTGGCGGGGTTGCGCGGGTCGTCCTCGGGTATGTTAGCCTCCACCTTGCCCACGAGGTCGGCTCCTACGTCGGCAGCCTTGGTGTAGATGCCTCCGCCGACGCGGGCGAAGAGAGCCTGCGTAGAAGCACCCATACCGAAGGTGAGCATAGTGGTTGTGATGGTGACGAGGGCGGTAGCCTCTCCGTCGTAAACGGCGTTAAGAACAACAAACCAGATGGCGATGTCGAGCAGTCCGAGGCCAACAACGACGAGACCCATGACGGCGCCGCTGCGGAATGCTATCTTCAGACCTTTGTCCAGACTCGTGCGTGCTCCGTTTGCGGTGCGTGCCGAAGCGTAGGTTGCGGTCTTCATGCCGAAGAAGCCTGCAAGACCCGAGAACAGACCGCCGGTGAGGAATGCGAACGGCACCCACGGGTTCTGCACCTTAAGCACATAAGCCATGAACGCAAACACGATGGCGAGCACCACGAACACGATTGTCACAACCTTGTACTGCTGCTTGAGGTAAGCCATTGCGCCCTTGCGCACGTGCTCTGCTATCTCTTTCATTCTGTCTGTGCCTTCGTCTTCGTTCATCATCGAGCGGAAGAAGAACCATGCCATTCCCAATGCTACAACACTGGCTATCGGGATAAGCCAAAATACTAATGGAATGTTGTTCATAACGTCTTGTTTATTAGGTTGATAATAGATAATAGTAGTTGTCGGTTTGCTTTACGATTGCGCATCGTTGCTTTACGATTGTTATTCCTATAAAAGATTTTGCAAATATATGAAATAAAACAACACGAATGTGGAAAACGATGAATTATTTATGCAAAAAATGCAAACCTTGTGGAGCTGCAGCCCATTACCGCGGTGGTGTAACGTCATTACCGCAGTGCTGTAACATCGTTACCGCGCAACGGTAACAACGTTACCACGGCGTTGTAACAGCATTGTTGCGGTTCTTTCGCAAGAAAAACGCTCAACTTCTTTTCTTTATTCTTTATGCTTTTCCGTTTTTTGCGTAACTTTGCGTATCTTAACATAAGCGGATGCGCATCCGCAGAGAAAGATACGATTAATATATACCAGAAGAGTTATGTTATATTTGTTACAGTTTGCATGTCTGATATTCATGTTTATCAGCGCATTCTTCATTGCCGTCACGCGTCTTCACGTGAGATGGATAAACCGGCGGTATGAGTGGTCGCGCTGGATGATATTCTCAGCCCTGCTTTTGATGGCTGTACACTTCTTCCTGCAGATGTACTTCGGCTTCCGCGCCACGGGCGCTGCTGTGGGAGCCGTCATCAACGCGCTGGTCTACCTGCCTTGCTTCACGCTTTTCTCGATGGCTATCTACAACATTGAGGCTACCCACACCAAGCGCCGTAAGATGAACCTTATCTGCGCCGCCGTATACGCCGCCATGCTTGCCGCCTTCGCTGTGGGCTACAGCTTTAGCGGTTCCCTGAACATTGGCGCATGGCTTTACGTGATGCTTGCTCTCTTTTTCGGCAATATGGTCTACTGCATATACATGGTGAAGAAGGAGATGACGAAGCGCAAGCGAATACTCGAAACGATGGCAGCCACCGATATGGTGCCCTTCCTGCGATATGCCCGTGCGAGCGTCGTGATGCTTCTCCTCACCGCCGTATCCATGCCGTTCGCCGTCCTCTCCACCAAGTCGTTGTACATAGTAGGTCCGATCGGACTCCTCGTACTGCTGTTCTTCATCGTGAACTTTGTGGCGTTCGGCAACTGTTACGTACCTACCGAGGAGCTGCTGGATAGGGAAAGAGGCAACGGCGAAACCGACGACGAGGACGCCGACGAGGACGAACAGACGATGGCAGAGAGCTGCGCCTCGCAGTCGGCAGCAGACTCTGACCAGTCCGCGCAGCGCCTCTCAGCCGAACGCAGCGCCTTCATCCAGGCGGCGCTCGACAAGTGGTGTGCAGACATGGGCTATAAGGACAGTTCGGTCAATATGCTTACATTGTCACATTCGCTGGACATCAACAAAAACGAACTGACGCAGTTCTTCAGCCAATGCCAGAACACGACGTTCCGTATATGGCTCAGCGAGATACGTTTCAATGCAGCCAAACGCATGATGATTGAGTATCCCGACTACAGCAACGACATCATCTCCTTCGAATGTGGCTTCTCCTCACGCTCATATCTGTACAGAGTGTTTAAGGAGAAAGAGGGATGCACGCCTATCGCCTGGCGAGACAAACAAGCGTAATAACCCGTTAAGATACACACTGTTAAGGTGTCTACTTCCTACGAAGTGGACACCTTTTTTGTTGGAAGTAGACACAGCGACGCAGCAATCAGACACTTAATTTTAATGAAAAAGTCTAAATTTGTGATGTGAAACAAAATTACATAATCTAAATTAATCAATAACTATAAAAACATCTTAAAATGAAAAGAAGAAGAGAGAAGCAACCTCCGCCATATTTGGACGGGCGGCTTGCAGGCAATTCTGTGTCCATGCGGCGTTCCATGCGAACGCCTGCGGGAAGATTCATGCAGTTCTTCCTTTGTGTCATGATGCTGATGGCGTTCTCAGTGCAGAAGGCGTCGGCGTATGACGATTGGAATAACAAATGGATAAGTCAATGGTATGATCCGATAAATGCCACTATCGTGCTCGACATCCGCGTTTACCAATCGTGGGGTGGAGGAGATGACGGCCATTGCGGATTCATCGGTGACGATGGCTATCTGACAGTCACTGTGGCTGGATATGGTATTAAGATAAACGGTCGGAGCGGAACGTGGAACACGGATGACGATCTCGAAAAATATGTCAAGAACGACGATGGTGAAACGCTCAATAAGGACGTATCCGTGGAATGGCTCGGTGCAAGGGTTGTCACGAGCAATGGCAAGAGCGCCTATTACCTGAAAATTACCGTTCCGCTGACGCAGGACCGAATCGGTAAAGACCAAGAGGTATACTATAATGGAAAATGGTGGCGCAGAACTAAAACGGCGACAGACCAGAAAGTTGAATTCACTGAAATCGTAGACACCAGATACGGCTGTACGCCGACCATAATCACAAATGCCTATTATGGCGTAAAGCAGAATAAACCCGGATATTTCATTGATTGGAAGAAAAACGGAACGGCAACCAACAGATCTATCGATCGCTACGGATATTACTTCATATGCGACTCGGAGGGAAAGGAAATAAATGGAACAGACTCTTTAGTAGGCAGTCAAACAAGCGGTTCGCTCTTCGTCCCGACTGAAAGAATGAGCCTTGACAACTTCTCCGACTATAAGGTGAAGCAGAAGTATACTCCAAGCAATAACAACAAGGTGACCTACTCTACGTTAAGTGACAGCTACACCCGCCCAGCCTATCCGCAGGTGAAGGAAATCAGCGCCGATTACAATCAGACGACGCGCAAGGTGAAGGTGAACTGGAATCTCAGTGCGGCACCTACGCAGAACTGCATTGAGGACAATATGGTGCTCACTATCAAGAGTACGGACAAGGCAACAAATACTGCGAACACTACCACACAGAATATCAAGTATATGGCTGGTAAGACAGCATATAGCTATGAATTTGACGTGCCTTTAGGCAGGAGCATGAATTATGAATTCAGAGTTAAGCGTTCGCATACAGGCAACTCTGACGTGTGGAACAACGCTTTCAGCAAGTCGACCTCTCTCGATGTTTCTACAAAGCACAGCAATGTTACAGCAGGTTCTGTGCATGCCGTACTGGACGAGGAAGCCAAGACTGCCACTATCACTTGGCAGACAAATGGCGACACCTGGAGTTCGGGCACCAAGGCGGTGCTTACGCGACTGAATGTTACGAGCAACACTACTGACAACATCGAGCTGTCTAAGGAAGAATTCCTCAGCGGCAAGTATGTTGACGACATGATAATGGTGTGCAACGAATATCGTTACCGCCTTACTGTGAAGCCTGCCGAGGCTTACGGCACTCTGCCTACGGTGGCTGCACCGGAGTCAATCATGCCCACAAGCATCGGCAATCTTGTTGCGTTCACAGCCGGCAAGGGCTACTACTCAGACCGCGTTGAACTGGCATGGAGCAGCAAGGGCAACTTTGAGCGCTTCGTCATCAACCGCAAGGAACATGGCGCTCCCGATACAGACTATAAGCAGATAGCCGTTACTGAGGGCAACGAGGCTCAGAACGACTATTACTATAACGACGTGAATGCCGTTCCGGGCGTGGTCTACGACTATCAAATCAAGGGTCAGGTGATGTGCTCGGGCAATCTGCTTGAGAGCGACGAGGTACTCACCGACGTGGGCTTCCGCACACCGACGGGCGACATCTACGGACGCGTGACGTTCGAGAGCGGCCAGGCTGTGTCGGGCGCAAAGGTAAGTGCTGAGCCTACGGATGGTTCGGGCGTTCCGGGCAAGTCGTACGTGTTCAGCGGTGCGTCTAACCTTACCGTCGACAACGACCAGCTTCTGAATGACGCCACGCAGGCAGCTACGCTTCAGGCATGGGTGAGAGCAGACAAGGAAGGCACCATCATCGAGAAGCCGGGCATGTACAAGTTGGCGTATAAGGACAAGAAGATTGAGTTCTCGGCTGGCAGCCAGACGCTGAAGACTCCGAAGAAGTTCAGCGAATACGTTTCTTCTGACCAGTTCGTGCATCTCTCAGCCGTGGCAAGCGCTACACACCTTATTATATATATAAACGGTGAGGCTGTGGCAGAAGCCGAGCGTACGGCTCAAATTACGGGCAACAACAACAAGGTGGTGATGGGCGAAGGCTTCGAGGGAGCCATAGACGAGGTGCGTCTGTGGAACAAGGCGCTCAGCGCTGACACCATCGCAAGCGACTATAGCCGCTACCTCGTAGGTAATGAGGACGGTCTGCAGGCTTACTACACCTTCGACTATTCGGTTGACGACGCCTTCTACGACATCTCGTACAAGGGCACTAAGTATAACATGAACCATGGTGTGGCTACGGGCGTAACGATCAGTGCGAAAGACATCCCGACTTCTGCTCAGCTCGGACACAGCAGCTACACTTCTGTAGACGGATCTTATCAGATTCGCTCTCTGCCCTATACCGGCAACGGAACTACGTATATGATTGTGCCCACACTCGGCATCCATCAGTTTGCATCGGCTAAGGAGCTGCGCCTCATCAACTCGCAGGCACAGAGCCACACCGTGAACTTCACCGACAAGTCGTCGTTCAACATTTCGGGTAAGGTGATGTACAAGGGTGGCAACGTGCCCGTAGAGGGCGTGTCGTTCGCTGTTGACGGCGTAACCGTAATGGACGGCAAGAGCAACATCGTGAAGACCGACGCTCACGGACAGTTCACCATAAGCGTACCTGTAGGACAGCACGAGGTGAAGGCAGTGCTTGCCAATCATACGTTTGAGAACGGCGGTAAGCTGACCAACAGCGACGGCACCGACCGCAACTATCAGGACGACGACAACGGATTCGAAATCTTTGACGTTACAACCATACGCTACATCGGACGCGTTGCCGGTGGCACCAAGCAGGAGGCGCTCCCCGTGGGTCACTCGCTCTCGAAGAACAACCTCGCCGACGACGTACGCATCGAGCTTACGTATCAGAACGAAGCCTATAAGATGACGGAAGCGCCTCGCGAAACTACGCTCAACCACTTCAAGGGCGTGTACGTTAGCAAGCAGCACAAGAACCGCGTAGCTTACAATGGCAATAAGATAACTATCTATCCTGATGCAGAAACGGGTGAGTTCTACGCCGACCTCATTCCTGAGAAGTATAAGATTAATGTGGTTGTGCCGGGCCATGACAACATCCCTGGCAGTGGCGAAGACCTCAACCTGAGCAATGAGTTTGTTCAGCAGAACGAAGTGAACGAGTATGTAGACTCTGTGTCTACGCAGGGCGTGTTCGTCAACTGCAGCGACACAGTATATTACAACAAGAAGCAGCAGTTCATCAAGCGCTACACTCCGTCTATCCTCGTGAAGGAGAAGGTGAAAGGCAAACTGCAGGACTTCTTCGGAAAGGCTGAACTTACCGTAGCTACCCTCGACCAAACAAAAACTATAAAAGTAAAGACTTACAATCCTGACAACGCAGCACAGCCTTACACTTTGGGCGTGCCTGTATACGAGCAGGGACAATACGTCACTTATCACATCACCACAGCTGAGGTGTACGAGTATAAGGATAAGGACGGCAGACGCAAAGAAGGCGTTAAGGAGGACATCGTGCCTACGCCTGAGGCTACGCTCTCATTCAGCAGAGGCGACCTTGCGTACGGAACACAGGAGAATATCACTACTGACGAGAACGGTGAGGCTGAATGGACATTCCAGGTGAACAACCCGGAGATGACTTCGGCTATGCGCTCTGCCGCTATGGATATGACTTATAGCGAAGACAGCCAGAGCACATCTTCTACAACAATCAACTGGAAGGGTGGCTTTGATGGCAAGGGCAACACAAAGGCTGTCGTTGTGGGAGCAAAGATAATGGGTTCTGACTTCGTGACGAACGGACCAGACAAGGTGCTCTTCGTGCTGCGCGACCCGCCGGGAAGCAACTCGTATGCTTATCTTGAGAAGGGCGTCACTGTGACAAGCACAAGTTCCTATGAGGGCAATGTCACCAACGAGGGAGTGCTTAACAATGAAGCAAAGATTGGTCTTGAACTTATGACATTTGCCGGTGTCGGAGCCGGAAAAATCACAAATAACGAGATAAAGGACGAATACTCTTTCGGCGTATCTCATAGTGAGACGATTGGCGGTACAGACACTGACACGAAGACAATGACCACCACCACGCGCTTCGAGACAAGCAGCGACCCGCAGTATGTAGGAGCCGACGGCGACCTTTTCGTCGGATTCTCTACCAACATCGGTGTTGGCAAGACGCAGAACATCGCCGTGGTTTCGCGCGAGATGTATCTGTCTGCACCTAATAAATACGAACTGTTCGGTGATGTTACACCGGCTGCCAACGACTATCTGCTCGTGAAGGCCACTGGTTTGGGACTCTCGCAGAAGTACGGCACGATGTTTATCTATCCGCAGGTACACATCGAGAAGGTATTGCTGCCGAAGCTTGAGGAGGTGCGTAACAGCATGCTGCATCAGCAGTCGGAGGCTTTGGATTTCCAGGCAATGGCTGACAATACCAAGCTTCCGGTCTACGTGTCGAAGCTGGCTACAGACGACCCCAACTATGGCAAGAGCAACAACGACAAGGTGTTCGGCGGTGCAAATGCCGACGACCCGTGTGACGGACCGAGCTATAAGATCTATGCTCCTAAGGGAGTGGTGATGAAGGAAGACACCATCATGTATCTCAACCAGTCTATCGAGAACTGGAAGACACAGCTTCGTAACAACGAGGAGCAGAAGGTGAAGGCAGAACTCATGCAGAACCATTCGTTCCAGGGCGGCGCTTCGTACGAATACTCTGAGGAGTATGGAGTGGGACGCTCGGAGACCACGCGTTTCAGTCTGCTGGTCGGAGCACAGTACTCTGCCAACGTAGGCTGGGGTCTTGACGGAACTGGCTTTGTACTGAATATCGACGAGAAATTTACTACGGAGCATGGCGGCGAGTTCACCAATGAGGAGACTGCGCGCCACTGCAAGGGCTTTGTGCTTGCGGAGGAAGGCTCCGACTATATCTCTGTAGACGTATGTCGTGAGGCAGGATATAAGGATGGCGACCAATACATCAACTACAAGGATATGAAGGACGAGGAGGAACAGACCTTCTCTACGTTCATCTTCAAGACTCGTGGCGGTGCGACGTCTTGTCCTTATGAGGGCGAATACAAGACCAAGTATTACGAGCCGGGACAGCACGTGATAAATGAGGCTACCGTTCAGATGGAGGTGCCGGAGATAACCGTGGAGAAGGATTTCGTCGAGAATGTTCCTTCGGGCAAGTCGGCTTACTTCACGCTCTATCTGCGCAACAACTCTGAGTCGCAGGACGACAACTGGTATAACCTTGTCATCGACGACAGCAGCAATCCTAACGGAGCACAGCTGCTCATCGACGGTGCACCGATAGGTAACGGCAGAGCATTGCTCGTACCGGCAGGCGGAACACTCACCAAGACACTCGAAGTGCGCAAGGGTTCGGTGATGAACTACGACAATCTTCGACTGATGTTGCAGTCGCAGTGTCAGTGTGACCCCACCGACTTCCAGGATGAAATATATGACGACGTGACGTTCAGCGTACACTTCACTCCTTCGGCTACTGACGTGAACCTGAAGAAGCCTACCGACAACTGGACATACAACACCAAGTTGCCAACGGCGGAGGTGAACGGCGTGCAGAAGCATTACATGGACGTAGTGATTGACGGCTTCGATGTGAACTACGACAACTTCCATCGCATCATGCTTCAGTATAAGCCGTCGTCGGGCAGCGAAAACGACTGGACAACGCTCTTGAGCTACTACAACGACCAGGCTCTCTACGACCAGGCTGTGAAGAACGGCATGAACGCCGAGATGATAAAGGCTGCAGACGCCGGCACCATCAAGTATAGCTGGTTTATGGACGACCTGCAGGATCAGCGCTACGACCTGCGCACCGTAGGTACGAGCATGATAAACAACGCGGAGGTTTATAACTATTCTGCCGTACACAGCGGCATAAAGGATATGTACAACCCGCGCCTCTTCGGTAGCGCCCAGCCCGCTAATGGTGTACTGACGGTTAACGACGAGGTGAAGCTGACGTTCAACGAGCCTATAGCCGACGGACTCCTCACCGACAACAACTTCTCGGTGACAGGCATACGCAACGGCGCACAGACCGACCACAGCGTGAGCGTGCGTCTGGACGGCAAGAACGACGAACTCGTGTCGGAGTTCCAGCGCAACTGGAGCGGCAAGAACCTCACTATAGAGATGTGGACCCTCGCCGACAAGGCACAGGACGCCGTACTCTTCAGTCAGGGCAACGCCAACAGCGCGATAGAGCTTGCAACGACGAGTGACAACCGCTTGAAGGTGAAGGTGGCTGACAAGACCATCGTCAGCGACAAGGCGTTCGACTACGAGCAGGGCACATGGGCACACGTGGCTCTTGTATATAATAATGAAGGAAACGTGTCGGCTTACTACAACTACGAGCAGCTTATCAGCGCAGCTGAGGTGGGCGAGTACAACGGCGAAGGCGCTTACGTGTTCGGAGCCAGCGTAGACGGAAGCGGACACTTTGCAGGCAAGATGCACGGCGCGCGCATCTGGGACAAGGTGCTGACACCGGCACGTCTGCAGACCAACTCGCTGACTATGCTCTCTGGCGCCGAAAGCAATCTCATCGCCTACTATCCGATGTCGGAGGCTAAGGGCGACGTGCTTGCAGACAAGGCACACGGCGCAAACCTCGAGATGAGAGGTGCCGAATGGGCTAATCCTGAAGGACGCGCAGCTGCGTTCAACGGCAAGGACCAGTACCTGAAACTCTCTTCGGGCAGTTCGTGTGTCGTGGACAACACTATGGACTACACCATTGAGACATGGTTCAAGGCCGACGAGGCTCAGCAGACGGCTACCATCATCTCTAACGGACGCGGCGACGGCGAGGATATGGGCGGTTCGCTCAATCTCTTCGCACTCAATCTTGAGGAAGGCCGACTGGTGTTCCACAACAACGGTGTGCGTGTGGCGTGCGACGGTAGCTACGCCGACAACGACTGGCACCATGTGGCTGTGGCTGTGAACCGCACAAGCGGACGCGCACAGATATACGTGGACGGCAAGCTGAACACTTATTTCGAGGCAGCCGACCTTGGTGGCATAGCAGCGGCTTACATACATCTCGGCGCTCGTGTGTGGACTCCTGCCGACAATCTGCAGCAGGAGAAGGCAGACAACTTCTTCAAGGGCGAGATTGACGAGGTGCGCGTATGGAATCTCTACAAGAGCGAAACGCTCGTGGAGAACGGCAACAGCAACCGTCTTGACGGTGCCGAGAAGGGACTCCTGGCTTACTATCCGTTCGAGACATACATCGAATGGCAGGGCGTGAAGGAACTGCAGTTCTCTCTGAAAGACCAGAAGCAGCAGGCTGACCCGACGCAGCAGGTGGCTGACGCAGTGGCGGTAGGCGGCGACGTCGAGACCAAGACCTCTGCACCCGTCAAGGCTAAAGGACCGGAGAGCAAGCTGCTCTACGACTTCGTAGTGAACAACGACGCACTCATCATCAATCTGAAGGAGCCTTACGAGCGCATAGAGAAGACTATCGTGAAGTTCACGGTGGACGGCGTGCGCGACAAGAACGGCAACGAGATTCTCTCGCCGATAACATGGAGCGCATTCATCGACCGCAACCAGCTGAAGTGGAGCGACCGGGCTCTCACCGTAGTGAAGAAGCTCAACGAGGAGAAGACCATCAGGGTGAAGGCGCTCAACAACGGCGGTTCGATAGAACACTTCACCATAGAGAACCTTCCTTCATGGCTGGAGGCAGAACCCGCAAGCGGCACCATCGACCCGACAGCGTCTGAGGACATCGTGCTGACTATCGACCCGAGTCTGAACATCGGCACATACGACGAGACGCTCTATCTGCGTGGCGACAACAACGTGGTGGAGGCTCTGCAGCTCACGGTGAAGGTAGAGGGCGAGAAGCCCGACTGGACGGTGAACGCCGCCGACTTCAAGTATAATATGTCTGTCTTCGGCAAGCTGTATATCAATAAGGTATACTCTTCTGACGACGAGGACATGCTCGCTGCGTTCAGCGGCGGAAAGTGCGTAGGCGTATGCAACAACCGCTACTACAAGCAGAACGATATGTACTACGCCATGCTCACGGTCTACTCTAACGACGTAAGCAGCAACAACCTCGAGTTCCGCATCTGGGACGCAAGCACCGGACAGACCTACATAGCCGAGAGCGAGAAGCCGATAAGCTTCGAGAACAACGCCGTAGTGGGCAGTCCGTCGCAGCCAGTGCTCTTCACGGCGAAGGACTATCGTGTGCAGAACATCACGCTGAACGAGGGATGGACGTGGATATCGACGAACATCGCATCCGACAAGCTCTCCGATCTCAACAAGCTGCTTGCCGACGGCAAGTGGACATCAGACGACCAGGTGAAGAACGAGCAGTACGGCTTCGCATCGTGGACAAAGCGCAACGGATGGATGGGCCAGCTCACCGCCATCGACAACGACCAGATGTATCTCGTACACAGTTCGCAGCCGCAGAGCCTGCATATCTCAGGACCGGTTGTAGACCCCACCTCGCACAAGCTCACCATACGCGGAGCAAAGGCAGACGGCACAGCGCGCTGGAACTACATCTCGTATCTGCCTTCGGATAACTTCACGCTCAAGGAGGCTCTCGCCGGCTACGACGCCAAGGAGGGCGACATCGTGAAGTCGCAGACGCAGATGGCTATGTACAGCGGCAATCTGGGATGGATAGGCAGTCTGACGTACATGGAGAACGGCAAGGGATACATGCTACAGCGCCAGTCGCAGGACGACGCTCAGCTGCAGTATCCGTCGAAGACTTCTGTAGGTCGTAAGGCTAAGGCCGTGAAGAGCGCGGACGAGCCAACGGCTTACTTCCCCTACTCAGCCAACATGACGGCTGTTGTAGAAGTAGAGGGAGTAGAGCTGCAGCAGGGCGACCGTCTTGTGAGCTACGTAGCAGGCGAGCCGCGCGGCTATGCCGAGGCTATAGCTCTGCCCGACGGCAGAACCGTCTTCATGCTCACCATCGGTGGCGACAAGCCCGAGGCTGTTGACGTGACTGTAGAGCGCGACGGCGACGTCGTAGCCAAGGCACCGAGCGCCGTAAGCTATGCTGCCAACAGCAATGTGGGCACCCTCAGCGAGCCGATGCGCATCAGCTTCCTCGGCACCGAGGGCGGACTCTACATCTATCCGTCGCCGTTCTACTCGCAGCTGAAGATACGTGCCACTGTCGACCGCGACGCCTATACAGATGTATACGTCAGCGACATGAGCGGCAAGCGTATCGTGGCATGGAACGACTGCAACGCTGGCGGCAATGTGGACATAACATGGAACGCCGGCAACTCGGTTCCGGCTGGTGTGTATATCGTCAGCATCGCCGTAGACGGCAACGTTTACTCGATGAAGGCTATCAAGAAGTAATATTTTAAAAAGAAAGACTATATGAAATATATAAAGTATTCGTTTCTCGCCGCATTGGGCTTCCTCTTCGCACAATGCACCGAAGAGGGCGACAAGACTTATCCGCAACAACCCGCTCCCCAGTGGAGCGTGGTTGAGGAGGACTTCGTAAGCGAGGCTCCAATATGGCAGGTGGCGTCTGCCACTCCTGCTTCCGCCCCGATGTGGCGAGCCAACTTCAGCGGCAACGATCAGGCGCCGTTGTGGAGCGACCCCGACAAGAGTGTCTATCCGATGAGCATGACTGCCGTAGTGCGTCTCTCGCCGGTGCTCGAAACGCTTGCCGCCGACGGCGACAAGATGGCTGCCTTCATTGGCGGCGAGTGTCGCGGCGTGGCTAAGACGGTGATGAACGACGGCGTTCGCCTCTTCTTCATCCACGTGAAGGCGCCGTCGAGCGAGAACGGCAATGTGGAGTTCCGCTATTACAGTGCTGCCGCCAAGCGCACGTACGTCTCCGTAGCGTCCGACGTCAGATATGAGGTCGACAAGATTTACGGCACAGCCGACGCGCCCGCCTATCCCGACTTCGAGCAGTCGGGACCCTTCCCCGTACCTACCAAGGCATGGGTGAAGGTGGACAAGGCGAAGCTACCGTTCACAATAGCCGCCGGCGACGAGCTGCAGGCGTTTGTGGGCGACGAGTGTCGCGGCATAAAGCACGTAGAGAGCGAGGCTGATATGCTCTACTGGTACGACATCCTCGGACGTGCCGAGGGCGAGCAGGTGATGTTCCGCTATTACAGCGCAGCGAAGAAGCAGGTGTTCGTATCTGAGCAGACCTTCGTCGTAGGAAAGCGCGCATCGGTGGTTGGAGCAGCCGACCAGCCGCTCGCGCTCACCTTCGTGCCGCAGGGCAGCATGACCGCCTATCTCACCCTCGACGCCCTCACAGCCGGCTATGCCGACAAGACGGGCGACCGGTTGGCGGCGTTCGTCGCAGGCGTCTGCGCCGGCGTGGGCGAACTCGTGGGCGAGAAGGACGGCAGACCGGTATACAAGATGGTAGTCAACGGCGTCAGCTCACAGGCGGCGTCTGTAGACATACGCTATTACAGCCATCGCAACAGCTACGTGTTTACGGCTCCTGCATGCCTCGCCTTCGCCGACGGCAAGGTGGAGGCTTCGCCCGAGCAGCCGCTCACCCTGCCTCTCGTTCTCGCCGGCAAGCATCCGCTCAAGATGACGGCTTGCGTGGCATTGCCTCAGAACATCGTACGCCAGGCAACGGCAGACGACCTGATGGCTGCATTCGTGGGCGCGGAGTGTCGCGGCATGGCAAAGGCAGAGCAGGCGGAGAACGGCGAGTATGTCTTCCGCATGGAGATAAACGGCAGCATGGGAGCGGAGGAACCCGTTACGCTGAAGTATTATGCCGCACGCAACAAGTATCTCTATCAGGCTGTCTCGGCTTTCACGTTTGCCGACGGCACAAGCTACGGCACAGCCGGCGAGCCCGGCAGACCTGCTTTCCTCATTGTTGAATAAGCTTAAAACCTATCTGTATATATGAATAAGAAAACTATAATAAGCATGGTGCTGGGGTGCATGTCGCTGCTCCCGGCATCTGCACAGAACGGATGGTTCGTTGAGGCGGGCGGAGGCGTGCAGACTATCTTCTCGAGCGATGCCGGCAAGCTGCACTTCGGCAAGCGTCTCACTCCTTCATACCGCATCGGCGTGGGCAAGTGGATCACTCCGGCTTACGCCCTGCGCCTGCAGATTGGCGGCTATGCGCTCAACGGCATGTCCACATCTGAAGGACTCTATCTGCGCGACCCGCAGACCAACGGCTCTATATACGGCCCTCACGACCCAGTTATCGACAATGTGACGGTGAACCCCGACGGCACCTATCGCCATTATCTCCGTTACGTCAACGCTCATGCCGACTTCATGGTGAGTCTCTCGCGTCTGCTCTTCCGCAGCGCGGGACGCTTCGATGTGCTTCCGGCTGTAGGATTGGGCTACGCTCGCACCTTCGCCTATCGCGGCACGGCGGACGCCAACTCGCTCACAGCCAACTTCTCTATAGCTGCCAAGTACAGCGTACTGAAGTGCATGGATGTAAACCTTGAGATAGCTTCGGCTCTCATGCCCGACCATTTCGACGGTCGCATCACGGGGCGCAAGTACGAGCCGACGCTCGGTGCGACGCTCGGACTGACCTATCGCTTCAACGCCTCAAAGCCTTGCGCCAAGAAGCCGCGCTGCCATAAGCTCCGTCGTGAAGCCGTAGTCGACACGGTGTACGTGAAGGAGCGGATAGTGGAGCGTCCCGTCTTCAAGGACCGCATAGTGGAGAAGTCGGTTGCGAAGAAACAGGACGCGTTCCGTCTCGCCTCGGTCAGCTTCGCTTGCGCTTCCGCCAAGCCCGAGAAGAAGCAGGACATAGTGTTTGAGAACATCGTCAAATATCTCAAGCAGAACCCTTCTGCACGCATCCGTCTCGACGGCTATGCCGACAAGGCAACCGGCAAGGCACGAACAAATCTGATGCCATCTATTCGCCGCACCGACAGCGTGCGTAATATCCTCATAGAGCGTTACGGCATCGCTCCGTCGCGCATCGAGGCACAAGGCATCGGCAGCAATGCGCAGCCATACGAAGATAACGATCTTAATCGCGTAGTGATTGTAACAGCACTGCCCGAGTGACGCGTGTTTAGTAAATTGAAAAAGGGGATATTTCTTCAGCCCCAAACACATTACCGCAGCGTGGTACTTCTGTTACCGCAATGCGGTAATGTTATTTTAGCTACGCGGTAATGATATTTTCGCTACGCGGTAATCTTGTTTCCAGTCTACGTTAATCGCATTGACAGGCTGGAGGATGGCTTGTTAAGGCTGGTAGATAGGCTGGTAGATAACCCGATTTTCGAGTTATCTGCCAGCCTTTATTTTGCTTATATACAACGAGTTATGCAGAAGCTGGCAGATATGACAGATTTTTTCACGTACTGTGTTATTATATATGTATAAGTAGTTTGTGACTTGTTAAGACAAATAACGATCGCAACGACCGTAAGAACGACCGCAAGAACGACTTAAAACGACCGAAAATAGCCGATAACGACCGCAACGACCACAAAAACGACTAAAAACGACTAAAAACGACTAAAAACGACTAAAATGGTCGTTTTAGCTAAGTTCTTGTTCGCCTTTTGTGGTGATGTTCCATTGCTTGCCGTTGGATGCTTTGATGATAAATCCGTCTTTAGCCATTTTTCTAAGAAGATAACCTATCTTTCTTAATTTCTCATCATATGTGTAACTTGAGGGAAGAACATGCTGCAAGCTTTCAAAAACATCTTTGCGTTTAAATCCCAATTCTCCTGCATTATGTGCCAGTTGAAGTACTAACTTTTGGATGCTTGTCTCGTTTAGTCCTTTCTCCTTAGTGTAATGTCCTATCTGTTTAGTCAGTTTGGCAACCTTAAGGGATATTGTATAATGAGGCGCACGACCTTCTATCAAGCCTTTGTCATAAAGATGCTTGGCTGCTTCTTTTGTAATAGGATGATGCTTCTGTACGGCATCCAGCCAAAGACATTCTTTCAATGATAAGGATTGGTTGCTCTTTAGCAAGTTGGTATATTTCTCGTCAATCATCTTGCCATAGATAGTGACTCCTACAGTACGATGCTCATTGTCAATATCGTAATCAGGCATGGGGAAGAAACGATTGCGTTGTTCAGTGTAAATCTTCTTGATGCCACGTCCTACGGTATCAATCATGTTGAAGTTGACCATGCCTCGGCATAAGCATTCGTTGCGATAGTGAAACTGAGGGCCTTTATGCTCCAAAGCATTCTCTATGGTGCCGGGAATAAAGCTACCGCCATTGCCATAGTATAAGGTGCTTGGACCTTCTACGAAAACTATGCGCTGTTGCAAGGTGTAATCTTGATGGGCGATGGCATTATGTAGAGCCTCACGTATGGTATATTCATCATACTGCTTCATCGTATCAGGAAAGAGGGTTCCGCCTGGCAGTTCGCGCATGGTTTTGTTGCGTATCTTGCCCAACACCTTATCTACAGTCAAGATGAAAGGAATGGAGAAGTGTTCATAATCTTGCACAATACCTTCTTCATCTTCCCAAGTCCAAGTGATTTGTGCAACAGCAGGATGAATCTTTTGGATAGAAAGCGGCTTGCCTAATAACAGTATTGCAGCACGAGTGATTTGGCCGTCTCGCATCATCATGCTATTAGCTAAGAACTCTTCTGTTGTCCACGCATCTATTTCTTCGGCAGGAATACTTGAAGAGTGTACTTTCTTGAACATGACTTTAGCTGTGGCTACAGCCAACTCATCCAAATCATTGATGGTTGCATTGGGTACGAGTTGGGCTGTCCAATCTGGTATTGGTGGTTGTTGGCGGATGGCATCTTGTTTGGCTTGGTTCAATGGTTTTAGACTTTCGCCATCACGACCATAAGCCACACCTTTCCAGTGCATCACGATATTGCGTGGCGATGCAGGAACTTGGAACAACAAAACACGTTTGCCTTCAACCTCAATAGGTACAATATCCCTAAAAATAAGGTTGTCTGTAGTGTGTTGAGACATGTCTTGCTTTAGGCGGTTCAAGGCTACTTCACCATCTTTGAAACTGGTGCCAATGATTTGGTGTTTCTTGTCCCAAACACCGAAGACTATCCAAGCGAACTCATGTTCTCGTAAGTTTGCTTCATTGCTGAGGGCGGAGAAGTACTTTCCCAACTCGTCAATATCAAAGTTGGTCTCTGCTTTCTTAAACTCTACGACCTCATTTTCAGAGTGCTCCCAAAGCTTGTTGAATATGTCTATATATTTTTCCATTGCTACTTGCTTCTTAATTATATTCTACGTTGGCTATTATTGTGTCTTTTTGTCTATGTTTCCTACTATCATTCCAATCAACATTAATCCTAAAATTATCATTTTGATTGGAATTTACCAAGGAAATGGGTGACTGTATAGCCTTTCCTGTAGAGACAATGTCAAAATGCTTGTTGAATATGAGGTATATATCATCAGAGCTAATCTCAATGTTCTTAGCATCTCCTTTTCCCACATTTTGAAGGATTAAGGTGAATTGGCTCTGTTGCTTTCCTTTAGAATTCATTGTATATTTACAACGAATAACAGCTTCAAATCTAGCTTTTCTTTTAGCAAGAAGCTGTGCTATAAATTTAATTAAATCTTTAATGACTTCCCACATAACTTTACTGTATTTCTTTAATTGACAAATCCAAATTTGTTCCATGCTTCGAGGACGAGTCGCTTGGAGCGGTATTCTCCATACTGGCGTATCTCGTTGTCTTTCAGCATATGGAAGGCTTTACTTAAACAGCCTTTCTTCTGCAAATATAATGCTTTTCTTTGAGGTGTTACAATAAAATGCAAACTGAATTGTATAAAAATGTGCTCACTTGTAAAGAACTGCCACAGAAATGACTTAAAACGACTAAAAGCAGCTGGTAATATCTAATATATGTTTCAAGCCTTTCGTTGTCTTAAGTCATTAGTGCCTCAGATTTAACGAGACACTAATGATCTTAAGTTAAACAATTCTCCATCTAATAGAGAATAATGTCCTTTTATCAAAGTTGCACTCTAATGATTTTAATAACTTTGTTGTCATTGTGTCAACGTTCTTGTTGTATTCATCTTCCAAGTCGAATAGTTGACGCTGTTTTTTAGAGAGTTTCTCAGACAAATGGTTTTCTTGTTTCTTAAGTAATAATTTGGTCTTGATATCCTTTTCTTTTCTTATTTGTCTGTGAATTGTATCTCTTTCTTTTCTAATATCTATTATTTCCTTTTGCAAAGGAACAAGTTTGTCATCTGACCATGATTCGTATTTTTCAATCTCATATGAAGCATATTCCTCCATTCTGGCATTGACTTGATCTTTATATTTTTCAATGTTTTTATCAAATATATATTCTGTATCTTCTTTAATATGGTCAGGCAACTTACAAGTAACACTTTCTTTTGCTTCTAATTCTAATAATTTAAATCCAAACTCAGCTGGCAGTACATATTTATCATCGGTGATAGCACAGAAAATGATATTCTCTTCGTCGTCATACTCATTAGTGGAAGAAACTTCATAAGCAATAAGCCAACCGGCTTTGTCTTTATATTCTTCTAATAAAATAGATCTATAAGGGTATGATGTCAAATCGAAAGTTACATCTTCGACAACATTCAAGTAGGGTATTTGTCTAAGTATATAGCTTCCAATAGAACTTGTTGCCCTTATTTGTATTTTATCTGTCTCTTTCTTGTTTACAGAGTACACTCCTGCCTTTATCTCATTTGAAATGTCTGCATCTAATTTAAATGACGATGTATTCTCATTTATATCAGAAATGAACCCATTTAAAGCGACAAGAGCTAACTTCCAAAAATGGCGAATATAACTATCGATTCTCTTTTCGTCATCATCTTGTCTAACCTTTAATAAATTAACAACGTCTTCATCAAAGTTTTCCAATAGAGTTTTCTTTGTATCCTTGATACGCTCTGAAATAATATCTTCCAACTCCTTCTGCAACGAATCGAAAGCCTTGTTTATTTCACTTTCTGTTCTGCATACTCGTAATATAGAGTTCAATCTGCTTTCCAAATCAAATGTAGAGTCTATAGACCCCAATATTTCATCACTGCTACCCAATACGCCTTCAAATAAATTAAACTTAGTTGACAGTAACTCATATACACGGCAATCTGCAGCATTAGCTTTATTTACGAAATTCACAACTACTACATCGTGCTTTTGACCATAGCGATGGCAACGTCCAATTCTTTGTTCTATTCGTTGGGGATTCCAAGGCATGTCGTAATTAACCACTAAAGAACAGAATTGAAGATTTATACCTTCAGCACCTGCTTCTGTAGCAATCATTATCTCTGCAGAATCCTTAAAGAAATCTACAAGAGCCTGCTTCTTGTCTATCAGAAAATTACCGGTTACATAAGAGGTTCCTGCATGGGTCAATAACCATTTTTGATATATATTGTTGGCTTCATCATTACTATTTGTTCCATTAAAACATACAACCTTGTCTCTGAAACCGTTCGCTTCAAAAAAGTTTTTTAGATATTCTTGAGTTTTACGACTCTCTGTAAATATTAAAGCTCTTCGCAGACCTCCAAGGCGTTCAACCTTGTCAAATGATGCAGTAAGGGCTTTCAATAATGCTTGAGCCTTTGTCTCACAACCAATTCCTTCGGCCATTGAAACATAATGTCGAAGCTCTTCAATTTCGTTATCAATGGCAGCTTTATCTTGTTCAGAAATTTCTACTGTTTCATATGAATCTGAATTATCGTCATTATCAATGGTTTCCAAATCATTTAATACAGATGACATACTAAGTATTTGTCGTCCTTCATCCTTAATTCGTTTAAGTCTTTCAATTGTACTTTGAAGCGTGAAAGACAGTGCATAAGCAGATGACGACATAATTTTTCTGTAAAGGAGTGATAGTAAAGGACGTATTCTATCCGGTATACCATAAGTGCCCTCACGAAATAAATAGTCGCTAACAGCTTCATATAAATCAATTTCTTTCTTTGAAGGATGATACTCTTGCACAAAAGGAATACGTTTGGTGTATTTCACATACTCCTGTACTTGGTTTCTCAATGTACGATGCGCTATATGGGCAATCCTTGCCTTCAATTCTCCATATTTAGAGTTGTCACGGATTGATATTGTATTATACTGTTCCTCAAACGTTTGGACAGAAGAGAAGAATTCATCATCAATTATACTGATAAGTCCATATAGCTCCCTTAAATTGTTTTGTAAAGGAGTGGCTGTAAGCAATATCTTCTTGTATGGGCGCAATGTCTCCTTCAATACATTTGCTGTCACATTTCCTTTTTTATATACGTTACGAAGTTTGTGAGCCTCGTCTATCACAACAAGATTCCACATGACTTTTGATAACTCGTCCGCATGGGTAACGGCAAACTGATAAGAACAGATTATTATACTTTCATCTGTTTGAAAAGGGTTTTCTGTTTTGGCTGCAATGGTTTTGTAAGAACCTTGCTCTAATATTAAAGACGGGAGAAAAAATTTCTCTAATAGCTCCATGCTCCATTGATTTCTCAATGAAGCTGGAACTATAATCAATATGTGTCTTTTATGTTCTGCCCATAATTCTGACAATAAGATACCTGCTTCAATGGTTTTTCCAAGTCCCACTTCATCGGCAAATATTGCTCCTTTGCTTAATGGTGACTTAAATGCAAATAGAGCAGCTTCCACCTGATGAGGATTTAAATCGACCTTTGATTCAGATAAAACGCCAGTAAACCGACCTTCATCAGAAGTCGATTTTTTGTGGCAAATGTCCCACTTGTAATATATTTGTTGAGCTATAGATAACATTACTTTTTATTCTTACGTTCTATTTTAACAGAATATTCCGGGGATACAGCATCGAATTCATTTATTGCTGCTCCTTTCCAATAGTTTATGGCAAGTTCTTCACATTCTTTGCGTAATCTGTCATTGAAATCAGGTTCCTCTTCTTTGCCATAAAGGTTTACAATATGGTTGTATTGAGGAAGTATAGAAATATCACTGAAAGATATTCTTACAATCCGTATTTGCGCATTGGGATGATTGCGAAGGAATGCATTTTGCAGTGCGGATATGCCAATGGGTATCTTGTTGTCTGCAATGCTTTTTATGGTAGAGACAACGCTTACGTATTTCTCACCATTGTTTATTTTATAATCACAACCTAATAAGCTATTGCTTACTGACTCATATTTTATGCCTTCGTTTAAAAGATATTGTTCATATATCTTCTTGCCGATATAATTCACAATGCGTCGAACCATAGATGGTGCCTTGTCTTCATCTATTATCCAGTTAACGATATCATCAACGTGGTCTGCCACAACAGGAAGATTGTCTGCGCCAACCTTATCTACGATTTGTACAAGAGATTCCAAATTAGAAGTAATGATGTTCGGTATTCTGGAAGTTTTTCCATCAGAATAGGAACATAACTTTGAATTAGAGTCAAATCCTATATGGTTGTCTTCGCCATACGAAGAATGCGACTCATTTAAAGCTTCTTTTATATCCACTCCATTTTCTAATGCGGATACGATTGATGCCAAGGTCTCGACAGAGCACTTTTGCTCTTCTAATTTCTTATACAGTTTCTCTCTACTTATTTTGTCTTGTTCTTCTTTATCCTTTTTTATTTTCTCCGCTTGAATCTCATTCAAAAAGGTCAAATGCTGTTCAACGGTATCTTTTTTTTCATAACCTAACTGATGAAACTCGTCAATGGTTATTTCGCTAGGGTTGCAGAATGTACCGTCAGCTCTAACTATCCACTTGTCATTTTTCAAATTATGATAATAAGAGCTCTCAAAATCTTTAAAATGGTATGACCATTCACGATATAAACAATATTCTAATTCTCCATTTTTCTTTGTATCGATTCCTTTTTCACAGACAAATCTCCACAAAGCATGAGACCAATCTTTTGAACAATTATTTATCTGTCTCTTATACACATCTCCGAGCCCACGAGACTAGGCATG
>ENA-OYWS01000126-OYWS01000126.1-human-gut-metagenome-genome-assembly--contig:-NODE-126-length-39081-cov-7.941296_pt1 | contig 39081 bp, 28 predicted proteins | sample MGYA00244813_ERZ653402 | MGnify/ENA primary metagenome ERZ653402 (study PRJEB26926, sample SAMN06165021) | human gut metagenome | biome: ENVO:00009003; feature: ENVO:2100002; material: ENVO:00002003...
GCATACGAGATCATGCCTAGGCTCGTGGGCTCGGAGATGTGTATAAGAGACAGCCCCAGCAGAGCGTCGATCTGAACGATGGAAAAGTTCGGGAGCTGATCGTCAAAGGCCGCCACGACCCATGCATCGTCCCCAGAGCCGTTCCGGTGATCGAGGCCGCGGCCGCCATCGCCATTTTCGACATGATTCTGGGCAACACCCAGACAGACAGGAGGAAACCGTAAATGGATTTAAATGAGATTCGCAGTGAGATCGACAAAATCGATGACGAACTGGTTCGCCTGTTCTGCCAGCGGATGCATGTCGCCGCTCAGGTCGCCGACTACAAAAAGGCCAATAACCTGCCCATTTTCCAGCCCGCCCGGGAACGGGCAAAGCTTCAGGACGTGGCGAAAAAGGCTGGTCCCGAAATGGCCAATTACACCCGGGTGCTGTACTCCATGCTGTTCGAGCTGAGTCGCAGCTACCAGTCCAAGCGCAACGGGGAATGCAGCCCCCTTTACCGGAACATCACGCAGGCCATCGAGCATACGCCGAAGCTTTTCCCGCAGGCGCCCATGGTCGCCTGTCAGGGCGTGGAGGGCGCTTACTCCCAGATCGCCTGTGAAAAAATCTTCAAAAATCCCTTTATTATGTACTTCAAGTCCTTTGAGGCCGTGTTCAGCGCCATCGATCAGGGGCTGTGCCAATACGGCATTCTGCCCATCGAAAATTCCACCGCCGGTTCCGTGAACAAGGTGTACGACCTGATGATCGAGCATAATTTCTCCATCGTCCGCACCTTCCGGCTGAAGATCGACCACAATCTTCTGGTTAATCCCGGCACGAACCTCGCCGATATCAAGGAAGTGTATTCACACGAGCAGGCCATCAACCAGTGCGGCAACTTTCTCCACAGTCTCCCCGGCGTGAATGTCATTCCCGTGGACAACACCGCCGTGGCCGCCCAGATGGTCGCCCAGTCCGGCAGAAAGGACGTTGCCGCCCTGTCCAGCCGCGCCTGCGCCGAGCTGTACGGACTGGATTGTCTGCGCTCCTCCGTGCAGGACAAGGGCAACAACCGCACCCGCTTCATCTGCATCAGCCGGAATCTGGAAATCTACCCCGGCTCCGACAAGACCTCCATCATGATGGTTCTGAACCACAAGCCCGGCGCGCTTTACAAGGTGCTGGCGCGGCTCTACACCCTGGGCATCAACGTCACGAAGCTGGAATCCCGCCCCATTCCCGACCGGGAATTTGAGTTCATGTTCTATTTCGATCTGGAAACCTCCATTTATTCCGAGGAATTCGTTCAGCTGATGTGCGAGCTGGACGAGATGTGTGAGGAATTCAAATACTTAGGCAGCTACACGGAGGTGGTCTGATGGAATGCGGACTGCTGGGTCGGAAGCTGGGGCACAGCTACTCCCCCCAGATTCATGCCTGTCTCGGGGATTATTCCTATTCGCTCTTTGAAAAAGAGCCGGAGGAAGTTGCGGATTTCCTGAAAAACGGGGACTTTACCGGGCTGAATGTCACCATTCCCTACAAAAAAACGGTCATCCCCTATCTGGATGAATTGTCCCCGGCTGCTAAAAAGCTGGGGGCGGTGAACACCGTCGTCCGCAGAGAGGACGGCACCCTTTTCGGCCACAACACGGACTATTTTGGCTTTGCTTCCCTTTTGAATCGAAGCGGTCTGGATGTCGCCGGAAAGAAGGTTTTGGTGCTGGGCAGCGGCGGGGCTTCCAATACCGTCACTGCTGTTTTGACTGGGCTGGGTGCTGAGGTCGTGGTCATTTCCCGTTCCGGGGAAAACAATTACGAGAACCTGCAGCGTCACGAAGACGCCGCCGTCATCGTCAACGCGACCCCCGTCGGCATGTATCCCAACACCGGCGTTTCTCCCGTGGATTTGAAGCGGTTCCCCAAGCTGGAAGGGGTGCTGGACGTGATCTACAACCCCGCCCGCACCCAGCTGCTGCTGGATGCCGAAGCGCTTCATATTCCCTGCGCCAACGGCTTTTGGATGCTGGTAGCACAGGCCAAGGAATCCGCCGAGTATTTTACCAGCACATCCATTGACGACGCCGCCATTGCCGAAATCCACGCAAATCTTGCCGCTCAGATGGCAAACATCGTCCTCATCGGAATGCCGGGGTGCGGGAAAAGCACCATCGGTGCTCTGCTTGCGGACAAACTTGGCCGGAAGCTGGTGGACGCCGACGAGGGAATTGTCCGTCTTGCGGGCAAGCCCATCCCGGCCATTTTTGCGGAGGACGGCGAGGCCGTTTTCCGGGACTGGGAGACGAAAGCGCTGTCCCAGCTGGGCAAACAGTCCGCGCTGGTCATCGCCACCGGCGGCGGCTGTGTGACCCAGCCGCGAAACTACCCGATGCTCCACCAGAACGGCGTGATTTTCTGGCTGAAACGGGACATTTCCAAGCTGCCCATCGACGGCCGTCCCCTGTCCCAGACCAATCCGCTGGACGCAATGTTCGCAAAGCGCGCCCCCATGTACGCTGCCTTTGCCGATCACGCCGTCAGCAATGACGGCACCGCCGAGGAAACCGTCGCCGCCATTTTGTCGATCATGGAGGAACCCATATGAAAATTCTGGTCATCAACGGCCCCAACCTGAACATGCTGGGCATCCGGGAGCCGGGTATCTACGGCAAAAATACCTTTGCCGATCTTCTGCGGCTGCTGGACGAAACCGCCAGCGCCGAGGGTCTGGAAGTGGAGCAGTACCAGTCCAACCACGAGGGTGACCTTGTGGACAAAATCCAGTGGGCATACGGCAAGGTGGACGGCATCGTCATCAACCCCGCCGCCTATACCCATACCTCCGTAGCCATTCTGGACGCCCTGAAAGCCGTTTCCATCCCCACCGTGGAGGTTCACATCTCCGACGTGGACGCAAGAGAACCCTTCCGGCAAACTTCCTACGCCGGAATGGCCTGCGTGAAAACCATCAAAGGTCACGGCCTCGAGGGCTACCGGGAGGCCATGCTGTATCTCAAGGAGCGCTACGGTTAAAAAATCCCCCATTGCCTTTTGGCAATGGGGAAACGCTCACTTGCGGAAGACCAGCAGCTTGCTGGAGACGTAATTCAGAATGACCACCAGAACGCTGATAATCAGCTTCCAGATATTTCCGTTCCAGCCCAAAATGTCCACGGTCAGGAGTATCAGCACCGTTTCCAGACCGCCGGACGCTGCCCGGCAGCCGACGAATTTGCCCAGCTCCGGCAAAACGGTTTTCATGGACCAGTCGTGGCTCTTGAACACGAAGGGCTTGTTCGTCACATAGGCAAAGGCCACCGCCGCCACCCACGCAATGATATTGCTGACGGCCGCGCTGATGCCCAGCAGATTGTAAAGCGGCAGATAAACCAGATAATTCACCGCAGTCGTCAGCGCGCCGAAAAAGAGATAGCTGACCATGTCCCAATGCTTTTCCACAAAAGCGCGGATTTTTTCGATCATGTTTTTCCTCCTCACAGGCCCAGATCTTCCCCTACCAGGATAAATTTGATCCGCCCGGGGGGATTGCAGTTACGGGTGATGAGGATCTGGTTGCAGATGCAGCCGTCGCTCTTGCAGTCGGCGCAGGCGCCTGTCACCTCGCAGGGCGTTTTGGAGTCGAAGCGCTGCTTGTTCTGGGGCGCGGCAACCGTTCTTGCCCGCTCCACGGCGGCGTCCAGAGAATCCATCACCTTGTTCATTCCCGCAATGACGATCACGGATTCCGGCCCATAGACGATGGCCGCTACCCGGTTGCCGTTGCCATCGATGTTCACCATCTGGCCGTCCAGACTCAGCGCGTTCGCGCCGGTGATGAACACGTCCGCGCCAAGGCACTGCTTCATGATTGCTTTCCGCTCCTCCGGGGTCGCAGCCCGCTCCCGGTCGAGGGCGCGGTAGTCCCCTGTCCGTACGGTGTCTAACAAGCCGATCTGCTGGGCCGACATCGCGCCGCCCCAGCCCACGCTGGAACCGGCAGGAATCCATTCCAGCGCCTTTTTCAGCGCTTCGGCTTTGTCTGCGCAGTAGCAGGCTTCAAAATGGCGGCTGTGGAGATTCTTGATCAGCACATTGGCGCGTTTTTCATAGTATTTCCGTTTCGGGTCGGTCACAGTAACCACTCCTTTTTCTTCCTATCATATCGCCTATCATACCGCATAAACAGAAAAAAGTAAAGAGAGGACACCATCATGCAGAATATGATTTTCAAACGCAAACTGCCCATTCCCAAGGAGATCAAGGAGCAGTACCCCCTGACCGCCGAACTTTCTCAGGTCAAAGCCCGCCGGGACAAGGAAATTGCCGACGTTTTCACCGGAAAAAGCGGCAAAATGGTGCTGATCATCGGCCCCTGCTCTGCCGATCGGGAGGACGCGGTGCTGGAATACTGCGAGCGGCTGGCAAAATTGCAGGAAGCGGTGTCGGACAAGCTGGTTCTGATCCCCCGGGTCTACACCAACAAGCCCCGCACCACCGGCGACGGCTATAAGGGGCTTCTGCACCAGCCCGACCCCCGGAAAACCTCCGATATGCTGGAGGGCGTCATCGCCATCCGCCGCCTGCACACCAATGTGCTGGCCAACACCGGCCTTCCCACCGCCGACGAAATGCTCTACCCCGACAATTACCGCTATCTTTCCGACCTGCTGTCCTACGTGGCGGTGGGCGCGCGGAGTGTCGAAAACCAGGAACACCGGCTGACCTCCAGCGGCATTGACATCCCTGTGGGCATGAAAAATCCCACCAGCGGGGATATTTCCGTCATGCTCAATTCCATCATGGCCGCCCAGCACCCCCACACCTTCATCTACCGGGGCTGGGAGGTGGATACCACCGGCAATCCCCTTGCCCACGCCATCCTCCGGGGCTACGTGAACAAGCACGGCGAGTCCATGCCCAACTACCACTTTGAGGAGCTGGAACGGCTGTACAACGCCTACACCGCCAAGGGATTACAGAACATGGCGCTGATCGTGGACGCCAACCACGCCAATTCCGGCAAAAAGTATCAGGAGCAGCCCCGCATCTGCAAGGAAGTGCTCCACTCCTGCCGCCACAGCGGAGAAATCAAGTCCATGGTCAAGGGCTTCATGGTGGAATCCTACTTAGAACCCGGCTGTCAGAAGATCGGCGACGGCGTTTACGGCAAGTCCATCACCGACCCCTGTCTTGGCTGGGAGGAAACAATTCGCTTGGTTCAGGATATTGCGGATTTGATCTGAATGTGCTATACTGAGTGCCATCGAGCCTAAAAATGGAGTGATGCAATATGACAGCAGAACAAATGGTGCAATATGCCTATGAGGAAGGCTTTTCCGCCGCCGCAGTGGTGGATACCGCCGACATCGTCTTTGACCCCTCGTTCCGGCCTTACTGCGAGGAAAACCTCTGCGGGCAGTACGGCGCGAACTACTCCTGTCCCCCGGACTGCGGCACGCCGGAGGAAATGAAGCAGAAAATCCTTGCCCACAAAAAGGCGCTGGTGCTGCAAAGCATTTGGCAGCTGGAAAGCTACACCGACACCCCCGCCATCAAGAAGGGAAAATCCGGCCACAACACCGCCGCGATCCGCCTGATGAAGCGTTGCCGTGACGAAGGGTGCGACGGCTTTCTGGTGGGCGCCAGCGGCTGCGCCCTGTGTTCCCCCTGCACAAGAAAAAATAACGAGCCTTGCCGGTTCCCGGAGCTGAAATATTCCTGCATGTCCGCCTACTGCATCTTCGTCAAGAAGCTGGCAGACCTGTGCGGTATGGAATATACCTGCGGCGACGGTCTGATCGCGTTTTTCGGTATGTACGTATTTGACTGAAGGATACTACAAAAAGTTCCCGTTTCCTGTCGGAAACGGGAACTTTTTGTAATTTACAGGTTTGTATAGCCCATCAGACTTTCATCCACTACGGCGGCGGTATCCCGGCCTTCCCGCAGTGCCCACACCACAAGGCTCTGTCCCCGGCGCATATCGCCGCAGACAAATACCTTGGGCTGGCTTGTCGCGTACTTCACGTCCGCCACATTGCCCCGGGGCGTCATATCCACGCCGAAGGCTTCGGCGACATAGCTCTCGCAGCCCAGAAATCCCGCCGCGATAAGCACCAGATCGCACTCCACGGAGAATTCCTCTCCGGTGGGAACCATCATCCGCCGCCCGTCCACCACCTTGCTTTCCAGACGGGCAATAAGCGCCCCGCAGACCTGCCCGGCTTCGTTCTTGTAGAACTCCTTGACGGTGGTCTGGTATTCTCGGGGGTCGTGGCCGAACACGGCAATGGCCTCCTGCTGGCCGTAGTCGGTTTTCAGCACCCGCGGCCACTCCGGCCATGCGTTGCCGGGAGCGCGGGTTTCCGGCGGGCAGGGCATCATTTCCAGCTGCATGATACCCGTGCAGCCCTGACGGATGGCGGTGCCTACACAGTCATTGCCCGTGTCGCCGCCGCCGATGACCAGCACCTTTTTGCCCTTGGCCGTGACAGCCTTGCCGTCGGCAAAATCCGAGTCAAGCAGACTTTTTGTCACGCTGGTCAGGTAGTCCACGGCAAAGTAAATTCCCTCGGCGTCCCGTCCGGGTACACCGATGTCCCGGGGCTTTTTCGCGCCGCAGCAGAGTACCACCGCGTCGTAATTCTCTTTCAGTTCCTCGGCGGAGACGTCCCGCCCCACGTCGGCGTTGGTAATGAACTCGATGCCCTCGTCTTTCAGAATCTTCACCCGGCGGTCAATGACCCACTTTTCCAGCTTCATGTTGGGAATGCCGTACATCAGCAGACCCCCCACCCGGTCGGCGCGCTCATACATGGTCACCTTGTGACCGCGCTTGTTCAGCAGGTCGGCAACAGACAGCCCGGAGGGGCCGGTGCCGACCACCGCCACCCGCTTTCCGGTGCGCGCCGGTGGCGGAACGGCGTGGATTGCGCCGCTTTCGTAGCCGTACTCCACGATCGACCGCTCGTTCTCCTTCACCGCCACGGGCGACCCCGTCGCCATGCCGCAGGTGCAGGCGGCTTCGCACAGCGCCGGGCAGACCCGGCTGGTGAATTCCGGATAGCGGTTGGTGGCAATGAGCCGCTTCGCCGCCAAGTCCCACCGCCCCTGATATACCAGATCGTTCCATTCGGGGATGAGGTTATTTAAGGGGCAGCCGCTTGCCATGCCGCCGATCATCATGCCGCTCTGGCAGAAGGGTACGCCGCAGTCCATGCACCGCGCACCCTGCGCCTGCTGTTCGTCGCAGTGCAGCGGAATATGAAATTCATTGAAATTTTTGATACGTTCCTCAGGAGCGATCTCCCGGCTGGTCTGCCGGTCGATCTCCATAAATCCGGTGGGTTTTCCCATATTCCCGCCTCCTTATTTCCCGTTTTTCATGGCGTAAAACGCCTCGATCTGCGCCTGCTCGCTGTCCTCGCCCTTTTCCTCCATCTTGGCGATGAGACGGAGCATCTTATCATAGTCGTGGGGCAGAACCTTCTTGAATTTCGGCAGATATTCGCCGAAGTTTTCCAGAATTTCCTTACCCCGGGGCGAGCCTGTGGCCTCCACATGCTCCCGGATCAGGTCTTTCAGCAGGGACACATCGTACTTATGCTCCACGCTTTCCAGCGTGACCATGTCCTTGTTCACCCGCTGGTAGAAGTCCCAATCCTCATCCAGCACGTAGGCAATGCCGCCGCTCATGCCAGCAGCGAAGTTCTTGCCGGTCTTGCCCAGCACCACCACTGTGCCGCCGGTCATGTACTCGCAGCCGTGGTCGCCCACGCCCTCCACTACGGCGACAGCGCCGGAGTTGCGGACGCAGAACCGTTCTCCGGCCACGCCGTTGATGAACGCCTTGCCGCCGGTGGCGCCGTAGAAGGCCACGTTGCCGATGAGGATATTTTCACTGCGGTCATAGGTCACGTTTTTCGGCGGGTAGACGATGATTTTGCCGCCGGAAAGACCCTTGCCCAGATAGTCGTTGCTGTCGCCGATCAGCTCCAGCGTCAGCCCCTTGGGGATGAACGCGCCGAAGCTCTGGCCGCCGTAGCCGGTGCAGACCACGCGGAAGGTGTCGTCCGGGAGGGTGTTTCCGAATTTTGCCGTGATCTCGCTGCCAAAAATGCTGCCGAAGGTGCGGTCGGTGTTGCCCACCTCCATCTGAACGGTCATGGGCTTGGGTTCCGCCATATCGAAGCTCTTTTTGAACTTCTTCATCAGCACCTTCATGTCGGGAGTCTGTTCCAGCTTGAAATCGTAAACTGCCTTGGGGTCAAAGTGGACGTTGGTGTTCTCCACCAGCGGGTTTTTCAGCAATCCCGACAAGTCCATTTCGCTGGCGCGGGAACCGGCGGGGGCGGGACGAACTTTCAGCAAGTCCGTGCGGCCTACCAGTTCGTCCACCGTGCGCACGCCCAGCTTCGCCATATATTCCCGCAGCTCCTGCGCCATGAACTTCATGAAGTTCATCACGTACTCGGGCTTGCCCATGAACTTCTTTCTCAGCTCGGGGTTCTGGGTGCAGATGCCCATGGGGCAGGTGTCCAGATTGCACACCCGCATCATTACGCAGCCCATAGCCACCAGCGGGCCGGTGCCGAAGCCGAATTCCTCCGCGCCAAGCATGGCGGCGATGGCCACGTCCCGGCCGCTCATGAGCTTGCTGTCGGACTCAATGCGCACGCGGGAACGCAGACCGTTCATGATGAGGCACTGGTGCGCCTCAGCGATGCCCAGCTCCCATGGAAGTCCGGCGTTGTGGATGGAGGAATTGATGGATGCCGCGCCCGTGCCGCCGTCAAATCCTGAAATCAGGATGACCTCCGCGCCGGCCTTGGCCACTCCGGCGGCAATGGTGCCGACGCCCGCTTCGCTCACCAGCTTGACGTTGATGGCGGCATTCCGGTTGGCGCATTTCAGGTCATAGATCAGCTGCGCCAGATCCTCAATGGAATAAATATCGTGGTGGGGCGGCGGGGAGATCAGTCCCACGCCGGTGGTGGAGTGGCGGCACTTTGCAACCCATGGATAAACCTTGCCGCCGGGAAGCTGGCCGCCCTCGCCGGGCTTCGCGCCCTGCGCCATCTTGATCTGGATCTCCTTGGCGGAAACCAGATATTTGCTGGTAACGCCGAACCGGGCGGAAGCGACCTGCTTGATGGCGGAATTCCGTTCGGTGCCGTAGCGTTCCTCGTCCTCGCCGCCCTCGCCGGTGTTGGACTTGCCGCCCAGACGGTTCATGGCAATGGCAAGACATTCATGGGCTTCCTTGGACAGCGCGCCGTAGCTCATGGCGGCGGTCTTGAAGCGCTTGACGATGGAGTCTACGTCCTCTACTTCCTCGATGGGGACGCCGGTTTCGGGGTAGTTGAATTCCAACAGGCTGCGCAGGTGCATATCGTCGCCGCCCTCATTGGCCGCGGCGGCGGTGTACTGCTTGAACTTGCCGTAATCCCCCGTCCACACTGCCTGCTGTAACAGATGGATGGTCTGGGGATTGTACAGGTGCTGCTCCGCCGCGCTCCCGCTGCGGAATTTGTGGGCGCCCACGCTGGGCAAATCCATGTAAATGTCCAGCCCCAGGGGGTCGAACGCCTGCTGATGGCGGTCTTCCATATCCTTCTGGATATCGTCGATGGTGATGCCGCCCACCCGGCTGACGGTGTTGGTGAAGTATTTGTCAATGACCTCTTTGCTGATGCCCACCGCCTCGAAAATCTGGCTGCCCTGATAAGACTGGATGGTGGAAATGCCCATCTTGGAGGCGATCTTCACGATACCCGCCAGCACCGCCTTGTTGTAATCGTTGACGGCGGCGTAGAAATCCTTTTCCAGCAGCCCGTCGCTGATCAGATTGCCGATGCTCTCCTGGGCAAGATACGGATTGATGGCGCAGGCGCCGAAGCCCAGAAGCGTGGCAAAATCATGGACAAGCCGGGGTTCGCCGCTTTCCAGAATCAGTGCCATGGCGGTACGCTTCCGGGTGCGAACCAGATATTTGGACACCGCGCTGACGGCCAGCAGACTGGGAATGGCGACATGATACTCGTCAATGTCCCGGTCGGACAGAATCAGGATGTTCGTGCCGTCCCGGTACGCCCGGTCAACGTCCACGAACAGCCGGTCGATGGCCTTTTCCAGGGGGGTGTTTTTGTAGTAGCAGATGGACACGGTCTCCACCTTGAAACCGGGAACGTCCATGGTCTTGATTTTCAGCAAGTCCGTCTCCGTTAGGATGGGGTTGTTGATTTTCAGAACCTTGCAGTTTTCCGCGTCCTCCTCCAGCAGATTACCCTGGGCGCCCACGTACACGGTGGTAGAGGTGACGATTCTTTCCCGCAGTGCGTCGATGGGCGGGTTCGTAACCTGGGCAAACATCTGCTTGAAATACTCGAACAGCGGCGGGCGGGTGTGGCTGAGAACGGCCAGCGGAGTATCGCTGCCCATCGCGCCGGAGGGTTCCGCGCCGTTTTTCGCCATGGGGAGCATGATGGTCTTCAAATCCTCGTAGCGGTAGCCGAAGGCCTTCTGGAGCCGCACCATTTCTTCTCTGGTGTAGGAGGGTATCTTCCGGTTGGGCACCGTCAGGTCGGAGAGGTTCACCAGATTCCGGTCCAGCCATTCGCCGTAGGGCTGGCGGCTGGCGTACTCCGCTTTCAGGTGTTCATCGTCCACCAGCTCGCCCTTCACCGTGTCCACCAACAGCATCTTGCCGGGGCGCAGACGGTCCTTGCGGATGACGTGCTCCTGCGGGATGTCCAGAACGCCAACCTCGCTGGACAGGATCAGCCGTCCGTCGTCGGTGATGTAATAGCGGCTGGGGCGCAGACCGTTGCGGTCAAGGACCGCGCCCATCACGTCGCCGTCGCTGAACAGAATGGACGCGGGGCCGTCCCAAGGTTCCAGCATAGTGGCATAATACTGGTAAAAGTCCTTCTTCTTTTGATCCATGTTCCGGTTGTTGCTCCACGGCTCCGGGATGGTGACCATCACCGCCAGAGGCAGGTCCATGCCGTTCATGACCATGAATTCCAGCGTGTTATCCAGCATGGCAGAGTCGGAACCGCCCTGATTGACAATAGGCAGCACCTTGGTCATATCGTCCTTCAGAAAGCGGCTGGCAATGGTCTCTTCACGGGCGAGCATGGTGTCCACATTTCCCCGGATGGTGTTGATCTCGCCGTTGTGGAGAATGAACCGGTTGGGGTGCGCCCGGTTCCAGCTGGGAGAGGTGTTGGTGGAAAAGCGGCTGTGGACCATGCCGATGGCGGTCTCGTAGTCCTCGTCCTGCAAATCCGGGTAGAACTGCCGCAGCTCCTTGACCAGAAACATGCCCTTATACACGATGGTGCGGCTGGACAGGCTGCACACGTAGGTCTCCTGACTGGACTGCTCGAACACCCGGCGAACCACATACAGCCGCCGGTCAAAGGCGATACCAGCGACCATTCTCGGCGGCTTTCCCACAAACGCCTGCCAGATGCTGGGCATACAGTCCCGCGCCTTCTGCCCCAGATACTCGGGGCATACCGGCACCTGCCGCCAGCCAAGGAAGGGCAGCCCCTCCTTCTTGCAGATGATCTCAAACAGCTTCTTTGCCTGATTGCGCTGCAGCTCTTCCTGTGGGAAGAAGAACATGCCCACGCCGTATTCCCGCTCCGCGCCCAGCGTGATGCCCGCGGCCGCGGCGGCCTTCACAAAAAACTTATGGCTGACCTGTAACAGAATACCAACGCCGTCACCGGTTTTTCCCTCGGCGTCCTTGCCCGCCCGGTGTTCCAGATGCTCCACGATCTGCAGCGCGTCATCCAGCGTCCGGTGGCTCTTGCGTCCCTTGATATCCACGACCGCGCCGATGCCGCAGTTGTCGTGTTCAAACCGGGAATCGTACAACCCGGCAGGTGTTGTGCGTTCGGTGAAATTTTCCATAGCTTTTTCTCCTTCGGGCTACAAAAAATAAACGGCGTTTCCGCTCAAAGGGCAAAAATGCCCTCTGCGGGAACGCCATTGTTCTCTGGGGTAATGATAGCACAAAGAGAAACACTTTACAAGGCAGAAGAAATCCCGCTTTCTTCCGGTATCTTTGTTTCATTTGCCCAAATTCCGCAAAAAGCGGCGGCTCGGCGCATCAAAGCAGTTAGGCATATAAAACGGCAGCTCCCGGGGAAGGAAGCTGCCGTTTAAGAAAATTCCTGCGGTTTTTGATATCAGGAATCAATCTGTATAATGTCCATCTATGATATTGCCTGGCACAATATCATATACCATTCCGTCTGTGAGAGACGTTGCCGTTTTCCCGGACATATCAAGTAAAAAATCTTCGTTCCATGCTCCTGTAATGGAGAGTACGTTCTCAGTGATATGCCACTCCAGCTCACTTTGTTCTTCGTGAGCGGGATCTGTTTTTCGTTCGACTTCACGTTTGGCGTAGGATTCAAAAACAGAGATGCAATGAAGCACCTGCGACTGATTGTTCCAAAGACGGAAAGGAATTCCAACAGATGTCTTGATCTGCGATAAGATGTCCTCAGTCTCAAAATCGACGCTGTCTTGTGTACCAAATGCGCTTTCAGCATCCAAGCTGACATCCGGAGTCGGTTCAGTGGCCATGCTATTCGTGTTTTCCTCCAATTGCGCTTTTGCTCCATTGCTTTCAGGGCTGGAATTCGCGGGCAGCTGCTTGTTTGCGCAAGAACACAAGAAAATGCTTGCGATAAGCAATACCGTTACCATTGTCTTTTTCATCTGTTTATCTCCTTTCAGCCAAAAGAATCATTTCCGGCTGTCTCTCTGCTTTTCCAGCTTGAGATACATTTCCTTCAAATGCTCGGCCAGAGGGCTGTCCGAACGGAAGGGGGAGAAAAAGTGATACTTGGCAGCGGCATTCTGGTTGAAATCCCGGATGTGGTCCTTGATGCTCTCGTATTTCACGACGACCTTGTTTTCCTCGGCGAACTTCTTCAGCTTGACAATGATCTGGCTGGAATGCACCACGTCGATGATGAACACGCCGAAGAACATACCAATGAAGAAGGAAAACGCCAGATTGTTGGACAACCACGCCAGCGCATTCAGGATATAGGGATGCACCAGAAAATAGTACGCCGCGCCAAGCGCCGCCCAGAAGAAGGAGAACAGCGGGCAGATGATTCCCTGAATGTTGCCCCAGAGGTTCGAGTAATCCCACAGCCGGACTTTCAGATATTTCAGGCAGGCAAGACCTGCGATGTACTCAATGAGCGTCATGGCGACAGCCATGGCAAGGAACAGCGCCACCCGGTTCCAGACGGGGTCTGCGATCAGGTGCAGATCCTCCAGCGACGCCAGCAGGAACAGCGTACACAGGCCGAAGCCGTAAATCGGCAGATACGGGCCGGTGCAGAAGCCGGGATTGATCCACTTTTTGTGGCGGTGGGTCAGGTTGCGGTACAGAAGCTCCAGCACCCATCCGAAGCACGAGCCGATAAAGAACAAAAACGCAAGTACCAGACTAAGCCTCATAAGGATTCTCCTTTTTCTATCTTGTTTCCAGTTTATTCATTTTTTCTAAACACTAACGAAATAATTCTTTACGAGACTGTAAACACGCTGAAAAAACGAGAATGTGCAATGTCCGATTTGGCATATCTTATCCATTTTACTGCTTGCACTTTTCCCGTATTTTGATTATAATGGTTGCTATCAGAAAAGTCAATATTCGTATTGTTTTGCCTTTGGAGACAGATTTTTACCCGGAGGCGTATGTGAGGAGGATATTATGTCTGAAAAGAACCCGCCGGACAGTAATTTCATGACAAAGCTTGCCACGTTTATTGTGGACAAAAAGACTTTGTTCTTCCTTTTGTACATATTTGCCGTTATTTTCTGCGCTTTTTCCTCCGGCTGGGTAAATGTGGAAAATGATGTCACCACCTATCTGCCCGAGGACACGGAGACCCGGCAGGGCATCGTGGCGATGAACGACAACTTCACCACCTTCGCCACCGCCCAGATCATGGTATCCAACGTCACCTACGAAACGGCGGACGAACTGTCCCAGCAGATCGCGGATGTGGAAGGGGTCAGCATGGTCACCTTCGACGACACCCCCGATCACTACACCAACGCCTCGGCGCTGTTCGATATCAGCTTCGACGGCATTGTCTCCGACGAGATCAGCGAGCGGGCGCTATCGGATGTGGAAGCGCTGATGGACGGCTACGACTACTGCGTGTACTCCGACGTGGGCTACGACGAAAACGCCACCCTGCAGGGGGAAATGTCCGTTATTCTGATCATAGCGGTGGTCATCATCATCGTCGTGCTTACCCTGACCTCCCGCTCCTACGCCGAGGTCCCTGTGCTGATGATCACCTTCGGCGTGGCGGCCATTCTGAACATGGGCACCAACTTCCAGCTGGGCACCATCAGCTTCATCTCCAACTCCGTGGCTGTGGTATTGCAGCTGGCGCTGGCCATTGACTATGCCATCATCCTATGCCACCGCTTCACCGACGAGCGGGAGACCCGCACCGCCCGGGACGCCTGCATCACCGCCCTGAGCAAGGCCATCCCGGAGATCAGCGCCTCGTCCCTGACCACGGTGTCCGGCCTGGCCGCGCTGGGCTTCATGGAGTTCAAAATCGGTCTGGACATGGCGCTGGTTCTGGTCAAGGCCATTCTGTTCAGCCTGCTGTCCGTGTTTACCCTGATGCCGGGACTTCTGATGCTGTTCAGCCCGCTGATGGACCGCACCCGCCACAAAAAACTACTGCCAAACATCACGCCTATCGGCAAGTTTGCGGTGAAGACCCGGCGCGTTGTGCCGCCGCTGTTTGCCATTCTTTTGGTCGGGGCATTCATCCTGTCCAACCGCTGCCCCTTTGTTTACAGCTATAACAACATCGAGACCGCGAATATGAACGAACGTCAGGCGGCCTACTTTAAAATCCAGCATACCTTCGGCACGACCAACATGGTCGCGCTGGTGGTTCCCAGCGGCAACTATGACGCGGAAGCGAAAATTCTGGAGGAACTGGATACCCACCCGGAGGTCAAGAGCACCATGGGCCTTGCCAACATCGAGGCCATGGACGGCTACACCCTGACGGACAGCCTGAACCCCAGAGAGCTTTCCGAGCTGGTGGGCATGGATTACGAGGTAGCGCAGCTTCTCTATTCCGCCTACGCCATTGAGAACGACCAATACGGAGAATTCGTACAGGGGCTGGATAAGTACGACGTTCCCCTGTTCGATATGCTGATGTTCCTGAAAGACCAGCTGGATTCCCATAATATTTCTCTGGATGACATGGACGAAGCGTCTCTGAACGATATTTTCTCCCAGCTGGATATGGCTCAGAAGCAGCTGAAAAGCGACCGCTACAGCCGGATGGTGGTTTACCTGAATCTGCCGGAGGAAAGCGACGAGACCTTTGCATTCCTGACCGAAATGCGGAACATTGTGGGGAAATACTACGACGGCGATTACTACGTGGTTGGCAATTCCACCAGCTCCCGCGATCTGTCGTCCTCCTTTGTCAAGGACAATCTGGTAATCTCCATTCTGTCCTCCCTGTTCGTCATTCTGGTGCTGCTGTTCACCTTCCAGTCAGCGGGACTGCCTATTCTGCTCATCGCCTGTATTCTGGGAAGTGTCTGGATTAACTTCTCCTTCCCCACTCTGGCCAATCAGCCGCTGTATTTCCTTGGCTACCTCATCGTACAGTCCATTCAGATGGGCGCGAACATCGACTACGCCATCGTCATTTCCAGCCACTATCAGGAGCTGAAGGCCACGATGACCCATAAGGAAGCCATCGTGGAAGCGCTGAACGCCTCCTTCCCCACCATCTTCACCTCCGGCACCATCCTGTCCGCCGCCGCTCTGCTGATCGGCAACATTTCCACCAACCCCGTTATCTCCATTCTTGGCACCTGTCTGGGCCGCGGTACGATCATCTCTATTGTCATCGTTCTGGGTGTTCTGCCTGCCACGCTTGTGCTCAGCGACTCCATCATCAACCGCACCTCCTTCAAGATGAAGGGCATCGAGCTTCCCACCAGAACCGCCAGCGGCACCATGTATGTCAGTGGGCATCTGCGGGGTCAGGTCAGCGGCGTTCTGGACGGTGAATTCACTGGAACGATCCGCGGCGATATGCACGCCATCGTCTCCACCAGTACTCAGGTCAAAAAGCTGGACGAATCCGAAGCGGAAGGAGGAGAAGACAATGCGTAACCTGATAAAACGAATTTCCGCGCTTCTGCTGTGTCTGCTTCTCGTTCTCAGCCTGGCGGTAACGGCGCTGGCCGAGGAAGCCAAGGGCACCGATGAGGCAGCGGCCGCCGAAGAAGGAACGACCTTGCGCATTCTGCGTCAGAAGCAGTTTCTGGACTTTGCGGAAAACTGCCGTCTGGACAGCTACAGCCGGAACCTGAGTGTGGTTCTGCTGACGGATATTGACCTTACAGGCGTAGATTTTGCAGGGATTCCCATTTTCTGCGGCAATTTTGACGGCAACGGTCACACCATCTCCGGCCTCAGCATCACCCGGGACGGCTCTAATATGGGACTTTTCCGCTATGTTGACGCTTCCGCGCTCATTCAGAACCTCACGGTCTCGGGAGAAATCATCCCCGACGGGAGCCGCAGCGCCGTAGGCGGCATTGCCGGACACAATGCCGGTAAAATCCAGAACTGCTTCTTTGACGGCACGGTTTCCGGCTCGGATGACGTGGGCGGCATCGCCGGCATCAACGCCATCACCGGTATCATCGACGGCTGCCACTCCAAAGGCGTCATCACCGGCGACCACCGGGTCGGCGGCGTCGTGGGAAATAACCTTGGCGTTGTCCGCAGCTGCAACAACCGCTCCGGGGTCAACACCACCGCCGAGGAAAACCAGATTAAGCTCTCCGACATTTCCCTGGAGACCATCACCGGAAGCGAATCCGTCAGCACCGTAACGGACATCGGCGGCATCGCCGGTACCAGCAGCGGCGTCATCCGCCAGAGCAAAAACCGTGGCAACGTGGGCTATCAGCACATGGGCTACAACGTCGGCGGCATTGCCGGAACCCAGACCGGGTATCTCTACAAATGCGAAAACTTTGCTCAGGTTTATGGCCGCAAGGAAGTGGGCGGCATCGTCGGCCAGATGGAGCCGACCACCTTCATCGAGTACACCGAGGACACAATGCAGATTCTCCAGTCCCAGCTTGGCACCGTAAGCAATCTCACGGGGCAGGCGTTTTCCACCATTCAGGACGGCAATTCGGACATGGGCGTTCAGGTGGACGACCTCTACAATTCCCTCGTGGATGCCAAAGACGCTCTGGATACCCTGCTGCCCAACGGGGATGACCCCTATCCCCCCGACCGGGACACCATCGACGCGGCCATCAACAACGCCAACAGCAGCCTTGCCGCCGCCGGTTCCTCTCTGTACGCCATCATGGATTCCGTCAACGACACGGCGGATTCCCTCAGCCGCATCATGCGCTCCATTGCCGGGCAAATCAGCGCCATGAGCGCCACCGTTGGCAACGCCTCCCAGAATCTGGGCGGCACCATTGAGGACATTTCCGACCGGGACACCGCAGAAATTCTCTCCGGCAAGGTGGAAAAATGCACCAATTCCGGTGCGGTTCTGGGCGACCTGAACGCAGGCGGCGTCGTGGGTGCCATTGCCTATGAAAACCGCCTGGATCCGGAGAACGATCTGCAAATCGGCGGGGACAACTCCATGAACTTCGACACCCAGCTGCGCGCCGTGATCCTCGGCTGTGAAAACAGCGGACGCGTTACGGCGAAGCGCCAGAACGTGGGCGGCATTGTTGGCTGGATGGCGCTGGGGCTTACGAAAAACTGTCTCAGCACCGGCAGCATTGACGCGGAGGACGCCAACTATGTAGGCGGCGTCGTGGGCAAGAGCAGCGGCTATGTCCGCCAGTGCAGCGCCAAATCCGACATTACCGGAAACGCCTATGTGGGCGGCATTGCGGGCGAGGGTCTCACCGTCACCGACTGCCGCAGCATGGTGCAACTCACCGGCTCCGAGAAAACCGGCGCGGTTCTGGGTATGCGGGGCGAACATTCCGGATTCCTCAAGTCGGAATCCGACGACGACAGCGGGGAAACGGACGAAGAAACTGTCACCGGGAACTACTACTTTACCGTCGGCTCCGACATCGGCGCCATCGACGGCGTGAGCTATGCTGACACCGCTCAGTCCCTTTCTCATGACGATTTTGTCGCGCTGGAAGGTCTTGATCCGATCTTCAAAGTCATTTCCGTCCGCTTCGTCTATGACGACGGTATGATGCACACCGTCACCCTCACCCCCGGTGAGGCGCTGTCGCCGGACAGCATTCCCAAACTGCCCGAAAAGGCTGGCTATGTCGGTCGCTGGGACGGTCTCGCGGACGCCGATCTGTCCGACATCCGCTTCGATGTTTCGTTCCCGGCAGTGTACACCGCAGAGCTGGAAACGGTGCAGAGCGAAGCCCTTGGCGAAAGCAAACTGCCCACGCTGCTGGCACAGGGCCACTTCTCCGGCGATACGCCCATCCAGCTGACCCAAATGACCAAAGGCCCCGCTCCGGGTGTCCACGACAAATTCCTGGAGGGCTACGCCTTTACCCTCCCCACCGGTACAGCCGATACGCTGCGCTACTTGCCGGAAACTGAACAGGAAAATGTCCGGGTCATGGTAAAGGGCGCGGACGGAAGCTGGCGGGAGGTTTCCCACACCCAGGACGGCAGCTATCTGGTCTTTGCCATAGAGGACGGCGATGAGAGCTTCTGCCTGATCGGGTCGATGAAGAAATCGGTCTCCTGGCTGCCCATCATCGGTGCCGGCGGCGCAGCCGTGGTCGTGCTGCTGGTGGTCATTCTTCTGGTTCACCATCGCCGCAAGAAGAAAGCCGTAAAATCGGAAACACCCGCTGTAAACGAAACTACCTGACGTTAATACTATTTCTTAATAAAATGATTTCATCATTTTATTCTGCCGTTACACGGCAGACCGCCTGGGCGGCGGTAAGAAATGTATTGACTTCGTTTTTTAGCGGCAGTGGCCGCTGGCCGCAATCCTGCGGCCTAATAAAACGCTTTTAAGCGTTTTATTAAAAACTCGTATAAGGTCGGTCACCAGAATTTGGTGGCCGACCCTTTCTTTTTGCAAAGAAGCGGTTAAAATTCTTCACAATTAACACTTTGTTTACAACATATTTGCTATAATGACAAATATCGTTTTGTAGAATTGTTACAAAGATCAAAAATGGAGACGTGTGCTATGAATACATACCGCGCCGGTATTGATATCGGCTCAACCACCGTCAAGCTCGTTCTGCTGGACGAAAACGGGAAAATCCTGTTCGGACAGTACCGCCGCCACTGTGCCCACACCCAGCAGACGCTTAAGGAACTCCTTGCCGAAGCCCGGGAACAGGTCGGCTCCTGCCTTTTGCAGGTGAAGATCACAGGCTCCGGCTCCATCAATCTCGGCAAGGCCATGGGCATCGGCTTCGTGCAGGAGGTGGTGGCCGTCGCTTCCGCATTGCAGGCCGTCGCGCCCCAGACCGACGTGGCCATTGAACTGGGCGGCGAGGACGCCAAGATTATTTATTTCCGGGGCGGGCTGGAAGAACGGATGAACGGCGTCTGCGCCGGCGGCACCGGCTCCTTCATCGACCAGATGGCGTCCCTGCTCCAGACCGATGCCGCCGGACTGAACGCGCAGGCAGAGCATTATCAGGAAATTTATCCCATCGCCGCCCGCTGCGGCGTGTTTGCGAAAACCGACATTCAGCCTCTCATCAACGAGGGCGCGACCACCGCTGACCTGGCCGCTTCCATTTTTCAGGCCGTGGTCAATCAGACCATCTCCGGCCTTGCCTGCGGCAAGCCCATCCGGGGCTGCGTCGCATTCCTTGGCGGACCTCTGCACTTCCTACCGGAGCTGAAAAAAGCCTTTATCCGCACCCTGAAGCTCACCCCCGAAACCACCGTTGACCCGGAAAACTCCCATCTTTTCGCCGCCATGGGCGCGGCGCTGGAATCCGGCGACGCCGAAGCCGTCAGCATGGACGGCCTGATCGACCGGCTGGACAAGGGCGTGGAAATGGCCTTTGAATTAAAGCGTCTCGACCCCCTGTTCGCCACGCGGGAAGACCATCAGGCCTTCTGCGCCCGCCACAGCAAAGCCGTCGTCCGCCGGGAGAGCCTGTCCGGGTATCGGGGTGACTGTTTCCTCGGCATTGACGCCGGTTCCACCACCACGAAGGTGGCGCTCATCGGCAGCGACGGTCAGCTTCTCTTTTCCTATTACGCCAACAATCAGGGCAACCCCATCCGCACCGCCATGGATGCCATGGCGCGTCTCCGGGACGAGCTGCCCGAGGGCGCGCACATCGCCCGCTCCTGCTCCACGGGCTACGGAGAATCCCTCTTAAAATCCGCCTTCTGCCTGGACGAAGGCGAGGTGGAGACCATCGCCCACTGCACCGCCGCCGCGTTTTTTGACCCGGAGGTGGACTGTGTGCTGGACATTGGCGGACAGGACATGAAGTGCGTCAAGCTGAAAAACGGCAGCGTGGACACTATTCTGCTGAACGAAGCCTGCTCCTCCGGGTGCGGCTCCTTCATCGAAAACTTTGCCAATTCCCTTGGCTACAGCGCAGAAGGGTTTGCCAAAGAGGCACTGTTCGCCAAAAATCCCATTGATCTCGGCACCCGCTGCACCGTGTTCATGAATTCCAACGTCAAGCAGGCGCAAAAAGAGGGCGCCACGGTGCAGGATATTTCTGCGGGACTTGCCTACTCCGTCATCAAGAATGCCCTTTACAAGGTCATCAAGCTGGCAGACCCCGCCGACCTTGGCAGACACATCGTGGTGCAGGGCGGCACGTTCTACAATCAGGCGGTGCTTCGCGCCTTTGAGAAGATTGCCGGCGTGGAGGCCACCTGCCCCGATATTTCCGGCATCATGGGTGCCTTTGGCGCGGCGCTGGTGGCGCGGGAGCGCTACCACGGTCAGGAAAGCACCACCCTACCCCTGAACGACATTCTGAGTCTGACCTACACCACCTCCACCACCCGCTGCGGCGGCTGTTCCAACCGGTGTATGCTGACCATCAACAAATTCCCCGGCGGGCGCCGCCACGTCACCGGCAACCGCTGTGAAAAGGGTCTGGGCGGCGCGGGAACCGGGCGGAAAGGCCCCAACGTGACGGCCTATAAGCTGAAGCGGATGTTCGACTATCCCCCGCTGGAAAATCCCAGCCGGGGCGTCATCGGCATTCCCAGAGTGCTGAATATGTACGAAAACTACCCCTTCTGGGCAACATTCTTCCGGGAACTGGGCTTTCGGGTGGTTCTCTCCCCCAAGTCCAACCGAAAAATTTACGAGCTGGGCATGGAGTCCATCCCCTCGGAATCCGAGTGCTACCCCGCCAAGCTCTCCCACGGTCACGTCCAGTGGCTCATCAATGAGGGAATCAAAACCATTTTCCATCCCTGCGTGTTCTACGAGCATCAGGAGACCCCCGGCGCGCAGAATCATTACAACTGCCCCATCGTGGTCTCCTACCCGGAGAATCTGAAAAACAACGTGGAAGCCGTCGCAGACGGCGAAGTCCGCTACATCCGCCCCTTCCTCGCCTTTACCAGCGAGAAAATCGCCGCCGACCGGCTGGCCGCTCTGTGTAAGGAAGAATGGGGCATCGACGGGAAGGAAGTCCGCGCTGCCGTCCACAGTGCATGGGAAGAACAGCAGCGCGCCAAGTCCGACGTTCGTGCAGAGGGGCAAAAGGCGCTGCAATGGATGGTGGAAAATCACGCCCGGGGCATCGTTCTGGCTGGCAGGCCCTACCACATCGACCCCGAAATCAACCACGGTATCCCGGAAATGATTGCCTCCTACGATCTCGCCGTCCTCACCGAGGACAGCCTGCCCATCGATTTCACCCCCGAGCGCCCCCTCCGGGTCAACGACCAATGGGTTTACCATTCCCGGCTGTACAGCGCGGCAGAGTTCGTGCGGAACCGGGAGGACTTGGAGCTGATCCAGCTGAATTCCTTCGGCTGCGGTCTGGACGCTGTCACCACCGATCAGGTGTGCGAAATTCTGGAAGGGAGCAACAAGCTCTACACCGTCCTGAAAATCGACGAGGTAAACAATCTGGGTGCCGCCCGTATCCGCATCCGCAGTCTGCTGGCCGCCATGAACCAGCGTCAGGCGCGGGGTATTCGCCCCCAGCCCAAGCCCGCCGCCTACCACCGGTCGGAATTCACCAAGGAAATGTACCAATCCGGCTACACCATCCTCGCCCCCCAGATGAGCCCCATTCACTTTGACCTGCTGGAGCCGATCTTCAAAAAGTACGGCTATCACATCGAAGTGCTTGCCAACGACAACCGCGCCGCCATCGACATGGGTCTGAAATTTGTGAACAACGACGCCTGCTTTCCCTCCATCACCGTGGTGGGGCAGATCATGGACGCGGTGCTTTCCGGGAAATACGACACGGACAAGCTGGCCGTGATGATGACCCAGACCGGCGGCTGCTGCCGGGCGAGCAACTACGTGGGCTTCATCCGCCGGGCGCTGGACAAGGCGGGACTGGGGCATATCCCGGTCATCTCCCTGAACACCAACGGCATGGAGACCAACGAGGGCTTCAAGCTCTCCCCCGGTCTTCTGTTCACCGCGCTGCGGGGCGTGGTCTACGGCGACCTGTTCATGCGCTGCCTGTACCGGGTACGTCCCTACGAGAAAGAGAAGGGTTCCGCCAACGCTTTGCACCGGAAATGGCTGGAAATCGCCATTGATTCGCTTGTAAACAGCAAGAGCAAATGGTCGTATAAGGCGGTTTGCAGCGGCATTGTGGAAGCCTTTGACGCGCTTCCCATTGACGAAACTCTGCGCAAGCCCAGAGTCGGCGTGGTGGGCGAGATTCTGGTCAAATACATGCCCCTGGCCAATAACCATCTGGTGGATCTGCTGGAAGCTGAGGGGGCGGAGGCCGTGGTGCCTGACCTGATGGACTTCCTGAACTACTGCGTGTACAATGGCGATTACAAGCATGAATTCTTAGGCGCGGGCTGGACAAGCGCCGCCACGGCAAAACTCGGCGTGGACGCCATTCGTCTGATACGCAAGCCCGCACTGGACGCGCTGGAAAAGAGCCGCCGCTTTGAGCCGCCCATGCCCATTGAGCAGGTGGCGGAGCTGGCGAAGCCCTTCCTCTCCATCGGCAACCAGTACGGCGAAGGGTGGTTCCTCACGGGAGAAATGGCGGAGCTGGTTCTCTCCGGCACGCCCAACATCGTGTGCATCCAGCCCTTCGCGTGTCTGCCCAACCATGTTGTGGGCAAGGGTGTCATCAAGGCGCTGAAAAAAGCCTATCCCCAGTCCAACATCGTCGCCGTGGACTACGACCCCGGCGCGTCGGAGGTCAATCAGCTCAACCGCATCAAGCTGATGCTGTCCACCGCGAAAAAGCGTCTGGCCGAGGAAGAAACCGCCGCAGTATAAGTTTAAGGCAGGACACCGATTGGTGTCCTGCCTTTTGCTTATTCAAAAGGAACATAGTAATACGGCTTACTCACCCGTTTGCCCTGATCATTCAGTTCGCTGCCGTTGTAGAAGCTCACGCCTGCGATCTGTTCCGGGTCGAGAACCATGTTGAGGGTGTGCTTAATGCACGTGTACGTGTGGCTGTCAGCATCCCATGAACCGCCGCCGTTGCCGTAAGGCCGAATGTCGGTGCCGTCCTTCAGACGGATGCTCACCGGGGTCGGCGTCCAGCCCGTTTTCTCCGTGAAATCGATGTCGTCCGTATATTCATCCCCCAGCCGGAAAGTGAACTTCATGCTGTACTGGCCGATTTCCGCCTCAAGGAGCGTTACGTCCCACAAATCTCCGACCTTGGCGTTGGGCGTCCACTTTTTCGGCGCCTCCGTGGTGCCTTCCAGCGTCCAGCGCAGCTCCCAAGTGCCGGGGGTGGTCATGATATCCTCGTCTTCAAACTTCTCGCCCTGAATGCCGAAGCCGGTGAAGGTCACGGCCATTTCCTTTCCGAACAGGCTCTCATCCGGAGAGAATGCAAAATCGATGCTGAATTCAATGCTCCCGTCGGCCAGCTGATAGTCCAGAAGCAGCTGTTGGTCTTCTCCCACCCGGGGAACCGGCTGACCGTTCTTTGCATATGTGGGATTGTGATCGGCATCCCAAAGCACGCCGTCAAAAAAATGAGCGCCCCAGCTCATGGGCATCACTTCTCCGTCCACCCGGTAGTCCCACCATGCCCAAGGCGCCTGCCCTTCTTCCAGCTGTAAGCCCTCGATGCGGAAAATGGCTCTGCAGCCGTACTGATCCATCAGCGTCTGGGCGAGGGTGACGGTGATGCCGTTGTCCGTTGCGGAAACGGCTTCCTTTTTCCCGTTCTTCGTCTCGGTGGGGGTCACGGACAGGCCGCTTTTCTCCGCCTGCTTTTTGATCTGCTCGGAGATCTGCTGCGTTGTGCCGCCGTTGTCTCCATACTGCATGGTCGCCGTCCAGCGGGTGATGGCCGCTGCCGCCGTCATGGTGGCCATAATCAGCGCCGCCGCCAGAATGAGCAGCAGCTTTTTCTTGCCGAAGCCCCTTGCTTTTCCCTTTCCGAATGTTCCGAATTCCGATTCCTCGATCAGTTCCGCGTCCAGATTCTGAATGCCCTGCAGCATATCCTTGCCTGTCATACCTGAAAACCCTCCTTTTTTAAGTAAACCGCCAACTTTTCCCGCATCCGGGACAGCCGCATCAGCACGGCGCTCTGGCTGATCTCATAGCGCAGAGCAATTTCGCTGACGCTGTCGCCGTACCAGTACCGCCGGACAAAAATCATCCGGTTGTCCGCCGTCTGCTTCCATAGGAAGCTGCTCACCAATCGGCTGATCTCGGCGCTTCTCACGTCCGTTTCCTGCCAATGACCGGGAATGCACGCTTCCATCTCCTGCGTCAGCGCGACGACCTCGGCCTTGCGCTTTGCCGCGTTGTTCCAGTCCAGCCGGTCAAAGGCAAGGTGGCGGCAGATTTTTGCGAGATAGGCAAAAAAATGAACCGGTTTCGTGGGCGGAATGGTGTCCCACGCCTTGAAGTAGGTGTCATTGACACACTCCTGCGCGTCCTCCCTGCTCCCTACGATATTCTCCGACAGCCTTGTGAGCTTCGCGCCATACCGGTCGTCCGTCTGCCGGATGGCGTCTTCGTTTCGGGTGAAGAACAGCTGTATGATTTGTTCATCGTTCATTCAACGCACCTCCTGTGTTTTGTCCTTCACCCTGATAGAAGGATTTCCAATCCAAAACCTAACACATTTCGGGAGAATTCTCAAGAAATTTTTGAATACGAAAAGACGGCGTGGCCGAAGCCACGCCGTCCCGTATGCGGTGTATTTATTTTGCCAGCAGCTTTTCCAGCGCCGCAAGACGCAGGCTCAGGCACAGCACCTCCATGGCCTTTTCCAGCTCGGCCACCGGGGGCAGGCTGGGAGCAATGCGGAGGTTGGAGTCGTCCGGATCGTTGCGGTAGGGGTAGGTCGCACCGGCGTTGGTCAGCACCACACCGGCCTCCTTGCACAGCGTCCAGACCCGCTTCGCCGTGCCGGGCATGGCAAACAGGCTGACAAAATAGCCGCCCTTCGGGTCGTTCCAATGGGCAATGCCCAGAGGCTTAATCTCCCGGTTCAGCCATTTTGCGACGCACTCAAATTTCGGTGCCATGACGGAGGCGTGGAGCTTCATGATCTCCAGCGTGTGCGCCTTGTCCTTCAGGAAACGCACATGGCGCAGCTGGTTGACCTTGTCGTAGGAGATCATCTGCACGCCGAAAATACCGGTGAAATAGCAGATATTGGCCTCGCTGGCAGCCATGCAGGAAATGCCGCCGCCGGCAAAGGTGATCTTGGAGGTGGACGCAAACTCATAGACCATGTCCGGCCGTCCCGCCTCGTCGCACAGGGACAGGATGTCCGGGAACGGGACATAGTCGCCCTCGAATTCGTGGACGCCATAGGCGTTGTCCCAGATGATGGCAAAGTCCGGGGCAGCGGGCTTCAAGTGGGCAAAGCGGCGGATGGTCTCGTCGGAGTAAATAATTCCGTCGGGGTTGGAGTATTTGGGAACCGTCCATATGAGCTTGACCTGCGGGTCCTTCACCAGCTCCTCCACCACGTCCATATCCGGGCCTTCGGGAGTCATGGGGACGGGAATCAGCTCCGCGCCGAAGAACTCGCCGATCTGGAAATGCCGGTCATATCCGGGGGCGGGGCAGAGAAATTTCACCTTTTCCTCCCGGCACCAGGGCTTGGGGCTGTGGAGCAGGCCGTGGGTGTAGGCACGGGACACCACGTCGAACATCATATTCAGGGAAGCCGCGCCGCCGACGAACACCTGATCCGCCTTGCAGCCCAGCACATCCGCCCAGTACCTCCGGGCACTGGGAATACCCGCCAGTTCGCCGTAATTCCGGGCGTCCACGCCGTCGTCGAAGCAGTCCTCAGGAGTCTGCAGCACGGTCAGAAGGCCGCTGACCAGATCCAGCTGCTTCTTGGCGGGCTTACCGCGGGCCATATTCAGATTCAGCCCCTGCGCCTTGCAGGCTTCGTAGGACGCCAGCACACTGCCGTATTCACGTTCCAGTTCTTCCCGGGTCATGCAGGAATAGGGAGTCATATCGATCATCCTTTCGGCATTTTGACAAGTTTTATGTGTATATTATATGCCCGAAGTCTCAAAAATGCAACATCAGATTGGGCAAAAATTCATTTTTCGTCTCAAAAGTCAAGAAATCTATGAAATGCACAAAGTTTCCTGCACACGTCAATTTGTTTTACTGCATATTTTCGCACAAAAACGGCGTGACCGAACCCGGTCACGCCGTCTTCCGTTATTTCGCTGCTTTTTTCGGGGCTGCGGGCGTTTCGGGAAGGATCACCTTTTCCTTCAGCACAAAGCCGGTTCTCGCGGGGATGTACAGTTCAATGTAGTCCCTGCCGTCAAAACGCTTGGTAGCGTAGGTCTTTTTTGCCACGTTTCCAAAGCCGCCGTACTTTTCGTCGTCGGTAGACAGAACCACCGTGTACTCGCCCGGCTGGCGAACCGGGACAAGAACGTTGTTCAGGGAATTACCGAAGTGGAAGTTGAACACGAACACCAGCCCGTGGCGGTAATAGGCAAGGGTCTGCTCCGGCGCTTTCATCAGCAGCAGGTCTGCCATTCGCTGGTCGAAAATCCGGTTCTCCTTGGTCAAACGAACCATATCCTCGTCAAAGTCGCCCAGCCACTGGTATTTGAGCATTCCGTTATCCTTCAGGCTCCACTGGCGGCGGCAGTAATGGAAGCTCCAGCCGTTGCCCTCCCGGGGGAAGTCGATCCATTCGGGATGGCCGAATTCGTTGCCCATGAAGTTGAGGTACGCCTCTCCGCCGCCGGACAGGGTAAACAGGCGGATCATCTTGTGCAGGGCAATGGCACGGTCGATCACAGGGTTGTGGCAGTCCTTGTTCATGTCCGTGTACATGTTCGCCCCGGCCAGGCGGAAGATCATCGTCTGGTCGCCCACCAGCGCCTGATCGTGGGACTCCACATAGGCCACGGTCTTCTCTCCGGGACGGCGCAGGCACATACTGCCCCACATCTGATTGATGTCCCAGAATTCGTCCTGCCCCTTCACCGCCTTGATCCACATATCCGGCAATCCCATACCCAGCCGGTAGTCAAAGCCGATGCCGCCGTCCGCAATGGGCAGGCACATGCCGGGCATACCGGACATGTCCTCGGCGATGGTGATGGCCTTGGGGTTCACCTGACGGATCAGCTCATTGGCAAGCTGCAAATACGTCACCGCCTCGGTGTCGGTGTTGTAGGAGAAATACTTGCCGTCGGAGGTGAAGTCCGTACCGAGGGCGTGGTCATGGTACAGCATGGAGGTCACGCCGTCAAAGCGGAAGCCGTCAAAATGGTACTCCGTCATCCAGAATTTCAGGTTGGACAGCAGGAAGTGGATAACGCCGGTCTTACCGTAGTCAAAGCACTTTGTTCCCCACGCAGGATGGTCGCCCTTGGGGCCGTCGTGGAAGAACTGCCATGTGGTGCCGTCGAACATGTTGATGCCCTCGGCGGTATTCTTGACGGCGTGGGAATGCACCACGTCCAGCAGCACTCGGATGCCCATGGCGTGCGCCTTGTTCACCAGATATTTCAGGTCTTCCGGCTTTCCGAACCATGAGGAAGCGGCGAAGAAACTGCTCACCTGATAGCCGAAGGAGCCGTAATAGGGATGCTCCATAATGGCCATGAGCTGGAGGGTATTGTACCCCGCCTTGTGGATTCTCGGCAGGATGTTGTCGGCAAACTCCCGGTAGGAACCGACCTTGCCCTCCTCCTGCGCCATGCCAATGTGGGCCTCATAGATATACAGCTCGTCCTCGCCGGTAAAGCCCTTGTCCGTCCACGGGAATGCCTTACGGTCATCCACCACCTCGCACTCGAAGGTGATGTTCTGCTTGTTCTGCACCACCCGGCGGGCATACAGGGGGATGTGCTCCGTGCGGGTCAGGTTGGCGTCCACCACAGTCTTGACCTTGCAGCCGTCCCACAGGGCGTCGTCGCCGGGGAGATACAGCTCCCAGTTTCCGTTGCCCAGATTGGTCAGCGGGTGGGAGGTCTGGTTCCAGCCGTTGAATTCGCCCTCCAGATACAGCTGGTAGGCGCTGGGCGCCCACTCCCGGTAGTACCAGCCGCCATCCACGTGATGGAAGCCAAAGTACATGTGAGCGTTGGCAAAATCATTCAGGCTCTGTCCCTCGGACAGAATACGTTTTTTTGCCGACCGGTACAGGTGCATCCGCAAATCAATATCCCCGGCGAAAGGCTCAAGCTGGGGATTCAAATCCAAAATACGATACATAGCGTCTCCTTTTCCGCGAAAGTATTGTCTATCCAATGGAGGGCGGTATCACCCTTCACTCCTATTTTAGAAGAATCGTGCGTCTCTGTCAAGGACTTTTCATTTTTTACAATTCGCTTTGCTTTTTGATTTTGATTTTACATAGCGAAGATTTTGGAATTTACATTAAACTAGTAAAATGCGAATCGTAGGATAAATCCCGAGTACATCAAAAATAAAGCCTACAAGGAGAAGTAAGATTATGAAAAAAGTCATTTCCATTGCACTGATTGCCATGCTTGTTGTCGCCATGGCCGGCTGCTCTCAGAGCCAGCCCGCCCCCACCGCCGCTCCTGCCGAGACCCCGGCACAGACGACCGCCGCTCCTCAGACCGAAGCCCCCGCCGCGCTCTCCGGCACCGTCGCCACCGACGGCTCCACCTCCATGGAGAAGGTCATCGGCGCTCTGGGCGAAGCCTTCATGGAAGCGAACTCCGGCGTAAACTTCACCTATAACCCCACCGGCTCCGGCTCCGGCATCACCGCCGTGTCCGAAGGCCGCTGCGACATCGGACTGTCCTCCCGTGCGCTGAAGGATTCCGAGGTTGCGTCCGGTCTGGTCGGCACCGTCCTTGCCTACGACGGCATCGCCATGATCGTCAACCCCGCCAACACCGTGGAAGATCTGGACATCGAGACCATCGCCAAGATCTACACCGGCGAAATCACCAACTGGTCCGAGGTCGGCGGCGCGGACGCTGAGATCGTTCTGGTGGGTCGTGAAGCCGGCTCCGGCACCCGCAGCGGCTTCGAGGAACTGACCGAGACCGTTGACAAGTGCAAGTACCGTCAGGAGCTGACCTCCACCGGCGACGTCATCACCGCAGTCGCCCAGAACCCCGACGCCATCGGCTACGCCTCTCTCGCCTCCGTCAAGGATTCCGTCAAAGCTCTGAAGGTCGCGGGCGTGACTCCCACCGAGGAGACCGTCAAGGACGGCACCTACCTCATCCAGCGTCCCTTCGTGCTGGTCACCAAGGAAGGCGTTGAGCTCAGCCCCGTTGCTCAGGCGTTCTTCGACTACGCCACCAAGGGTCAGGCCAATGACATCATCACCGCCTCCGGTGTGGTTCCCGCCAACGGCTAAAACAAGCGAACAAAGGCTCCCCCATTGGGGGAGCCAACTGCCGTTTTCTCAATTCGGTAAGATGGTAAACCTTCTCGAAAGGCTGATAACATGAAACATAAATCAAACATTTTTGAGGCCATCGTCCACGGTATTTTCCTGATTCTCGGACTGATCACCGTGGGCTGCGTGCTTCTGATCACCATATACTTAATCATCTCCGGAATTCCCGCCATTCGTCAGATCGGCCTGTTCCATTTCCTGTTCGGCAAGAAATGGGCGTCCACGGCGGCGCAGCCGGAATACGGCATTCTCCCCTTCATTCTCACCAGCGTCTACGGAACCGCCGGGGCTGTCATCATCGGCGTACCCATCGGATTCCTGACGGCGGTGTATCTGGCGAAAATGGCGCCAAAGCCCGTCAAACGCTTTATGGAGCAGGCAGTCTCCATGCTGGCGGGCATCCCCTCCGTGGTTTACGGCCTTGTCGGCATGATGGTGCTGGTGCCGGGACTGCGGAAGCTCTTCCACATTCCCGACGGCTCCAGCCTGTTCGCCGCCATCATCGTCCTCGCTGTGATGATTCTGCCCTCCATTATCAAAATGTCCATCACTGCACTGGAAGCGGTGCCGAAGGAATACGAGGACGCTTCCCTTGCGCTGGGCGCGACGCCTGAGGAGACCTACTTCCGTGTCTCCGTCCCCGCCGCCAAAAGCGGCATTGCCGCCGCCGTAGTGCTGGGCGTGGGCAGAGCCATCGGCGAGGCCATGGCCGTCATGATGGTGGCAGGCAACGTCCCCAACATGCCCACTTCCCTGTTTCAGAGCGTCCGCTTCCTCACCACCGCCGTGGCAAGCGAAATGTCCTATTCCAGCGGCCTGCAAAAACAGGCGCTGTTCTCCATCGCGCTGGTGCTGTTCCTGTTCATCATGCTCATCAACGCCGCTCTGAATTTCTTCCTGAAGGGAGACAAATCGAAATGATTTCCAAAAAACGAAAGCTGTTTCTCTGGACGGTTCGGGGCGGGATGTATCTTGCCACCGCGCTGACCGCCGGACTGACCCTGTTTCTCATGGTCTACGTTCTGGCGAAGGGTATTCCCAACATCACATGGGAGCTGCTCAGCACCAAGCCCAGCTATCTGGCAGACCGCATCGGCATTCTGCCGGACATCCTCAACACCCTGTACATCATCGTTTACACCCTGGTTCTGGTGCTTCCCCTGGGCGTGGGCGCGGCAATCTATCTGACGGAGTACGCCCATAACAAGAAGGTCGTCGCCGTCATTGAGTACGCCGCTGAGACCCTCTCCGGCATTCCCTCCATCATCTACGGTCTTGTGGGTATGCTGCTGTTTTCCAACAATATGGGCACTTCCCTGCTGGCAGGCGCGCTGACCCTCGTCATCATGAACCTGCCCACCATCATGCGCAACACGCAGGAAAGCCTGAAAACCGTGCCCCAGAGCTACCGGGAGGGCGCGTTCGGTCTGGGCGCGGGAAAGTGGCGGGTCATCCGCACGGTGGTGCTTCCCAACTGCGTGGACGGAATCGTCACCGGCTGCATCCTTTCCATCGGCCGCATTCTGGGTGAGTCTGCCGCGCTGCTGTTCACCGCCGGATTTGCCCATGTGGTGGGCGGCTTCTGGGCTGCGAGAAACAGCGCGGGCGCGACATTGACGGTTGCCCTGTACGTCTACGCCAAGGAGCAGGGAGAATTCGGAGTCGCCTTTGCCATTGCCGCCATTCTGATGGTGCTGGCATTTTTCATTAACCTGTCCGCGTCTCTGGTAAGTAAGTATTATGGGAGGAAGAATCGAATTGGCTGACATTATTACCGCGAAAAATCTGTGCCTCTGGTACGGGGATACCCAGGCACTGAAATCCATTAACATTGCCGTCCCGGAGCACAGCATCACCGCCCTCATCGGCCCCTCCGGCTGCGGCAAATCCACGTTCTTAAAAACCCTGAACCGCATGAACGACCTGATCCCCGGCGTGAGGATCACGGGAGACGTGCGCTACGAGGGCAAGGACATTTTTCAGGCAGAGGTCAACAACCTGCGCAAGGAAGTGGGCATGGTGTTCCAGAAGCCCAACCCCTTCCCCATGAGCATTTACGACAACATCGCCTACGGCCACCGCACCCACGGCATTCACAACAAGGCAAAGCTGGACGAGATCGTGGAGCGTTCCCTCCGGGACGCCGCCATCTGGGACGAGGTAAAAGACCGGCTGAAAAAGAACGCTCTGGGTCTTTCCGGCGGCCAGCAGCAGCGGCTGTGCATCGCAAGAGCTTTGGCGGTGGAGCCGAAGGTACTTCTGATGGACGAGCCGACCTCCGCTCTTGACCCCATTTCCACCTTGAAAATTGAGGAACTGGCCGCGTCTCTCAAGAAAGACTATACCATCGTCATCGTCACCCACAACATGCAGCAAGCTGTCCGTATCTCTGATTACACCGCGTTCTTCCTGTTGGGCGAGCTGGTGGAATTCGGCGGAACGGAACAGATTTTCTCTCAGCCTCTGGACAAACGGACAGAAGATTACATCACGGGGAGGTTCGGATAATGCGGGAATTATTTGAAGAGCAGCTTCTGCTGCTGAATCAGGAATTGACGGAAATGGGTGCGCTGTGCGAGGAGATCATCTCCCTTGCCACCCAGGCGCTGGGTTCCTACACGAAAGAGCTGGGGGAGAAGGTCTCCAAGGTCGGCGCGAAGATCGACGAAGAGGAGCGCACCATCGAGACCATCTGTATGCGTCTGCTTCTGCGCCAACAGCCGGTGGCGCGGGACCTGCGTGCCGTCTCCGCCGCGCTGAAAATGATCACGGACATGGAGCGTATTGGAGATCAGGCAGAGGACATTGTGGAGATCATCCCCTGCATGATCGCCCATCCCCATGAAGAATACCCCAAGATCCGGGAGATGGCAAAGGAGACCATTGCCATGGTTACGGACAGCGTGGACGCCTACGTCAAGCAGGACGTGTACCTTGCCAAGGCCGTGCAGATGCACGACGACGTGGTGGACAACTACTTCACTCTGATCAAGAGCGGTCTGATCGATATGATTGCCAAGAACCCCGCCGAGGGAGAATACGCCCTTGACCTGCTGATGATCGCCAAATACTTTGAGCGCATCGGCGACCATGCCACGAACATCGCCGAGTGGGTGGAGTTTTCCGTCACCGGCAGCCATAATGCAATTTCTTCATAAGGCAGCAACGATTCCGTTTGTTAACGAGCAGAATCCGCTGTTTTCGTTTCCGAAAACAGCGGATTTTTCACATATTTGCATCTATTTCCCGGATTTTCGCCCGGATGGCGAGCAGATCATCAAAGGTCTCCGGGCGCTTGGATACATCCCGCAGCAGCGCCGACGGGTGGTATATCGCCGTCATCCAGACGCCGTTCCGTTCCACCCACTGGCCGTGCTGCCTCGTAATGCGGTAGTCCGCGTCGATCAGCCGCTTGGCGGCGATGCGCCCAAGACAGACGATGATCTTCGGCTTTACCAGCGCCACCTGATTGCGCAGATAGCCGATGCAGGCGTCCTGTTCCGTCTCCAGCGGGTCACGGTTGTGGGGCGGGCGGCACTTGACGATGTTGGCAATATAGCAGTTCGTCTCCCGGCTCAGGTCAATGATGCACAGCATATCGTCCAGCAGCTTTCCCGCCGGGCCGACAAAGGGCTGCCCCTTCAAGTCCTCCTGTTCCCCGGGGCCTTCTCCCACGAACATGATGTCCGCGTCCTCTTTTCCCACGCCGAACACCACGTTATGTCTCGTCTCGCACAGGCCGCAGCGGGTGCAGTCGGCGCAGACGCTTTTCAGTCCGTCCCAGTTCAGCATCGTTACCGGCTCCTTCTGCGTTCTGCCCGTCTCCGGCGGCGCTGGGCGCGGATGCGGGAGCGCATAAAGGAATTGAATGCCAGATACGCACCCACAAGCCCCAGACCGATCACGCAGATGGTTCCGATGGTGGACAGCACGCCGGAGCCGCCGACGCCGTCCTTCTCTCCGTTGGAGCGGATGGACACGCCGGTGTCCCCCGTCGCCCGGACGTCCGCCATGGCGTACAGCTCCACCTCCGTGACGCAGGAATTCTGATACCAGACCTCCATCGTGGCGATCTGATCGTCCTTCTTGATAGGTGCGGTCAGGCCGCCGCCCTCCACGGTGTAGTTCATGACGTAATTCTTCATCTGAACACCGGCGGGAACCACCGTATCCACGTCCGTAAAGGACTGTCCCACCACCTGACATTCGCCGCCGGACACCGGCCACTGGTTCACCGCCATGCCGTCGTAAATGATGCGGTTGACCTTATAGTTGTTGAAAACGTAATTGGCAAGCTCGGTTATTTCTTCAAAGTTACCATAGGTTTCCACGATGCCCTTCTCGGTCGTCTTACGGGCAGCACCCAAAACCACGAAAATGACCCGCATGTTATTGTGTTCCGCTGTGCCGACGATGCTCGCCCCGGAATTCTCCGTATAGCTGGCAATGCCGCCGGTATAGCGGGAGCTCATGAACTGTGTGATGACGTGGTCGTCAACCAGATAGTTTGTTGTGGTGAGAGGGCGTTCTTCACTCACAAGATTCGTTGCGGGAATTTTATAGGTTCCCGTCTTGAAAATTTCCGCAAAAGTCTCATTTTTCGTCGCTTCCATGGTGATCTTTACCATTTCCCGGGCGGTGGTGTAGGATGTCGCCGTGTCCAGGCCGGAAATGTTGCCGAACTCCGTGCTGATGCAGCCCATCTGCTTGACCCGGTCGTTCATCATTTCCTTGAAGCGGTCAGTCGTACCGGCCACATGCTCCGCCAGCGCCACGGCGGCATCATTGGCGCCGATCATCAGCAGCGCGTGAAGCAGATCGTTCACAGTCAGCTGCTCGCCGCTTTTCAGATTTGGCTTCATTTTCAGACTGCTTCCCGGCACCTTGGACTGGATGCCGTCAGAGCAGGTGACAATGTCGTCCAGATTGCTGTTTTCGATCGCCACCAGCGCCGTGACTATCTTGGCAAGGGTACCGGTGGGCAGCTTGGTATCGGGGTTATAGGAGTAGATGACTGTCTCGGTATTCGTCTCATAGGCGAAGGCCGCCAGCGCCGTATCCAGCCGGCTGTCGCTTCCCGCCAGAGGGCGCATGCCGTTCAGGGTGCGGCAGCCGTTGTCGATGCAGACCCGGCCGAAGGGGATCTGGGCAGCCTGCTGCTCGGCGGGCTGCGTTTCCTGCGTTGACGCGCCGGTTTCCGCGGCAGACGCCGGAATCGCTATCTGACAAAGGAGCGCGGCGCACAGGAGCAAGCTTAGCAATCTCAATTTTTTCATATTTTCCCCTCAATATTTCTTCACCGGACTTGTCCGGCGGTGAAAAGTCGTGTATAATGATGGAGATATTATAACAGCTTTTCCCCCTCTAGTCAATCCGGGAGGCAGATTCCCATGAAAAAACCACGGCTCAGCATTCTGATCGCCGTAACCCTTCTTTTCGCCGTATTCACCCTTGGCTTCTTTCTGGGCAGAAACGGCAATCACGGCAGCGTGGAGTTATCCGTTCCCGCTTCCATGCAGACGTCCCCGCCCCAGACCACCCTTCCGGAGCCGACCACCCCGGAAACCGTGGCCGTCACGTTCCCCATCGACATCAACCGGGCGGACACGGAGCAGCTCACGGCACTTCCCGGCATCGGAGAGGTTCTTGCCCAGCGCATCATTGCATACCGGGAGGAAAACGGCAGCTTTCTTTCCACCGATGAGCTTAAGAACGTGGAGGGTATCGGAGAAAAGCGTCTGGAAGCCATACTTGACCTTATTACAGTTGGAGGATGAAAATGAAAATTTTAGTTGTGGACGACGAGGCCCTTCTGGTAAAGGGCATTCGCTTTAATTTGCAGAACGAGGGCTACGAGGTCATCACCGGCAGCGACGGTCTGGAAGCCGTGCAGGCCGTGCAGACCCAGCACCCCGACCTTGTGGTGCTGGACGTGATGATGCCCAACATGGACGGCCTTTCCGCCTGCGCCAAGATTCGGGAGTTTTCCGACGTGCCCATCATCATGCTCACCGCCAAGGGCGACGACATGGACAAGCTTATCGGCTTCGACCACGGAGCGGACGATTACCTGACCAAGCCCTTTAACATCTTAGAGCTGAAGGCGAGAATCCGCGCCCTGCTGCGCCGCGCCGGACGCACCGAGGAAAAGGCCGCGGGAAACAGCCTGACCATCGGCACCATCACGCTGGACCTGGACGCCCGGAATGCCTACCGGAACGGCCAGCTGGCCGATCTGACCGCAAAGGAATTCGACGTCATTGAGTTTCTCATGCGCAATCCCAACCGGGTCTACTCCCGGGAAGCGCTGCTGGACACCATCTGGGCTTATGAATACCGCAGCGACATCCGCACCGTGGACGTCCACATTCGCCGTCTGCGGGAAAAGCTGGAGGAAAATCCGGCAGAGCCGAAGTACATTTTAACGAAATGGGGCGTTGGCTATTATTTCCGCAAATAAAAAAACCGTTTTTCGGGGCTACGGCAATACCCAGTTCCGGTATGCCATGACCTATGTGGTGGTCACGCTGGTCGTGCTGTTTTTTCTGAATATCTACTGCTCCGGCGTCAGCCACAAGCTGTTCTACCAGAGCAAGGAAGCCTCCATGATTGAAAAATGTCTGCTTGCTTCCGACGAAATTTCCACCCTTGAGGTGCTGAACAGCTCCACTGTTACCGGCATCGTCAATCAGCTGGAAAGTCTGAAGGTCACCCGGCTCGTGGTCACCGACCACAGCGGCGCGGCGCTGTATGACAGCAGCGGCGCTTCCGTGGGCACCTACGTTCTGCTTCCGGAGATCTTACAGGCGCTTACCGTCAGCAAGCAGGCCCCGGAGGGGAACAACGTCTTTACATGGACGTACCACGACGGCATCACCGACTCCCGCGCGGCGACCCCCATCGTCTACTATGGCACCGTGGTGGGCTGCGTATACATGACGGAGTACGATACCATCCAGGGCACACTGATCAAATCTCTCCAGCAGACCCTGCTTCGCATCACGCTGATGCTGGAGATCATCGTCGCAGCCTTCTCCGTGGCCTTTTCCAACGCCTTCTCCCGGCGTCTGAACCGGATCATGGCCTCCATGCGCATCATCCGGGAGGGGGATTACTCCCACAAGGTGGACATGGGCGGCAGCGATGAGCTGACCGTTCTGGGCGAGGAATTCAACGACCTGACGGAGCGGCTGCAAACCTCCGAGCGCAAGCGCAGTCAGTTCGTTTCCGACGCCTCCCACGAGCTGAAAACCCCTCTGGCCTCCATCAAGCTGCTGACCGATTCCATTTTGCAGAACAACATGGATATGGACACGGTGAAGGAGTTCGTGGAGGACATCGGCAACGAGGCCGACCGCTTAAACCGCATGACCGCCAAGCTGCTTTCCCTCACCAGAGCCGAAAATCCCCAGCCACAGGAAAGCGAGATCATCTATATGGCGCCCACGGTGCAGCGGGTGGCGAAAATGCTCCGGACGAATGCCAGCTGGTCGGGCGTGACCCTCTGCTTAGAGCTGGACGAGGACACCCCCGTCCTGATTCTGGAGGACGACCTGTACCAGATCGTTTTCAACCTGATGGAAAACGGCATCAAGTACAACCTGCCCGGCGGAACACTGACGGTGCATCTCGGCCGTCAGGAGGACAATGCGGTGCTCACCGTCAGCGACACGGGCATGGGCATCCCGGAGGATGCGCTGGCGCATATTTTCGAGCGGTTTTACCGGGTGGACAAGGCCCGTTCCCGGAAAAGCGGCGGCAGCGGACTGGGACTTGCCATCGTCCGCACCATTGTCCAGCGCAACCGGGGCGAAATTTCCGTTTCCAGCACGGTGGGCAAGGGTTCCGTCTTTACCGTCACCTTCCCCGCCTTTGACACGGAGGTGGATAAGTCATGAAGCGGTTCCTGTGTCTTCTTCTCTGTCTTTGCCTGTTTCTGCCCGGCTGTTCCGGCGAGCTGATGAAGAACCCCGTCACCTTTTACTATCCCCGGCGGGAATACCAGTACGGCGCGGAGGACGGCGTGATCTCCAGCGAGCAGCGGGAAGCCTCCGGCCACGCGGATGATCTGCACTACCTTCTTTCCCTGTACCTGATCGGCCCGTCCAGCGACGAGCTGGTCTCTCCCCTGCCATGGGGAACACGGCTTCTTGGGGTAAACCGGCAGGACGGTGCCATCACGCTGGAGCTGACAGACACCTCTTTTACCATGACGGACACGGAATTCACCCTTGCCTGCGCCTGTCTGACCATGACCACCCTGTCCATCACCGGCGGGGACGAGGTCACCATCACCAGCGGAAGCCGAAGCGTCACCATGAGCCGGGACAGCCTGACCCTCATTGATGACAGCACCGCTTCCACAACGGAGGAAACCAAATGAAATTCATTTCATGGAATACAAACGGCCTGCGCGCCTGTGTGGGCAAGGGCTTTCTGGACGCCTTCAACGCTCTGGACGCGGATTTCTTCTGCTTACAGGAAACGAAACTGCAAGCAGGACAGATCGACCTTCCGCTGGAAGGCTACAGTCAATACTGGAACTACGCCGAGAAAAAGGGCTATTCCGGCACGGCCATCTTCGCAAAGCAAGCCCCCGTCTCCGTGCGCTACGGTCTTGGACAGCCGGAGCTGGACACCGAGGGGCGGCTCATTACGCTGGAATATCCCGGCTTCTTCCTCGTCACCTGCTACACCCCCAACGCCCAGCGGGGGCTTGCCCGCATTGACCACAGGCTAAAATGGGACGAAGCCTTTCGGGCATACCTCAGCGAGCTGGACAGGGAAAAGCCTGTCATCGCCTGCGGCGACCTGAACGTCGCCCATCAGGAGATCGATCTGAAAAATCCCGCCTCCAACCGGGGCAACGCGGGCTTCTCCGACGAGGAACGGGAGAGCTTCGGGCGGCTTCTGGACGCCGGGTTCACCCTGTCTCTTATACACCTCTCCGAGCCCACGAGCCTAGGCATGATCTCGTATGCCGTCTTCTGCTTGAAA
>ENA-OYWS01000132-OYWS01000132.1-human-gut-metagenome-genome-assembly--contig:-NODE-132-length-37898-cov-8.216288_pt1 | contig 37898 bp, 12 predicted proteins | sample MGYA00244813_ERZ653402 | MGnify/ENA primary metagenome ERZ653402 (study PRJEB26926, sample SAMN06165021) | human gut metagenome | biome: ENVO:00009003; feature: ENVO:2100002; material: ENVO:00002003...
ACGTACCATTGGCTATCAGTCATTCTATCAAACGGGGTTAGATAGTGTAAAACTCCCAACGCAATTGACTTCATTGGCCAATGATGCATTCTATGATTCTGATAACATCAAGTATGTGGAACTTCCATCCTATATGTCTTCGTATGACAGATGTTTCGGAAATTGCAACGGTATCGAAAAAATTGTGTGTAAGTCAGCTACTCCTCCTTCTGTAGCGAATGATATTATAGAAGGTGGCCCTGATAAGTCTAAGGTTACCTTGGTTGTACCATCGTTCTCTGTTGCCAATTATAAACTTGACAGTTATTGGTATCGTTTTGGCGATATTCAGGAGATGAATATCGACTTGGATTATTGGCGCATAGCCAGTGCCTTGTCTTTGACCAACAATCGTAGAATGGGTGGAAAGCCTGATGTAGAATTGTATTATGACGGTCAGTTAATGGTAAGCGGTAATGCACCAATGACCCTTAAGAATTTTGATATCTTCGTAAGTGAATCAAACCCAAGCCGTTTGCTGAACGACTGTGCATCCATGACTGCCGACCAGATTACCAGTCATTTCTCAGTGGATGCCAACAGATGGTACTTCCTTACTCCATTGCATGATATAGATCTCACGAAGGTTACTCATAGCAACAATGCCTCTTTTGTGTTCCGTTATTATGATGGCGCAAGTAGAGCAGCCAATGGAACAGGTAACAGTTGGAAAAATGTAGATAACGGTAAGTTGTTGGCAGGTAAGGGTTATATTTTCCAGTGTAACTCTTCGGGAATGATCAATTTGCCATGTGCCGCAGCTAGCCATGTACAGGTGCTGAATACAAACGATGTAACTACCCGATTGGAAACCCATGAAGCCACAGCTTCAGCCAATAAGAACTGGAACTACGTGGGAAATCCTTATCCTGCCTACTATGATGTCTATTATATGGACTTCACCGCTCCTATCACGGTATGGACAGGCGACACCTATAAGGCTTATTCCATTGTAGATGATGAATTTGTGCTCCGCCCAATGCAGTCGTTCTTTGTTCAGAAGCCAGATGCTGTAGATAACATCGTTTTCCATAAGGAAGGTCGCCAGATGACTTCTGGTATTGAGCGTGCTTCAACTGCCAAAGCCCGTACCCAGTATTCTTCAAATCTCAACCGCAAGTTCTTTAATCTTGAGATATCCAACGATGAAGACCTGAAGGACGAGACCCGTCTCGTAATCAACGAGAAGGCTCAGATGGGATATGAATTAGAATTGGATGCATCTAAGTTTATGAGCATGAATGCAGCTGTTCCTCAGATTTTCACCCTTGATGATGAAGGTATCAGTTATGCCATCAATGAGCGTCCGTTAGAATCCGGAAGCATTGCGCTGGGATACCTTGCTGCAAAAGATGGTTTCTATACCATTAGTGCAGTAAAGGCAGAAGGCGAGATCATGCTTTTTGATAAGGAGCAGAACAAGTACATCGACTTGTCGGCACAAGACTACACCTTCTTTACCCATTCAACTAATGGTGTAAACAAAACTCGTTTTATCCTGAAAATCAACACGAAGGGTGGTACTATCACGGATATCAACAGTGCGGCAACTTCTAAGACAAAGATCACGGGAAGTAAGGGCAGTGTTACTATCACTACAGATACAGATGCCCATGTTGTGGTCAACTCGTTGAGTGGAGTTACAGTCTTTAATGGCCAGGTATCAGCAGGAAATCAAACTATTTCCCTGCCTACCGGTATATATATCATAAAGGTAAACAACACATCTTCTAAGATCATTGTTTATTAATTCATCTGATTAAATCTTTCCATCTATGAGAGGTTATAGATATATTCTCCTCATGCTGGCACTGCTGCTCAGTGTCAGCACGCGAGGGCAATACAATCCGGCGAATCCTGCGGAGCCTGGTGCATATTACACCCTGGCTCTGCAGGCTACGCCATCGAATGGTGGAAGTTTCAATGTAGGCGCAATGACAGCCTATTCCGAAGGAACTACGGTTACGTTGCATGCCTACGCATACCAGAACTTCCAATTTGTGGCATGGGAAAATGAAGGAGAGGTCGTGTCAACTTCTCCTAACTTCACTTATACCATGCCCGCAAAGAACGTGAAATTGATTGCCCATTTCAAGTATGATCCATCAAGTCCTTCCGAACCAGCAGAGCCGTCACTACCGGTATATTCCGTCTTGACTCTGTCGGCTAGTCCTGCCAATTCCGGCTATTTCAACATCTCGAGTGGCAACAGATATGAGGTTGGTTCGACGATAGACTTATATGCGTATGATTATTCAAACTTTACGTTCAAGAACTGGACGGAAAATGGTGAGGTGATTTCTACCAACCGGTCGTTCAGGTATGTGATGAAGTCAGGTAATCCTAATCTGATTGCCAATTACACATATACCCCATCCAGTCCGGGTGAGCCTTCTGAAGCACAGGTTTATCACAAGCTTTTCCTGAAAAGCAATCCTGATGCAGGAGGTTATTTCAATGTTTCCAGTGGAAACTCCTACCAGGAGGGTTCCACGGTATATTTGTGTGCCTATTCTAACCAATGGTATCATTTCCAAAACTGGACATTGGATGGAGAAGTGATTTCTACCAATAGCAACTTCAACTATACGATGCCTACAAGCAACGTTACGTTGACGGCTAACTACACCTATTATTATAATCCTTCAAATCCGTCGGAGCCTTCCAAGCCTACAGATACTCATGTCAGCATCTATGGTATGACCGAAAATAGCGTACAGGGGCAGACTATCACCTATCCGGTTTATCTGGAGAATGATACACCTGTAAAGGGAATGGTTGTGGATCTCCAATTCCCGGAAGGTTTTACGGTGAATACCGAGGATATCCGTTTGTCGGGCCGTTCATCCGGTCATGAGATGAAAGTTGTTTCGTTGGAAAACAACGCATTCCGTTTTTCTTTGCTCGGCGAAGATGCCTTTGCTGGAGACAACGGTAAGGTGTTTGATGTTTTCGTGACGATTCCATCAAAAGCCAAGATGGGAAAGAACTATCCTGTGGTGCTGTCGCATGGAGTCATCCACACCATGGACGATAAGCAATCAGCCATTTCTGTGCGTAATGGTAACATTTACGTAGAGAAGGTTTCTGAGGATGGTTTGTATTCCAAATTCTCATTCGATAAACTGCAAGGTAGGGTAAAGTTCACCAACTTATCATCTGCAAAGGCTGTCAGCTATCTCTGGGAATTTGGTGACGGCACAACGAGTACCGAGAAATCACCATTGCATATTTATCAGAAATCAGGCTCTTATACCGTAAAGCTTACGGCACAGGGTAAGGTTGATTCTGATGTAGCAGAGATGACGGTACTGGTCAATGATGAAAGCACCTGGAAAGCGGATGGCACTTTCTATCTTTCGGATGAAGAAACAGGAGTGCGCTATTTCGCCTCTACCGAGTCGCTGTTCCAGTTTCTCGCCAATTCCGCTGTTGGTGGCAATGTGAAGGTAGCCATCAAGGCAGATAGAGATTTTACCTATCCGTTAGGTGCTTCCGACATACTGGTATTGAACAAGATTTTCAAGTCTTTGGCTGCCACCCAGCATACCATTACGTTCAACAAATGGGGTAGTGGCCGCAATCCTGTCATGAACTGGGGTGATGGCAAAGATGCCGTCAACAAGGATTTGGTCAATAGTCTTGTTGCCAACAACAGATATTTGGAGTGCGATGGCGTGGAGATGAAGCTATGGAATATCAGCTTTAATCCTTCCAGAATCCATCAGTTGCAGACCCAGAAGATCAAGTCGGGTGCCAAGACCGAGGAAATGGATTTCTCTCCTATCAGTACTGATTTGACTTTTACCTGGAAACTGCAGGCTAAGCCTTCTGGTGTATCCGGTTTCCAGGAGTCTGGTGAGCGTACCATTCCTTCCATGACACTTGTCAATGAAGGTGACGGCACAGCCCAACTTAACTATCAGATTGTGGGCAAATACAAGAATCAGGTTTTCTGTGAGTTCGCTCATGAAATTCTGGTCTCACCAGCTTTGGTAGGCTTGTTCACCAACATGTCGCCTGCCAATGGTACGATATCAGAATCTACAAGTGTTACATTAACCTGGAACAGTATCAAGAATGCTGTCTATGATGTGTATCTGTGGAATGCTCTCAATCAGCGTCCATCTTCTCCTGCCGTTTCCGGCATATCAGAACTGCGCTATGCATCACAGAATCTCTGCCAAAACGGAAATACATATAAATGGCAGATTGTGGCAAGAAATGAGGATCAGGAACTGGCGAGCGACACGATGTCTTTCTCTGTAAGAAGTTTGCCGGATCTTCACGTATATGCGGTTGACTGTTCTGAGGCTGTAGCCGGCAAGAAGTTTACCGTGAAATGGAAGGTTAAGAATGATGGTGTGGGTTCCACCGGTGAAACCCGATGGAATGACTATATCTGGCTTGTAACAGATGTGTATGGAGGTACAACCCCTTCGGGTACATCCACCAATAACTCCAAACTGTTATCTACGGTTCAGAATGTCAAGTCACTTGACAGTGGTGAATCATACGAGAACAGTGTCGATATTACTTTGGATGAGCGCATTTATGGCAATTACTATGTGATTGTGGCAGCCGATATGTATAGTGTCTCTGATATCCAGTGGAGTGCCATCGGAGGCTCAGTCTTGAATCCGTATAATCCTTCTCTGGATGGTTCTACCTCCTATAAGCATCTTTATGCTTCCACATCATCCTATTATAATAAGGTGTATGAACAGGGAGAGACACCAACGTTAAGCGACAACTTCTTCTATAAGAAGATAAACATAGCTGTACCGAATCTGGCAGACTTGCAGATTCCTGGCATTTCGTCGTTTGTCATCCCGAGCGTAGAGCCAATTCTGTCTCCTGCTGTTGCAAAGGCACCAGGATATGTTGTTGATGACGGAAAGCCTAAGGAGATTTTGATGACTTGGGAAGAATGTTATTATCCTTCTCCTATCACTGCTGCCGGATTAAGAAGTTCCAATGCCTATTATTCCGGAAAGAAGATTGCCGTGAAGGTGAATGTTGCCAACAAGGGTGGTAAAGATACCGAGAAATCCTTCAGGACGGTTCTTTATATGTCTTCTTCGCCAGATAGGGATGCCGCTCCGCTGACAACCGTTGGTTCTGTTACTTGTCCAACCAACATCGTTGCAGGTAAGGATACTACGCTAACATTTGCCTTCTATCTGCCATATTCATGGCATGGAGAAACCTATTTCCATGCTTATGCAGATATAGACGATGCCGTTTATGAGTTGGCTAACACCGTCAACAATTGGGGTAAGAGTGAGAAGGTAGATGTCTTGTTGTGTCCAGGAGCAGATTTGGTTCCTTCCAAAATGAATGCTCCTAAGAACATAGCCTCATCATCTTCTTTCGATGTCACCTATCAGGTGGAAAATAAGGGAACGGGTATCCCTTTGCCAAAGGATGGTATAACTTATGTAAAGAAGTGGAAGGACAAGGTATATTTATCTAAGAAGAAAACCGGATTGGATGATTCGGCTGTCCTCCTTTCTACAAGTGAAAGAACAGCATCCTTCCAGGGACCGGTATTTCAGTCTGCGCCTGGTCCGATAATTGTCAAGCCAGAGGAATTTCACTATGTTGGCGATTCTTACAGCAATACCATCTCGGTGAAACCTAGCGGATTGACATCGGGCACTTACTATGCCTATATCCAGGTAGATGCAGATGATGATTTGTATGAATATGATGGCGAAAAGAACAATGTTATCTGCTCTGGTCCTATCAAGTTTGTCCAGCCAGACCTGACGGCCGAACTGCTTTCCATTTCAGAAGATACCCTTGCTACAGACAAGGAGATTGCCTTTACATGGAAGGTGAAGAATCATGGAAGTGGCGATATACAGAATGCAAAGCTTACGGATGCTTTTTATGCTACCGTCAACCAGGATGCATCTGGAGGTGAATTGATCGGTAAGGTTGAGAACACCGTATGGATTGCTGCTGGTTCTGAGAAGACGCTGCGTGCAAATATCAAGATCCCTAGCAATTCCCGCCTGGATGGTTTGAGATACATCTATGTCCGTACCAATAGCGACAATGCCATATTGGAGGAATCTGCCCAAAACAACAGTTCTGCCATTGTGAAGTCGTGGTGCAAGTATGAGGCTGTACCTTCTCCACCGAGAGTCAAGGGTGCTAATCTCTATGTGCAGAACTTGGGTATTAAAGGCGAAGTCAAGCCAGGCGAGGAAGTAACGGTTACCTATACTGCACGAAATACGGGTGAAGCCGATTTGGCTGATTTGGAGGCGAGTCAGGATGTCTTTATGAGTTCTGATGATCGTTTCTCTGATGCAGCAGCTGTGAAATGTGAGATCACTGCCCAAAAGGGTTCTACTAAGAAACTGAAGGCGGGCGGTAGTACCACGATTACGCTGACGGTGAAGATACCTAATACCATCATAGGTGGTAGGAAATATCTCCACTTGTTTGCCGACCGCACCAATCAGCTGGCCGAGAAAGAGACAAAGGATAATTATACTTACACTTCGTTCTATCTCAAAGGCAATCTTCCAAATCTGACAGTTACGGATTATGCTTTGGCTGATACCATCAAGACTTCTACGCATGTTGCTTTGAAGTTTACCACAGCCAACCAGGGCGAATGGGATGCAGCAAATTCAAATGCACATGTCTATCTGTCGTCTTCAAGCCAGTTGAACGGTAACGTTATTTCATTGGGTTCTGCCTCCGTACGTGCCATCCGTAAGGGTGAGAAGACAGATAACACGGTTACATTCAGTGTTCCTGACAAATATTATGGCAAATGGAATGTGTTGATTCATACCGATGGAAATCAGCAGATTGAGGAGTTGAATGAAAACAATAATTGGGTCGTCATTCCTGTTACCATCCTACAGTCTCCTCTTCCTGATTTAACCATCAGAGAACTCTCTACAGAGGAAATCCTCACGAGTGGCCAACCTATGAAGATCAGGACGGGCATCGCCAATATTGGCAAACATGCAACCCGATCAGACAAGTGGTCTGACACATATTATCTATCGACAAGTACGGTTTTGAATACCGAAAAGGCAACCAAGATAGGTAGCAAGACCCACGTTGGTAAGTTGGATGTAGATGCTGTTTATTCAAATGAGGTAAGTTGCAATATTCCAGCCAATATGCAAGGTAATTTCATGCTGTTTGTCGTAACGGATGCATCGGATGCCATTGCCGAGATTGACGAGAATAACAATGTAAAGGGTATTCCGGTCTATGTGAATGGTTCTGCTGATACGCCTGCCGACTTGTCGGTTTCCGCTATCAGTGCACCGGCAAGTATCAAGGCAGGTGATGATGTTACCATTTCCTACCAGATTGCCAATGTGGGTGAGTTTACAGCCAATGGTACGCTGAATGATGTCATCTATCTCTCAAAGAACAAGACCTGGGACAAGGATGATTTGATGGTAGGCGTGGTTTCCGGCAAGGTGAACATCAATCCTGGAGAACAGGCCACCCGTACGGTAACCGGACGTATTACTAATGTACCGGAGGGTGACTACTATGTGGTCGTTAAGACGAATTCCACGAAGACCATAGCAGAGTTGAGCGACAAGAACAATACGGGTATCGCCTCTTCTCCAAGCAAACTGTCGTTTACAACCATCACCTTGGGCAGTAGTGCCTCTGTCAATACTTCCGGCTATTATAAGCTGGAGATTCCTGGTGGTTATGAAGGCAAGACGGTAGGTTTCTATCTGGATCATCCGGAAGGAGCTTCTGCTGGCATGTATGCTGCATTCGGATCGGTACCATCCACAGCTAAGTATGATGTCTCATCCAGTACAAGCCAGGGTACACAACAGGAATTGCTGATTCCGAATGTAAAGGCTGGCAGCTATTACCTCTTGGCTCAGGACAATGCTGCCTTGGTTAATGCCACAGGCAATGTGTTCTCGGAGTCGGGTAGCGGTCTGACCAAGGTTACCCCTATGACGATAAATGCCAAGGAGGTGAATTTCGGAGCTACAACCTTAAGTATTGCCGAAGGTGGCAATGGCGGCTGGGTATCTACAGATATCAAGGGTGCATTGTTTGATTCCATCATGGACTTCCGCCTGAAGTTGGCAGAGAAAGTGATTCCTGCTGAGGCTGTCACCTTTAACGGTATGACAAGCTCACGTGTCACCTTTAACCTCAACGATGCGGCTACCGGTTCCTACGATGTGGTATCCGAACTTCCTGACGGCACATTGGCCACCTTGCCAAAGGGTTTCAAGGTAATTCCTGGAGCTTCTGTCGGTTTGGGAGCGAAGATTGATGCTCCGAGCATGGTACGTATGGGCAGTTATGCTCCTGTCTCGATATCGTATGCCAATGGCGGTAACACCGACTGCGAAATTTATCGCCTGATGCTGGTCATCGATCAGGGCTATCTTGGCACCACCATCAAGGATTTGGACCGTCACCAGTCGGTGCTCTATCTCGACTTGGGCTCTGAGAGCAACAGCCGTGGCTATACGTCAATACCTCCTGGTACACAGAAGACCATCAATCTGTTTATGTACCAGACGGCAAGTCTCAGTAACATAACGATTTATGTGGTGAAATAAATAAAGACATTTCAAATATGAACATAAAGAATTATATCAAAACTCTGCTCTTGGGGGCAGGACTGCTTTTGGCAGCCCTGCCTGCCGAGGCACAGAATATCATCCGCCCGAAGATAGCGGGTCCTAACGGACTTTGGGTGAACAGCTACAACGGTGTGCTGTTCTTCGGACAGACGGATATGGAAACGCAAAACTCGCAAATGCCGATGCAGTTGCGCTTCTATTACAACAGTTCGGCTCAGTCAACCAATTATGGCTATGGCTTAGGCTTTTCACTTGGCTTCGAAATGCGTTATCGTGTCAATGAAATTGGGGGCGTGGTCATAGAAACCGGTGACGGACGTACCGACACCTTCAAGAAGTTTGGCAATGATTTTGAGGCTCCAGTCGGCGTGTTCAGCAAGGTGGAGGAATACGAGAGCGGTAAGTTCCGTCTTACCGAGAAATCGGGTGAGCAGTATTTCTTCGACGATGCCAAGTATGGTAAGGTAACGTCGATGACCGACCGTAATGGCAATAAAACCACCTTTACCTATCAGGACAGTATGCTGGTGAAGGTGCAGGATGCCGTGGGTCATGTACTTAACTTCAGTTATGTTGACGGAATGCTCCGCAAGGCTACTGCTTCATTCCATAAAGGCAGTATTAGCTATGAGTATGATGGATTGCACCGACTGAAGAAGCGCATTGATGCCATGGGCAACATCACGCTTTACGGTTACGACAAGCAGAACCGTATCTGCGAGATAACAGATGCCAATGGCCATAAGACGCTGATTGCCTATAATGGCAGTGGCATGGTTAGCCGCATGAAGACGGATGTATCGGATAAGTCTATCCGTTACGAGAATGACAAAACGGTCTTTATTGACTACACCGCACCGAAGAACCAGTATTCCTATTACCGTTGGGATGAAAAAGGCCGTGTCGTAGAGAAGGTGGGCTTATGCTGTGGCATACAGTCAACCCTGGAATATGACGATGACGACAATGTGGTGAAGCGTACGGATGCCAATGGCAATATCACATCCTATACATACGATGACCGGGGCAATATGCTCTCGCTGACAGATGCCTTGGGCAATTCGGAGCGTTATACTTATGACGATAAGTTCAACCTGGTGACTTCGTTCCAGGATAAGAACGGCAACAGCTATCGCTTCGACTATGATGCCAAGGGCAACCTCAAGTCTCTGTCGGGTCCGTTGGGTTTCAGCAACAGCTTTACCTATAACGACAAGGGATGGCCGTTGAATACTACGGATGCCAACAACAATGTGACGGCTACCACCTATAATGCCAACGGAACCGCAGAAAAGGTGATGAACGCTGCAGGATATATTACCTCTTATTCTTATGATGAATGCGGTAACATCCTGAGTATGACAGACGGTCGCAGCAATACTACTTCTTACACTTACGACAGCAACAACCAGATCATCTCTCAAACGGATGCTTTGGGCCATACTTCTACCTTGAGTTATGACAAGGTGGGTAACATCGTGCGTGTCAAGAATGCCAAGAATCAGATTCGTGCATACAGTTACGATGCCCTGGGCAATGTGCTGACGATGACGGATCCGATGGGTGGCGTCTATACCTACAAGTATGATGGTAAGGGAAACGTGCTGAGCGTGACCGACCCTATGGGTAATGAGCAGACCTTTGCTTGGAATGAAAAGAACAAGTTGACCTCGCAGACCAATGCGGCTGGCGAGAAGACCGGGTATGACTATGATGCCAAGGGCAACCTGGTATCTGTATTCCAGCCAAACGGAAATACCATCAGTTACTTTTATGACAAGCTCGACCGCATTGAGCAGTTGAGTGATAACATGGGCGTGATAGCCAAATATACTTACGATGGCAACGGCAACCAGCTTACCATGACAGATGGTCTCGACCGTACGATGACTTATACCTATGATGGCTTGAACCGCAAGACATCGGAGAGTCTGCCGTCGGGTGCAACAACCCGGTATCAGTATGACAACAATTCCAACCTGATTTCCGTGACTGATGCGCTCAGCCACGTGACGAGTTATACCTATAGCTCACTTAATCAGCAGTTGACCCATACCGATGCCTTGAATGCCGTAACGAAGTTTGAGTATGATGCCAACGGTAACCTTTCCAAGGCAACGGATGCCAAGGGTAATGCCACTTCTTATGCGTATGATGCGCTCAATCAGAATACAGCCATCACCTTTGCCAATGGTGCATCGCTGCAATATACCTACGATGAGCTGGGCAATGTGATTTCCTCTAAGGACCGCGCAGGCAATGAGTTTAAGTATGCTTATAACCCATTGGGTAACCTGCTGTCTAAGACTTATCCTGACGGAACAACGGATAAATATACATACGATAAGGTGAGCCGCATGCTTTCTGCCGTGAATAAGGACGCTACTGTTACCTTTACTTATGACAAGGCGAACCGACTGTTGGCTGAAACATTGAATGGTAAGACAACGAGCTACAGTTATCATGTTGCAGCAGGTAAGCGTACCTTGACTTATCCAAGCGGTATGAAGGTGGAGGAACATCTGAATGCCCGTGACCTCATTGCGTCTATTCTTCAGAATGGCAATGAGGTGGTAACCATGGAGTATAATGTGGCTGGCCAGAAGACCAAGCAGACATACGCCAATGGCATCACTACGGATTATGGATATAATGAGAATGGCTGGTTGTCTGCTATCAAGGATGACCATAAGGTACTCAGCCTTGCCATGAGCTATGATGCCATCGGCAATATGACCAAGCGTGCCGATAATCTCGATGCTTCCCGCACCGAGAGTTATGGCTATGATGTCATATCTCAGCTCACTTCCTTTACTCGTGGAAAGACTGTTAACAAGACGTATCAATTCGACTTGTTGGGCAATCGTGTGAAGACAGTGGAGAATGGTGTTGTCACCAACTATACTTCCAATAATGTGAATGCCTACACGGCAATTTCTGGCGGTATGTCGTTCTCTCCATCATACGATGGAAATGGAAATATGCTGAATGATGACAAGCATCAGTATGTGTATGACTATAACAGCAAAATGGCTTCTGTGGGTAATAAGTCTGTTACTTATAAATACGATGCTTTTGGTCGTCGTATTGCTAAGAACAACACTTTGTTCTATTATGCAGAAGACCAGATGGTGGAGGAAAGTACAGATGGCACAGTGACCTCTTATCTGTATGGCAACAATATTGATGAGGCTTTGCAGATGAGTAGAAAAGATGAGGCTTACTATTATCATACAAACCATTTAGGTTCTACAATGGGGCTTACTAACAAGGATGGCAAGATTGTAGAAAAAGTGGAGTATGATGTATATGGTATGCCTACCTTCTTGGATACAAATGATAAAGTGCTGGAGGTTTCTTCTGTGGGGAATAATATTCTGTTTACTGGACGTGAGTATGAAACAGATTTAAACTCATACTATTGCCGTTCACGCAGTCTTATATCAAAGGTTGGTAGATTCTTACAACATGATAAATTTCTATATATAGACGGTCTCAATGATCTTTCTTATGTAGGAAATTCACCAATATTATATATCGATCAATATGGAACTAAAGCAAATAAAAGTTGCGACAAAGATAAAACTCCGAAGATGCCCCCTGCATATATATCTGCAGCTCCATATTCAGGACCGTATATATCTGCAGCAGGACCATATATATCTGCGGCAGGACCGTATATATCTGCAGCTCCAGAGATGAATCCACAAAAGAGTTTTTGCGAAAGACATCCAATATTATGCCAAAAATGGAAAGATTCAGAGTCTAATGGTAAAGTGGGCGCAGGAGGATGCTATGCTGTAGGTGTAGGAATTTGTCTTGATTATTCTCATGGAATAGACAAAACTGGAGATTCTTATAGTTCTTTTGAATTTTCACCAGTATTTGGTATCGGAAGAATAGCTAGTGCTTCTGTATCTTTAGGTAATGATAATCCTTCTTATGGATTTGATACAGGTTTTAAAGTGAGATTGGAAGCTGAGGCTGGGAATGCAAGTTTAGGCTATACTGGTACATATAGTACAATGAACAAAGAAGGTTCAGATAGCCTAAGTATGTCTTATGCTGGTATTGGGGTTAATCCTAATCGTACTGGTAATAGTTCTAGTGGTTCTATAAATGCTTCTTATGGTAATGGTTATAATGCAACCGCAGGACCTTATTTTTCATGGACATGGAAATCAAAATAAAATGACTATAATATGAATAGATTTTTAGTATTTATATGTCTTATATTTTATGTGTTAAGTACAAAAGCACAAGTAAATTGTTATCAAGGAGACCAAAATCCTCCTGATCAAAACGACCATACACAACATCCTCTTGATGACACAACCACTTCCGGCGGAATCTCCGCCGACCCAAACGAAATCATTGGTCCTGCGGGCTATGATTCCATCCGTTGGGTCAGCATCAATGATGTGTTAAACTACACTATTCTCTTTGAGAATGACCCGGAGTTTGCATCGGCTAATGCACAAAATGTGGATGTGAGGTTTAGTTTTGACGACAAGGCATGGATGCGTGGTTTTGGATTGGGAAGCTACGGCTTCGCCAACTATTCATGGAATATCGACAAGAGCCTGGCAGCTTACCAGAACCGCCTAGACTTGCGTGACTCCATGAAGATTTACGTTGACCTCAATGCAGGTGTCGATGTGGTGAAGAAACAAGCCTTTTGGACTTTCTCATCCATCGACCCGGAAACAGGTCTGCATCCTTGGCAGGTAGATAGAGGTATGTTACCGGTAAACGATTCTACCCATGTGGGAGAAGGTTACGTGCGCTTCAGTCTGAAACCATACGAAGGATTGAAGACCGGTGATACCATCAGCATTGCCGCCAATATCGTGTTCGACCAGAATGATACGATTCCAACGAATCGATGGAAGAACGTGATAGATGCCGGTATGCCTACCAGTAAGGTAAAGGGAAAGGTGGATTCCAAAAACAAGAATCTCTATCACCTCACCCTTACTGCTGCCGACGACAAGGGTGGTTCGGGACTGAAAAAAGTAACGATGTATCTTGCCAACAACTTCGGCATCTACGAAGAATATGCCGTATGTCCGGTAGATACCGTCATCGACTTTGAGGCAGAACCAGGTAGGCAATACAAGTTCTACTCATTGGCAGAGGACAATGTTGGTAACCGTGAGCCATTGAAGTCTGAACCGGATCTGTTCATTAACATCAATGCAGCTCCAACCGATATTACCCTGTCAGACTCTATCTTCCAGGATGATATAGCCCCGGAAGGCTTTATCGGAGAACTGGCTTCAAAGGATGCAGACGGCAGTACCTTTACCTATGCCTTGGCAGAGGGAAAGGGAGCGGTGCATAACGATCTGTTCCAAATTAGCGGTTCACAACTGCAAGCCAAGAATACCTTTAAATGTGCTGCAGATACTATCTATCAGGTGCGTATCAGTACTACCGATGAGGGCGGCTTGTCGTTCGAAAAGCCTTTTGTACTGCATCTGAAGAATGTATTGGAAAAGCCAAAGACAGATACGCTGTCTGTCAAGATCTGTGAAGGCGATATTTACAACTTCCATGGCAAGGAATACGAGAAAGCTGGTATCTATTATTATACCAAGAGCAATGAGTTCATGTGCGACAGCGTATATATGCTACAGCTAACCGTACTGCCTCGCCTGGAAGCGCCAAAGGTTTCTGTAGAAGGTGCTTGCACGCTGGTTTCCTCAGCCGACAAGAATAACATCTGGTTTAAGGCAGATGGAACTGCTGTAGAGGGAGCTACGGATAAAAAGTTCACCCCAACAGAAGATGGCGTTTATTATGCTGCAGTGAGCAATGGCTCATGTCTGTCAGCGCCATCGCAGTCATATTACGTACAGGTGTCCGACCAATATGCGCTTCATCTGAATCTTGCCAAAGGTTGGAACTGGGTTTCTTCGAATCTCGCAGATGTAGGCTACCAAAAGGCGAAGGACTTCCTGAATCCGATAGAGGCGAAGGTGGAAAGTCTGATTGGCTCAGAAGCAAAACTGACACGTGATCCACAGAATGTTCTTGCGGGCGACTTGGTTACATTGAGTCCAACTTCCAGTTATCTCATGCAGGCCAATAGTCAGATAGATTATATCTGGAATGGCCATGCCTGCAAAACAGATGCAACGGCAGTTAGCTTGAAGAAGGGTTGGAACTGGCTAGGTTATTTGCCTGTTTATGAAAACTCTTTGGAAAAGGCCTTTGAGAATCTTGCTCCTGTCGAGGGTGACATCATCAAGGACTACACCCGGTTTGCTACATATACCGGTGGAAAATGGCAAGGCACCTTGGTTTCCATGCAGCCAGGTAATGGCTATATGTATTACTCCGGCAAGAGCAAGACGTTCCATTATCCAGTGCAGCAGGTATTCCCGGTAATAACCGGCGTACAGGAAATGGCAGCACCTGAAGTGGTTTCTCATTGGCAATTTAAAGAGCATACGTATCCATATAACATGAATATGATAGCAACTGTTCAGGCAGACAAGGCTGCAACTCCTGCCGGATTATTCATAGTGGGTGCATTTGTGGGGAATGAATGCCGTGGAGTAGGTCAATATGTTGGCGATAGACTGTATATGACCCTGTATGGTGACATCAATGCTTCTGACAAGATTACCTTCAAGGCTTGGAACAGCAGTAACCAGCAGGAATACAACATCCTTGAAACGGTGAAGTTTGCCAATAAATTGGAGGGTACTGTTGCAGCTCCGTTTAAGTTGACCATAGGCGACCCTACGGGAATCAATAATATAGAAATCAATGATGACTATAATATTTATCCAAACCCTGTAAGAAGCACCTTGTATGTAAATGGAGATATCAGTCAGCTGAAGTCTGTTCTGGTGATAGCAAACAATGGTGCAGTTATGGCCAAGACGAATGCTTATAAGGAAACGGGCTTGAATGTTTCCCACCTGATAGATGGTGCTTATATTGTTGTCTTGAAGACAACTAGAGGTACTGTTATCAAGCGAATATTGAAGTCTAACTAATTTATAGAGTAGGAGGAGAACGATGTGGTTTTCCTCCTATTTTTGTATAAAATACCTGGGGCCAGGATCAGAAATAATACCTAAACATAGTTGGCAATCTACGGTAAAACAACATTCAACTTACCAAAACGAGTAAGTTTCTTTCATTTTATTTGCTGACATGAAATATTTTCAGTACCTTTACACCCAAAAATAAATAATAATGGCAATAAAATATGATTCAAGTGTAAATGTTTAGGGGAGTATTCCCGACTATTCGTCGATGATGGATTTCATCTGCGAATTTCCTGGCTGCCATCAATATTGAGGTATGGTGTGTGGGCAAGAACATTGCCCCACTACAGAAAGCCGGCTTGCTGAGCTACGAGGTGCTCAACTGCGGACAGCTGAAGAAATATCTCAATGCAGATTGGTAATAGATGAGGCTTCAAATGTATTAAATTTTAAAGAAACGATGAAAGAAAATTCACTATACGACAAAAAATCTCTCAAAGAGATTACTGGCAAAACGGCAGACTGGAATGAGGTTGCCAAGGATTGTGTGGCTTTTAGTAATGCCCAAGGTGGCATTATTGACTATGGTATAGAGGGTGATGCTGATGAGCCTGATACAGAACAAAGAATACCAGAATCATTGGTTGTCACTTTACAAAACAAGATAAATGGCAAGACATCAAATGTTAGTGCCTATGGAGAAGTTGTTACACATAACAATGGTGGGCAATATCTCAGGTTGCATATAGCCCGAGGAAACTCGGCGGCTTCTACAACTTCAGGAAAATTCTTTATTCGAGTAAGCGACAATAGTGTTCCTGTAATCGGCAGTGACATCAATCGTATTTCTGCGGAAAAAGGATATTATCGTTGGGAAGATGAGCCAAGCAAATGGAGCTGGAAAGATGCAGACCACAAGAAACTTGACAAAATAATAACTTTGCTGCATGAGTCTGAGCGTGTTTCTGATTTTGTGAAGCAAAAAGATACCAAAGAGCTGTTGGATTATTTCTTCTTGACAGAGGAAGAAAGTGATAAGATGACCTATTTGGGAGTGCTATTTTTTGGAACTCAGTCGCAACGTGGAAGAATCGCCAACTCTCCAGTTTTGCAATGTATCAAGTATGATGAATATGGAGAAAAAGTGAAGAAATACCTTTGGGACGATTTCACTAAAAATCCATACGAAATCATAGAAGAGGTTTGGGAGAACATTCCTGATTGGCAGGAAACCAACGAGATAAGCGATGGACTTTTCAGAAAGGAAGTTCCTGCTTATGATAAGGATGTTGTTAGGGAATTGGTATGTAACTCATTGGTACATAGGCCATATACGGTGAGTGGCGATATCTTCATCAATATTTATCCGAACAAGATAGAAGTGGTAAATCCAGGATTATTGCCTTTAGGGGTAACTCCTGAGAATATTCTGCATAAAACAGTAAAGCGTAATGAACATTTTGCAAACTTGTGTTATGCTTTGAAGTTGATGGAGCGTGAAGGTTCAGGCTATGACAAGATGTATGAGATACAGTTGTCGAACGGTAAGCAGGTGCCAAGGGTGATAGAGGGAAATGACTCTGTTACAGCAATAGTAGAACGTCGAATTATTAGCAAGGAAGCAATCAAGGTGATAGGACGGGCTTTGCAAGTGGTAGAGTTGAAGCAAAAACAAATTATCTGCTTAGGACTGATTGCTCAAAATGAGAGTATTTCTGCTTCTGCACTCATCAAACTTCTCAATCTCAAAGACAGAGAAACGTTGACTCCTTGGTTGGATAAGTTGGTAGATGATGGTATTGTTGTTGCCGTTGGACAAAATCGATCTAAAGAATATCGGGTTAGTGAAGATGTTTTGAAGGGAAGTGCTTATAAAGGCACTACTTCCTTGAAACGAATAGAGGATTATCGTATTAGGGAGTTAATCATCGAGGATTTGAAAATATACAAGTGTGCATCGCTAAATGATATTCATGAAAGAATTGGAAAAGAAATTCCTGCAAAAAAAATATGGGCACAACTTTATAATCTTATAGGAAAAGGATATGTAAGAAAAATAGGTGAAAATCGTTGGACGAAGTATCTGATAGTTGAAGATAGTTCTCTTTTCCAAAATCGAGAATAGAATTTTGATATGGAAAAGAGTAATGGAATTGAGACAATGAAAATAGATAGAAATAGTAATTAAGGTTGAGGTGATTACCATACAGGAAATGGCCACCCTTCCTGCCACGATTTTGGGTAAGACGGATGTGCCTTTCTATGCCAATGCACAGATGATTATTCAGAAAATCATATAAAAACAGGGGCGTTTTTACATGCAAAACGCCCCGATTTTAACTGGAATTTGTTTCAATGCTAGAAACTCCCAGTTTCAATATAGGAAACTCAGAGTTTCTAGCATTGAAACTGAGAGTTTCTAAGGGTGAAACTAAAACGGGCGATTTTTGCCCGTTTTTCATGCCATATTTGTGCTTGCCACTTCCTTGGAAAAGTCATAGAAAGGAGGCTTGTATCCCCATTTTCTGAAGACCTCGGCAATACGGACCTGTCCTGCAGAAGAGAGCAGTTTATCGCCACGATGAAAACGATAGTAGGCGGTTTTTCCACCTAGAACCGACATCAGTTGCAAGCGCAGTGGCAGGATGTCGTTGCCCTTTACATCTACGTAAAATTTGGAGAAGCCCCATACCTTACGCTCCATGCACGGACGGCAGAACTGGGTGCATGGGTAGAAGGAACCTGCTTCTTTCTCGCTGCCATTGCTGCCCGACTGGTCATCATATCGGGCATCAGGACGGATGGTGGGTACCACTTCATCGTAAAACAGCTCCTTGTAGAAAGCCTCATCATGGATGAGAATCTTGCCGGATAAGAAGGCGGCGCATTCCTGCGCCTTAGGGCAGGAGGCGTTGAAGCAATAGTGCCACTTGGAGGAGCGCATCAGAGAGCGCAGAATCTTAGCTTCCATCTTGTTACCGACGGAAGATCCATTCTCTGGAGATGGATTTGTCTCATTTTTCATAGTCTTAAACATTTAAAAGTTGAACATTTAAAAGTTGAACATGTGTTTCATGGCTCATCGAAGTATTCTACGATGAGGCTCACCTGTTTGCGGCTGAAAAAGTCGGCATTCTTGCTCACATGGCATTGTGCCAGGGCCGTTTCCAGCTCAGGGTTGTTGTGAATCCAGCGGCGCAGGCGTCGCATGGCTAAGGGTGCGTCGAGCATGGGGAAATACATTCGGGCAAGCTCGGCCTTGAGATATGATTTCATTTCCATAGGCCTTAAAGTTTATGTAAAATAGATATATGGCCGCAAATATACGCTTTTTTGTTGAAACTGCCAAGGATTTGAAAATAAAAAATAGGTTTTTTAGAGAAAATAACGCATAAAAGGACAGAAAAACAGCAGAATGATGGAATAGAAGCGATTTCTTGCTGTCAAATCCTTTGCAAGGTTTACAAGTAACAGCTTGCCATACTCTGCTCTGCCAGGCGCCCCGGCGGATTTGCAATCCGCCGTAAAAAAAAGGTTCGACCTATTAAAACCGGGGGATTTGTAATCCCCCAATAAAAGGAAAGACATACTCCTTTGCTGCGGATTCCAAATCCGCAGAGCATCAATAGGTTAGGACATTTTTTGATGCCGGATTTCAAATCCGGCAGGACGCCATATAGACCCTTTTTCTATTGTATGATGTCTTCTGGTAGAAGTATCTTAGCTTCTTCGTTCATATAAGTAGGGGCTTCTTTCATAAACAAGACAAGATGTACCTGCTGTCCTTTCTTGATAAAAGGAAGATATTTCGCCTTTTGCTCAAGAGTTTCCATCAGGCGGTCGGCACTATCATTGTGTGTCCATTTACATTCTCCAATCAATATATGTTTCTTATCTATTGATTCTGCTACAACGCCCAATTCTACCATTTTACCATCCTTTTCTTCTGGCGGAAAAATTTTACCCCACCATCGGGACGCTACATTGTAGGCAATGCCATCTATGATATTGCCACTTACGTAATCACGGCATAGTAACTCCCAACATTGTCCAATAAACTGCGGCAGCTGGCTTTCCACAACCTGCATCACCGTATCAATCTTTCTCAACTCAAGGATAGAACGATAAGGCACGATAAATTGATAATGGAATCTGAGAAGTGAGTCGTTGATGTGGTAAAGTCCTTTTTTGCTTTTTTTCGGATTGTCGCCAAAAGGCACCTCTCTGCTTATGTACCCTAAATCTCTTAATTTGCCTAGAGGCTCTGACAAGGAGTTGGCTTCCTTACCAGCCCTGGATGCTATTTCTGAAAGTTTGTTGGCGCCATTACCGATAATAGTGAGTAAGGTTGATGCCTGAACAGTATCTCGCATATCATCACGAAGCAGTCGCAGAGGTTCTTCCATCAAGGGTCCCTGTGGATCAAGCAACACCTTGCGAATCGCCGTTTTTGTATCTGGATAGTCACGACGCAATTCCCAATAGCGAGGCACACCGCCCCATATTGCAAATTCTTCTACCGCTTGCACGGCATCACACTCCATAGCCTCCCTCATATATTGAGCCGCAATCGGTTGCATCTTGATAATCTCATTGGCAAGTCCATAGAGTGGTGACTGGCGATTGAGCACATAGCCATGCATCAATTGTTGTGAAGAACCGCAAAGAACAAAATCAAACTTTAAGATTTTCTCGTTCAGGAGTTTTTGGATGATGGAAGGAAGTGCCTCACAGCTTTTTACAAGATAAGGAAATTCATCCAGACATACCATGATTCTCTGGGATAGTTGATTGTTCATACTGCGGAAAAGTGATTCCCAGTCGGGATAGATAACCTTGTCGAACCCATCAATGACTGTTGCCACAGATTTGGCAAAAGCAGATCGCTGTACTGCCTCTGTAGAAGTATCGCTCAAGAAGTAAATAGCCTGTTCTTGACTATTTACAAGATATTTGATGAGCGTAGATTTTCCTATTCTGCGACGACCATATATAACGATAAATTGGGGGTTCTCTCGTTTCAGAGCTTCTGTTATTCGGTCTGTCTCCGCCTTTCTATCTATTAATCTATTATATTCCATAATGTTATGCTTTATTATTATCGTTCACAAAGATAATCTTTCTGAACGATAATTCCAAATATTTGAGCAACAATTAGTTGCTTGTTATTGTTATTTAACTATTAATCGGAATCATTAAGTAGTATTTGCATGTTCTGCCAATAATACATTTATAAAAAAAGGGTGTGCCATGCATTGATGACACACCCTTTTTTTTCTTATTTCATTCAGAAACTACATATCATTCAGAAACTACATATTTCTTTCCATTAATAATATATACACCCTTTACCAACTTCTTCAGCGTCTTCACGGTGGCGTGGGCGTCAATCAGATAGCCGTCGATGCTGTAGATTCGCAACTCCTTGCCATCAGCCAGAATATTCTCTATGCCCGTCATGATGTCGATGTTGAAATCGTATGGCGACGTGCGGCTGCCCAATACATCCTCCTTGAAGGTCAAGGCATCCTGTACCAGGATAGACTCCTGGGTCTGCAGGTTCTCTATCACCAGGTTCAGCTTCTCGTCCTTCTCACCGTAAATGGTGAGGTAGTACTTGCCGTCTATCAGCTGGCTGATGCCGCGGCATTCGTTTCCTACCATCACGTAAAGGCGATAGTCACTGCCAGTCATGTCGGCATCCTTTTGAGTCAGCTTGCCGATGATGTTCATCGTACTTGGATATTTGCGGATATCTACTTCCATATCCTGCTGTTCCTCATCAGAGAGCTGAGATGGAGTGGTAGCTTCGGCAAACTCCAGGTTGTTCTGCTTCACTGACTTATACAGATAACCCTGGTTGGTGATGAGCTGCCTGAGCGTTCCTTCCCAGGTGCCGGCATAGAATTGTGCAAATCCTGTCTGACCCACGATGTAGTCGCCCTCGCTGGCATTGCTGATGGCAGATGCCAACTCCTGGTTCTCACGCAGTGGATAGCCCAGCCAGTTCCAGCCGGCATTGATGCCCACTGGGGTGGTGCTTGCCTCAAACAGGCGGCCCTTGCTCTTGCTGATGAAGCTGGTTGACGCCTTCACCTTATAGGTCTGGGCTGGCAACAGATTTTCTATCTCCTCAGAACTGCTGATAATCTGACTGCTCTTGGATGCAATGTCGCTTGCCGAAATAGGATCGGCCAGATAACTTGCTATCCAGTTCCAACCTCTCATCAGCGTGATGTTCTGCTCGTAGCGCTCCTGCTTGAAGCTGGCGCTTACAGTGAGATCCTTATCTACGATGAGGCTCAGGGTTTCTGCATCCTCGGTCTGCTTTCCGTTCACGGTCCAGTGGGCGAAACTGTAGTCTTCATCGGCCTCAGCCTTCAGTACCAGCTGGTCGCCGTAATGATAAACACCAGTGTATGTCTGGGTGATGCTGCCACCCTCGCAGTTCTCTGCGATGTTCACCTGATAGGTCTTCTTCTCGAAGTTGGCCACCATGGTCAAATCGCCCAAGGCCACCTGGCTGATGGTGTCGTTCGTAGAGATGGTTTCACCGTTCAGACTCCAGGATGCAAACTGATAGCCTTCCTTGGCCTTGGCTACCAACTGGATGGTGGTGCCGTAGGCTACTTCGTTTCCGGCTACTCTGCCGATTACTTCTCCCGCATTTTCCGGATATACGGAGGTGAGAAGCTTCACCTGGTTGTTCACGAACAGAGTCCAGCTAGCCGTCTTTCCGGTCTTTCCTGCAAAGCCTTCACTGTCGGTGATGCCCGAGGTTTGAACGGTAAGCGTGTAGTAACCGTTGCCGGCACTGGCATTCAGCTGGGTCAGGTCGAGAACGAAGTTCTTGTTGTCCTCGGTAGAAATCTTCACGAGCTGGCTGTCCTGTTCCTTACCCTGCACATTGATCTGGATATCCTCACTGGTGAAGGTAGCCGGGTCGATGTACTTGTTGAACATCACCTTCAGCGTATGCACCGGCTGGGTAGCCACTTCATCTTCGGCAGGAGCACCTTCGATGGATGCTACTTCGAGCATCAGGGAAGGGGTAGCCTCGAAGGTGAGGATGTAGCTTTCGGCATTCTTGCCATCAAACAGGTCGGCAAAATGGATTCTGTTCTCATAGAGCGGATCCTTTCCGTCGCGCAGCGTGCGGTCGGTCTGCCAGAAGTTGCGGAGGCTAATCTGCTTTCCGTCGCTGGCGCGGGTTACGCTCTTCAGGGCAGATACGCCATAGGTAGGATCGCTCAGATTGCCATAGTTCCAACCTTTTTCAGATGGGGTGATGGTCAGGGTGTATTCCGTATCGGATGTCTTCGTGATGCTTGAAGAAGCAGCCACGTTCACCTTTTCTATTTCACCGTCTGAGAGGTAGAGCATATCAGGCGTATCGTCGGCATCCACGATATCGTTGGTCATGAATCCCTTCAGGGTCTTGTCGCCCTTCGTTACGTCGATGCTTCGTATCAGCTCGTGGATGGTTACATCGTTGAGCAGCGAGAGGTCCTTGTTGCCATAACTGGTCAGATGGGTGGCAGTTACGTCGTAATCGGTGAAGTGTCCGAGCAATGAGCTCTTGATCCACCACTGTGCATAGCTGGTGCTATGTGCCGGAATGTTTCCGAAGTCGGTGGATACGCTTCCGCCCAGAGCCAGGGTCTTCTCCTGTCCGTTGAGCTGGCTGCTCATGAGTTCGAATTTCACCTTGAGTCCCTTTTCGTTATCTACGATTTCCGGCTGGTTGGTGAACATCGATACATTGGTAGCATCGCCATAGCCCAGGTTGTTGATGAGCAGTGAGAACTCTGCTTCCTCAGATGGTTCCACCTCCTTGGTCAGAGGGTCGTCGCCCTTGATGTCACGCTGCATGAAGTAGGTGAGGTCGAGGTTTGGCGATGGCTTCACGGTGAGGGTGATAGGCGTGAGGTCGCGGGTCACTTCCAGTCCCGTGAACGGATCTACGTAAGAGAGGGTTCCTCCGAAGGCATAGCGGGTCTCCACGGTAGGAGCTGCTTTCTTGGTAGGAATGAAGAGTACGGTGGCAACACCTTCCTTCTGTGCATCGAGGGTCCAGCCATCGGTGAAGTCGAGTTTTCCATTGAATCCTTCGAGCTTCTCCGGGTTCACCTGGAACTTATCTTTCATAGCGATGTTGCCCTTCTCATCGGTTACGGTGAGGGTGAGTTTCACATTCTTCATCGCCTCCTGCTCATTTCCGTTGAATACGGTAAGGGTTCCACGGAATGCCTGTCGGGTCATCACCATCTTCTGGGTGAACTGCAGGGTAATGCTGGAGCATACGCTGCTTGAAGATTCGTCAAGACGTCCCTTCAACAGAGCGTATTCTTTTCTCAGCATATCCGTAGTGGATTCGTAGCCCATGAGCACACTCTGCTCATTCGCAGAATTGATTTCGTTGACATATCCTGCCACCTTGCTCAAATCGATGTAATTGCCATCATCGGTTTTTGCGAGTGCCGTATTGTTCAATCTTTCGATGAATTTATAATACTGCACCTTAGTAACATTCTGTGGCTTATACTTGATGTAGTTGTCAGCCGTGAGAACTTCTTCTTCCGAAGTCTGAAGCATTACCATCAAGTCCTGCAAGGCTTCGCCATTGGTCTCGTTTACCCAAACTTCATCTCCGAAATACTCTAAGAGCATATTCTGGAAAGCCTTACTTTCCTGCAGAGGAATAGCAAGTTTGTTCTTGAAGTCTGTGATGTACGAAGGCTCGCTATAACTGCTTGAATTGCCTGCTCGCATTTTAGCAGAAGCATTGTTTAACTTACATGGTTCTGTAAGCGAAATGAGGCAGCCGACCAGTGTAGGTAATGTACCTATTGCAGGAAAGCAGCCAACGGCACTGGCAACACAACCTCCCCATGATCTCCAACTATGAATATCCTTATAGAGATCTCTTGCACAGAAACCAAGTCCAACAATACAACCCAAAGGATTATTTTTCAGAAAACTTAGTCCTACACTGACTCCGCATTCTGCAATCTTCTGAATATACATATTCAGGCATGGATTACAGCTCTTATCCACATTTGGAATTGGAGGAACTTCATGACATTCATAATCACCTCCGCCTGTTATTATTTTAATAGGCTTAGAAGGAGGAGTTAATACTTGTACAGGTGGAACGGGATACACAAATTCTGGTCCATCCTTTTTACATATTCCTATCTGGACTGTTTTATAACACTTATGCCATTTTCTATCAGGACCACATTTCCAATAACTGATTTCTCCGATAACAATAAAACATTGTACATTGGCAGCGCGCCTAACTTGTTCTTTGCCTTTTGCTGCAAAAGCAGTCGTTACCTTTGTCACCCTAACAGGTATGGATACGCTCTCCTGTGGAGCGAGATTAAACGCTTCACTATGGTCTAGAGCCTCAAATTTCAGGGTTTGGTGATCAGTTGGCAACAATAGCTGTACATCTTCTGCCGTGATCAAGCCCTTGTTTGTCAAGGTGGCATTGAATATCAGGGATTCTCCCTCTCGCAAATTCTCTGTATAGATTCTGTCAGGAACAGATAATATAACCACTGGTACTGGCACCTGAGTCTCAAACTTTACGTCGGTTTTGATCTCGTATTCATCTTGAACCTCAGTTTCCTCAACCTTCCAATTAATATTGATAGCTGTATAGCTCAGATTCACCACCTTCTTGGTCTCCGTACCCGGGTCAACCAGCAGGTTATTGCTGTAGGAATCGTGCTTTTCTGCCGATACTCTTACCGCATAGTAACCCTCTGCCAGATTTGCAGAGAAGAGACCCTTTTCGTTGGTGATACCCTCGGCTACAACAGCGCCTGTGGTATGGTGGGTTATCTCTACCTTGGCACCAGCCAGATGAGGAGCCTCCTTGGTATAGTAGGTATTCTCATCGCATACATCGATGGTGAGCTTACCTTCCTTGGTAGATACAGGCTCGATGCAGAATGGCAACGGCATGCCTTCGCCGTTGGCGCAGTTGATGGCAATATTGCCAGTCACTGGCACATTGAGCTGCATCTTGTCCGTAGGAGTCATGCGCAGGATAATCTCTGTGCTTTCGTCCTTGGCCAGAGATGGCATCTCCATCGGTGTAACCGACGAAATCCATGATGGCAAGGCGAGGGAAATCTTTCCGGTTTCACCCTTACCCACATTGGTGATGGTAAACGGATAGTCTCTTGACTCGCCCTTCACCATGGTAGTCTTGATGCTGGCCACAGAAGCCTCAATCTTACCCGTCTTCACCCTACAGTAATAATATAAGGTGGCAGGCAGGACGGCTCCCTCGGCACTCTCGATGCTGAGTTCTATCTTCTCCCAGTCGCTGCCCTCGCTGGCTCCGCTAGGAGTAATGCTGAATGCAACGTCGGTACTCTCACCACCCTTCAGCGTGGTGGTGCCAGGAGTAGCGTTCACCGTACAGTTATCCGGCTTGGAATTTACCTTTACCTTCAAGCCGGTCAGGGTCAGATTACCCGGATTGCTGATGTTCAGCTTGCCCTGATAGACATCTCCCAGCGATGTCTCGCAGGTGATGGCATCATTGCTAGTTCGCTTGATGCCATAGATATCGAAGGAAGCCTGTTCCTCCAAGAGGTTGGCGCTAGGATAGCAGGCACCTACGGCAAAGTGGCCCGTCTGTCCGCTATATGGCTCGTAGCTTACCTCGAAGCTGCCGTCGTCCTGGGTCTGGGTGGTGATGGTATGGCGGTAACCGCCGTTCACGATATATACCTCCACGTTCTTCTTGGCGATGTCCTTACCCTTCGCCTTTCCGCTGATAACCACCTTTTCGCCAGGGGCATAGATGGCCTTGGCCACCTTGGTTTCCATGGAGATAGGTGCCACGGTAGTGATGTTGAGGACATCGGATGTGTTGTTGGTATAGAGAAGCTCCTTCACACCCTGACCATCGTTTACCACGGCATAGAGCTTATGCTCGCCCACGGTGGCAGGGAGGGTGATTTCGCGCATCATCGTGGTACTCTCGCCTGCGGCAAGGTTATCCTGCAGATAGGCTACATCGGCTGGAGTTGCGGCACTGTCGAAATAGAAACCTATCTTGGTCTGCTCAGGGAGCACATAACTTCCCTGGTTGGCAATGCTGAGGCTCAGTGTGGTCTTTCCGCCAGCCTCAACCTGGCTTTCCTGACTGCTGATGGCCATGATGCGGGCATCAGGCAGGGTCTGGTCGCTGATGGTAAACCATACGCTGCTCTTGGCAAATCCTTCGCTTTCGGCTATGAGGGTTGCGGTGAGGTCATCGCCAGTGGTATCGTTGCCCTTCGACTTCACGGTGAAGGTGGCTGAAGTTTCGCCTTCGGCTATCGTCACGGTCTTAGGGTATTCGATGGCTGCATCGTGGTTGCTGCTCAGATTCACGTCAAGTCGGCTCTTGCTATCGGTGTTTCTGCTGATGGTAAGAGTCATCTCTCCGCCTTCCTTCAACAGGGAGGAAGATGCACTGAGACTGAGCGCAGGACCGTCGTTATCGTAGATGGTGAGCGGCACGGTGACCACTCCGCCCGATGTTCCCACATTGGCATTACAGCTGCATGAGGCGATGAACACGGCAGCAGTTACCTGGTAGGTGCGTTCGCCATCCACCAGACTGTTGTCTATCGGACCCATGTTGAGGGTTACCTCCTTTACGCCCGGAGCCATCTCGATGGTCTGGCGGGCATAGTAAAGGTTGCCTTCTGAATTGTCGCTCAGCTTAACGGTCACCTTCTTGTCGATATTGTCTGTGCGGCTCAACTTGGCGCTTACCGAAAGCGGACCGTCGGCCTCAGAAATCGCAGTAGGGGTGAGTTCAAGCTGCAGGGTAGGAATGTCATCATCTACCAGGGTAGAGAGCAGGGTGCCATTCTCATATCCATCGGCTGATGCGGCAAAGGTTACAACCTTCTCTACATCAGGAATATCATCTTCCAGGGCTTCCACTTCCACATACACAGAGGTTTTCCGGGCTGGGAGGATGATGTTTGCCGGAATCCTGAATCTTGATGGCAGGTCGCAGCTCAGGCTGATAGCCTTATCGGTGGCCGACTGACGTTCGGCGGTAATGGTGAGGATCAGCTTTCCGCCTTCCGTCACATCCTGCTGCTTGGCGCTCAGGGTGAGCTGCGGCTTGGTATCATCCGTCAGTTTGATGGCAGTGGTACCGGTCATGTAGTTGTTGCCATCGATGTTGACGGTGACGATGGAATCGTTGTCGAGTTTCTGGTTGGCGATGACCTTGGCATAGAAATAGGTAGCCGACTGTCCCTGAGGGATGGTTATTTCGGCTGGCAATTCTATGCGGGCATCTGCCGTCTGCGCAAGCTTGAAGGTTTCAGCCTGTGCCGTGCTTCCGCTTCGGATGAGCATCAACCTTACATTTTGTGCGCTGGCTTCTTCTATGTGCGCAGCTGCAGGGTTGATGAAAAGCATGTTGGCAGTCTGCAGGGTTCCGCTAGTGGTAGCTTCGTTGTTGGCGAGCATCCAGCTAGGTTCGCCCGTGTTGCTGTATGGGCGCACCTTTACCCTGATGCGGGCGTTATCGCTGATGCCGAGTTCCATAGGGGTATCGAATTCGGCAGTTCTGCTGATGGTTCCGCCTGCGGCAAGCTTCTGGTTGTAGTCGATGGTTCCCAGCAGTTTGCTGAATTTACCGTCGGCAGATTCTGCAAATACCTGTTCGCTCCATCCGGCTTCTGTAGAGAGGCCGCCGATGTTGCTAACCTGCCAGTTTACGCTTATCTTATTGTATGGCAGCAGGTTGGTGGCCTTGGTTTCTACCTGGCTCACTTCCAGATCAGGCGACTTGGCGATGTTTACCGAACCGGAGGTAAAACCTGTGGCGAGGTTCTTGCCCGATTTTTCGCCGATAATCACATCGGATAGGGTGATAGGAATCTTGTCACCCTCTTTCAGCGAACTGGATGTGTTGAGCACTACGGTCATGATGCTGCCCGTTCGCCCGATGAACGCACGGTTTTGGGAGGAGAAGATCATGACCATATATTTATTCACTCCTATAGGCCTCATGGTCAGCGAGTGGCCATCGGCACGTTCCGTGGTTCGGGCGGTCTCAGTAGAGAAGGTGATGCCGTCTGCCGTGGTCATGGTGAACTGCACCGCCACGATATCGGCGGAGTTTTCCATGTTCACGGGCAGCGAAATCGACTTTCCCTGCGCCACGGTCACGTCTGGAATTTCCAGCGTGTTCTTCTGTGCCCATGCCGATGCCACGAAGAGCATCAGCAGGCACAGGGTGGTGATGAAATGTCTTTGTTTCATATTACCAGAGTTTTTTATTTCTTGACAACTTTTCTAGTTCCCTTCTGGGTCTTCACGATGTTGATGCCCTTCTGCATCTTCTGCGTTCTGATGCCCTGGGTGTTGAAGATAACCATCTCGGCTGCATCATTGCTTTCGCTGATGCCATTGATACGGGTTACCGTACCATTGTGTGTGCCGGAAGAGATGGACTTGGCTTCCTCGTCTGCCAGACTGATGCCGGTGATGGTAGCATTGCCATCGTAAGTTCCTATCTGGGTTTCGCCTATAGGCAAGGTGTTACCCGACAGAGAGTAAGCTACGAGCGAACTTCCTTCTGTGGCCTGCTCCATTCCCAACTGCTTCAGGTTCCAGTTGATGTGGCCGGAAGCTGCAATACTTATGGCTGCCACCGGTACTTCTGTATTGAGGAAGATCTTGCCATCACGCAGGTAGATTCCTGCCTGTGCTGATGTATTTTTATTCTGCTGGCTATCAGCATATTCATCATATTCAGCATAGCTTCGAGAAGCATGATGCTTTCTGGCAGCAGAAGCGGCTTTGCCTAACATGATGTTGACGGTGCAAACCACATCCTGCACGTTGATGATTTCATCCTTGTAAGTATCAGCAGCCGTAAAGTTGAACGGCATGTAACGGTATGCGCCGAAGGCATAGAGAATGGTGGTCTGCAGGTCGGTGGCATCGATGCCTGGTGCAAAGTTGGCATCGCCCTGCTGGAAGATATACTTCAGCTTCAGGTTGCTGCCCTCGATGCTCTGGTCTGCTCCTGACTTGAGTTTTACGGCAGTAAGCGTATCACCGCTTTCGCCACGGTATTCAAATGGAGTGGTGATGTATGGCACGGAGAGTTTTCCGTTCTTGTAAATCACGTGCATGCCCCACTTGCCGTACCAGTCAGCTGCATCCGACTGCGTAATCAGGAAGCCAATCTCCGATGTATTGTATCCTTGCTTCTCATGGTCGTAGGCAAGGATGGTAGGCAACTGCGGAATGATGGCTTTGATATTGAAATGAGAACCATCTACGGTGATGGTCTTGTCGATGGTCTGGTTGCTGATGTTGAGCTGCTTGATGGCAGCAGGCAACGTAGGCAACACATCTGTGAAGCCATTATAGCTGGCATCGAGTGTAGTCAATGCCGGAAGCGTTCTTCCCAAGACACCCAGATTTCCCTTGAATCTGTTATGCGAAATATTAAGGCTTTCCAGTTTTGGGAGAACAAAAGCGGTGGCAGGAAGATTGCCCGCCAATTGCTGGTTGCTCAGGTCGAGTGCTTTTACGTGTCCTTTTTCCAGGGTCACACCCTTCAGTTGGGAAGCACTCTTTTCGCCCTGGCTCATATTCCAAGGTTCCTTCCATCCCATCTTGATGAGGGTGGCATTGAGCACGGTGAGGAGTTTCCACTCCTGAGCATCCATCTGGTAGATGGTGAAGGAGCCGATTCTTTCCTTTGGCTTACCATAATAATATGCACCATCCTTGATTTCCATAAAGATATCGTAGGTACCTTCTGCTTGTGGAATAACCTGGCTGCTGTCGGCTGCGCCTTGCAGTGTATAGGTGAAGAGGATATCGCCCATTCCTTCGCTCTTGATGGCCTGTGCCAGATGCTGTTGGCCATCGTAGGTAATATCAGAATCCGGGAGTTCTACATGATAGAGATCTTCTGGAAGCTTTGCCTTATCGATGGTAAACTGCTTGGTGAAGGTTCCCGTGTAATCGCCTATTCCGCTCACGGTGAGTGTGGCAGTACCGGGATAGATATTGTTGGCATATTCAGCATAGTAATCTATGCGGTCTCTCAACAGGCTGTATGCCTGGTTCGTGAACTTCCAAGCCGGCGTGATAGGCTGCGCATGATAGAAGAAGTAAACGGTGTCTGTATCCATATCGATGTCACCCTCCAGCTGTGCCGGATTGATGGTGAACTCATGGTATTTAGAACCGATGGTATATGGGAAAACTCCTTCAACCAGGAAGTTAGCCTTTCCGGCATGCACATTGTTATGATAGTTCACGGCCACATACTGCTCCTTAGGCAGGGAAGAGGTGATTTCCTGCTGGTAGATGGAATCGCCGGTAAAGGTATAGTCCTTGATGCCAGTGAATTCGTAGGCAGAAATATCGGCGTACTCGATAGGGGCGAGTAGGGTGGTATTGCCCACATTATCTACGGTTCTGAACCGGATGGTATGCTTGGCCTTGCCAGGAACGAAATTGACGGTGAGGGTGGCAGAGAACTTGCTTCCCGAAGCCAGGTTATCCGTCAGGGCAGTCCATTCCTCGCTGTCTTCTACGGCATATTCTATCTTTCCGTCGAGTCCGGCAGGACTTTCATATTCGCCATCCAGGGTGAGGCGATGAGGAAGGTTCAGATTATTCCAGTTGGTAGGGTCATCCGGTGTGGCAACGAACGAGGAGTTTGGCTCCAGATTTACATCTCCTACACCAATGAGATAGGAGAAGGTAACGGTTTCGCCTGCTGCAATCTTTTTGTTTTTCCAGCACCAGCCCATACCGCTGTCGTAGTTACCGTTTTCCTGCATCCAGTTGGAGCCTTGGTAATAATTACCAACCATGTTTGATACATCATTATTTTGATTGTAATGACCAAACCAATAGTCACTTACGGCTGTTACACCTTTCAATCCTGCACCCAGCAATACGCAAAGCTGCGCCCCGGCACCATCACTCATCGTGATGCCGTAGGTATTGCCAGCAGAATCATTTCTTTTTGAGATAGGAGCCTGGTCGTTATCGCCAATCTGTACATCGGCATGGGTACCCATATTGATAGTAACTGTGGTATCATTATTGTTGGTAAGGGTATAGCAAACTCTAGCCAGTTCACCCTGCGGTTCTACGGAAGGCACGAATTTTACGCCATTAATTGTGGAACCGTTCAGGCAATCCAGACTTTGGGGATAATTGTTGTTCACTTGCAAAGCGACTCTATATCCGCCATTGGAATAAGTGGAGCCATAGTATCGATTCTGGAATTTTCCCATGAAATCGATGGAGTTACTACTTTGCCGATAAAAGAGTTGAGTGTTGCCCACCTGCTTGTAATCCCCCGGTTGCGAGGAGATGACTCCTCTGGTTGCAATCTTTGGCTTAGCATTTTGGGCATAGCATGGCATCATGCTCGTGGATAAGCATGCCATACTTACCGCAATAAGGCTATTGCGAATGTGCACATACTGTTTTTCAATGCACGATTTTTGCAAGTACAGTCTTTTCATAAGCCTTGTTGTTTTTATATTGATGAATGTAAATAATTGCATTTTGTCTTGCAAAGATACGGTTTTAATCACCAAGTTATGTCAATATTTTGAAAAAATTAAAGTCGATGTCGAATTTTGTGCTTAAACGTAAATATATGTGTTTAAACGTAATATAGAAGCAGGGTAGGTGGGATAGCTAAGCTATCTTTAATAGTTATATATTGTTAATGAACTTCGTTTAGTTGCGGGAAAGCGGTTGACATAACATATTTTTTTGTACCTTTGTCAACAGAAATAGTTAAAGTTATAAATATGTTGAACGAAATGGAAATTTTCGCTAAGCGATTACGCCAGGCGAGAGTAAAAGAAAAGATTTCAATGGAGGCTTTGAGCCGATTGCTAAATGGCCTAGTTTCCAAACAGGCAATCTCAAAATACGAGACTGCCAAGATGATGCCGTCCAGCACAATCCTCATAGCTTTGGCTGATGCACTTCATATGGATTTAGATTATTTCTTCCGTCCATTTGCATTTGATGTACAGGAAATGAAAGTTTCTTTTCGCAAAAAAGCGAGTGTTGGAACGAAAGATCTCGAGGCATTAAAGGTGAATATCCAGGATGAAATCGAACGCTATCTTGAGATTGAAGAAATCTTGGGTGATGAAGGTGATTCTTTTAGAGAAATCCCTTGCGAACAAATGTTGCAGAGCTATGAAGATATGGTTAAGTATGCACAAATTGTTCGCAGTAATTGGCAATTAGGTTCTGATCCTATCGCTAATGTACAGGATATGTTAGAGGCAAATGGGGTTAAGTTTATTACAACAGAAGGACCTGATGGGTTTGATGGCGTGAGTGGGATGATCAATGGGAAATTTCCTGTAATTGTCTTGAACAGCAAAATAGGTACGGCAGAGCGTAAGAGATTTACTGCATTGCATGAGCTTGGCCATTTATTGTTTAATGATAAATTCTCTGAGAAATTAAGCGCTCGCGAGATAGAGAATATGTGCAATGCTTTCGCAAATGAAATGTTGTTGCCTACTTCTGTCATAGCGAAAACGCTTGAAGGCAAGAATAAGATATCTCTAAATGAACTTATCTTTTTGCAGGAAACCTATGGCATATCCATAGATGCTATCATGTATAAGCTCTACCAGAAGGGCATTGTTACGGAGAAAAGATATAAGAGTTTCAGAATCCGTAAAAATGTGGAAAAGGAAACTTTTGGGAAAGATGTTGATAAAGAGCGTTTCCTCGAATTGCAGACGAAAAAAGTTTCTCGTTTCAAGGCAATGGTATATAGTGCGCTGGCACAGCAATTGATTACAGCTTCAAAAGCTGCTTCTTTGCTGAAGTGTTCAGTTACTACTGTTCGTGACACCGTTAATGTAATATAGTCAATGGAAAAGATAGTCGTAAGTGATACAAATATATTCATAGATTTGATAAGCGTGGATTTGCTTACCGACTTCTTCAAGTTGCCTTGGGAAATCCATACAACAGACATGATTATTCATGAGTTGTTGATTGCCGAGCAGCAAGAGGCTATAAAGGTCTTTGAGGAGGAAGGAAGATTGCTTGTAAAAAAGCATTCTCCGAAAGAAATGGTTGAGCTGGCTGGTATGCGTCTGGAAGCTTCAAAAACTTCTAATGCAAGTATTCAGGATTGCTCTGTGTGGAAACTGGCCAAAGATATGGGCTGTTCTCTTTTGACCGGAGATGGTAAGCTCCGTAAAATTGTGCAGAAGGATGAGGTGGAAGTCCACGGAATTCTTTATCTGTTCGATAAGTTATTAGAGCACGACATCATTGATTGTGAGACAGCCATTGAAAGGATGGAAGCTCTCAAGAATATTAATACCCGTTTACCAAAAGATGAAATAGATAAACGAATTCATCGATGGAAGGGTTGAGCATAAAGAAATAAGGGTATGTTAGTATAATAAAGGTGGAAGTCTTGATAGTACTTCCACCTTTATTTTTTAACTGTTACTAAAAAGAACTTTCCTACCTCTATCAATGTCTCAATTCTAAGAACCGTTCACACAGAGCAGTTGTTCTCAGGTCTTCAAACGAGAGATCTGCCATCGGCAGCAGGATGGCTTGTGGATGAATGACAGAAGTCCCCGGCTCCGCTGTCATCTCTTTCGATGCCATCACGTCACCCATCAGTTCCAGCATGGACGGCTGGTCGCTACATCGCTGCTGCATTAGTTCTTCTTTTCCAGTCTTTGTATCAACACGCATCAGAACTGATCTACCTTTCAAAATATAAGCGTAAGGCAATCCTTGTTGACGGGCTAGGACGCAAAGTTTCTTCTGCAACTTCCTGCGGGACATAGTTTTTTTGCAATCAATACGCATCACGCCACTTTCGAACATGGTTGGCCATGTTGGTGCTTGCATTTCTCTAAATGACTCGTTACCAGTAGAAGTCTTGGCTCCTGGTGAAGGAACACGTCCCGATAACTGCCTAAGTAAGATTCCATCACGTATCAATTCTACTGTCTGGGGACGAACCCCATCTGCATCATAATGTCTGTAGCGCAACAGTCGGTGTCCATCAAACACGGAATCATTACTCAACTGAGTTAGAGAAATATGATTGCTGACGACCTTCTTGCCTATTTTTTGATAGGTATTATCATATTCTCTCTTGTTCAGATTAAAGTGGGTGTGGATATATGTTGAGAGCGTCTTATTATAAGTATTCTCTTGAAGGAACACATTTGCAGCAGAGCCTTCGTACAACACAGGCCCCATATATTCCAAGTCATCACAACGTGTTGCTTTGCATTGAGTAATATTGAATTCTGCCGTTCTCCTCACGAAAGCAATGAGCGAATCAGTTGGTGGCAAATCGGCCACATCACAAATGGATCCATAGCCATCAATCACATTAAGTTTTGTTCCGTTCGCCATCGGTAAATCAGCAAACAAGAGAAGCTTAATTTGCCTGAATGGCGTTCTCATTTTCAGTCCTTCAGATGTGACACGGTAACAGTCGATATACTTTTGCTCTATTTCCACACGTGATGAAGTAAACTCTGAATATGTACCCAAAACTTCCGACAACTTATTCGCCAGCACCTTCAACAATTCTGCATCTTTCTGCCATCCGTCAAGTGCTGATGACTCGATGACTGTTCTGCCTGGCAATTCCAACCATTCTGGCAAACTGTCTGCTCTGACTTCGATCTGATTATTAACCAACCAATCTGTAGCGTTGCGGAATTGTATCGCCGTACGCTGGCTTAATTCGCTTCGCAGATGGTAATAGCATATTTCATCAGGCAGAAGAAATGGTCGCCCCAATGTATTACCGCTATAAGAGGTCTGCATTCTGTTACCGGCAATAACCTGAACCAGTCCAGAGTTCTTCACGCCTTCTGGTTCGTATTTCAGACAACTTCCCAACGACGAAACAATCTTGGTCGTAGCCTGACGACGTACATAATAATCCAGGAACATCGGGTGCTGTCCGTTGATTTCTGATGTCATTCCCTTATCTATCTCATCCTTCATCGCCTTAAAAATGACGGAGTCGGCATCCTGCGTCCCATTCTCAGCCAAAGTTTGGAAGTCAAGATGAGGAAATGTATCCGTACATCCCTCACCATAATCAATAACTTGGGTTTCAATCTGCGACACATAGACCATCGGTGAACAACTTGACACAGGAATCCATCCTGACCCAGAGCCACATCGGCCGTTGAACACTTCAACATTCCCACCTGCTGCCTTGATGTTGCTAAAGGCGGATAACGGTGTACCGATGAGCGACACGCCACGAACTAGTTCGTCTGCCCTTCCGTCAGTATAAATTCTGTAGGTCTCCGCAGGAAAAATATTGAAAGAAGAAACTACCTTAGCACTACTCCTGAGTGTTGTCCATCCATTGCTGACGCTCTTGATGTAATAACCATAGTCCTTCTTTTGTCGTTTCAATTCATTGATGAGCATCTTGCGCAGTTCTGTTTCCGTATAGGGATGAGAAGTCTCCACTATTAGGTTTGATTGTCTTGTGGCAGGATCATTTCCAAACAAAGAACGGCCGTGCCCGTTGGTGACAGCTTGCTGTGACAGACATGTCAACATGTTCGCCATCTTTCCATCTTTTACACATTCCACCTTCTGCCCCATCGATCCCTCGTCATCATACCGATAATAGCCAGCCAGTGGAGTTCCACCTAAATATTGTTGCTGAGGGTTGCATGTGACTGTGAAATCTGTAGGTAACACTTGATTCCCCCTCATGGATGCAAATTCAGAGTCTTGACGTTCCAGTCTGTGTCCAAACACCTCATGGAAAAAGACAGCACTTGAACTTCCCGACAGAATCACAGGACCGCTATATGCTTCAGCCATCGGTGCCTTGCTTAGTGCAAAAGTCCGTTGAGCCAAAACCTCCATATCGTGGGCAAGTGTTTCTTGATCAGGTAGTTCTGATGTCTTGTAGGCGAAATATTCCTTACCTAATGCAATTTCCACACCTCTGAAATCCTTAACCGACGCACGAATCGCCAAGACGAACGACTGTCTGTTGCTCACGACGGCTGTACCCTCTGAATCGATAATATATCGTCTTTGATTCAGACCTTTAATGTGTGCCAAACAATGGGCTTCAGGCATTTTGCGTGCTTGTACAGCTGTAGTTTTATTCAAAAGTTGCTTCCAATATTCCTTATCGAAAGACACTTCGGCAAGCGGTTCTTCGTAATGTACTGCTGCAGAATCTTTTGCAACGAATGGCATTTGTATGGATTTCTTTTTCGTTTTTTGCCATATAGCCATTTGCCCACGATATATTCTGCTCAAGGCATTCCAAATCACAGACTTGATAACTTTTGTGTCGTTTTCATAAGGCAGATCTGTCATCTGCATCTGACTGTCCATCCATTCTGCTTCCTTATAATCAAAACGATTTAGTCCCTTTCCGTCATTCAGCGTGCCAAACAAAATCTTAGGGCAGAATCTGCGCCCATTCGTTTCATGCATAGTAGCACATCCCATGTCGCTGTCGATGCTGATGGTTTTCTCATCCAGTGCACCGAACGACATGAATTGTACAGGCACAGAATCCTGACTCAAATGTTGATAGTAATATGTCATCTCATTTCTGAGCAAGTCATATAAGGGATCACCCGTCCTAGCTTGTGCAGAAACAATCTGACAACAGGCACAAAGCAGCAGAGAAATATACGTTTTTACCATAAAAATGATATAATTTCTACTATTTCCTACTTGTCTGGCACCACGTATCAGCAGCGGCTTTCTTCTTTGAGATGCCTTCCACTCCAGGAGTTTTTTATCGATATTTCGCTTGTAATATGTCATTTTATGTAATTCGTTGATTTTCAGTGCAAAGATACAACATTTATCCAAAAGTCAAGGCAAACAACAGTTAATTTTATCCAAAAGTCAAGGCTAAAATGACGGTTTTTTATCCAAAAGTCAAGGCAAACGCCGCTGCAATGGGATAGTTTTTGTTACATACGGAGATTGCATAACGTGCAAAAATCCCTCAATGAGGGAACTTTTCAGAAGAATTCATCCCTCATTGAGGGATTATTTGTATCTTTGCCGCAGTTTTAAACGATATTCATCTAAAAGTGCAAGATATGATAGACAATAAACTATATGAATACATGGCGGAGCTGCTGAAACGTACTCCGCTTGATTTCATCAGATATAAATATGATGAAATCAACTGGAA